>Ga0315314_1001206_pt1 | contig 24013 bp, 23 predicted proteins | sample TDP9_MG_FD_203631 | JGI IMG/M metagenome (GOLD analysis project Ga0315314, IMG submission 203631) | Freshwater sediment microbial communities from Lake Towuti, South Sulawesi, Indonesia - TDP9 | ecosystem: Environmental > Aquatic > Freshwater > Lake > Sediment | place: Indonesia: South Sulawesi... | reverse complement strand
CTGATCAGGTCTCTGGCGGCTCGCTTGGATTTGACAAGCTTCGTCTCGAGCAGGACCTCTGTCAGGGGAATTCCTGGCCTCAAGCGTTCTTTGGATAACCTTGTGGCCGGAACTTCTTTAGCCAACTGATCGAAGGCATCCTGCGAGATCTCCCGTACCTCACCCCCGAAAAGGATCTCCGAGGCTTCCCGGACTGCCTGGGCTATCTTTTCCCCATGAGCCAATTTAGTGAACTCGAAGGCCAGAGCCCGATGAGGCTCCCGCTTTCCGGGATCCTGCCTTAAGGTTTCTTCCAGCTCATCGATCTCCTTAAGATCAAGGAAAGTGAACAACTTAAGAAACTTGATCACGTCCCGGTCGTCAGTGTTGATCCAGTATTGATACATGCGGTAGGGAGAAGTCAGCTCCGGGTCGAGCCAGATCATGTCGCTACCTTCCGCCCCTTCGGTTTTTCCAATCTTTACTCCCGCTGCAGTGGTGAGTAGAGGAAAAGTAATTCCATGGGCACTTCCTCCACTTATCCGGCGGATGAGGTCAATTCCCGCCGTTATGTTACCCCATTGATCCTTGCCGCCGGCCTGCACGGAACAGCCGTAGTGTTCATAGAGATGGTAGAAGTCGTACGCCTGGAGAAGCATGTAGCTAAATTCGGTGAAAGAAATTCCCTGTCCCCGTTCCTCCAGCCGCCAGCGAACAGATTCCTTGGCGATCATGGCATTGATGGAGAAATGCTTTCCGATGTCCCGCAGGAAATCAACCAATTTGAGCGGCAGTAGCCAGTCCGCGTTGTTAAGAATGATGGCGGCGTAGGGACCTTCAAAGCTGAAGAATTTGGACAACTGGGACTGTACTCGTTTGGCGTTGCCTTCCACATCTTCTTTGGAAAGGAGCTGTCGCTCGGTAGTTTTTCCGCTGGGGTCTCCGATCATCCCCGTTCCCCCGCCGATGAGAACAATGGGCACATGCCCCATTCTCTGAAAGTGGGCCAAGCCCATCACGGGAATCATGTGCCCGAGATGAAGGCTGTGAGCCGTCGGATCGAAGCCCACATAACATTTCAGACTCTGCGTGGCAGCGGCCTCGCGCAAGCCCGTATCGGTGATCTGCTCGATGAAACCCCTTTCTTCCAAAACGTCAACAATTGTTTTCGGCAAGAGCATCTCCTTGAAATTCTAATTTTTGACCACAGAGGACACAGCGCGGCATATCCGCAACCAAAGGAGAATCTTTACCTTGAAAGCAATCTTCGCCGGCCACCATCGACCCATTAAAATCCCCCCCTGCCCCCCTTTAGCAAAGGGGGGGTGGGTGGATTGCTTAACAAAATTTTGAGATTTTGCACTTTAGTAGTAAGATCCTCGAGCTGAACCCCTGCAAAAATATTGCCATATTATGCCCAAAAACAGTCCGTATATCAAGGGCATTTACCAGAATCGCAAGAGGGCGTCGATTAAACACTTTGTCAAAATTTTTAAAATATGTTAGGAGAAAAACAGATAGAGTGCTTAAAGTGAATAAAACAGAATTCCAGATTTTTAGAATCGCTTCGGCTTTTCTCCTTTTCTTCATCTTTATTCTTCTTCCGCCATTTGCGGGTTTATCACCCCAGGGACAGAGGGTCATCGCCATTGTTCTGCTGGCCATCGTCCTCTGGGCCACAGAAGCTCTGCCGGTGGCAATCAGTTCCATCGTGGTCCTCATTCTCCTGGGCATCACCAAAAGCGTGCCCTCGGCCAACGACCTTTTCCATGGATTCCGTTCCCCTATTCTCTATTTCATGGTCGGTGTTATGGCCATGGGTGGGGCAATCGTTAAGAGTGGATTAGCTCTCCGGGCGGCCAAGCTCTTTCTCCGTGGCGCCCGGGGAAGCAGCAGATGGCTCTTTGCCAATTGCCTTCTCTCCCTTCCGCCCATGGCTCTGATCCTTCCCTCGGCCATCACCCGGAATGCGATCCTCCTTCCTGCTTATCAGGAGATGTTCGCCGAACTGAAACTCAGACGAGAGGATGGACTGGTGAAATCCATCGTCCTCACCTTAGGTCTTCTTAACCCCTTCGCCTCCTCAGCCCTTATGACGGGTGGCCTGGCCCCCATGACGACTTCCACCCTTCTCGGCGGATTCTCCTGGTGGAGATGGTTCTTTCTGATGAGCGTGCCCTACTACGCACTATTGCTTTTGGGTGGATTATGGACTCATTGGATCAACCCCTCACCCCAGAGATTTTTTGATTCTCGAGGGTCAGAGAAGCTTCCACCGCTATCCCCAGAGGAGATTCGAGTCATCTTCATTCTCGTGCTTACTTCAGTCCTCTGGTTCACTGACTCCTGGCACGGGTGGCATGCGGCTATTCCGGCGCTGATCGCCGCCGTTCTCCTCGCATCTCCCCGCATCGGCATCCTTTCCTGGAAGGAACTGGAAAGGACGGTCCCCTGGTCCACGTTTTTCGTTCTGGGCGCTTCCCTCTCGCTGGCTCAAGCTCTTCTTTCCACCGGGGCAGCTTCCTGGTTCGCCAAATCCCTCGCCCATTCAATCACCCAGCTTCAGGGCTTTAATCCTTTCATCATTCTTATGCTTATGGTGATGGTCGCCATCGTCCATCTGGGAATCGCCAACATGTCGGCCTGCATCGCCCTGCTGATTCCCATCACCACCACACTGGCCATCTCCTTGCAGATGAATCCCATGGTTTTTGGCCTCATCGTGGGCATTGTGGTGGATGCGGTTATCCTGTACCCGGTTCAGACGGCCACTAACCTTCTGGCCTATGAAACTGGACTCATCGGGGGGAAGGATGTTTTGAAGGTGGGCTTGGGTTTATTTGTCCTTACCGCTTTGGTTATCCTCTATATTGCCCTGCCCTGGTGGTCTTTTCTCGGACTCCGCCTGTAATTAAAATAGATTGCCACAGAGGTCACAGAGAACACAGAGACTCAAAAAATGAAAACCAAAAAATAATATGCCAAAATCCAAAATTTTGATTTTTGTATTTTTTAATTTGATCTTATTGAATCTCTGTGGTCTCTGTGCTCTCTGTGGCTAAAGAATTATGTTTGAAAAAATCATTTCGGGGGGGCAGACCGGGGTTGATCGCGCCGCGCTGGATGTGGCTATAGAATTTGGCCTACCATGCGGTGGGTGGTGTCCAAAAGGGAGGAAGGCGGAGGACGGAATAATCCCTGACCACTATCCCTTGCAGGAGACTCTCTCTTTCGATTATCGGGTACGCACTCGAAAGAATTTGAGAGATTCCGACGGGACATTGATTCTGACCTGGGGACCACCCATAGGGGGAACTGCCCTTACTTTGAAATTGGCCAGAAGCTATCATAAACCCTATTTTGTCGTTAATCTGGATCAAGGGGGAGATGCTCAAAGCGTCTGCCAATGGGGTAGAGTAAGAAAGATCTACACTCTTAATGTAGCTGGGCCACGCGAGCGTGAAGCCCCGGGAATTCATGCCCGTGCCGCTTTTTTCCTGCGAGAGGTGCTGGAGGTTGCTCGCCAAACTCTTCTTTAAACTTTTTTAAAAATCTTATCCCTCTTTGCCTGCCGTCCCTTGCGTTCCAACCCATTCCGGAGTAGTATTCCATCGATCGCTCCCCGCTTTATGCGAGAGAAAATGGATCCCTGATATGGGGAATCTTTCCAGAATGAATCCGGAAGAAGACTTCCCATGGTAGCAAGAAAGATCTATGGAGCTTTAATCTCTGCCGGCTCATTTATCCACACTGGCTTGCAAGCCCAGGCAAGATGGGAACTGGAAGCCAGCAAAATCATCCTAACACGGAAGAAGAAATTCTTGCTGGCAGCCCTTTTTCCGGTTTTGTTGACCATCGGTTTGGGGTTGGCCTTTGCTGAGAGCATACCCTCCAGGATACCCATCCTCGGCGGATCCAAAGCTTATATTCCTGCTTTTGTAACCCCCATCATGTTTTACGGGTCGCTTCTTGTAGGTCTTCTGGCTGGTCTGATCACCGGTGTCATCGGTGCCGGTGGAGGATATATTTTGACCCCTGCGCTGATGAGTTTTGGTGTAAAAGGGATTATGGCAGTTGGTACAGATCAATTCCACCTTTTTGCCAAGGCAATTATCGGTACTACGATTCACAAGAAGATGGGAAACGTCAATTTCCGGCTGGCGGCATGGTTTGTGGTAGGTTCTTTCTTCGGGGTCACCTTAGGAGGCATGGTCAACCGCACAGTTTATCAGGTTAATCCGGCTCTCAGCGATGCCCTGATTAGTAGCGCGTATGTTCTTGTTTTGGGCATCTTGGGCATTTATGCCTTGGCCGACTGGTTCCGCTTGCGTAATCGCGAGGTGGCCGCGAGGTCGGCGACGACCGCCACTACCGACTTCGCCAAATGGTTGCAAACCGTCTCCTTGAAGCCACGGGTGGGGTTCGACAAAGATATCGTCACCGGGGGAAGAAGTATTTCCGTCTATCCTGTAATATTCTGCGGTTTCGTCGTTGGCTTTGTGGCGGCCATAATGGGCGTCGGTGGCGGCTTTCTCACCTTCCCGATGTTCGTTTACGGACTGGGCGTTTCCACCTTTACCACTGTGGGGACGGACATTTTGCAGATTATTTTCACAACTTTCTTTTCTTCCATCTTCCAATATGCCATCTACGGGTACGTTTTCTATTCGGTGGCCATGGGCATGCTCCTGGGTTCGCTGATTGGGGTACAAATAGGGGCCATGGTCACCAGAATGGTTAAGGGGTCAGTCATCCGGGCTTTTTATGCGCTGACGATTCTGGCTGGACTGTCAAACCGGGCCTGCGCTCTTCTCCGGAAACTTGCCGATTTGGGCTACATCTCTTTACCCAGAGAAGTGACCGGACCTATTGAGATTGCCGGTACGATCGTTTTTTTTCTGCTGGTAGGAATCTTTGGGGTGTGGATCCTGTATATCTTTTTTAAGAATCTGGGTACAATTCGCGCTTCCCATTAGCTGTCGCTGAGGTATAGGAAGGAAGCTGGTGTCAAATCGGAAGAAATTTTGGATCGGCCTGGTAGGGCTCATAACCTTTTTCGTGGCCTTGGTCTTTTGGGTTTCTCCCTTGATTAACAATAAGACGGGATTGGAGTGGGCGGACGACCTATTTAACCAACTGGCCAAGAATTCTACCTATTCCATTCCATCTGCAGCGCAGATGTTGGCGAAATTTGAAGGACAGGCGGTGGACATCGGCGTGAATCCAGGGTGGCCAGGTGCTGAACCAGGGATCGTGAAAATCATGGGAATGAACGGAATCTTCGCCCGATCCATAGGCGACGGGAGAGTAAGAATCATCAGCGACCTCGGGCATCTGGGCAAGGCAGCCTTGGGGGATGCCGATCTTCTCTTTAAAGGCCGAGAGCAGCAGTTGCAGAATAAGTACAAAATGGCCGGGAAAGAAGTGATCTACTACTGGTGGACAGCCTTCGAGGGTCTTACCAGACGATACATTCAGGAAAATAGGTCTTCCGAGGCAAACTTCACAAAGTTTATGACTTCCAGAGTTCTCGAGCCCTCGTATAACTTTGCAGGGATTGAGCCGAGAAATATTTCTGAAAATGTCGGAACCGTGGCCTTCCTGCTGGGATTTTACGTTCTTTACACCCTCTGGTATGGCTTCTCCATCATGTATCTCTTCGAAGGGCTCGGGATTAAAGCAGAGAAGCCAACAGAAAAGAGGGAGGCTTAGCCATCCAGCCTATTATCCTCCTCTCCCCTCTTGGTTCCAGTATTTGTCGGCCTCTTCATACCCTTCAATCATCTCCTGTTCGATCCGGAGACGAACCCTCTCAAATTCAGTGTCATCCATCTCTTGGGGAATGAATTTCAAAGGACCCGCATGAATTAGAACCCTGCTGAACGGTTTGGGAACCATGAAACGGTCCCAGCTCTTAAATATCCAGGGGTTTTCGCAGGAAATATAGGCCCCACAAATGGCCGCCCCAGTTTTCTGCGCCAGATAGATGAGGCCTGGCTTGATCACCCGCGGCGGGCCTGTGGGTCCATCTACGATATGGGCAGCAATCCCGTTCCGTATAATGCCAGCCACCATTCCTTCCAGACCCTTCTTCCATCCCCGCGTGCTGGACCCCCGCACCGGTATCCAGCCCATTCGCTCGACCACATTCGCGATGAAATCCCCGTCCCTGCTCTGACTGATCATAATACAGGGAGATTTCTGGTATGCCCTGGGGAAGTAAAAGCCGCCGAAAAACCTCTGGTGCCAGCAGGCAATGATCGCCCGTCCTTTATTCTCTAAATGTTTGAGGAGAGGTTCGATATTTTCAAACTGCAGGCGGAGGGTTTTGGCGTAAAGCTGGAGAAACCAATAGACGGGATAGTTCAAAACCCTGCGGAGGAGAAAATATTTAACTTCTTTGGTGAGGCCCATTTAAAAGACGACCTTTACCCGACCACCAGCCGCTTGAAGGGCTCGGCATACCTCAGCCCCCGTGAGGTACCGGCATTCTCTGCCCGCTTGCGCAGCCATTCTTCCCAATTTGGCCACTGGATCACCTGGCTCTGATGATGCTTCAGAGCCTTGATCTTCTTTTCCAAGGTGGGCTCTATGTCCACCCAAAAATCAGACTGGTCTGAGGCAAAGAGCAAAACTCTGCGCACCCGACAGGGGTTCATCCCCTGAGAGATTTGTTCTGGAAAGTACAGGCGATCCCGGGCTGAAATCATAGCATCCAGGGCCAGAGTGCCGGAGGCTCGATGGTCCGGGTGTAACTGGTAACGCATCCAAGGGTCATGGGTTACCAGAACTTCCGGTTGATGCTCGCGAATAATCCGCGTCAAAACTCTCCGCCGCTCGAAGGTCACTTCCAATTCCCCATCCCCATTCTCCAAGAAAAGAACCTTCTCCACACCCAACTCTTTGGCTGCGCGCAACTGTTCTTCCCGGCGCAGCCCGGCCAAAGCTTCTCCGCTGATTTCTGGGTCCTGCGATCCCTTATCGCCTCTGGTGAGAACTACATAAGTTACCTTCTTTCCAGCCTCTACCCAGAGAGCGATTGTCCCGGCACACTGGACTTCTGCATCATCTGGATGGGCGAAGATGACCATCGCCCGCTCAAAAATTAAATCTTTCACCGTTCTCCTTCACAATTTTTTTATTATCATTCACCGCAGAGCACGCAGAGCCCGCGGAGTCCAATTGCTCCATTTATTAAAAATTGTCGTTAATCTACTCGAACTCTTATGAGTGTATTTAGTCTGCAAGATGATATCTCCTTTTTCTCCGCGCCCTCTGCGATCTCGGCGGTGAAGAATCTTTTGGTCTGTCCTATGGATTCATCAACCGCTGAAAATAGCCTTTGGCACCATAAAGGGCGGCCACCGGGTTATGCCCCAACACCCGGTCCTTGGCCACCAGAACTGTAGTCAAAGCTTTAGCATTCTTTAAGAACAGAGCATCGTGGCCCACACAGAGGCCGACCAAAACATTGAATTCTGTCCCCGCTTCGTTAAAGATCTCTGCCTGCGTGATGGGATTACACATGGTTTCATATGTTCCCACTCTTACTTTTTCCTTATCCTTAAGGCCCAGGAACTCCTTGGGCACTCCCCCAACTTTGCAGCAGACGGAGACAACTTCGAATCCATGTTTTTCTAAGATCCGTACGAAGACCGTCCCCTCATGGAACAGCCCGGAGCAAAAAGCCACACCTAATTTTTGGTAGCCCATTTTTTGCGCGAATTCAATGATCTCTTCCACGCGGGTCTTTATGGGCCTCATCACGAAGGGCTTCTCATCCCGGCGCACATAGCACTCGGCTTCCTGCAAGGAGGCGGCTTTGGCGAAACGCATAGTCTCGCGATCTCTATATTTCTCCAGGGCGGCCTGAATTTCTCTTTCCTTAGTCTTCGTCGGGCAAAACTTTGGTCCGCTCCCTTCCTTGGACCGGCACAGTCTCACATCAACGCTACAAGAGGCACATTCCGGCCGTAATTCCTCACCCATTGTCTCCTCCTCCCTTCATCCTCCAGTTCCTCGCCCCTTGCCCCTAATCTGTTCCCTGCCCACTCCCTCCTCCTTTACTGCGAGCAGGGGCAAGAATTTTTTCACCGCCGCCATGATCGCTCGAGTTAAGTCCCGCTGGAAACCCTCTTTCTGGAGGGACTTCTCTTCTGCAGGATTGGTGATATAAGCAGTCTCCACCAGGACGGATGGGATGCTCGGAGCCTTAAGGACACTAAAACCCGCCTGTCTGGGGCGAGAAAATTGTATGGGATTGATGCGCCCCAGCTCACTGAGCATCAAGCCTCCCAGGTGCAGACTTTCATTGATCGTATGGGTCTGCTCCAGATCCAATAAAATGGAATCCAAATCCTTTTGGGTAGGAGCCAGAGAAGTCCCCCCCACCATGTCCGAGGCATTCTCTTTCTGGGCCAGCAACTGGGTGGCCTTATCACTGGCTCCTTGAAGCGATAAGCAGTAGATCGAGGTCCCCCGGGCCTGGCGTTTCGGGCTTCCGTTCGTGTGCAGGCTGATGAAGAGATCCGCTCCATATTCCTGGGCGATCTTAATGCGATCCTCCAGAGAAACAAAGTAATCCCCGCGTCGGGTCAGGAAAGCCCGGGCTTCTCCGCTTTCATCCAAAGCCTTTTGCAATTTCCTGGCTAACGCCAGGACAATGTCTTTCTCCAGTGTTCTTCTCCGGCCAACGGCTCCGGGATCCTCGCCCCCATGCCCCGGGTCGATGACAATGATTCTCGTCTTTTTGACTTTCAGTTTCTGGCTGATCTGCCGCTCCGCTTTCTCTTTCTCTTCCAGGTCTGGCCTGGCCACATCGATGACGACTCGGTCCGGTTTATCCAGGTATGGTTTCAGGGCGAAAACATTCCACCGGGCCGTCTTGACCAAGGACAGGGTCACTTCCGCTCCCTCCTGAGGCATTGGTGCAACCCTGATCTTTCGAATCACCCGATCATTAACCGAGATCTCCTGACTCCGCCGCGGAGCAATTACTTTTCGCAGGATCACAGTAAGGATCAATGGATCGACCGGCGGTGGAACCTCATAAGTGGGAGTGCCACTCAAGTCGACGACTACCCGGCTATGATCAGGAGCGGACCAATGTCGGATATCCAGCAATCTGGGATTGGCCAGAGCCTCCGAGGCCATTCCACCCGTGGCCAGAAAAATAGACAGGGCAACTAAACTCCTATTCATCCCACAACCTCGGAGGCGAAAACAAGCCTGATCCCTTCTCTTTCTATCTCTGGGATCATCTCTTTGATGGCCTGGGCGGTCAAGGGATGGGGATGGCCGATGGCCACAGCCTTCCCTTCTCGTTTTGCTTTTCTCATGGCCGAGCGAATGGTCTCCTTAATGGTCTCCTTGTCTTTTTCATAATCGATGAATTTGTAATTCTGGGCGTGCGCCACCCCGGCCCTGCGGGCCATCTCTGGCCCTAACGTACGGGAGCTGGTATGGCTATCGATGAAATAGAGTTTTTCTTTTCGCAGTATCTCCATCAGGGGCTGCATCACTTTGGGATCCTCGGTGGCTTTGGAACCCATATGATTATTGACCCCGCGGACATGGGGAATTTGCTTCAGGTCATCCTGCAATATTTTTTGTATTCTCTCCGCATCCATCCCGGTCATTACGGTATCCCTTTCCAAAGAATACTGCTCCTCTTCCTTTGGCTCCATCGGCAGATGAAGTATGACTTCGGACCCATTCTGATGAGCCATCAGCGCAGCCTCCCGGCCGTGAGGAGTATTTGGCAGGATGGCAAAGGTCATCGGCTTTCCCATCCCCATCATTCCTTTGAATGCTTCTGTATTGTACCCCCCGTCGTCAATGATCAAAGCCAATCGAGGCAGAGGGGGCGGAGAAATGGACGACGACGACAAGGAGGAGGAGGAGGAAGAAGAAGAAGAAGAAGAAGAAGAAGAAGAGATTTGCAGATCAGGTTTATTCTCTGGCGCCATCATTAACAGGGAAAAGAAAGCGGCCAGGAGAAGAATCACGAAAAGCGCAATGGCAATGAAAGCTCTCTTTTTAAAACGCCCCATTGAGAATCTATTTTATCTGACCTCTTCCATTTTCTCAACCAGTTTGACTGAAGAAAATGCTTTTTACCACCTACCTTTTTCCGGATCCCTGTGTTATAAAAGAAAAAAAGGAGAAAAAGGAAATGGACCGATTTATTGACCTGCGCAGCGACACGGTAACCAGACCCACCCCTGAAATGCGCAAAGCCATGTTTGAAGCCGTGGTGGGGGATGACGTCTTCGGGGAAGATCCTACGGTTAATGCCCTTCAAGAAAAGGCGGCGCGGCTTTTGGGCAAGGAGGCCGCTCTCTTCGTGGCGTCGGGAACCATGGCTAATCAATTATCGATCAAGGCCCACACCCAGCCCGGAGATGAAGTCATCATCGAGGCAGGAGCCCATGCGATGAACTTCGAGGGAGGCGCGGGAGCCGTTCTTTCTGGTGTACAATTTTTTGGCATCCCCGGAAATCGGGGAGTTTTCGATGTGTCCCAGGTAGAGGCTGCTATCCGCATCGACGACGTGCATTACCCCGTGAGTCGGCTGGTCGTTATCGAAAATACCCATAACCGCGGGGGGGGAACCGTCTTTCCCCTGAATAAGATCCGCCAGATTCGGGAGCTGGCCGATACAAGAGGCTTGCGCATGCATATGGACGGGGCCCGCCTCTGGAATGCCTGCGTCGCTTCCGGGATTTCACCGGCCGAGTATGCGGCCCCCTTTGACTCGGTCTCCGTTTGCCTCTCCAAGGCTTTGGGTTGTCCGGTGGGTTCTCTGGTGGTAAGCTCGAAAGAATTTATCAAGCGAGTGCACCGCTTCCGGAAAATGGTTGGGGGCGGAATGAGGCAGGCGGGCTTTCTGGCGGCAGCCGGAATCTATGCCCTCGACCATCACATCGAGCGGCTGGAGGAAGACCACCGCAAGGCCAAGAAAATGGCCGAAGGATTGGCCAACATCAAAAATCTCCTCATCAATCCGGCAGAGGTGGAAACAAACATCCTCTTCTTCGATGTATCCCGCTCCGAACGGACCGCCCACGAAGTGGCCGCGGCCTTGAGGGGAAAAGGCGTCTTCGTCCACCCCACGGCCAAAACGCGAATCCGCTGCGTCGCCCACTTAGACGTCTCTTTCGAAGACATCGATCATGCGCTGAGCGTGATCGAAGGATTGATGAAGGGATAAGAAATGCTAAAATGCATTCTTTTTGACGTAGACAATACGCTCTACCCCAAATCCCTGGGCATTTTTGACCTGGTGGTCGAGCGGATACGAAATTACATGGAAGTGCGCATGGGTTTTGAAAGAATCCTGGCCCATGAGCTTAGGCAAGAATACATTAGGAATTATGGCTCTACCCTCCGGGGCCTGATGATTCACCAAAATATCAACCCCGAAGATTACCTCCAATATGTTCACGACGTAGGGATTGAAGGGAAGCTGTCTGCCAACCCTGCGCTGGCCGAGCTTTTGCAATCCATTCCCATCGAGAAGGCCATCTTTACCAGCGGCCATCGCCCGCACGCCGAAAAAGTCCTTCGCTGCCTGGGTGTGGAACAGTATTTTTCCCGCATCTTCGACATTACTTTTACCCATTACATCCCCAAGCCCAACCCCGAGCCGTACCGTCAGATTCTTGAATTTCTCGGCCTTGCAGGGCAAGAATGCATGATGGTTGAGGACCTGCCCGCCAACCTCTACCCGGCCAGAGAACTGGGCATGATCACAGTCCTCGTGGGTCAAGGTACCAACGGATTTGTGGATTATGGAATAGAAAATATCCTGGAGCTCAGAAAGGTGCTCCAGGGAATAGTTTATTGAATAGACCTTTTTCTGGGAGGTGGAGATGGCCCGTATGAAGAAATGGAGGTGTTTAGGGAAGACCTGGTTATCAGTATTGTTAATAATGTCTGCTGCTCCCTGGGTTGAAAGTCCTGCCTTTTCTGCCCAGTCCGCCATTACGGAAGCCGAGAGTTATGCCTGCATGGGCTATGACAAATCGAGAAAACAAACTGAGGAAGAGGCCCTGACCAATGCGAAGCGAAAGGCGGTGGAGTATGTATCCACCTACATCAAAAGTGAGACCAAGGTAAAAGACTTCCAGCTCGAAAAGGACCTGATCGAGGCCTACGCGAATGCCACTGTCAAGATTATCCAGGAGCTCGATAGGTCGTGGTACAGAGATCCTACATCAGGGGATTGCTTCAAGGTAAAGATCAAGGCTGAGGTCATCCCGGATGAGAAGGCCATGGCCAGGTTAACAAAAGAAAAAGAGGTCACCGATGATCCATCGGCACCCCTCAACGTGCAAGTCTGGACGGATAAGAGAGAGTACAAGCAGGCCGAAAAGATCAGAATCTATCTGAAGGGCAACAAACCCTTCTATGCCCGTGTCCTGCATAGGGGTGTGAAAGGAGAGTTGCTACAATTGCTGCCCAATCCCTTCCGGAAGGATAACTATTTTCATGGCGGCGTAGTCTATGAAATCCCTTCCGGCAGTGATAAGTTTGTGTTGGAAGTAATCCCTCCATTCGGTGGGGAGGATATCATTGTCTATGCCAGCTCTTCCCCTCTGGGAGATATTGGGCTGCAAAGTGAAGGGTCGATTTATCGGGTAACGACAGAGGGGAGATATGTCGGAGAAAAGACCAGAGGTGTCCAAATCAAGGAAAAAGGAATCGGTCAGGAGGCCACAGCATCCGAGTTTTTTGAAGGTAAGGTGAGCATAAAGACAAAATAAGAAAGAGTCAGCTCAATGGAATTAGGAAGGTGCGATTATCATCTCTTTTTCTGTTATCAGCTTTCTTTTCTTTGCATTTTCCACTGTCCGCGAGGCAGCGCAAAAATTTATGAATCGGCAGATATCTAGATGCCCGCATTCTTTAATCTGGTTATTGCACTTTCTATTTCTCTTGCCTGTGATTCTATGATGGCGATTAATTCTTCGGGCGTTCTCCTGTCCTCCTTATCCTTGCGGTTCGGATTAACCGCCTTGAGATCGTAATTTTTCGCCTTGATCTCTTCCATTGAAACCCGCCAGGAGCGTCCACTGGCTACCCTCTCGGGGAGTAATTTGAAAAATTCCTCAAAATTTTCCAGGTTCAAGGGCTGCTTTTTGGTAATGTTCAGGTCAGATAAATCATAATACCAAATTTCTTTTGTAGGCTCGCCCTTCGTGAAAAAAAAAAGGTTGGTTTTGCTGGCGGCTCCAGCATTCACGAAAACCTTTGGCGGAAGGCTCACGATGCACCACAGGTTGCATTCATTGAGAAGTTTACGCTTGGTCTGGACAAACGCAGTTTCATTTGTCCGAAAGAGCACCCCTTCATCCATAACGATTCCACATCTCCCACTAGGTTTGAGGCTATCAATTACATGTTGGAGGAAGAGCACTTGCGTGGAGCCTGTCTTGTAGGCAAAACGCGTCCGCGCGTCCTTTCCTTCTTTACCGCCAAATGGAGGATTTGTGAGGACGACGTCAAATAGAGGCGGGGCACCTGAAAAAAGGCCACCATAAACCTCAAGTCCTGTCAAAGTATTTCCATGCCAGATATGGGGTTCATCGATCTCCTGAAGAACAAGGTTTGCCAGAGCAATGGGATAAACCAGGTTCTCCTTTTCTCTCCCATAGAAAGTCCTGGTTTTAAGCGCTTCAATATCTGTTCCTGTCTTTGCTTTTTGCCTCATGTGCTGGTATGCTTGAGCCAAAAATCCTCCAGTCCCGCAGCATGGATCATAGACCACCTCACCAATTTCAGGGTTGATCGCCCTTACCATTACCCGGATAACTTCTCTCGGTGTAAAGAATTGGCCGCCATCATTATTTTTCTCCCCCATTTTCTGCAGCAAACCTTCATAAACCTGGGAGATGGGAAACATGTGGGTTTCATCAACTTGTTCTAACGATAGGTCATGAATTTTATCAAGAATGTCAAGAAGGTTACGCTCAGTGTCCACACCCGTTCTTTCAAAAGATGAAAAGACTTCGCTGATAACCTTCTGGCGAGGGGTTGACCCAGCTCTATTCTTAAGGCTTCTTAGATAAGGTATGAGTTCTCCATTAACAAAGGACATAAACGCCCCGAGGGTGCTATTTTGAAGCTCTTTTCTTTTCACTCCGCATTCCGCATTCCCCATTCCGCCATTAGATGGCGCTGCCCAGTCCCTCCAGCGGTAAGGATATTCTAAGGATGGCCTGAAGTCGGCCCCCACTGCCTTTGCCTGCTCAGCTTCTTTTTCTTCCCGCTCATCAAGAATGCGGAGAAACAGCATCCAGGTAAGCTCCGGCACATATTGCAGAGCCCCCGCCCTCCCCGATCTTCTCATAATATCGCAAATGCCTTTGATGTAAGAATTAAGCGATTTTGGTGATGTGATTTTACGCGAATTATTCATTTTTTTCATATGTTATCTTATGAAAAATCTTCCGATTTTAAAACTTTAATTCCGTGATTTCTTGCTTTTCCTGTTGCCCTTGTGTTTCTTTCATCGATAACCAGAGGGAGTCCCCGTTTTAGGGCAATCGCTATTGCCGCTGCTTCGCCGTCATCTATCTCTGGTTGCCGAAGAATTTTCAGAAATTCTTCACCTTCGTCATTGCGAAATTGCGTTACAATTTCAGGATTTCTCAGCACAAATTGACGTAGAGGATCTCTCATCGGAATTCTTGGATCAAGAGCAACTTCATATTCCACCCTTTTTGGTATTAAGATTGCTCCCTTCCGTCTTTTTAAATAGTTGATGCCCTTATTTCGTTGAATATTTATAAGTGCACTTGAATCCATTACATATTGCCAAAATTCGGAAGAAAATTCTTTCGCCTTCATTTACTTTTTTGCTCAATTTTTTCTATAGCTTGCCTAACAGTTATACCTAAACTCTGCGAAAGTTTACCTATCGAGATTATTCCTCTCTGATAAGCTTCGAAAGAATTTTCAATAAAACGCTTGCCGAGTCGCTTTTCCCATGTAGGGGTTCTCGGTCCTTTTTTCCCCCTAATATGTGGTTTGGTTTCAAAAAGATTGTCAATATGCCCTTTTTCTATCAAATCTAAGTTCTCTAGTCTGTAGCCCAAGGCTTGAATGCTTACACCCCATCTGTAATAGGCAATTGGGGCGAGAGCCTTTTCCGATGGTGTTCTTGAAAGATTCCGCTTTTTAAAATCTTCTACTACCCCGGATTCTGGCAGTAGCAATTCTATTGCAACTTGATTCGCATTATCTTCTAAGCCCTGTGCCGATTCATCAAATTTTGCTGGAATATAACAAAGGGATGAACCATGATTATAAAGAAGATGCCCAAGTTCGTGAGCCAAAGTAAAGTTTCTTCTTCCCTTTAATTCATTAGCATTTAGCAGAATACAGGGGCCATATTCTGCGTGCCAAAATGAGAAGCCCGAAAAGGTATCCTCTGGAACAGGCAACTCAAAGATACGAACCCCTTCGCCGTCTAATCTATCTCTCAAATCAGGTAGAGCTTTATCGCCTACATTGAATTGTTTTCTTAAATTTTGAGCAACTTTCTTAGGCAGATCCGATTTGCTAAATCTAGGCAGCCTGACTTCTCGCCTTTTGTTCAGAAGAATTTCAAGCTCAAGAGCAGTCCTACATAATTCCTCAAATCTTGCCAACACGATTTTTGTTTCTTTAGGTAACTGAACTAGAGATTGTCCAGGTTTTCCTCGGAATTCAATATGCGTTGGGGGATCAGGAGTTTCCCTTAAAAAATAGTCTATTTCTCTTCCATAAAGCCTTGCCAATTCTTCAAGTTGGTTCAAGGTCGGCCCCCTTCTCTCTTCTTCCCAGCTTAATAAATCTTCTGAGCAAACATTTATCTCCTGTGCCACTTCATCCGGATTCAACTGCAGCAATTCTCTGGCCTTCTTAAGTTGTACTCCTAAGATGACACTCCTTCTGGATCCTGAAGCGTTCATCATAATTTCCCTCTAAACGCCCTCCTTAAAATTGCCTGGGATAAGGCGGTCAATTCGGATTGTTGAGTTAGCATTGCGGATCGTAAATTTTCCACTAATTCCATCCTTTTTTCGAGACCAGCAACAATTCGTTTCTGCTGCTCCAGAGGTGGCAAAGGAATGACCGAATCTGATAAAAAAGTGTCAGGAACTCTTTGTTGACCAACCGACCCGGTAAAATATGCTGTTGCTTCTTTAAGAAAATACGGTTGTCGAATAAAATACCAGATCCATTCAGCGAGAATATTATTGTGGGGCTTCAAAACATGAAATTCTGTCGTCCCAAAACCAATTCCATCGATCAAATTTCTTGCAATAGCATGTTTGCCATTCTGCATACATGGTGTGATCTTGGCAAAGAGAACATCATTTTCTTCAAAGTAGGTATACCCCTTAGCAACCTTTGAATATGGCACAACTTCTGCTTTCGAAACTGTACCCTTTTTCTCATCCACTGCGGCCATCGGAACAAATGAGGTCGGGGCACCATGGGGACGCCTAAAATTCTGAGGACGGCGAGGATTAATTTGGCACACCTCCCCAAGCTTCTTTCTCTCCCACTTCTTTGCCTCTTCGTTTTCGAAGACCTCTCGCAGGTAGGCGGCGGGGAGGGTTTTGGCTGCGTCCAACTGCTTTTCGCAGGCAGTTCGAGCACGTTCGACCTCTTGCATTAGCACCTGGATTCTTTGGGCGATGCGCTTTTGTTCTTGGAATGGGGGAAGGGGTAAGATGATATTTGAAAGTAAAGTAGCATTCATGTTTGGCTGGGCGCCACCGCGCTTCTGTATCTCAACCTGCTCCCAATACTTGTCACTTTGTAGAAATGAATATAAATAATCTGGGAGCAGGTCACTTTTCGCCCTAACCCTTATAAGATAGGAGGCAAAAATGGCTTTGTAAGGTATCTCTTCAATTAAATAACTTTTACCCGTAGTCCCTCCGGTTCGAGCAAATAAGATATCCCCTAATTTAAGGGAATATTTATCAACTTCTTCACACCTACAATAAGGAACGCTTTCCCATCTTACCTTCCCCTCTTGAATATCTGATATTCGCAAGAACTTTGGACCAATCTCTCTTCCTTCCGCGCTTGTCGTATACCCATATTCTGGTTTTTCACAAACTTCCCCCAGTTTCACCCAGCGCCAACCATTTGGTAATCCGGAATTATTTTTTTCGGTGGCCATTTCCATTATTTCCTTGCCCCCTTTGGCAGCGTCCGTCTAATGCTCCTTTCGCCGCTTTGGCGCCTTCATGGCTTCTTTATGGCAACATTGCCACCTTTTCTAATTTGCCAACTATTCGCCAAAATCGCCAAGTAAATGCCATCTTATTTTTTCTTTGCGGCTTTAATGCGCCTTTATTGCGGCTTTTGCGCCTTTATTGCGGCATTATTGCGGCATAATAAGTCCCCCGCCCAGTGGTACCGAATTTTAACAAAATATTTTTGCTTACTAAATCGTTTAGCTCAATTGTTGCTGATCGCTCTTTCACACCAGTAATCTGCTGGTATTCCCTATTTGTAATCCTTCCCGTTTCTTTAACATAAATCACTGCCTTTATCTGCCGTTCATTTAATCCCATCTTCCTAAGGCTTTCATCCGTATAAATATCTTTGTAAAAATATACTGAAAAGCCGCCCATCTCCTCCTTGTACTCAGGCTCTGGAAGTCCTGCTTCTTTCATCCACTCAACCATCCTGACCGTACCGCTGCCGTATTGTTCTATGAAACCTGCAAGATAAAATACTTTGGCAATCAAAGGATTTCGCAAAAATGAACCATGGGGCTTTTTCAATTCTTCAATCGATATTCCCTCGGGGAGTCCACCTGGATTAGAAAGCCAGATATGGTCATCATAAACCTTTATCAGAATGAAATTTGCAATATTAAAGTAATCCCGATGTGTCAGGGCATTGAGTACCGCTTCGCGGAGAGCAGGGATTGGATAGTCCCAGATGTCTTCCCTTTGGAAGTCTTTTATCTCATATCTGACACTTATAAACTGCTTGAGAATGTTTATGGTATCCTCAAACTGCTGAAAAAGGTTTCCCTTTGCCCACTTGTCATCTATGATGGTGGTCTCTGTTTTGAAACGGCCGGTGCGAATGCAGTGATTAATGAAATATTTCTGGGGATTCTTTCCGAAAAGGAGAATCGCTCCATTGTTCAATTTTCCATTTGATATGAATTCCAGTTTCTCTAAAATTGTCTTAGGGGCTTCATCGAGCGATAAGTCCGTTACCCTTTTCTTAGCAACAGCGAGGCGGACGAAGCGGTTCACGGTTTCTGTATCTATTTCGTCAAATGAAAAACCCCCTGTAATGGAGTCCCAGGGCATACTGCTCAGCATGAATACTCGAAGTTTCTGCGAGTTCATTTCTCGAGTTGTATTGCCAACCCGTTCATAGTAGCGACCTTCGTATGAGACGGGATAACCTGAACGAGCGACCTTAAATGCGATAACCCTTTTCCCCTTTATGTCCATCGTCTCTATCTCAGGATAGATGGAAATTTTGTTTACGATGCGATTGGTTAAATCTTCGAGAAGCCGGCTTACAGGTTCAACGCCAGTAATGCTACCTTTTCTGTCCACGCCGAGAAGAATGATCCCACCTTTTGTATTTGAAAAGGCTGAAATGGTTTTATAGAAGACTTCGTTAGGGCTCGCTTTAAACTCCACCGTTTCGGTCTCCCCAGAACTCAACAGTTTTTTTAGCTCCCTTCCATCCATACTATAAGCAACCCCGTTTCCCTCATTTTATCAGTCTTGCATTTGCGAAACTGAAATAATCTTCTTTATTTTTACCAATAATGATATGGTCTAAAACTTTTATTCCCACAAGATCGCAGGCTTGAATGATCCGATTGGTTATTTCTATATCTTCAGAGGATGGCTCTGTCTCTCCGGAGGGATGATTATGAACCAAGATGATGGCAGCAGCAGACTTTAATGTCGCCTCCTTTATAATTTCTTTTGGATCAACGACATTGGCACTAAGGCTACCTTTACTTATCTCCACATTATGAAGGGGTTTATTCTTGATATCCAAGAGGATCACATGGAAAAACTCTTTCTTTGCGTCCCTCAGGTATGGACCATAATATTCCGCCACATATCCAACTGCATCATCAGCCTTTTTGATCTTTATCTTTTTTTCTGCCCCTTCTTTGTAAAGCCTTTTACCGAGTTCCAATGCCGCTTTTATTTGCGCCGCCTTGGCATGGCCTATCCCATCCGTTTTACAAATGTCAGAAATTGGCGCGGAATCTATTCCTCTTAATGTCCCAAACCGATTTAACAATCTTTTTGACAGTTCCTCAGCACTAATTCCCTCTTTTCCTGTTTGCAGGATTATTGCGAGAAGTTTGGATAAAGAAAGAGATTCCGGACCGTATTTTATCAGCATTTCTCTTGGCCTTTCTTCCTTGATCCACTGCTTGATGGGAAGATTGGGTCTACGGGCAGCCGCTGACTTCCGAACTTCTTCTCTAATCCTTTCGCAATCTTCGGCTGTCTTGATATTTAACTGGGCGATGAGTTCATTCGTTTTGTTGGTGGTTAATAGATCTTTTCCGATTGAGCATTTAAAGAAAATCTTCCCCTTCCTGCTCATCATTGGATAAATTGAATTTGCTACAAGGAATTCAAATAATTTCTTTTCAAGTAAGGTCATTGGGTTCATGCGGCAAAAAGCCTCTTTTTGGTCTCATCGATGATATCCTTGGGATCGCCTAAAACCTTCAAAGCCTCAAGGCCCCCTGCTTTAATTACATCAGGGGCATTAAATACATAGGGGTTTTCCAGCTCTTCTGTGCCCCCCTTTTCAAATTGCCTGGCAAGGGCAACCAATGTTTTACTTGTCTCTTGGGGCAGGTCATTAAACCAGTTGCTGTGTTTATATTGTAATGCAGAAACACGCTCGACACGGTTTTTGGGGGCGATTCCATATCCAATTTCTGCCAAGACATCATAAAAATCGTAATCCTGATATTTCAAAAGTTCACGAAGGAGCCGCAAGCCTTGCCCATCATCAGGCAAAAGTCCAATAAGTGTTTTTCGTTTCTGGGGATCAATCCACAGGTTACGGAAATCATCCAATGTTTTTGCCTCTCCAATTAAATGTTGGGCCAGTATTTGTTTGTATTCTTCGACAGTAACCATTCCCAATCTATCGCCTATTTTGGTGACAATATAGGTGCCGGCAGGATTTATATGGACGTCGAACCCTTCTACACGCACTATTTTTTCTTTTCTTTCCTCTTCGGGTTCCCTTGCTTCCCGCGTGGGTGAAGGTCGGCTTTTAAACTCCTTTCCTAAAAGGCGGGTGGCATTTGTATAATCATAAACCCGAAACATCAACTTATTGGTAGGCAGATGAATTCTTGAACCCCTTCCCATCATCTGTTGAAAGGCAATGGGGGAACGGACATATTTGAAAAAGACGACATTGCGAAGTATTGGAACATCAACCCCCGTCGTTATTAAATCCACAGTGGATGCAATAAAGTGACTTCGTTCGGAGCCGCGCAAATCGGCGATAAATTGGCTTCCACCTACGGCAGCAGTGCATTTGAAAGCATAAGGGTCGAGCCGTGGTTGATCGTTTCGGACACACCATTGAGCGTAGAGATTATTCATTTCGGCGGTGATAGCATCCGCATGGGTATCCCGGGTGCAAAAGATAACAGTCTTCTGGTGAGGGCCCCCGGTTTGAAGGAACATTTCGAAGAGATCCTGGCACATGGTTTTTACTCTGTCGGGTAACTGAATCATATCTTCGAAAGATGGGGCTTCATAATGCTCACGGGTTTCATCAGGAGCGATCCTTTGACCCGTTATGGCATCCTTTGCACCCAGGCGTTCAATGTCCTCTCGGGTGACCCCGATTCTATCCAGACTCGCCTCTCGTTTGATAATTTCGCAGGCCGGAAGGTAGCCATCCTCAATCCCTTGAGCCATGTCGTACTCATAAACAGGCTCTCCGAAATATTTAAGATTATTAGCCGTAATTTCTTCATCCTCCCGACGTTCATCTGGCCTGCCACCTTCAAAAAATCGTGGGGTGGCAGTGAGTCCTATCTGAACGGCGTCTGGGTTCTGGCGAAGCACAATACTCCATTTTCCCCACGCGCTCCTGTGACATTCATCAACAATAATATGGCTGAAATGATTTTTGGGGTAATTCTCGAGGAAAAACTGGGCATCTTCCGTTTCCCCTGCCACATTGAGTGTTTGGTAAGTTGCAATCAAAATACGGGCGTTCTTCTGAGGGTTTGTCGTGGTTACTTCTGCGGCGTCGGCCCCAAAAACATTCTGGAAAGCTCCGAGTCCTTGGGCACGCAGCTCATCCCGGTCACATACAAACAAAGCACGTCGCAGCTGTGCAGCATCCGCAATCTTCTTCAAAATATGAACCGCAATAAAGGTCTTCCCTGAACCCGTGGCCAAGAAGAGAAGAAGTCGCTTTTCGCCTCTGGCTATTTTCTCGAGCAATGCACGGATAGCGGCGTCTTGATAATAGCGCCTGCTTGCCTCTCCTCCTGGATAGGGAACAAGAAGGGGCTTTGCCCTATCACTTTCTAACGAAAATCCGACTCCTTGCTCATAACGTTTATGAAGGACCTCCGGTGTTGGGAATTCCTGGAGAGGATTTGGCCGTGTGGTTCGGCCCGTGATGTGGTCGTATTCTACAAAGAGATGTCCATTGGAGGAATAGACAAAAGGAACATGGTTTAAGCGGGCATATTTTTTGGCCTGTTCAAGTCCCTTATCGGCGGGTTCATCGCTTCGTTTGGCTTCAATAAGGGCAACGGCCACAGGCTGGGTGTTCACGTTCACCCTCACCCTTAGAAGATAATCTATCCTGCCTTGGTCTCTTCGCCTTGGCCTACCTTCTATAATGTCGATTCCACACTCGGTCTCTTCCCGGCGAATAAGGTCCTCTGTCCAGCCGCACTGATGAAGAGCGGGATCTATCAATTTTGCCTTAGTGTCTGCCTCGCTCAAGCGCATATCTTCCTCTTGCCCCTGGTTGCCTTGGCAAGCTATTATCCCTATAAGTTGATCTTCTCGATCTTATCCATAATTTCGTGCGCAAGGTTTAAAAATTTCCCTTTCAACTCTCTGGCGTCCACTTCAACAAGTATATCGACCGGCCATTGAGCGATGTCATCGGGAAAAGTGTCAACTTCTTTGAGGGCGATGCTAAACCAATAAAGGTCAAATCCGGGGTCCTTTTGTTTGGCCATCTCCAGCAAAGTTTCAATCGCTTCGATTCTTAAAATAAGGAACAGGTCAATGGCATCTCGATGTTTCCATCGTCCAAAAAAAGTCAGAAGTTTATCCACTACAAGATCCCGGTAATCATTGACCCTGACTCCAAACTCGGAAAGTTGGGGCTCCCCAAAACGGAAGGGAGAATCTTGGGCGAAATGAAGTCGCATGCTCTCCCCTTCTTTATTAACCTCAAACTCCACAAAAGATTCAAACCGCCGAATCACATTAAAACCATATTGCGCTTGAACTAATTTTTCTTCTATCAATCTGGCAAATGGAATGATCAGGTCTCTCTCCCGGGTGAAAAAGTCCAGGTCGTAGGAACGCCGATGGCCCAGGTGAAACTCGGCAAGGGCAGTGCCTCCGGTTAGATAGAAGAAAGAGGCCTCCCGGATCTTTGCAAACTCAACCAAAATATTCTTTTGGATTGGGGTGAGGGTCCCTCTACCCTTTAGCATATTCAAAATAATCCTCCCATAGTCTTCGAACCCTTTTTGGCAAGTTGAGCTCCGGCAGCAGCTTTCTTACTTCTTCCCAATCTAACTCGGCAATATCTTCCGCCCTGCCATTGGATAAAACTTCTCCAATATACCATTTCCTCTGCCAGGGATCGTTCAGGTCAATCTCTTTGTTGGTCGACCAGACGATATATCTCTTGGGCCGTATCTTTGTCATATCCGATAAGATTTTCCTATTCCCTTGATTTCTCCCTGAACATCCTCCTCAAGTCTTCAACAAAAATTTTAAAGCCACCATTTTGCTTACCCAATAATGAGCTGGATATTCGATTTCTTAAGAAGTCCATCATAAGTTAGAAACTTGATAGGTTTTTATTTCCTTCTCTCTTTTTGTGCCTGATTGATTCTTTTTTCCATCCAGGCATCCAGAAGCGATCTTTTAAACCGCCACTCTTTGCCGAGTTTGAAGGCCGGAATGTTCTGCTCCCGGATGAACCGGTAGAGTGTCTTATCGGCAATTTTCAGGTAACCAGATGCTTCCTTTACGGTTAGGACTTCCTCGTTAGCAGATTTATCCATCGATCCATTTTCCTCTTATATTAGCCTTGTTGGTTATTTTTTATCCCTTTGGGTAATGATAAGTTATTAAAATCACATTTTCAAGACTTTTTGACAGGAAACTTTTTACCTCAACCTTGGCCTCATTCTGCCTCCATTCAATTTGCCTGTTCGGCCATGGCTTCATCGAGGATTCTCAATCCTTTTTCCAGCTGCTCATCCGTAACGACCAAAGGAACCAGGTGCCGGATCACCTGACTGAACCCACCGGCAGTGAGCATGATCAGGCCTTTCTCATAACACCGTTTGACGATGTCTTTGGCCAAGTCCCCGTTGGCCTTGTGGTCCTTCCTATCAGCAACGATTTCCATGGCATTCATCGCCCCGAGTCCTCGGACATCCCCCACGAAAGGATATTTCTTCGCCAACGAATGAAACCTTTCCATGACCCTTTCTCCGATGGCGCTGGCCCGCTCGACCAGCCTCTTTTCCTTCAGGATTCTTATTACCTCCAAGCCGGCCCGACAGCAAACCGGATTTCCCCCGAAGGTTCCTCCGATCCCACCATTTTCCACCGCATCCATAATCTCCGCTCTTCCAGTCACTCCCCCGATGGGCATCCCCGCAGCCAGAGATTTGGCCGTAACTAGAATATCTGGCTCTACCCCCGAGTGTTCGCAGGCAAACATCTTTCCTGTCCGCCCAAAGCCTGTCTGGATCTCGTCTACGATGAAAATGATG
>Ga0315314_1001205_pt1 | contig 24026 bp, 20 predicted proteins | sample TDP9_MG_FD_203631 | JGI IMG/M metagenome (GOLD analysis project Ga0315314, IMG submission 203631) | Freshwater sediment microbial communities from Lake Towuti, South Sulawesi, Indonesia - TDP9 | ecosystem: Environmental > Aquatic > Freshwater > Lake > Sediment | place: Indonesia: South Sulawesi... | reverse complement strand
AAACCTAAGTTTACGTAGCTACTTTGAGGAGGTGATGCTCTGTGTCATTAGAAGAGAACAAGGCTATTGTTCGTAAGTGGGTTGAAGCCACGAATAAGCGAAACCTATCCGTATTGGACGAGTTAATGACACCTGACTTCTTTCACCCAACCTGGCAGTTGCGGGGTGCTGAAGGTTACAAACAGTTCTATACTATGTTTCTCAAGGGTTTTCCCGATTGCCATGAGACCATTGAGGATATGATTGCTGAAGGAAATAAGGTGTGGCATCATTTCAAAACTACGGGAACACACACAGGCAAATTTGAATTTGGTAAAATAACATTAGCCCCTACTGGCAAGAAGTTTACAATGACGGGCGTTAACTTCTGGCGTATAGTTGATGGCAAGGTTGTAGAAAAAGAGGGAGTCTATGACCAATTGGATTTCTACAAACAACTAGGCGTTATCGAATACACAGAAAAAGGAAAGAAACTCTTTCCAGAGGATGTTAAGTAACTGCTTTGACTTACATTTCAGCAATCCACATGTCTATCGAGTAAGTAGCAAAAAGAGGATAACTGAACTATGAGTTCTAATGTTGAGAGACAACCTTCTTAGGCAAATTCCGAGAATCTAAAACGATATCTAAACCTAACTCCCGCACTGGAGATCACGGCTGGCGTTTTAAATTCTTGGATAGTACGCACATCGATGAGGTAAGAAATTGACCGAACAGAAAAGGGGGGAAGCTGAAACCGGAATACGGACTTGCATTCTTGTTATCATTATTGAAGGGATGTCCGCCGCAAGCATATCCTAGAGGAAGTTTTCTGCCTTTGTTATCAATATCCCATCCTTGGAAGAGCATGACCGAAACGTATATGCCACTGTCTCTCGCAGCGGTAACCCTTGCGCGTAGTCTATAACCTAGAACCTAGGGAAGTGAACATATAAAGACAGCCCAAATCTGTAGGCACGTTTGAGCTTCATGGAAGGATGGTATCTTCTCCGCATTTCATGTTAGGTCAAGGATAAAAAATGCAACTTCCTTGCAGAAAGCTGATCGCGCGCTTTTGCTATGCAAGTATTCATGGACCAGCCCTCAGACCTATTACGCCCGCATGTACTGCGTCACCAGCGGAATAACCGTCTTCTCAAACCCTAAGCAGCAGCTCAGAATTTCTGTATTTCAACGTTCAAAACCTTATATCAAGAGAAGCCCTACGTTGTATGCCACGCGACCTAGACAGCGCGGATATTGGAGTAAAGAGAGGAATTGAGGATGTTTCCTAAATTCAAACTCGGAATGGGGCAGATGCTTGTAGAGGGCGGAAAGAGGGAGGCAAACCTGAGAAGGGCGGAAGAGATGATCACTAGGGGATCCGAGGAAGGCTGCAGCATCCTCGTTCTGCCAGAGTGTCTAGACCTAGGCTGGACGCATCCTAGTGCGCGGGAATTGGCCCAGAAGATTCCTGGTCGCGCCTCTAAGCGACTTTGTAAAGCCGCCGAAAGCAGGCAGATAATGGTTGTGGCGGGGCTGACGGAACGTGATGGTAGCCGCATCTTCAACTCGGCAGTGTTTATCGACGGATTTGGCCAGATCCTGCTCAAGCATAGGAAGATAAACGAATTGAGCATCGCGCATGACCTCTATGGCATAGGTGACCGTTTGGGGATTGTTGAGACTGAACTGGGTATGATAGGCCTCAACATCTGCGCAGATAACTTCCCGGACTCGTTGGCAATCGGCCATGTGCAAGCACGGATGGGCGCACACTTTATCCTCTCGCCTTCAGCTTGGGCTGTCAAAGCAGACCACGACAATGTTAAGGAGCCGTATGGCGCGTTGTGGGAGAACGCCTACTCAGCGCTCTGCAGGCTCTATGACATCACTGTGGTGGGCGTCAGCAACGTTGGGTGGATAGAAGAGGGCCCGTGGAAAGGCATGAAGGTCATAGGCTGCTCCCTCGCGGTCGGTCCAGACGGCGAAATCCTAGCCAAGGGTCCCTACGGGTCTGATGCAGAGGCATTGGTCACTGCTGAGTTGCAGGCTATTCCGCGAGCCGTCAAGGGAACAAAATACGCGGATCACTTAAAGAGCCGCGGATACCAAGGACCCTGAACCAACTCGAGGCACGGCGACGAAGCCTAGACCCTTGAACCCCTTCTAGAGTCATAGTATGGATCTGGGTTCAGCCTGTGAATCTGTCATGACGGATTCATCATCTGGGAGCTAACTTCTCAACATAAGCAGGACTGTAACTCAGACTATGCATGAAATAGTTACACAAGTTTTACAAGGTCACTGCGCAGTTATGTGAGCGGGGAGGCGCCAAATCTCTGACGATGAACAAGACCGTTGCAATGTCAGAAATGTGCAGGGACGGACTATCCATTCGCAGATCGAATGCGAGGAGAGAATTGGCTGATACCGCGTTTCTGCAGTTCAAGGTGGGCGCTATTGTCAAGGGTGTTCCCTTGTGGCTTGAAGCTGAGCTATCGCCTCCCCCCTGCCCGGAGAAGCTGTTATGCACCTGTGAGATGCTGAGAAACGTCTTCTGTGACATTACAAAGCTTTTGGAAGAGAGAGACGAATTCTGAAGAAAGCTCCATACGAAGAATGAACGATGTCAACAATCCAGAGGAGACGGAACACGGGCATCCAAAGAGATTAGCCTCTACGGGTTGACGGTGACAGTAATATCACTTCATATCTATCTCAATCTAGAGGACCACAGTCAATGCAAAGCATATGATAAAAGCAAGTTGATTATGAACAGTGCAATAGTCCACATAATTCCGAAAACGAATAAGTTCTTCGCTCTCCTTAGATCACGACCTTTAGTGCCGGCCCACGCGATCAATCCGCCGATAATACCTAGAAAGAACGGCAGTAGGTACCACGCGCTGGAGACATGCTGGATTTGAGGCACCGGTGTTTCAGGCTGATATGCAGGTTGAACAGGCTTTTCTAGAGATGCACCGCACTGACCACAGAATCTCAGTCCAGGCGACAACTCATTTCCACAATGTGCACAATATTTCTTTGAAGGCTGTTGGACCTTCCATGCTTCCTTGTTAAGGTATGCATGAGGATCATAAGGAGGATTTCCTCTTTGTGCTAATTCCCTTTTTGCCATTTCACGCTGGTACCCAAAACTCAAGGTCTCATAAAGATCTCTGTGTTCGCCAGACCAATCGTCAATACGCTCGCCGATCCATACTTCGATATCTTCTTTCTTCGATACTTTGTGCATTATGTTGTTCGAGATTTGTGTATGAATGTTACACAATTTTTGGATCGCCTCATTGCTTTCGCTTATGTCATAGGAGGCCCTGTACGGTCTCTTCGTCCCTGTATAGTATTCAGCTTTCATTTTGACGTATATAGAAGCCTTAAGAATGAGGTCTGTATAGTCGCCGAAGAGGTTTGTCATTGCCTCAATCCAAGGACCTAGTTCAGCTGCGTCATATATGCATGTGACATGGGGAGAAGGTGCAAACAGCAGATCTATGACAGCTTCTGCAGCTCTTGCATCTCCCACTCTTCCGAGAGCCTTTGCTGCAGACCTTCGAAGCTGTGTGTCTTTATCTTCATCCCTCAAGATTTGGAGGAGGGGTTCAACCGCTGGCTCTCCTATCCTACCGAGAACCTCTGCTACTTTGCCTCCATCACTCAAATGCTGAATGAGAGGTTCTATTGCCTGTTCTTTCATGTCAACAAGAAGTTCTGCTGCCTTGTCTTGAACACCCGAATCGTTGTCTTTCAGAGCCATAATAAGAGGTATTATTGCCCTAGCATCACCTATCTTTCCTAGAGCCTCTACGGCTCTCAAACGGAGATCCCAGTATTCTGGGGAGGATTTAGATAAGGCTCGAATAAGAGGCTCAACCGCCCTGTTATCTCCCATCTTTCCCAGAGCTTGAGCTGCGGCCGCTCTAACACCAGAACCTTCGTCGTCAAGCGCTTCAATCAGTGGTTCCAGCGCACTCACATCTCCTATCTCCCCAAGAGCCCTCACTGCACACTTTCGAATATCCCACTCACTAAACGCTTTCAATGATTCCGATATTGCCCCTCGGATAGAATGTCCCCTTTCATCCTTTAGGACTTGAACTAGAGATGCTACCGCTGGCTTCCCTATCCTAATAAGGGCCATTTCCGCCTTCTCTCGAAGAACGTAATCCTCATGATGTACACCTTTATGCTTCAACGCTTTTATCAATCCATCAATATCCCTCTTTCTTTCCATCTTCTCTATATTCGGCCCAAACAACATTGGCCTACACCTCTCCAATCATGGTTTGCAAAAATGCACTTATTAGTATATGCTTCCCACCCTCTGTGAACGGTCGGAGAATTTCTCTCTTGGGCGAACAAACTAGATCTCTGCGTCACAAGCCGAAACCCATAAACTGTGATGACCTCCCTTTGATTCATGGGACCGCAGATCCGGTTCCATGTACTTATGAATTCGCTGGAGATGGGAACCCTTCTTTCTCCGCTTCTTCTTGGGAGACCTCGTTAGGCCGTTGCTGAAACATATGGGTGATCTCGATCAGTTCCCATGTCTTCTGCCCCGATTTCCTCAGAGCGACCACATCTTCCACAAGGTGACTGTTATCGGTTGGACGTTTGCTCTGGGTTTCACTGTTTCCAAGATCATGAGCATGAAATGTTTCTGAAACCGGAGGTTCTCCCTCTTCCTCTCCAACCTGCTAGGACCCCTGTCCATATGAAGACCCCATGGGGTCTCCGTGTCTAGGATGACCCTCTTTCCCGGACACAGATGCAGGTCTTTCCACAATCGAAAGATCAGCTTCTCAGGGTATGGGACGGATCTCCATAGATCCGTGTGGCGGCATGCTCGACGTCGTCGAGGTCTGCCGCCTCAAGGGCAAATCTCGTTAGGCGTCGCCATAGTCTTGGAGAGAGGTCGGGTTTGACTGATTTCCGTTGGCATTCACGATGGTTAGAATGCGTCGCCTGGTCTCAGCGCTCAGTCTGTTCCACCTCTCCGTTCTAGCTCCGGCAACTTGAGTAAAGCCTTCCACAGTGGCGCCGGGAGTAGGATTTGAACCTCAGCTGGAGGAGTTGTCCACCGCAAATCCCCGCCTTTTTCTGATCTTTGATTGGAACCGAGAGTGGAAAAAAAGCTAGTGGTGTTCCAGAGCTGCCTTTATGTCTTCTGCTATCATCTTTCTTTTGGATTTTTCGATTAGATAGCTTTTTCCTGTCTGTAAGTATGAAGGGAAAACTCTAGATTGCTTGTAGAAATACTGGTTTCTTCTAATTTTATAGGTTGAACCGCTAGGGATTATTCTTTTCCCCACGTTTCTCTCCGAAATACAGTTCATTGCCTTAATAGCCGTGTCTCCCATAAGCAGAATAGATCTAACATTGGGAAAAAGATTGATCTCAGTCTCCAATATTCTAGAACAGTTGCTTACACTCTTGGGAGAAATGAAATACCCAATCTTTCCACATTTTATAGCAGTAGTAATGTACACTCCTGAGTTCAGGATATCTTCAATCGAAGAGACCCTCAAGCCCGCATCATTGAACGCTTGTGCAGTTGTCTGCATGTAAAACGGGTTGTTTTTGCTATAGAAGTAGTCCTTGAGGTCGGTTGGAGTTGCTTCAGATACCATAAGAGCGCTGAAAATGTCAGGTTTAATCTCTATGTCCGGGATTTGATAACAACTTTTGTCAATATCTTGACATGGAAATTCAGTGCATCTTACACATTTACTTACCTGCATATCAACCTCACATCATCATATCTATCGGCTTCTTTTGTCCGTTCAGATACTTATTACTTCCACGTTTTGACATGAACCCATAGAAGCCGGGGATGGGATTTGAACCCATATACAGCGAGTCTGCAGCCCGCCGCCTAAACCGCTCGGCCACCCCGGCATCATTATCTTGAGAGGAAACTTCTATAAATCTTTTCGCTGGGCTTATGCCAGCCTGGCAGGGCACCCCCGCTAGACGGGATTGATGCCCATAGAGTTCACTTTCCCTTTTGAATATCTCGAACTATCAATTCGGCTACTTTCTGTCCGCTTAGGAGCATTCCTCCAAAGATCGGGCCCATCCTAGGAGTCTGATGGACCGCGGCAACTGCCATACCTGCTGCATAAAGACCCGGACAGACCTTCCCGGTATTTTCGACGGTCAGCCGCTCGGCTTCATACGTCCACATCGACTTCTCACCAGGGATGGATATGTTGAGTTCAGGGATCTTTCTTCCAGCGATGCTGAGTACCTCCGCATCGTGGCCTGTGCAGTCAACCACTGCTTTGGCCCTTACCATCAAAGGATCGACGTGAAGCCCTGACATTGTTACCGCCGACCACTGGAGGACGACGCCTACGATATGGTATTCTTCAGCCGTCTCCTTCGATATGGCCTTACCAGTCCTAGAACTTCTATATATGACATCGTCGACAACGACACCGAAGATTATCTTAGCGCCTGCATCCAGCGCTCCTGAGGCCAGCTTGACCATCAATTCTGCGGTATCGACGACAAAGAAGCCTTCTTCTAGAGGCTGCAGCCTGCAACCCACCTCTCTTAGTATCTTCTCGGCTGGAGAGTGGATGACAACCTTGTGAAAAAGCATTCCTCCTCCTCCTATGCCGCCGCCAATCGAAAGCCGTCTTTCAAAGATAACGGTCTTCAACCCGTAGTTTGCCAGGTACCTTGCCGCCGTAAGGCCCGCGGGACCTGCTCCAACGACAACAACGTCGCATTCAGCTAGGTCCGACCAATCTTCAGCCGTTTTCCGGACGATCGCACGCGTTATGAAGGCTTCGTCTATGTCTTTTGCTCCTCTAGTTGACAAGCCACCTCACCTTTTCGCCAAGACGACCCATTGGTGTGCAATCTTCCTTTAGAGGTTCGCACCAGATAAATCTTGGCCTACCTAGTACATTAGCATACGTCTTGGCCGCCAGCTTGAAGCGCCTTGCTGGCCTTGGTTGAGTTTTTCCAGCCGAAATGGAGGTTGAGTACACCACCATAAATTATTATTTGGTATCGACCTCAGTAACTTGTAGGAGCAGATTACCTTGTGGAACATATCCATGTGTTGGCTCTATGCGATCACAAAATATCGCTATGTGCCGAGTCTCGAAGAGATCATGGCAGCGCTGGATGACGGAGAGAGACTCGGGTTCAGATACATGGAGCTCGAAGGCGTAGGGAACCAACTGCACACCGTTGCGGATCATTGTTCTTCAATCAAGAGGACATGTGATGAAAAAGGAATCGAGATCGTAGACTTCGTCCCGGTCCTGCCGGATCTGATGTCTGTCGACGAATCTGGGAGACAGAAAGCTCTACGGGATTTCAAAGCCGGGTGCGAGGTTGGTTCATACTTTGAGACAAGTCTAACCCAGGTCGACACATTCCATCTGCCAATACATCTCGAGGCGCCATACGACATCTCCAAAGATTTCAGATACGTCTACCGGGCGCCCACTCTCACAGTTGATCCCAAGTTTGATTTCTGGGAGTATTTCGACAATGTTCTCGTTGCAACGATAGGTGCATGCAACGATATGGCTGAGGAGCATGGGCTGAAGCTCTGCATTGAACCCAGGACATGGGAGAATGTATCTAACACCTGGGCTCTGGAGCTGGTTATGCGAGAGGTTAAGAGCAAGAACTTGGGAGCCGTTCTGGATGTCGCTCATCTCTCGGCCCAGAAGATGAATGTAGTTCAGTGCGTTGAGATGCTTGGGAATCGAACCTTCTATGTTCACGCCAGCGACAATGACCACTTAATAGAAGACCACCTTGAAATCGGGAAGGGGAATGTTGACTGGGTGAGCCTACTGAAAGCCCTCAAGAAGCACGAATTCAAAGGTTACATTGGAATAGATATAGGCGGGAAACCGGAGCTGAAACCCCACCTAGACAGTATGTACACAAACTCGAAAATATATCTGGAGAAGATGATGAAGAATCTGAAATAGAAGAGGAAGAACCGACATCGTCAAAGGCTATTCAACATTGCTAAAAGGCTGCGCATACATATCTCTGAGGCGTTCTCCCCTAGTCGAGAGAATTCTTCACCACCAGGCCTAACTACCAGTTCCTCTTTTAGCTGCTTCGCCGGCCTCCAATGGGTCTCTAGGGACAGGTACCTCCCATAGCCATCATTCTTCAGGGCTCTTAGCTGACCAAGGTAATCTACTTCACCGTCGCCGAAAGCCACAGCCTCTGGTTTTCCTTCGCTCCCTTTACGGACGCCATCCTTGATATGTACATGAATTATCTTATCTCTTACGTGGCTGTAGCCATCTGGATAAGGCGTCTCGCCAGATGGATCCCAGATATCGTTACCTGGATCCCAGATTGCTTTGACATTCTTCGATCCCAGACGATCTAAGAACCTAGCCAGTTCCTCTCCGTTTCCGACGAATGTGGAAGGCTCGTTCTCTATTCCAAGGAATATCCCTTCTGACTCCACCATCTCCAGCGGTTCTTGATACTTCTCGATGATCCTCTCGAGATATTCATCCATATGGTTCTTCCTCCAGAATGTGAATCCTCTTATTATCTCAGTGTCTAGGCTCTTTGCCAGCAGAGTGCAGCTTTTCAATATCTCTAGGTGTCCTCGGTACTCCTTCTCATTGTCGATATCGGCCTTAAAGAATGGAGAAGCGATGGCGCTGACTTCTAAGCCGTATTTTCTGAGGATCTTCTTGATGTCATTCACGTTGCCCAAGAGGTTTTGAGGGCTCTTGCTCCATACACTTCTGATTTCGACTCCATTAAGGTTGAATCGATGTGCGAATTTGGCAGCGGTTTCGAGATCTTGAGAAACTTCATCGGTTATTGCAGAAAGCAGGAACAAATTCAGCAACCCTTCTATCCAAAAGGTAGAGGGGAGAGTTCACCTTAGTGACTCCCTTAGTTTCTTGTCCACTCCCTCTAGCCCAAGCCGTCTTAACTCTTCCGACTTTGGTATCCCGTGTTCATCCCAGCCAACAGCCTCATAGTATTCCTTTTTATGCCCCTCAAATTTTGCCTTGTCAGTCGTTTTTCCGGCATAGGGCCCCGATGGCAGGGGCTCATAGAATCTAGGTGGATTATCGTCGTGTATCTTTGGATCCCATCTTACATCCGGACCTCCTAAGAGCAAGGCTGCCCTCTGCATGTGGAGTATCCTTCGTGCCGTTGTCTCATACCATTCCTCGGGCCCTATTCTCCATCCCGTAACTGCTTCAAAGAACCCCCATATGAGGTCTAGTGCAGGATCTTCCATAACATTGAACCAACAGTAGACCCCTGAATCGTGAAGTATGACGTTGAGCTCGCTGTTCCCGTGGGTGAGTGGAAGATAGGCAATTGACGTGTGATCGCCCCCCTGTACAGAACAAGCAAAGGACATAAGTCCTGCTTCTGCGGTGTAGTCTTGTCCACTTCTGATCCCGTGGGCGCCTATGGAAATGCCCTTCTCGACAACCGCGTACGGTAATAGATTCATGCCCTTCATCTTCCCTATCTTCAGGGCGGCCCGGTATGTTCCCTCTGCAAGTATGTCACCTATTCCCTCTCTTCTAACGATCAGCCGGGCAAGGGATGCAAAGGCCTCCGCATCACCCCACTTAAGGTCGATCCCGCCAAGCTCTTCCCTGGTTAGGATACCTCTCTGATAGAGTTCACAGGCGAAGCCAAGAATACTACCGCCCTGTATTCCGCATAACCCTAGATCATCTAGGAGCGCCATCAGGTAGACGTTGCCCTCAGGTGTGAAGACGCCAAGGTTGGTTCCAGCATAGGCTTGGTTCTCATAGTCAGGGTTGTCGGTTATTGCACCTTTGAACGGACCAGCCTTAGGCATTGCAATTTTTAGGCAGGTTGTGGGACAGCCGAAGTCCCCCCAGTAACGCTTTATCCAGACCCTCTCCTCAAACTTATCTACTCCGAAACTCTTCTCATCATGCCATTCCTCTTGCCAATTCCTTACAGGTTCTGAGCTGAGCCTGGCACCGACATCATAACCTGCGGCACCTGTACCCCAACGCCTCCACTGGTCGGCTCCGTAGTATATCCTCGATATCTCGTCTATTAATGCTGAGACTTTTCCTAGGTCTGCTACCTCAGGTAGCGGACCTGTGCCCTTTGCAATTACGGCTTTCAGGTTCTTTGAACCCATAACAGCTCCGTAGCCGCCGTAACCCGCCCCATGAGTCCATTTAGCAGTCACAGCGGCTGCTCTAACCCTATTCTCCCCAGCGGGACCTATGTAAATGGCCGCGGGCTCCTTCCACTCTCCGTAATTGGGGTTTCTCTCTGTGAGTTCTCTCCTACCTTCCTCAGTAAGGATCTTCAGCGTCTCCTTTGCCTCTTTTCCCCATATGTGACTTGCGTCTCTTATCTCGGCTTTGGAATCTGTGATAAAGATGTAGACGGGACTAGAGGCTCTACCGGCAACGATCAAACCATCGTAGCCTGCGCACTTGAGCTCCACCGGGAATTCCCCTGCAACTGTTGAACCAACTATACCATTGCTCTGGGGAGACTTTCCTGAGACGCAGAGCTTGGCTCCTGGGTAGAACCCTGTTAAAGGACCGGTGAATAGGAGCAGAATGTTCTCGGGACCTAAGGGGTCGACCTTCTCCCAATGGTCACCTAGCCTATCCCAGAGGATCTTGGTCGATAGGCCTCTTCCGCCGATATACTGCCTTAGAGTAGCATCATCAAACGTTACGTCATTCATCTTCTCTCTTGATAGATCGACCTCTAGAAACTTGCCGGCATATCCACGCATTTTAGATCACCTCTCTCCCCTTTTCACCATATAGTGCAATGACCAACTGCCTCGTCTCTTCATCAGGCCTTTTAGCATAGAGCTTGTAGGAATGGTCTTTCGGCTTCTTAACTGTCCATAAGGCGTTCCACCTTCCCTCACTGCAAACCTTTACACATCGTGGATCTCCCCCACACAAGTCACATATAACAGCATAGTTTTCAGTTGGGTGCATGTGTGGTATTCTTCCTGGACATGCATCTATGCAGAGCCCACAACCATTACACTTTTCCTTGTCGACCAAGACTGCTTGCGTTTCCTTACTTACCGAGAGGGCCTCAACTGGACAAGATTCAACACAAGGGTAATCGTGACATTGGGCACAGAAATGTGGGATCTCAGCTCCCGGAACGAGCATAAATACCCTTATCCTAGAAGCCTCAGGCCATATCCTGTTCTCATGGAAGAGCGAGCAGGCGATTTCACACTTCCTACAGCCGCTGCATCTTGTGTAATCTCTTGCAATCCACATCGGTTCTATCTTGGACATAATTCTCCTTCTCCCAAAGATTTCTTGTTAAGTATCTCTGAACCAATTATTCTTTTAGAGCGCTTATATTTTTTGTTGTTCCAATCTATTCCAGATCATTCTAGAACCGACCATTAACAAGGTTTGGCTTGTTAAACTATTTGTCATAGGTATGGGCCAGAAATCTTTCCTTCTCATAGACGTCTTTCAGTCTCTGATAGTTCCTCCTTGAGTCTCGTAGCTCATCCATTTTTTTTCCGTTAGAGTTCTCTAGAGCCTGATATGTCACCGTCACCACCGCGTCCCTTGGAATCGACAGCTCAGCCACGTAACAGATTGGGAAAAATGTCAGTGAGCAAGACCGTTATTTGTAGCAGCTAGTTCTCCTTGAAGCCCGTTCCCCTTCTGATAAGAAGACCCATCGGGTCACATACACCTCTTCTAGCAGTTGTTGAACGCGGCTCATGTTGGCCATCGAACTCTGGGATGACAACTTTTACAGAATCGCCGATTCTGTCTCCATACGGACCTATGATTTTCGCGTCTTCTCTTCGTGGTGCAAGCGCTACGGGCTTCTTCCCTGTCTCAAGGTCCTTATACTCATAGAGGACTTCGATAGATATTTCACCCCTCTTTCAAGAATTCCTGTGCTCAATGAGGGGGAGACATTGATGAATCTTTATCTTAAACGATTTTTATCTTCTGGTGAACATTCCTGTTAAGAGTGATCGTGGTGTTAGATGTACTTGAGAGTTGTATGGGAAAAAGCAAAGCTGATTATGTCGAGATGAGGCATCACAAGAGAGAGGCTTTTTCAATCTCCGTGAAAGATGGAAGAGTTGAGGCTGTCAGCAACGGAGCGAGCGAAGGGGTGTGCTCAAGGTCGCTGGTCGATGGAAGCTGGGGATTCTCGTCGACCACAATATTAGATCGGGAAAACATAATCGGAATCATAAGGGACTCTGCCTCATTGGCAGAAGCTTCAAGGCCTAAGAAGAGGCGACTCGTCGAGCTTGCCCCAGCAAAAACATATGTCGCAAAATACGAGACCGCCACGAGGAAGGATCCGAAGAAAGAGGATCTGAGCGAGCTTCTGAAGATGACCATCGAAGCAGATGAGAAGGTTCGTGACTACTCAAAGTCCATTGTGTCTGACTCCGTCAGATTATCCGTCGTTGACGATGAGTTAACCTTCATCAGCTCTGAAGGATCTAAGATCACCCAAAGAATTGCTAGATGCTTCGGAAATACATTCGTCGTTGCGAGATCGAACGGAAACCTGGCATCTACATCAGAAAGTATAGGAGCGCAAGCTGGACTCGAGGTTTTCGAGGAGACTCCTATAGCTGATGCCGGTATCAAGGCAGCTGAGAGAGCTGTCAGGATCGCGCCGAAGAAAGTTATTGCCGGTGGGCGTTTTTCAGTTGTTTTGGAGAATAAGATCGTCGGTTTGCTGGCTCATGAGGCAGTCGGGCACTGCGCAGAAGCCGACTTGGTTTACGGAGGAAGTTTCCTATCTAACAAACTGGGACAGAAGGTCGCGTCTCAAGGGATAACATTGATCGATGACGGACTCTTTCCATCAGGTTTTGGGACAATGATGTATGACGATGAGGGGACCCCTACCCAAAAGACAGTGATAATAGAGAATGGCCTTGTAAAGGGTTTCATGCACTCACGTGAAACCGCCCAACAATTCAAGGTTGACCCAACAGGGAACGCAAGGGCTTGGAGCTTCGAATACGATCCGATAATAAGGATGAGAAACACTTACATAGAGGCAGGCGATCAGACCCTAGAGGAACTAGTAGAGGACGTTAAGGACGGCTACTATCTCGCTGGAGGCGGAAGTGGACAAGCGGATTTCAACGGCGAATTCATGTTTGGGATCCAGGAGGCCGTCAAGATCCAGAACGGAAAGCTTGGGGAAACCTTTAGAGGCGCAACAATCAGCGGAAATGCCTTTCAAGTCCTGAAGAAGGTTGAGGCGGTTGGAAAGGAGTTCATGATGGCTGTGGGGCTATGCGGAAAGGAACAAGTGAACTACGTGGGAATAGGCGGCCCTAGCATCAGAACCAGCCTCTTGGTTGGCGGCAGGTAGAAGGTAGATGATTCTTGCAGATGTCGCAGAACTTGCAGTGAATGAATGTGGCAAGCTAGGGGCCGATGAGGCAGAGGCATTTGTCCAGGAACGGAGAAACATCGAAATAGTCCTGGAAAGGGGTGAGATACAAAGTGAAAGATCAAAGACCCGGATTGGGATTGGCATAAGGGTAATCACAGATAAGAAACTCGGATTTGTGCACTCATCGATCCTAGAAAGGGCAAACATAGAAAAGATGTGCAGAAAGGCTGTTAAGCTTGCAGTGTCCTCAAAGCCCAACCCAGAATGGGTCTTGCTGCCCCTGCCGAAGAAGGCTCCTCCTGCGCCCGCGGGGACATATGATGACGAAGTGTCGAACCTGAGTTGCGAAGACATCTTGGGCCTCGCAACACAAGCATACGATGCCGTGAAAGCGACAGACAGTAGAGTTTCAATAGATGATGGAAAGCTCTCAGCAGGAAATTCCGAGGTGGCGCTGGCCAACTCCCATGGAATAACCGTTGCGGACAAGGGAACGATGCTATCTTTGTTCTTGGTTTGTATAGCCAAGGAAAAAGAGGCAACCTCGAGCTTCGCCTACGAATATGAGATCTCAAGGACGCTGAAAGATTTCTCCCCCGAGAAGGTTGGCGAGGCTGCAGCTAGAAAAGCTGTGTCTTCGCTAAATCCTCAAGAAGTGGAATCTTTTCTGGGGGAGGCTATATTGAGTCCTGACGTAGCTGCAGACATCCTGTTCGAACCGGTCGCCAGTAGCGTGAACGCCGATAATGTCCAGCGAGGGAGAAGCATCTGGGCGAATAAGATAGGTGAAGAAGTTTCCGTCCCAAAACTCAGTCTAGTAGATGACGGTTTGCTTCCGTACGGGATAGGTTCCTCAGAGTTTGATGCTGAGGGAGTTCCCAGCCACCGAACATTGGTCATCGAGAAAGGCATACTCCGCGGATTTCTTTACGACTCGTATTCAGCCAACAAGGAGAGCGTTGAGTCAACAGGAAATGCCTCTAGGTCAGACTACTCGACTTTGCCGTCGATCTCGATCTCGAACCTACTTGTCGAATCTGGGAGGAGGAAAACTGAGGACCTAATATCACAGGTTGACAAAGGTATAATAGTCAGCCGATTCAGCGGAAACGTTAACCACCAGAGCGGTGATTTTTCTGGAGTCGCAAAACAGGCAAGTTACCTGGAAAGGGGGGAGATCAAATTCCCGCTCGGGGAGACGATGATCTCTGGAAATACGTTCCAAGCCCTAAAGGACGTTCTCGAGATCGGGTGCGAGAGGAGAACTACTCTGGCGGCCGTGCATGCTCCCCCGATACTGTTGAAGAACATGAAAATCGTCTCTAAGTGATCTTTCTGATCTCGTATTCGACATTTATCTCTTAGTACTAACACATGAATCTTGTTGGAAAAGAACAGGACCGGGTGGCCGCATGAAGCTCAAGACAAAATTTCTAGGGTTAGAAGCCGGCGGCAAGTCTGTTGTCGTCTTGAATAAAGAGGATGCGGAAGACATCGGGGTTTCAAGCCTCGGAAGGGTCAGACTAGAATTCGAGAGAAAGGAGTTGACAGCGATTGTTAATACGACGACGAAGCTCTTCGGCAGGGCCTTCATAGGCGTGTACGAAGAAGTCGTAAGTCTTCTAAACCTTGTTGAAGGAGTCGAGGTCGATGTCGAGATGGCTCCATTTCCCACTTCACTCTTCTTCATAAGAAACAAGCTGAGAGGGAGGAAGCTGACGTACGAAGAGGTATTGGAGATCGTTAAAGATGTGGTTGAAGGAAACCTCAGCGAGATCGAGATCGCTTCTTTTGTAACAGCGTTGGAAGCCTTCGGACTTGACTTGGATGAGGCCACAAGCCTCTCGCAGGCGATGGTTCAGACCGGGAACACCCTCAAACTCGATCAGTCTTTAATCGTTGACAAACACTCGATAGGAGGTGTGCCGGGAGACAAGACAACTCTGATCGTTGTACCCATTGTTGCAGCCTGTGGGCTCACGATACCGAAGTCCTCCTCTAGAGCCATTACCTCAGCCGCTGGGACAGCAGACAGAGCTGAGGTGCTGATGCCTATAGGTTTAGACTTAAAGGGGATGGAGAAGGTTGTCAAGAAGACAAACGGCTGCATAGTTTGGGGCGGTTCGCTTTACCTTGCGCCAGCGGACGACATCTTCGTCCGGGTTGAACATCCACTCTCGATAGATCCTTTGTTGCTGCCATCTATCATGAGCAAAAAGAAGGCTGTGAGCGCGAATCTCCTAGTGGTTGACATTCCTACCGGGCGTGGCACAAAGGTCAAGACAATCGGAGAAGCCGACTTGTTAGCAAAGGACTTCATAGAGCTTGGCAGGCGGCTGGGCATGACGGTTCAATGCGCGCTAACCTACGGTGAGCAGCCCGTCGGCTACGCCATTGGCCCATCCCTAGAGGCTAGAGAGGCCTTGAGCACTCTCACCGGCGACAGGAAAGCGTTGGATTTGGTAGATAAGGCGACCGTGATAGCAGGTATACTTCTGGAGATGAGTGGGAAGCAGAAGGGAAAAGAACTCGCGTTAGAGACTCTAAGATCGGGATCGGCTGAAAGGAAGATGAGGGAGATAATAGCCGCGCAGGGAGGAGACCCCGAGATAAAACCTGAAGACATCGCAATCGGAGATAAATGGTTCACGGTTAGTTCCAATGAGGTGGGTTACCTCCTTTGGATAGATAACACGTCAATCGTCGAGCTGGCAAGACTTGCTGGCGCCCCCCGGGATAAGGGTGCAGGCGTACTACTTCACAAAAAGATCGGAGATAAGGTAGAGGAAGATGAACCCTTGTTCACCATCTATGCAGAGAGAAATACCAAATTGGAGCGGGCGCTCGAAGAGCTCGAGAAGACCGTTGTCATGGATGTCGGCGATAGGATGGATATGCTCATTCACGAGGTTAGGGAGAGACCCGTGACGAAGAAAACCTTCATCCTAGAAAGGTAGATCGGCCTGCTTGAGATTCTCGGTAGATGTTAAAGGTTGATCAAGGCTGTAACCTTCGACCTTTGGAATACACTCATCTCGGAAAGGAACTATGACGATCTTAGGGCCGCGTATCTGGCGAAGGCCTTAAGTGAACAGAATATCATCAAAGAATACAGGGAAATAATCAAGGCCGTCATTAAAGCCCACGATCGTGCCCACAGGGTAGGGAAGGAAGAAGACCATAGGTTTGTAACGGTCAATGAAAGGCTGGGATACATTTTGGAGGACTTGGAGGTCAGTTTGCCTGAAAGTGCGAAAGAGCCATTAATCAAGGAATTTAAGGAGGTCATACTTGAAAATCCTCCTCTACTCGTTGAGGGTGTACAGGAAGTCCTACAGTTTCTAGATCCACAATACAGAATGGCCATAGTATGTGATTCAGGAATAACTCCTGGCAGAATCCTAAGGAAAATCCTCGACAAAGTCCATGTCCTAGGCTTCTTTGGGGCGACTGTCTTCTCCGATGAAGTGGGATACAACAAGCCTCATCGGCTCATGTTTGAGACTGCATTGAGAAGGTTGCACGTCAATGCTTCAAAGACGGTTCACGTCGGCGACTCGTATGAAACCGATATAGTAGGCGCAAAGAGTATGGGAATGAAGGCAGTATGGTTCAATAGGGGAGGAACGGTCAAGACTGGGAAGTTTCGACCCGATTTCGAAATCTCCTTCCTTGCGCGGCTGATTGAGGTGTTAAGGGAGCTTTGTTGAGCCGTCGATCAAATTGGGCCTAATCCCTCCTGAAAGAAGAAGCACCCTTGGCGACATGGCAAAAAACTATTTCCGCCCTTTACTCTCACAATACTAGTGGAGGAGGCGGGTGTGACGATCCAAACGAGACTATTCAAGGTCTCACAACCCGAACGCCAAAAGAACCTATGTTCCGTATGCCATGGACATAAGAGACTATGCGGCAAGCCGTTCTGTCCCATACTGGCCAAGGCTGAAGCCATTATGAAGCATCAGGAGACCCTTTCCAAGGAGAAGGTTTTCGGCGCTTCCCCACCGGCAGTCTTCGTCGGGTCATGGAATTACCCCCGTGTTTTGGCGGGACCGCTAGTGCCTCCTCTTCCAGCGGTTGATACCTCGATTATGGATACCCCAGAACTTTGGGTGGACAGGTCACTGGACGAGATCCTTCGGTACCGGCTGACCCTTGTCAGAGGCAAGCACATGACGCCCATCAAGTCCGCTAGGAGTCCCGGGAGGATGCTCTCAACATTCCAAGAGGTTGTTATGGCGTCGAAGCCCACTGACATGGAGATGTGGTTCAGCAGGAAACCCAACCTTTCAATACTTTTCTCCCCGAGAGAGCCGCCAGCAGGACCATCAGCGCCAATAGAACGGGCGATCTTAGCCGAGAATCCCAAGGTTCCAAGGGCCGTGGAGTACGTGGTCTCCGACACAGACCTCAAAGCGGAACAAGGGATACTGAGGCTTTACAGCTCCAACATCAGCCCAAGAGATGTTACCAGGATGTTGTCCATAGGGCTTTTGGGCCTAAAGAGGGCGAGGAGGCTCGTACCGACTGAGTGGAGCATCACCGCCGTCGATGATATCTTAGGAAGAGCCATCCACAAGGAGATCCTCAACTATCCTTGGATAGACAATTTCATGGTCTTCGGACACAAAGCCCTAGGAAACAATGTCCAAGTTCTTCTGATCCCTTCGTCTTGGATGTTCGAAGCACATGAAGCTTGGCTTACGTCGCTCACAACCACCCCAGACGTCAACTACGAGCTTGTTTGGGGGCGAAGAGAATACGCTTCTGAGCTAGCTGGGGCCTATTATGCTGCGCGGCTCCCCGTCTTGGAATATCTCAGACGGATCAGAAGACAATCCGGAGCCATAGTCTTCATGGAGGTCTATCCAGAATGGATACCTCTCGGCGTCTGGCGTTTCAGGGAAATATGCCGAGAAGCATTAAAGAAAGAACCAAAGGAGTATGACACCTTGAAGGAAAGCCTCGATGAAGTCAGGAAGAGACTTAGGCTCCCCCTGGAAAGGTGGACGGATAAAAGCGATATTCTGCGATGGTGCAAGACTCAGAAGAGACTGGATCACTTCTTCTCCTAAGATCTGTCTCAAGGTGAAACAGCATTTCTAGAGACGGACAGGCTATTCCTCTTGGTTCATGTCGTTTGAGCCTTCGCTTTTTTCCATGAAGTACTGTCAAGTAAAGGCAAGGCGAGCGAGGCTATTGTGATGTCTTGCTAGCTTGATGCTCACGATATAGCTTCAATACGGCAAGTCCTTTCTCGTAATCAACCAGCAGAATTGCTTAATAGCAGGGACAGAGTTCCTCTACCTAGAACGCCTTGCGTATTTCAAGGAGAGATCTGACACAGACTCCCAGCGTAAGAAGCTCGCTGTGGAAAAGCGTTGTCAGAACACTTTTAAACAATCGTGAACTATTAGCCTTCAGACGATCCCGAAGAGAGATGGTTGTATTGAGTGAAAGGTGGGTTCAAATCTCGAGAAGGATATTGGATCAGATAGAAAAGATGGAGGAGGCGGCAGAGAAGGATCGTTTGGAGTATGTGAGGTCCATTCGCTTTGTGCTTGGGGCTCTGCACAGAAGCTTACTAGGCTGGATGCAGTGGGTAAGCAACCCAGATATCATGAGTAAGTTCACAACCGAAGACTTGGCGCAGATGCACAAGAAATTGTGTGAGTTTACACGTTCTTTTGTAGAGTATGATTTGGAGGCAACGAAGAAAGGAGAAGAGAGGGGATTAGTGGCCCAGAAGAGGGTTGGCAGGAGAAGAAGGGGAGAGGCAGGCGTATTTTACATCTGACGTTAGGAGAATAGACCTTGGATACTGGAAGGAGAACTGCTCATCAAAAGAGGCCGAACTGGTCTTTAGAAGAGAATGTACTCAGTTAAAGAGATTCGCGTTTCTCATGTTCAAGAATTATGCTTCTCACTGCCCTTTTGTAAACCTCTATGCTTGCTATGTAGTCATCACAGTTCAAAAACTCATTCTTTGTATGGCTTAGGCAGCCATCGCCCGGACCATAAGTTGCAACGGGGACGCCGGTTTCATGACCAAAAATGTTCATGTCTCCCGTACCAGTCTTCTTGATAAACCTGGGAGGTCTACCCAAGACCTCCTCAATAGATTTTGCCAGCGCCTTCATCAGAGTTGTGTTCCTGTTGGCAACGAAAGGCTCAACCCTATCAGTAACGACAAGATCGACTGAGATGTTTGGTTTTTCCCGCCCATATTCACTGATCACTTTCCTGACGAGATCGATGCCGTCAGCCGATCGGAAAGTGGGAGGCAGCCTCACGTCGACAGTTAATAGGCATTTATCGGGCATTGAGTCGGAGCTTCTTGAGCTACGCATGCCTATGAGGCAAGGAGTGGCCGAATAGAAGACCCCGTGGAGAGATCTCCTGACCCCGAAGACCTCTTTCAACCGATTCCATAGCCCGTAACCTTCTTCTATGACATTGCTGTATAGGTGCTGTGCACCGATATGCCCAACTTCACTGCGGCATCGGATCTTGATTGCGAGTCTCCCCTTATACGCGAAGGTTATGTTCGATATTCCACTTGGTTCACCAAAGATGGCACAGTCTATCTTCATACCCTTGTGTATTAAACGCCGAATCCCCTTCGCGCTCCGCTCTTCATCCACAACCCCTGCGACAATAACTTTACCGACCAGTCCCTCCACCCCCAGCTGGTAAGCGGCTATGATCATGGCAGCTAACGAAGATTTTGCGTCGACGGCCCCGCGCCCATGGATTTTGCCATCTTCAATCTTCACCGATATCCAGCCTGGAACCGTATCCATATGTCCGCAAAGAAGGATTGCTGGAGAGCCTTCGCCTACCTCACCGTAGATATTTCTCACTTCATCTTGGTGAACATTGCTAAAGCCTAGGTTGATCAGCTCTTCCCTGAGAAAAGCAGAGAGGCTCTCCTCTTTTCCGCTTGGGCTGTATATTTCAAGCATTCCTTTTAAAAGACCGACGGTGTCCATTCTGAAATCAACTTGATCGGTTAAGGTGGCTGTAGAGGCGTGGTCACCCCTCCTTTGTCTTCCTCAGCAAAGATTTCATCGAGTCTTTCGGCCACTGTCATAAGCTGAGACATTTCTATGACGAGAGGTGGGAGAAAGCGTATGATGTTCCTACCCGAGTAAAGGAGTATGACCCTTCTTTGTAGAGCTTTCATTAGAATGTTGTAGACGTCGAACCGAGACTCGAGTCCGATCATCAATCCTAGGCTCCGTACTTCTCTTATGATTTTGTGCTGGCTTTGCATCTTTAGAAGTAGTCCCTTGAAGAATTCGCCTAACTGACGAGCTTTTTCAGGCAGCCTCTCCTCCAAGATGATGTTGATTGTCGCATGTGCGGCGGCGCATGCTATGGGATTCCCCCCGAACGTCGAGGAGTGCTCTCCTAGCTTGAGCGAGTTCATTATGTCCTCTCTGGCGATCGTCGCACCCATGGGTATTCCCCCCGCCATCGCCTTAGCCACACACATTATGTCAGGTGTAACACCCCAATGTTCAGAAGCCCACATCCTCCCCGTTCTACCAAAACCTGTTTGGACCTCGTCGAATATCAGCAATATTGCTCTCCTATCGCAGATCTCCCGTAAGCCTTCCAGAAAACCATCGGGTGCGACGTAGACCCCGCTCTCGCCTTGAACCGGCTCAACGATGATTGCAGCCGTTTCCTCGGATACAGCTTCCTCTACATTTTCGAGCTTCCCGAATGGCACAAACTTGAAGCTTGGAATCAGGAATTCTTTGAACATCTCTCTATATTTCGGGTTCCACGTAGCTGAGAGGGCACCAAAAGTCTTGCCATGGTACCCCCGAGTCATGGCTACAAATTCTTTCTTTCCGGTGTACCTCTTCGCCACCTTTATGGCCAATTCCACTGACTCGGTTCCACTGTTGCAGAGGAAGATCCGGCGTAGACCTTTTGGAGCTATCCGAGCCAGCTTATCTAAGAGCTCGGCTCTCTTCTCGTTATAGAAGGACCCGTGACAGCTCAAAAGCCTATCACACTGGCCCTTAATGGCCTCAACAACCTTAGGATGGCAGTGACCAACAATGCTTACCCCGTATCCGCCCATGCAATCTATGTATTCAGAACCTTGAACATCGTATACGAGTGCACCTCGGCCCGAGGCTATACATACCGGGAATTTCTGATAGACATTCGCAAGTAAGGAATCCTCAACGGCCATGATTTCCCTTTCATTCAAAAGCAATCACTGTGCCCACTTCATGGTTCATAGCCTTGATCACTGGCCCTTCTATGAGGCCAGATGATATTATCGCCTCCCGCACTCCAGCCTTTACAGCCTCGATCGAAGCTAGAACCTTCTTATCCATTCCCGCCCCGATCTTGCTTAGAAGACGCTCCGCTTCTTGAACGGAGAGCCTCTTAACATACTTTCCTTCCAATACGACTCCTTCGACATCAGTCAAGAAGATCACTCTCTCAGCCTTCATCGATCCCGCTATGTTTGCCGCAGCCCGATCGCTGTCGACATTCAGAAGCTCATAATCCCGCCCTAGAGCTGCTGGGGCAATGACAGGCACGTATCCGTTCCCGACAAGAAGCTCCAGAAGCTCCCTATTGACTTGGCGAATCTTCCCGGTATACCCGCCCTCTACTATCTTCTTCCGATTTCTCTCGTCAACTATCAGGAGTTGCTTCTTTCTTTCTGCTGTCAGTATTCCTCCATCCAGTCCCGACAAGCCGACGGCGGGGATTCCTTCACTGAGAAGCCACCTCACTATTGCCTTGTTCATCTTGCCGGCCATCACCATGGTATATATCTGAACTGTCTCCTCATCCGTATATCGGCTCCTTATCCCGCTTGGAGAAGTGACGAAGACTTGGCTCTTTCCCAGCCTTTCAGCGATTCTCGTAACTTGGTCTCCGCCTCCATGCACGAGAACCACCTTATCCTTCTGCAGAATCTTCCGGATGTCTTCTGAAAGTATTTTGGTCATGCCTTTCTCGAATATGTCTCCGCCGATCTTTAGTATGATCATCGCTTACACCGGGTGAAATCCCAAGCTTCTCAATCCTTCGGTCTCATTGAAGCCCATCATGAGGTTCATGTCTTGGACAGCCGTCCCAGCAGCTCCCTTCACCAGGTTATCGATCGCAGAGAGTAAGACAACTCTCTCTGTATGCTCATCGATTTCAAAGCCTATATCGCAAAAGTTTGTTCCAACAACCACCTTAGGGTCCGGATACCTGAAGATCCCCTTCTTGTCCCGGACGAACCTTATGAATGGTTGCGCTCTATAGAAGTCTCTGTAGAACCTCCAGGTCTCGATCTGTGTGATTGGCGCTGTTAGAAAGACGTGGCATGTCGAAAGTATCCCTCGGACCATGTTGACAGCGTGGGCAGACATGGAAATCGCAACACTGTCCTTCGCCAAGGCGCTGAGCTCCTGCTCAATCTCGGCTGTATGGCGGTGGCCAACCGGCTTGTAAGGTCTGACAATGCTGTAGTGCTCTGAGTGATGAGAAGCAAGAGACACCTTTGCCCCGGCGCCCGAAGATCCCACCTTAGTATCTACGACTATCTTGCGTTTCTCGATGTTCGGTGATTGGACGATCGGGGCTAAAGCCAATATGGCCCCAGCGGCCATGCAGCCGGGGCAAGCGACAAGTCTGGCCCTTCTAATCTCCTCTCTGTGTAGTTCAGGAAGACCATAAACGGCCTCTTTCAACAGGTCTGGATTCTTGTGAGTCCAATTGTACCATTTGATGTAATCATCAGGGTTTCTTAGGCGGAAATCTGCGCTCAGATCGATGATCTTTATTCCTGAAGTGTAGAACTCAGCCATTGTTTTTGATGAAGTCCCATGTGGCGTAGCCATGAATACAAGGTCGCATTTCTTTATGATGTCTGAAGGATTAGGCAATTCGAATCTGAGGTTTGTATGACCCCTGAGATTCGGGTGTGCACGGTGGATGTACTCTCCCGCGTACGTTTTTGAGGTTGCAACGGTAACTGTAACCCTCGAGTGCTGCAGGAGTAGTCGAAGTAGTTCGCCTCCTACGTATCCGGATGCACCATAAATTCCTACGTTCACCTCTTGGCCACCTCAACAACGTAATTGATGATCTTCTCAGCTATGTTCACTTGTGTTGCTGAAGATAAGCCTCTAAATTCGACTGTGCTGTTAACCTCATGCACCAAGAATTCTTCTTCACTCTCCATGCAGTCAACAGCCAAGACACCTCCACCCACCGCTTGGGCTGCCCCAAGCGCCGTTTCTTCGAGTTGGGGTGTAATGAAGCACGGTCTGCTGATTCCACCCCTTGCGACATTTGTTCTCCAGTCACCTGGAGGTGAATACCTATACGATGCAGCAACCACCTCTTCTCCGATCACCATAATCCTCACATCCCTAGGCGGCCTCTTCACGTATTGCTGGAGGTAGTATACCTGGAGCAGCGCATTCCTCATCTCTTCCCTTGACTCTATCAAAGCCTGAGCCGCATCCTTATCATGGATGAGGGCTACAAGTCTTCCCCAGCTACCAATAACTGGCTTCATCACAACCGGATAGCCCAACTGCTCCAAAGCCTTAGAAGCGCCGCTCTCAGCAAAGGCTACAAATGTTCTG
>Ga0315314_1001204_pt1 | contig 24027 bp, 23 predicted proteins | sample TDP9_MG_FD_203631 | JGI IMG/M metagenome (GOLD analysis project Ga0315314, IMG submission 203631) | Freshwater sediment microbial communities from Lake Towuti, South Sulawesi, Indonesia - TDP9 | ecosystem: Environmental > Aquatic > Freshwater > Lake > Sediment | place: Indonesia: South Sulawesi... | reverse complement strand
TGGTTTGGGCGCCGACGCCGACATAGCGATTTATAGAATAGACCCTGAGGGCGTTGACCCATCTAAACAGTATAGGCTGGTTAGGAGAGCCTTCAAGAACGCCGCCTACACGATTAAAGGTGGAGAAATAGTTGTCAAAGACGGAGAAGTCGTGGAATCAGTCAGTGGAAAGACTTTCTGGGTTAAACCTGAGACATCGTCTTCTCTCAGAGAAGTCGTGCCCAGGCTGAAGGAGAGGTTTGAAGACTATTACACGGTGCAGTACGAAAACTACCTGGTTCCCGAGCATCACTTGGCTGTTTCTTGCCCAGTCACGGTGAAGGCGGAGGTGTAAAAAATCAGCGTCACTCTGCGTCCCAAACACCTTTTCAAGGTTCCCGTAGAAGCCGAATGCATCTCACCCGACGTATTCGCTGGAAAAAACCTAGAAGAGATAGCCAGTTTGAAGCTTTGGGAGGGCAACCGCCAGCGGAACCTCGGAGACCTTTTCCACATCGAGGGCGACGGTTCAGCCACACCTGAAAAACTGTGCATTCAGGTTTTTGGGGATGTTCACAAGGTTAGAAGAATCGGTGCGGGCATGTCTGCGGGCGAAATTGTAATTCACCGAGATGCTGGCATCCACCTTGGTGAGGAGATGCGGGGCGGAAAAATAACCGTCGGGGGCAACGCTGACTCCTGGACTGGCGCTATGATGAAAAATGGAATCATTGAGGTCAATGGAAACGCGGGAGACTACGTGGGCGCCGCCTATCGGGGAAGCGTCAAGGGCATGCGCGGCGGAACGATAATCATTCATGGAAGCGCTGGAAACGAGCTCGGCTGCTTCATGAGGAAGGGCTTGATAAAGGTTCACGGAAGCGTGGATCAATTCGTTGGCATGCACATGAAGAAGGGAACAATATTCGTTGTAGGCGATTCTGAGGGAAGAGCGGGCGCCGAAATGACAGGCGGAAAAATCGTTGTTTGCGGCAGTGTTCCATCCGTGCTGCCCACGTTTAGCATCGACAGCGTCAAGGGAAAAGTCAAGATAAATGGTGAAGAGGCAACTGGACCGTTTTATCTGTTCATCGGTGATTTAACAGAAGAGGGTGAGGGAAAGCTCTACGTATCGCAGGCTTCCAATTCGCATCTAAAATTTTATGAGCAGTATCTCTGAGAGGGGACAACCAGTTGCCAAAGAGCAGGCTAAGCGTGAACGAGAGGGCTTGGCGCCTCGCCGAAAAACTGCGTGACTCAGCCAAAGAATACGGCGTATTGGTTAAAGAAGCAAGTCAGGGCATCACTGTTATTGACGCGGGAATCTCAGCGAAGGGCAGCCTTGAAGCGGGAAGGATTATCACAGAGATTTGTTTGGGCGGATGCGGCGAGGCAAAGATTTCTTCAACACAATACGCCGACTTGACCTTGCCCTCCATTTTTGTTCAAACCGACCACCCAGCCATATCCACTTTGGGTTCGCAGTTCGCCGACTGGCAGATAAAAATCGGCGATTATTCGGCTATAGGCTCGGGTCCAGCACGGGCGTTGGCTAGGAAAAATCAGCAACTGTATGAAAAAATCGGTTACGTGGACGAGACTGACGTGGCTGTGCTGGTGTTAGAAACAGGCAAGGAACCGCCCGACGACGTAATTGAACAGGTTCGGCGAGATTGTCAGGTTAAGCCTAATCATTTGATGATTATTTTGGTGCCAACCACATGCATTGCTGGTTCCACGCAGGTCTCGGGACGAATTGTTGAGACAGGTTTGCACAAACTCATGAAGCTGGGACTTGACCCCAAATGGGCTGTGCATGCTTTCGGCTCTGCGCCAATTGCTCCCGTGCATCCAAAGTTTGCTGAGGCGATGGGGCGAACAAACGATGCGATATTGTACATGGGTGAAGCCTCATACGACGTAAAAGGTTACAAAAATGATGAAGAACTAAGCAAGATAGTTGAGAAGGCGCCTTCCTCAGCCTCTCCAAACTATGGGCGTCCATTCCTCCAGATCTTCAAGGAAGCAAACTACGATTTTTACAAGATAGACCCGAATCTGTTTGCGCCTGCAGTGGTTAGTGTTAACAACGTTGAGACTGGCAGCGTGCTTAAGGCAGGAAAAATCAATGTAGATGTGTTTAAGCGGTCGATTGGGTTGAGTGCTTAGAGGCTAAGACGTGAGGTGTCAAACTTGAGTGAATCCAAAAAGACGGTTTTGAACCATTTGTTTGACGCCGTGGTTGCGGGCGACGTTCAGAAGGCTCGAAAACTGGCTGAAAGAGCCGTGAAGGAAGGTGTTTCCGCCAATGTTGTTCTTGAAAGAATGATGGAAGCAATGCGGTCTGTTGACGCCAAATACATGCGGAAGGAATACTTTGTGGTTGATGTGGCTGCTGCCTCAACCGCCATGCGTGAGGCGTTTAAGGTTTTGGAACCGCATCTGGGGGTCAAGCCAGCGAACATGGTGGGCAGGGTTATTATCGGTTCGTTGAAGGGCAACATTCAGGGGTTGGGAAAAGACATCGTGGCTGCGACGCTAAGGGCTGCCGGTTTTCAAGTTGTTGATTTGGGCGTGAACGTTTCTCCAGAAAACTTTGTGGAAGCGGCGGAGAGAGAGCAGGCTCAAATTATAGCTGTGTCTGTTTCAGTAGAGGAGACCGTGCCTTTTCTAAAGGATGTGGTTGACATTTTAAATCAGAAAAAGCTGAGCGGCAAGGTGAAGACCGTTATCGGCGGTCGAGCAGTCTCCGAAAAAACATGTAAACAATATGGAATCGACGCCTACGCCCTAGACGCATGGGACTGTGTGAAAAAGGTTAGAGATTTGCTTACTCATTAGAAGATTCGGTAGAGTGGGTGATTTTTAAAAAGAGGTTTTGTTCCCATTTGTCTTGAGGCGTAGTAGGCTATTATGGCGTCGTTCATGGCGCACGTTGGTATTATGTTTCTCGCTTGCTTTAATGGTCCGTAAATCACAAAGTTGGCTCCGCTCAATTGAGCAATGGTGTGAGCCGAAGCGTTGTAGGCTGCGAATCCCTTTCGTAAGGCTTTGTCCTGTGATTGCTTCCAGTCGTATGTGGCGTTGGCAGGGGAGCAACCAGCTGGATAACCCAGTTCATCCTTGACAAGGCGTATGGCTTCTGCAGCGTAGGCGATGCTTGGCACATCCAAGACAATTGTGTCGATTAAAATCTTGTCTACATTAGCCTCTTTGGCGGTTTCAAGCAGGACCTTTTGTCCGTTAAACCCCTTCAAAATTGTGACTCTTCCTCTGGGTGAATAGTCCATTTCGTTCTGAGCCAACAAGACAGCGGCGGTCACGTCCGAGTCACGGATAGCCTCAATCTCGCTTTGGGACGTTTGAGGAGAAATTGCGTTAAAAATTGTCTTCGTCTCTAATCCCAGTTCTTTGGCAGCTTCCAAACCAGCTATGCGTGTCTCTGGCGTTGCTCCATCAATGAGGAAGACTTTGTCTGTTTGCTCGCACACAAACCTGATGTACTTTTTCATGGACTCTGGATACATCGCCATAACATCCAAGAAGTGGGGCACTCCGGTCTTTTCAGACAGTTCATCAGCCACGCTAATCCATTTCTGCACCGCTCTCTTGTGGAACTCACCTTTCTTATGGTCAGCAACCTCGGGCATCCCCTTGTAAAAGATGTTTCCAATAAGCACGGTTGGAAGCTCGCCGGGCTGCCCACCAATCCTTACATCGCCAATATTGAAGATTTTCTGCTCTGACGCAAACCTAAACAAGTTGACCACTTAATGGTTATGTAAAGCTTACAACATAAATCTCTAATGCTTAGCGGCGGTTGAGCCAGAGCCGCGGGTTTCTCTGCGATAAGTGAAGAAGTTGTTGACAAAGTTGCTGAAGCCTTGGTTGCCTACCAAAGCAGCCATCAAGAAGCTCATAACCACGATCTCAGCCCACGCCTTAGGCAACACGAAAGCGAGTATGCCTACGCCGCCCCCGCCTACAAAATGGGGTAAGAGACTTACAAAATAGAAGATGGTGAAGATGCACTCGGGAATATATGCAACTAACACCAAGGGAACAGTTAGAATTGACCGACGCTTGCTCCGATTAACCTTTAAGCCGTAATAAAGCAAGCCCAGGGTTAATCCAGCCAAAGACTTTCCGATGGGGAGTCCAATCAAACCGACCCATGAACCCTGCCCCATAGGACCGAAGAAGACTCCAGGGAGTATTCCCGCCAATAAACCCGTGAAAAAACCAATGGTGGGTCCTCCATAAAGAGCGGCTATGAAAACCCCGACGTGAGAAAAATCAAGCGCCACTCCAGGAGCCAGGGGTCCTAGATAAAACGATATTAGGAATAGAACGTTTCCAACCACGCCCATCATGACCATGAATGAAAGAGCCTTGGAGTCCATTTCTAACCCTCACTTTTCCAGAGTCATTCATCCCTTAATTATTTAAGAGTAGCTACTCAAAAATGCGTTTTTTAACTCCTTCTTAAACGAACTATTTTGCCTTTCTCAATATGGATTCGGCTTTCCTCAGGTCTTCAGGCGTGTTAATGTTAAAGAAGGTCAAAAGTGGCGGGTCTAGTTGCTGAAGAACCAAGGTGGAGACATACCTTATTCCACGCAAACAATTAATCATAGACGACAAATCTCGCTTTCCCTCATCCAGAGCCTTCTTCGCGGCTTCCATGGCGGATCTTGTGTTGTATGCGGCTTGAAGGGGCTCGATGTATCCGTTTGGCCATCTGGGGATAACAGCGCTCTTGTTAACGCACAAGTCTAAGAGAAGCGCCGCTATCTCGGCAGATACAAAGGGTGTGTCGCAGGGCAACAGCAACGAATGTTCAGCGTTAACGCTCTCGAAGCCAGTTAAGGTTCCCACTAGGGGACTCTTATCCTCATACGTGTCAACAACCACTCTGGTTTTCGATTTGAACAGATTGGAGAGCCTCTGTTTTGTAGTATCCGAATCCGCAACAACCACTTTTTCATCTACCACGGTTGAGACGCGGTCCATCACGTGGAGAAGGAGGGGTTTGCCAACCAAGTCGATTAGGCACTTGTCCTCACCGAACCGCTTGGAAAAACCACCAGCTAGAATTACCACAGCCTTCGTCAAATCTAAGCCTCGAACAGTCAATCTGCTCTGTAGATTATCCTCTCTGGATAGGTATACACGTTCATGCGGGTGCCCCTGACGAAACTGATTAACGTCAGTCCAGTGTGTTGAGCTGCTTCCACTCCAGAACTGACCGCTGCCGCGAGTGAGGCAACAACTGGAACGCCGACCCTCGCCCCTTTCAACACGATGTCACCCGTTAAGCGTCCACTCGACGCCAGAAAGCAATGTGAAAAATTCAGTTTCTTTAAGGCGGCTGTCCCGATAACCTTGTCAACTGCGTTGTGACGCCCCACATCTTCAGCGTAGGTTATCAGTTCTCCATTTCGCGAATAGAGCGCCGCAATGTGGACGCCTCCGGTCTTGCGAAAAGTCTCAGCCAAAATGTTGAGCCGTCTGACGGCTTCGGAAACAACCTCAGCTTTGACAGTGAAGCCCAGCGGTAACCTATGAAGTTCGAGTCTGTCGATAAGTTTGGATAGGGGCCAATAGTCGGGTGAGCCGCAGGCGGAGAGCACCAGCCGCGTGAAGGGCTGAGCTGCAGAAAACCGCTTTTCAATGTCAACCTCGAGTTTTAGGCGCACTTGACACTTGCCCACCTTGCCCAACCGAATTTCCTTTATCTCGTCAACCGACTTTAAGACGCCTTCGGAGAGAAGGTAGCCTACGGCTAGTTCCTTTAAGTGAGTTGGGAGACAGAGAATGGTGGCGTAATGGGTTTGGTTCAAGAAGACGTGGAGCGGCTTCTCCTCGACAACCAAGTCTTTTCTCCGTTCTATTGTGTGTTTGGCTGCGTCTATGCGTGAAACCGTGACCTCCTGCATGAAAAATCCACTCTTCTTCCTTTCTAGGCTTTCAACTCCGAAACAACGTATCTGACGATTTCTTCGGCGATGTTAACATCTGTGACAGATTGTAAGCCCCTCCACCCTGGTTGACTGTTTAGTTCGATGATTACTGGTCCGTTCTCGCTCTCTAATATGTCGACTCCAGCCACCTTGCAACCAACAACCTGGGCTGTTTTCACGGCTAAATCTTCCAATTCTCTGCTCGGATTGAGTGCGGTTGGCTTGGCTCCCAAGCTCACGTTTGTTTTCCAGTTTTGAGCGACCCGACGCATGGCAGCCATCACACGGTCGCCTATGACGAAGGCGCGCACGTCGGAGAACCCGTGTGGGATAAACTCTTGAAGGTAGAGGACGCCGTGATAGAAGGCTATAGCCCTAAAAAGTTGGGTAGCTACGTCTGGGTCTGAAATCCTTGTGGAGCCTATTCCTCTGGATCCAAATAGGGGCTTTATCACGATGTCGCCGCCCAGTTCGTGGAAGGCTTTGAGAGCCTCTTCATGACTTTCGGTTACTGCTGTTTTGGGAACGGGTAAGCTGTGTTCTTCTAGGAGGGCGAGCGTGTGATACTTGTCGACTGAGCGTTCGATTGACAATGGCGGGTTGATGATGGTCATGCCGAGGCGTTGAAGCCTGTGCAGGAGGTCCATTCGGAATATTATCTCTTCTAATGAGCCTCGTCCGATTGGGCGTATGATGAGCGCGCTTAATTCGTTGATTATGTTAGTTTCATTAACCGATGCCTCAGGCTTTGATTTGACTCTGGCTACAAGCTGACTGAAACTAAAACAAAATGGCGTGATGTTCATTTTTTCCATTGCCATACGCAGTTGAGTGGAGCACCATCCGTTTTGGTTTCTGGTTAGAATGCCGATTTTCAAGATATCACGCTCGCTGTTTGTGTTGTTGTACAATTGAGAAATAAGGAATGTTGCTTTCTAAAGTTTCTTTCGTTTGATCTGCCATTTTTATGAAGTTTCTGTTGATGGTGTTGGACAGAAAGTTGATATGCTCTGATATTTTCATAGGAATATTTATATGCGACGGAGCAGATACTATGGATGAGTATGTCTAAAAATAAACATATTGTATAACTGTCTAACAGCAGTACAGGTCGTTCATGCCCATGCAGTGTCCATACATCTCCGAAAACGAAGGAAAGAAAAACTGCAAGAGAATGGAAGAAGAGGGCATGGACGGGAAAATCTCAGACTTCGACCTTAAGCACTACTGCAACGGCAGCCCCGTCAACTGCTACTACTTTCGCAACTCAAAGCACGCTAAAGAGCAACCTGAAAAAGGAATAAAACGCAAACTGGGTCAGATTTTTACAACAACCTAACAGAATCTGTTAATTGATGCGCGTTTTCTATTCTCGCGTTCAAGTCTAATTGTAAGTAGGCGGCTTGATTGTTGAAGTAGGGTTCGCCTTTACGTGAAAAGAGAGTCAATATTTTACCATCATGATTGATTTTGTATCCCTCTTCGCTTGGTTCGTGTCCCCGAATCAGCACCTTGACATTGAGCATTTTAAGAAATTTGTCGGTTACATCTTTGCCGAAGAGTTTTCCCGCTCCTCTGGGCGACGGATAAGTTCCACTTATGCCTTCTTCCGGGTCACTCCAGAGAATCTCTTCCAAGTGAGTCTCGTTTGGATGTTTCTCGTGAGCGTGGGCTAAGTCTTCTATGGATTTGGCTTGACTTGGAACACCGCCGTGCAACATAATAAATCGCTCATTCACCAGCACCGCATTATACAATTTGTCAAAGAGTTGGCGCAGTTTTTGGTAGGCTTTGAACCATTCTTCTCCAAACTTGTTGTGGAGATGCGACGGCAAGTCATGAGGCGAGGCTAGAATGTCCTCTGGACCCTCGTGGTTTCCACGCATCAAAACAACGTTTTCAGGATAGGTTTCCTTCAATTTCAAGACAACATAGTAAACCTCGGCTGAGTAGATGCCTCTGTCTCCGTAATCTCCCAAGAAGATTAAAAGCGGACGTTCCTCTCCACGCATCTTTTCGATGAATTTCGAATCTTGAAGAATTTGTGCCAGAGTTTCTAGGTCGCCATGAATGTCTCCAAGCACAGTTGCCACGCCCTTTGGCGGAACCTCAACCAGTCTGCCAGTAGCATGAAGAGTTCCGAAACTTCCCTCCTCTTTGCTCAACAACTCAATAACATTGTCGGTCAACTGCACAAATTCTTGAAGGTTAGTTTTCAAAGCTGAGTCAACAAGTTGCCTTAAGTATTTAAGTTGGCTATTCATCGACTGCACCAATGCTGATATACTGTTACGTTATTTCACTTGTTCGTTATTCTGTATTGCGCCACAAAAGATTTCCTTTGTCACACAAAACTCTACCAGATTTGGGAAGCCTCAAAGCATTTTTATAATCGCTTAAGCCTAGTTAATGCTTCACCCCACGGTGCCCAATCCATGTCTCAAAGGCAAGCCACTCCCTCTGAGAGTCCAATTAAATGGCTTTTGGAGAAAGAGAATCCTCCTGTTCGCTATTTCACCCTACGAGACATATTAGGCAGAGGGGAAACGGATTCTGAAATGAAAGAAGCAAGGGCAGCCATCGCCACTTACAAGGTCTTCGAAAAGATGCTCTCAAAGCTGAAACCTAAAGGTTATTGGGAAGACCCGGACAGTCCCTACCTTCCCAAATACAAGTCCACCTACTGGCAAATCATGATATTGGGACAGTTGGGAATGGACAAAAGCCACGAAAGAGTCCAACGAGCCTGCGAGTTCGTTTTAAGCCTACAATTAGACGAAGGCGGATTCTCAGCTTACACCAGAAAAACAGCCTTGACGGAATACGATTGGATGAGAAGCAGGGCAGTTTTGAAAGAAAAGTTGCCACCCGACTCCAAGTCTTGGGCTCAATCCGTGGTCATCGAACATGAATACTCATGCCTGACTGGCAACGTCTGCGCAGCCCTGCTTCGAATGGGTTATGCCAAGGATGCGAGACTAAAAAAAGCGTTGAACTGGTTGGTAAAGATTCAAAACAGAGACGGCGGATGGCTCTGTCCCCACTGGAAAGCCCACGTCAGAGACAAGCACGGCTGTTTCTACGGAACAATCTGTCCACTCGAAGCGTTCTCTGAGGTACCCGAAGAAACGCGCACACCCGAAATGAGGCAGGCAATCGCCAAGGGCGCCGAATTCTTGCTGATGCATCGCTTGTACAAAGCAGACCATCACGGCTTTAAGGTAATTAACCGTCATTGGCTAAAGTTTAGTTTTCCATGGTTCTACGGATACAGCGTCTTGAGGGGGCTTTCAGTTCTCACCAAACTGGGCTACACCAAGGACGAACGCCTGAAAGACGCCTTTGAACTGCTGCTTCAAAAGCGTCGCCCAGATGGAACATGGCTCCTCGAAAATGCTCCCAATGGACGAATGCAAGCCAACATTGAAACCATTGGCAAACCGAGCAAGTGGATAACCCTAAACGCTCTTAGAGTGTTAAAGCGTCTGCACGAAACGAGCAATGAGCAGTTAAAGCATGTTTTAGCAAAGGCTTGAGTTTTGGCTCATTCTTGGCGTTGTTTTGGTTCGCTTATCAGCAATGCCGTCATCACAAAACCAATTGCTAAAATAGGTGGTATTATCAGAAATGGAAGTTGTGGAGATATTTCGTACATCACTCCGCCCACTAATTGTCCCACGGCGCTTATAATGTAGTTCACGAAGTTGGATGAGCCCACTATCTTTCCTCTTTTCTCCGTGGGCACATAATCCATTTGCAAAGTGGCAAAGGAGGAGAAAAACAGTATTTGAGCGACACCCATGAGCGGGAAGGCTATGAACAGCATGAATAAATCGGCGTAAACAAACATCAGAACCGCTGGAGCGAACAATAGGAAGGACAGCACAAGCGGGATTTTTCTGCCGTAGCGGTCGATGGCTTTGCCGATTGGAACAGCTACGAGAATCATGGATATAAATAACATTGTATTGGCGAGAGCCCAGTCGGTTTGGCTGATATGTAACACACTGTCTTGGCCTTCTACCGCATAGACTGAGAAGAACAACTGGCTGACCGACAGAGCAAACATGGTTAAAACGTTGACTGCAAACAGGTAAGTGACTGATTTAGGCAGGGTTTTCCACACGCCAAAGCTTTCCCTTACTGCCAGTGGATAATGCCGGAAAAAGTCTCTGAATCCTATTCTTTGCGGGTCTTGTTTTGTTTCTTTCAGTCGGCTTCTGAATGCTGCAGCGACGAAAAAACCTAGAACTGTTATTGTGTAGGCTATCCTCATGCCTAAGGGACGTGTAAAAACCGATACGATTATGCCTATTACAATGGGCGCCGGGGTAGTAGCCACATTGTTTATGAGCGTGATTATGCTGAAGCCCATGCCTCTTTTTTCTGATGTTGTTGCGTCTGCGGTCAACGCCCACAAGGCGGGTTGATATATTAGGCAAAAGCTTGCGATCACTGCTCCGATTAGGATCCAGTGCCATGTTGGTGCGACCGCATAGAATATGTAGGCTATGCCCACGCCTATTGTCATGGTTGATATCAACCATTTTCTTCCATATTTATCTGCGAGGTAACCGCCTGGAAACTGCACTAAGGCTAGGACTATTAATGAAATGAAACCGATCAAGCCTAATATGACTGGTGTGCCTTGAAGGTCGTATAGGACGTATGGCCCGTAGAATATCGCTGGCAGTTCTAGCGCGAAGTCCATGAGAATCCAGCTCAGAACAAGGAGTAGATAATTACCTCTGATGAACGAAAACTCCGCTTTGATCTTCGCTAAGGTTGACAATGATTTTTCCTGCTCTTCATCAAAAATTGAAACTCTATGCTATTAGCCTTTCTTTTTTCTACACTCCACCTGAGACGAACGGAAATCAATTTAAACAGCTTCAACATCTTTTAAAGCTTCCACGTCTATGGGGTACAAAATGCAGGAAAAAAACGTTCAACTTCCTCGAAAACTGAGTTTTGAAGAAAGCCTCTTAGAGAATGTAATCTTAAAAGAAATCTGCGCAGGCTGCGGCGCCTGCATCCTAGTCTGTCCATTCGCCTGCTTGGAATACGCTGAAGAAAAACCGAGTTTGATAAAAAAGTGTGAAATTTGTGGAATTTGTCCCAAAATCTGCCCCCGATACGATTTTTCGCAGCCAACGCTGGAAAAACTTGTGTTCCAACGAGAGCGCAAGCCCGAGGAAGAGTTCGGGGTTTACAGACGCTTAGTCATTGCGCAGGCGAACGACAACGATATTCTTCAAAGTTGCCAAGACGGTGGCGTGGTCTCTGCTCTGTTCACGTTTGCGTTAAAAAATGGACTGATTGACGCAGCCGTCGTTTCGGCCACAAGCAGAGAAGAGCCGCTGTTTCCAATTCCAAGGTTGGCGTCAACGCCTCCAGAGGTTTTAGAATGCGCAGGGACTAGGTACACTTATTCACCCAACCTCTTAACCCTGCAAGAGGCGGTGAAGCAGAAGAAAAAGAGCCTAGCCTTTGTGGGCACTCCTTGTCAAATACAAGCTGTTCGAAAGGTGGAGGCTGTTCCCTTGAAGAAATACTCAGGCATGTTGAGCTTCACTATTGGACTTATGTGCACTGAAAGCTTCACCTACGAGGGCTTGATCCAAAAACATATTCAAGGAAAGTTGGGCGTCAACCCTGAGGAAATAAAGAAGATCAATATTAAAGGGAAGGTTTTGGTCACGACCAAGTCGGGAGAGGTCAAGGCTATTCCTTTGGCTGAGGCTAAGCAGTACACACGCAAGGGTTGTGTACCCTGCACCGACTTCTCAGCCGAACTCGCCGACATATCCACGGGAGGCTTGGGACTGAGCGGTTGGACGTTTACGATTATACGGTCTCAAAAGGGCGAAGAAATCTTTAACAGCGCCGAAAAAGCAGGAGCGTTGCGAACGAGACCGGTGGAAGAAGAGAAAGCAGCGTTGGATTTGTTGATCAAACTGTCGAAGAGAAAAAGCAAGACGGTCTAAACCTGCAGAATAACTTGGATGCTCTTGCCTGTCAGTTGAAAAACGGTCTTCTCCAATTCTTTTTTCTCGCTTTGGGTTTTTTCCAGCAGTCTTTTGTGCTCGTCTTCTAGAGCTTTGGCTCTTGAGCTTGTGAGTTCGTTCTCTTTCTGCAGTTGTTTCAGTTGTTCTTTAAGCTCTTCCAACTTTTTCTGGAAAGTTGCGATAGCGTCAGAGGTTAGCAGTTGATTCTTGTGTGAACGTGCTTCTATGCAACTTTTGTGCAGAGTGCTTAGTGAAGCATTGTTGAGAACGCTGTCGATTTGTTCTTGAGCCTTTCTGAGGCGGGTGCTCTTCAGCCTGAGTTTGCCTTGGTTTATGGCTTCGTCCACTTTTTTTAAGATGTTCTTCAGGGTTGGGTATCCGTCTTCTTCGGTTGCTAGGGCTTCAAACGGGTCGCTTAGGTAATCACCCAGTTTTTTGGCTTCGTCCACTGGGATGGCGATGTTTCCGCTTTGGGCTAGGCTCTGAAGCTTGAAGAAGGGTTTCTGCAGGTAGCGCAGGCTGTGCTTTACATTTTCCCTCAGCTCTCTGATTCTCTCCTCGGTTTTATTGAGTTCTGTCAATTCAGCTCTGCCTTGAATGGTTGCGATTTCTTGTTGAGTTTTCATCAGTTCTTGTTGTTGAGATTTTTCTATCTGTTCCTCTTTTTGTCGTTGCTTTTGGGTTTCTTCTGCTTGGTTGATTGTCTGCCGTAACCTGTATATCATTGATGACGAGTCTTCAGTTAACTTAGCCTTGGAGTACTTGGCGGTCAAGAAGTCACGAAGTTCTTTTTGTATGTCGACCAATCTCTTTAGCATGACGTCGAGTTTGCGGCGGTCGAAGATGAAGTAGGGCGTAATGTAAAGGTAGGCTTCTGCCCTCATCTGCAAGGCTGAGGCTAACGTTTTTTCTAGGTCGTTGCTCAACGCGAGAAGGCTCTTGTAATCGACTTGCTCTGGAACCTTGACCGCTCTAATTGTTTCAGAAAGGCTTTGAGCGAATTTGTTTGCGTTTCTGGCGAATCGGTATGTTTTGGGGTTGTTCTTCTGCATTTCTCTTTGGCTGTTTTCGTTGATTTTTTGGCTGCTCTCTAGGGCGTCGTTGAGTCTTTCTTGGACGTCTTTGAGAAGACGGGCCCCCCTGTTTCTTAGGGGTTCAACTATTGGTTTGGTTTCCTTGTTTATCCATTCTTTTAGGTCGGTGAGCGTTATCTGTTTGGGTTGAGACAAGGCTGTTGCACTAATTCTGAGTAGATGCTAATGGTTATTTAATCTTGTTTTTGTTTGTGTGTGCGCTCAGGCGCTAGAGCCCCTCTAATATGATTCAAATATGCTCCAAATATGAAATGTATCATTTGAAAGGGATGTGAAATGTGAATTTGAGTAGTTTGTGTTATATAGTGTTTTTGTGTCATTCTTTGGGTGAGAACATTTGGGTGGTGTGCTTTGAGTAGGGTTGAGGTGATAGGTGTCAAGGGTTTGCCTATTATTAAAGAGGGCGATGACCTGGCCAAGCTTGTTTGCACGGCTGCGGAGAGGCAGCGAACCCCGATAAAAGAGGGCGATGTTATCGTAATCACGCATGTGGTTGCGTCGAGGGCTGAGGGCAACACAGTCAATCTAGACAACATTGTTCCATCTGACTTTGCAAAGACAGTGGCCAAACAGGTTGACAAGGATCCAGCCTTAATCGAGGTCATTCTCAGAGAGTCCAAGAGCATCGTTCGAATGGGCGACGGTCATCTCATAACCGAGACAAAGCATGGTTTTGTGTGCGCCAACTCGGGAGTTGACCAATCAAATGTTCCAGGCGAAAGAGTGGTTGCGCCCTTGCCAAGGAACCCAGACCGCACGGCGAGAAAAATTAGGCGAGACATAGCGAAACTGACGGGAAACGACGTGGCTGTCATCATCTCTGACACGCATGGTCGCCCATTGCGCGAAGGCGAGATAAACATTGCAATGGGCGTTGCTGGAATCAATCCAATTCGAGACCGAAGGGGTGAAAAAGACCTTTTTGGATACCAACTTCGAGTGAAGCAAACAGCCATCGCCGACGAGCTGGCTTCAGCCGCCGAACTGGTCATAGGACAGGCGAAAGAGGGGATACCAGTCGCAATAATAAGGGGCTACCCATATCCCAAGTCTGAGAAGGCAACCGCAAAAACACTCATAAGAAAAAGAAGGAAAGACCTTTTTATTTAGAGGCCTGGAATTCGGGTGACGTGGGAAAGGTATTACTCAACGCTTAAACGGTTACCAAAAAGACTGAAGAAGCCTGTTCCATTTGTGGTCGAGGCTTTGCCATCTTTCAGACATCGCAAAATTAAGAGCGTGCTTGACTTGGGTTGCGGAGCGGGTAGGCATTGCGTCTATCTGACTAAGAAATGCTTTGACGTTATTGGTGTTGACATTTCCAACAGTGCATTAAAAATGGCAAAACAGTGGACTCGTAAAGAGAGGCTGAAAAATGTTGCATTCCTGCAAGGACCCATGACTCAGATTCCATGGAGAGATAGTCATTTCGACGCAATCATTAGCATCAGCGTCGTGCACCATGCAGTCAAGAACGACATCAAAAAAACCATAGCCGAAATTTATAGAACCCTTAAGAAAAATGGTGTTTTCTTAGCAAATCTGGCTTCTGAGAAAGACCCCCGATATGGTGCAGGCAAGAAAGTGGAAAACAACACTTTCAAGATTTTGGAAGCTTTCAAAGAAAAACGCTTTGAAGAACTGCACCATTATTTTACTGAACAAGAAGTTTTCGAAATCGTAGCCTGTTTTGCCAAGGCGGAAATAGAACTACTAGAAGATAAACCCCATTATTGGAAAATAACAGCCATTAAGTAGGCTGGAATTAGGCTTTCAAGCTCTCCTTAATTTTCTGTGTCACATGCTTGCCCAAGCTGACTGCTTTTTCCAAATCTTCCTTTTTGGGTGGTCCACGCACTTCCAACGTTTCTATGATTTCGAAGCCCGACTGCTTCAGGCGGTCGTTCATCATTTTTACGGCGCCTCTTCCCCAACCGTAAGAGCCGAAAAGTGCCACAAGTTTTGCCCTTGGCTTTATGGCTCGAATGATTTCGGTCATCATTATAGCTAGAGGATGCGCTTCGTTCAAGACTGTTGGCGCTCCAATTACAATCGCGCTTGCGTCCACCAAATCCCTCATTATATGTGACACGTCGGCGACCAAAAGGTAGTAGGGCACGGTTTCCACACCGTCGGCGGAAATCGACTCCACAATAGCCTTCTCCAACGTCTCGGTCGAACCCCACATGGTGACATAAATCACCACTGCTTTGGGTAGCAGAGGACCGCGAGCCCACTTTTCGTAGGCGTCTAAAATGCGCTTTGGATTTCTATAAATCGGACCGTGACTGGGTGCAATCATCCTCAAATCCAAGTTTTTAACCTTGTCGAGCGCCCGTTGTATGGCTATTGGAAACGGCATCATGATTTCAGCGTAATACCTCTTAGCCTCAGGTAAGACAATATCGCCTACCTCATCATCGTATAGCCTGCTCTTAGCTAGGTGGGCTCCAAAAAAATCGCACGGAAACAGAATCCTGTCCTCCACGCAGTAGGTGAACATGGTCTCAGGCCAATGAAGCCAAGGCGCATCCAAAAACCGCAACGCCTTGCCGCCCAAATCAAGCGTGTCACCGTCCTTCACCATCATCGTTCTTTCAGGCGGCACATCGTAGAAGACCTTGGCCATCTCAACACCAATCTTTGTCACAACCAGCTTGGCGTTTTCTGCAACAGCCAAAACCCTCGGTATGGCGCCCGCGTGGTCAGGTTCAGCATGATTCATAACCAAATAGTCGATTTTCTCCGGGTCCACAACCTTCCAGATTTTCTGGAGCATCTCGTCTGCAAAGTTGTTCTGAACAGTGTCAACCAACGCTATTTTTTCCTTTCCAACAATCAAGTAGGCATTGTAAGACGTGCCCATGGGCAACGGAATCAACGCGTCGAATATTCGGCGGTTCCAGTCCTCAACACCGACCCAGTAGACGCCCGGCATCAGTTCGTTAACGGTTTCATTGGTGCTCACGCCTCATTTCGCCTCCATCTGCTCCAAACACAATTTTTATTATCTTTCTCATAGAAATTCTAGAAGTTTATAATTTTTCACAAGCCTCTAAAATACCCTTCGGTTTCCGTCAGCAGCTTCTCCAAGTCAGCCTTCGAGTGCGCCGTGCTCAGCGAACCGGTCTTGGTTGGCAGGAAGAAAACTCCGTGCTCTAGCAAGTGCGTGTGGTATTTGACCAATCTCTCTCGGTCAGCCCGTGCCGCAGCGTTTGCGTCCCTAACCTCTTCCTTAGTGAAGTGTGTGTGCAAAAGCGAGCCTACACCCGTAACCTGAGCCGCCTGTTTTCTGCGGTCAAATATTTCAGCCAGCTGTCGTCTCAGACGCTCACCTCGCTTATTCAACTGATCGAGCAGTCTCCCGTCCTCAAGCATCCTCAGAGTCGTCAATCCCGCAATCATTGTTATAGGATTGGCAGAGAAGGTTCCGCCGTGAAAAGAAAGCTTGGGTCGTTCGTAGAGAAGCGCATTCATGCGTTCCATAATCTCTCGAGGTCCCGCCACAGCGCCTATCGGAAAGCCTCCGCCCAGGATTTTGCCCAAAACCGTAACGTCAGCCTCAACACCGAAGAACTGCTGGGCTCCACCCGGAGCCAGCCTAAAGCCCGTGATGACCTCGTCAAATATGAGGAGTACCCCGTTTTCAGTGCAAAGCTCCCTTAGCTCCTTCAAAAAGTCTTTTTCAGCCGGGATGCAACCAGACGCTCCGAGCACGGGCTCTATAACAACCCCCGCCAATCTCTCCCTCTTCATGATTTTTCTCACTCCTTCAACGTTGTTGAAAGGGAGCACAACCGTGTCTTTCATTGTTGCCCGCGTCAACCCGCCTGATTCAGGGACATCAAACGGAGGCTTAACCGCTTTGTGGAGTGCGTCGTAGCCGCCGTGCCAGCCGCCCTCAAACTTGGACATTTTGTTCCTACCCGTGTATGTTCTGGCCAGTCTGGTTGCGTACATGTTGGCTTCGGTTCCCGAGTTGGTGAAGCGGATCATCTCCACGCTTGGAATCATCTTCACAACCTGCTCGGCTAGGGTTACCTCCAACTCGTGGCACGTGCCGAAGTGGGTTCCCCTGTTGAGTTGCCGCCTAACCTCTATCATCACCCTTGGGGGGTTGTGGCCGAAAATTAGCGCGTGATGTCCCATCCAGAAATCGATGTATTCGTTTCCATCCACATCCACGAGTTTGCTTCCTCTGGCCCGAGCCGTGTAGAATGGGTACGGTTCCATGAAACGTATGATGTAGGAAACGCCTGCTGGAAGAACACGCTTGGCTCTTTCATACAACCTCTCCGACTTCTTTGTCTTGGACGAGTATGATTTAGTCAAAGGCGGAGACTCTCCTCTCTATTATTGAATAGCGTTGAATGTTTAAGCGTGACGCAAAATAAACCTATTCGATATCCTACTAAACGCAGTCGCAGAAGACGTAGGAGGCTTAGCCCGTTTAGTCTGATGACTGTCCTTTTTTATCTCACCAATTCGTACTTTGTAGCCCTCTGAAGTCGCCACTTGCCCACGATGTCTTTTTTATAGTAATGCAGCAAGCCGCAGTGATCGCACCTCATGACCTTCATGCTCTGTTTGACATCCATTTCATAAAGTTCTAAGGGGTAGCCGCAGTTCTGGCATTTTCCGGTGTGCACTCTAGGAGGGGGACTAAGCAAAGATGAACCTTGTAAAGGTCTTCCCATTTCGGTCATTATTTTTTTCTCCTCAGCAATGTTTACTTATTGTCTGAATGAGTGGCGCTGTTTTAAAACGTTCATAATATCCAGACGTATTTCAGCAAATTATCCGCTGCATGTTTCTTTCTACCAAATAGCAACGTATCTTCATCTTTCGTCTCACACAAAGCAAAGGATTGCAATCTTTGTGTAAATGATAGAGCCGTTGTCAACGGAGAAATTTGCTGTAGAATATGAGGTCGAGACCAAACGAGTGGCGTCTCATGAAACCCTCGGGCACGAATCCTGCCTTGACGTAAAGTTTTATAGCGGAATGCAGACTGGGCGCGGTGAACAACCAGACCTTGTGGGCGTTTCTTTTCTCGGCTTCTTTTAGGTATTCTTGTAGCAGGCTTGAACCCACACCTTTTCTCCTATGCTCAGGTCTTACTCCCAGAAATCCGAGGTGCCCCACTCCGTTTTCCTGAACTCTTCCGCTTGCGAGACCAATGATTTTGTCGTTTTCGAGGGTTATCAGGATGAGGACCTCTTTGTTTTCAAGAAAGCGCTTGTAGTTTTCCAGGGTTTCTGGGCGTTGAAGCATCTCAATGTTTGGGTTGACAAACGAGTCGGGAAGGAATTCGCGCAGGTTTTCCCAGATTTGTATTTCGCATGAAATCAGGCGTTCCATATCCTCAACTGTGGCTGGTCTTATCTTGACCATGAGCATCACTTCTTGGCGGTTTGTTCAATATGTGTGTAAGTTAAAATATAGATTCTCCTAAATTGTGCTTGATAACAATGGCTGCCGAGAGAAGCGTCATCTCGTCTGTGCTAAAACTGACTGGAACAGGTCCGGTGCAGAAGGGACTCATCCAAAGGGACGCCAAAGTAACCGCATTTGTGGTCGAAGAAACTTTAAGAAAACTCTTCGAAGGCGGATTCATTCGGCAGCAGCGTGGCTTGGTCGAGGCTTCACCTAACCAACGCGTAAGTATGGCTGTTCAAGCCCTCAAACTGGGCGCCGACTTCGAACGCATCTGTAAATTTCTTGGATGGTCGGAATTTGAGCAAATTGCGGCTCAGGCTTTTCAAGCAAACGGGTTCAGGGTTCTGAGGAATTTTCGTTTCAAACAGGCTGGAAAACGCTGGGAAATCGACGTTCTCGGTTGTCGAGAACCATTAATTGTGTGTGTCGACTGCAAGCACTGGCGGCGCGGCTGGAGCCGAGTGGCGACTGTTAAGGCTGTTGAGGCGCAGGTTGAGAGAACCCGAGCCTTCGCCGATTCCCTCTTCAACTACTATCAAAAAGCGCGACTGACGGGGTGGAAGAGCGCAACATTAGTCCCAATGATCTTGTCACTGGTTCCAGGCCCCTTCAAATTTCACAGCAACGTGCCTATCGTGCCGGTTCTGCAACTGCCAGATTTTTTAAACCAGCTGCCCCTTGAAGCCAGTTCGTTGACACATTTTAAGAAAAAACATCTGAAAAGTCAGCGGAATTTGACTAATTATTCTAAATAATGTACGCAAAAAAGACTTTTAGATTCCATTTTTTCGAATTTTTTGTTAAAAACTCGGATAATTTTATTTTTAATCCATATAGAATTGAGTGATTGAAGGCAATTTTTAAAAGATTATTTAAGTTTTATTAAGCCCTTTTCAGAGAATTGCCCAGAGACAAGCAGATGTACTTGCTGTGCTGGTGGAGTATGTGGTTAACTATTTGAAGCGTTAGTTGTGTGTCGAGTGCCTGTGTGTGCGCTCAGTGGACCTAGCTCCTCTATTTGGATCCAAATAGGCTGTTGCGATGCTAGGCTGTGAGTAGTTTCTTTTTTGCTATTATTTTTTCTATGTCTTTTTTGGCGTCTAGTTCTTGGAATATTTCTAGTGCTTGGTTGAGGAGGTTGTTGGCTTTTTCTCTGTCGCCTTCTTCGTTTCTCTCTAGGTAAACTCGAGCGTATTCGTAGAGCAGTATTTTGGCGAAGAGGTAGACGTACCATCGCCTTGCATTAATAGCCTCAAACTCCTGAAGGCTCTTTTCGAAATGCTCGATTGATTCTTTCCATTGCTTCTGGGCACGAAACAGCATCGCTCTTAATGCATCCGCCACAGCGATGAGCAGCTTATCCTTTACTTCGAGAGCAAACTTTTGCACACTGTCGATTAAGTTCTGGGCTTTCTCGATTTCTCCAAGCTCTATGTAGGTCCAAATAAGCCATTGAGAGTCCCACATTTTGTCGTATTTTGCTCCAGCTTTTTCATAGGCTTCATACGTTTTTTCAAGGTATTCTCTTGCTTTGGCGTATTCCCCTTTGTCAAAATGGAGCCATCCGAGCGTCCAGTAACTGAAGGTGATTGATTGAAAATTGTTTAGCCTTTGGGAAATGCTCAAAGCTTCCTTGCAGTATTGTTCGCTCTTGTCCCATTCGCCCAATATTCGATAAGTCCATCCAAGAGCACCTAAAGAAAAGGAAAGGCCTGGCATGTTGGCGGCTTTCCTATTCAATGCGACTGATTCTTCCACCAAGAGAACTGCTTTGTTCATATTTCCCATGGCAATATAGTAGTATGCCAGAACGTCGCCAATCCAAGATATCATCCCAATATGTCCTACCTTTTTCGCCAGTTCGAATCCTTTCTCGCAACATTCCAAGATTCTTTCATGTTCTTCTGCTGGAAGTGCCAAAGCAAGGTTGTTGTATACTCGCAACGCAGTCTCCACATAACCGTTATCAAGAGCTATTCTCAACGCTCTCTCCAAGCATTCACGGGCTTTCTTCATGTCTCCAGTGTTAGTAAAAATTGTTCCCAAGCTGGCGTACGAACTTGCGATAACTTCATAATCGTTCAGTTTTTTGGCTAACTCAAGCGCTTTCTCAGCCCAAGAAAGAGCCTTAGTCATATCTTCAGTACGGTAATACATGTGGGCCATGTCCTCGTAGAGGCTCGCTAATTCAACGCCTTCAGGCTCGGCTTCCAAAATCTTCAAAGCCTCCTCGTGATGCTCTTTAGCCTTCTCCGTGTCGCCCATCTCTTCCCAAAGAACGTTCGCCATTTTACGATGCAGCGTTGAAACCTTTCCTTTCTCGTGTAGTTGCTTCCACAACAACAATGCTTCATTCCAATACTTCATGCAAGCGTCATATTCTCCAACGAGCTTTTTTATGTCTCCAAGCCTCTCAAGAACAGGTCCTTTTTGCCGAAGTTCACCTTCTTTTTCTTCAAGCAGCCTAAGGGCAGACTGGAAGTAGGAAGTAGCCTCGCTGTTGGCATAAATCTTCGCAGCTTTGTCTCCAGCCTTCAAGAAATAGTCAAGCGCCTTCTCTTTGTCTCCGCCCTCAAGAAAGTGCAGGGCTAATTCTCCGAGGTGTTCATCAATATTTTTAGCGTACGCCTTCTCTAGGGCGCAACCGACTACACCATGAAGTCTCTTGTGCCTTAAATGGCTAACTTCCTCATGCACAACATCTCTTATTATAATATCCGCAAAAGAATAAAGGTCTTCTCCACGGATAACCCTCTCCTTAATCAGTCCAGTTTTGAGCATTTTCTCCATTAACTCAAGTACTTTATCCTCTTCAAAGCCAGTGACTCCGCAAAGAGCCTCAAAAGAGAAATCGTTACCCACAAAAGAAGCCATAATCAACACATTTTGACAATCATCGTCTAATCGACTTATTCTGCTCTTTATAACGTCCTTAACGGTTTCTGGAAACTCAATCCTTGAAACTTCCTTAATCCTCCATTTGTTTTCCTCACGGTAGATGACTCCCTCTTCCTTTAGAGACTTTATAACTTCTTCAACAAAGAACGGATTGCCCCTTGTCTTCTCATAAACCAACTCACGAAAATCGCTCGGAACATCGTCTTGTTCCAGTAGCCTCTTAATCATCTCCGACGCTTCATCCAAGGATAGACGTTTCAAAGAAGCGGACTGAAGCAGGCGCTCCCTGTTCAACTCTGTCAAAACAGCAGACAAAGGATGCCTTTGATCAATGTCAATATCCCTGTAGGCACCTAAGAGAAGCAAACGCTCCTTGTAGACACCTCGAGCTAAATAATGCAGTAACAGAAGCGAAGACTGGTCAGTCCACTGCAAATCGTCAAGAACCACAAGCAAGGGGGCTTCTCTTGAAACATTGGTGACAAACTGCGCAACAGCCTCAAAAAGCCTATCGCGCTCATGCTCGGGACTTATGGGCAAAGACTCCGGAAAAGCCCCAAGCTTCTGCTTGAGTTCAGGAACCAGCCTAGAAACTTCACCTGGATAAAAACCAATGACCCTATACAATTGCTCAGGAGCGCAAACCTCCAAATAGTTCTTTATCACTTCTTTCCAGAGAACATAGGGAGGCACACCGTCCATCCTAAACAATGCGGGACACCGCCCAGACAAAACATGCATGCCCCGCAAACGTGCATAAGCCCCAAGCTCTCTAGCCAATCTTGACTTGCCTATTCCAGCCTCTCCATGAAGAAAAACAACTCCGCCCTCACCCCTAAGCGCTCTATCAACGGCATTCCTAAGAAGGCTCATTTCTTCAACTCTGTCGATGAGCTGAACCTCTTTGGCAGTAATGGGACGGGGACTCGGAACAACAATGCTTGGTTTAGGATAAGGCACATAAACTTCTCTCAAGAAAGCCTCGGCAATTTCTCTTAACGCCTTAAGCAAATCCGCTGCGTCTTGATATCTCTTGGCTGGCTCTTTTTCCAAAAGCTTTATGAAGCACTCAGCCAAAGCCGTCGGAACCTTCGGGTTCAGCCTGCTCGGCGAAACGGGATAGTCATGAATGTGACTGAAGATGACTTTCACAGGGTCTTCGCCGGGAAAAGGCGGTTTTCCAGTCACCGTCTCGTAAAGAACCGCTCCAAAAGAGTACAAGTCGGACTTAGCGTCAGCACCTTTTCCCAACGCAATTTCTGGAGCCACATAGGCAACCGTGCCCACTATTACTCCTTCTTGCGTGATGCTGGGTTGCCCCAAAATTTTAGCCAAACCAAAATCCATCAGTTTCGCAGTGCCTTCTTGGGTAATCAGAATATTTTCGGGTTTAATGTCTCGATGCAGAACGCCTTGAGAGTGAGCATATTGAAGCGCACCGCAAACATCTATGCCTATTCTTAAGACTGTTTGTATGTCGCACTTGCCCTCAGGATACGTTCCCAAAAGTTCCCGCAGACTCATTCCATCAACAAACTCAAGGACAAAAAACTGTTTGTCATCCTCATTGCCAATGTCATGGATGGAAACAACGTTCGGGTGATTGAGTTTCGCCACGACCTGTGCCTCACGTAAAAAACGAGAATAAGCGTCCTCACTTGGAACTACACCTTTGAGCATCTTAATCGCGACAACACGGTTCAAAACATTATCTCTAGCCTTGTATACGACCCCTTTTCCACCCTCACCGAGCTTCTTTAAAACAGCGTACCTGCCATTCTGCAAATGTTCAAGAGATGGCAAGAAACCTTCTCCAGACTAACCTCAAGCCACATTTTTACTTGATTGTCCAACCTTAAAAGTATAACTCAAACAGAATCTTTCGTTAAAATCCATTGTTTACAATCATACAGCACGCGCCAACACTAGCATTCTTGAGCTGTCTTGGCTGAATTCTTTTTTGTCGTAGCTGCCGTAAACCTCTTCAATCTTCAATCCAGCTTGGCTTAACATTTGTTTGAGCTTTTGAAGTGTGTAGAGGCGCAGGTTGTGTTGAAGCGACTTGACCTCAGACGGGAGGTAGCCGAAGCTCGTGAACATGCAGATGACAGCGTCGAAAACCTGGTTTCTGAATGGAAAGCGACGCATGTCGGCTCGCACCAGGGGAAACCCCACCCTTTCTTTTTTCATTCTTCGTTTGGCGATTGCAAGCAGATTTTTGGAGATGTCCAGCCCAACTGTGTTCCAGCCTCTTTGGCGTAAAATGATGGAGTGGCGTCCTGTGCCGCAGCAAATGTCCAATATGGTTCCTTTCTTGGACAGCACACTCTGAATAAAGTCTATTTCTCCTGTGGTGTCGCGCACGTTGACTATGGCTTCCCAGTCTGCATCCATGTCGTCAAATATGTTCACGTATCGATGTGTCCTTTCAAAGTTTTTGCCAATCAATCAACACCCTCGCAATTCCGAGAAAAAATCCTCTACCAATAATAATAGATGTAACGTATTTTAGAATACGCTTTTAAAGAAAAAAGGGTTGAGGGCTTTGGAGAAGCGGGCTCGTGAAATAAATCAGTTTTTGGATGAACAGTATATTACAGAATGATGGGTCTGAGAAAAGGCGTTGGAATTAAAGCTTTCACTTAT
>Ga0315314_1001203_pt1 | contig 24036 bp, 38 predicted proteins | sample TDP9_MG_FD_203631 | JGI IMG/M metagenome (GOLD analysis project Ga0315314, IMG submission 203631) | Freshwater sediment microbial communities from Lake Towuti, South Sulawesi, Indonesia - TDP9 | ecosystem: Environmental > Aquatic > Freshwater > Lake > Sediment | place: Indonesia: South Sulawesi... | reverse complement strand
ATTCAAAACTACAAGTGGAAACGCATAGGCACGATCTGTGATGATTGCCTACGAGAGATGAAAGAGCAGGAAGAGAAGAAAGCAAAGAAGAAAAAGAACTAAAAAACGGTAGGTAGACGTAGGCAACCAATAGGGTAAGGCTACTTCGAGAGATACAGTATTTCCCTGATTGCCTACGCCTACACTTACACTAGCTGAAAACCCTCTCATAGAGAGGAATGTTTGTTATTGTAAGTGCAAGAAAGAAGTATGAGTTTCGAGTTATTTAATGCTTTCTCCCGCTACACGACATGACAGAACACAGGCAAATGATACTTAACATTACGACAGTAAGAAGAACAAGCTCCTGTATCCCAAGTCTCGATACCCAACCAAAGAACCAAGTAAACATCAGAGCCAGTTCCAGAACGACTGTTATTGAGATAACTTTCATATCTCAAGACATAAGAAGTGCCCAACTCTTGAATCATGTCACTGAAAACATAGTCTCCAAGAGAACTTGGATAATCATTAATCTCCTCATTTTGAGGATGGTCTCCTGTATGAATAGCTCCTAAAACCATAGAACGCCCTATCGCTACACTAATTCTAAGTTCACCCTGAAGATTTATCCAGTAATTCAACCACTCCATATCGCTAGTACCGAGCTTCAGGCTTCCCAAACTTCTAAACTTCACTCCTACATCTGAAAGAGAGATAACGTTTTCATTGGCAACCTCAATCTTGCCATGAGCAAATCCTTCTATTCCTTCTGCTCCAAGACCTGCTATGAGGTCTCTGATAACTTTAATGGCATCGCATACGTCATTATGATCCGTTGAGGCTACAATATCGTTGAAGCCTCTTGATACGAATTTAGCGATTATAGCGTCTAGATCTGCTATTGTGACCATCTAGGCTTTCCTCTCACAGAAATTGTACTTACATAGAAGATCATAAAGTCTATCTCCTATGACTTTCCAACTATAGGCCTCTCTAATCTGTTTGCTGTTTTCCATAGCCTTATCTTTCCATGCTTCGAGGTCATTAGCTACTGAATCAATCTTGTAGGCTAAAGAATCTACATCTACTTCCCATCCCTTGCCTACATGAATAGGGTTATCAGGGAAAATTTGAGGATAGTTAGAGACTTCAATAGGAACGCAATACTCAATGTAGTCTTTGAAGCATCCAGCATTAGGCACTATGGTAGGGAGGCCTCTAGCTAATCCTTCAATAGCGTTAAGCTCGAATCCTCCTCCTCTACTAGGTACTAGAAGCATATCGCTAAGATCGTATAGTTGTCTAAGGTCATAATCTGAAAGCCAAGAAGATACCTCTATAGTTCTAAGCCTTTTGATCTTTCGAGACATATCGTTATCGTACTTGCCTTTCTTAACTACTAAAAACAAGTGACTGTTCTTTCTCTGTAGAAAATTCATAGCCTCATAAACTAGATCTACTCCTTTCCTGTAGTCACTATGCAACATAAAGAAGAGGACTAGAATAGCGTTTTCAGAGGTTTTGACATCTTGAATCTTCCTCAATTCAGGGTTGGTTATCTCTTTGCTCTCGCTAGTCATGGCTTCAGATACTCCATGAGGCACAAGTTCAACAGGTATAGTAGCTCCTGATTTCTTGTAGACGTTTAATGCGAATGTTGAAGGAACAAAGATCACATCTAGTTTGTTAAGAGATTCTATGGCTACCTCACTGATTCTATCGCTATCTGCTGTCTCGAATCCTCCCATTCTTCCCTTTACCTTAAGCAGATTTCTAAGCCTCCCCTGTCTCTTCTCAAATAGACTTGCCTTATCTCCAATAGTGACGTATAAGACAGGATGGAGTAGAATGTCTCTGTTTCTCAACCACTGAAGGTGATCTAAAACTTCCTCATCTATCTCTGCTATTTTGACTTTAGGCATAAGCTGTCGAATATGCTCTCTAGCTATAATGCTAAAACTCATGTTATGATACTTAGGGTAGATATAGTAGATTTGCCTAGGGGTAACTGGCATCTATCATTCCGGCACTAGGTTACTGTAATAAACAGTTCCTACGTGGATCTCCTTGAACCTAAGAGTAGGCAATCCTAAATTCAGAATTAGATCGGCGATAGGGTATAGATCTTTATGAACATAGCCATAGAGATCTACTGCGCCATCATAGGTAAGGTTCTCTAGAGCGTCTACTAGCATATCGAACCATTGTTCAACAATCAACTGGCCTGTTTTGAGCCTTAGATCTTCAAGACTAGGCATCTACTCCAACCTCATTAGGTAGCAGGTTTAGTTCTTGCTCTTCTCAGAACACCTACAGCGTATAGCATCTGTCTCTCTTGAGGAGAAAAGACTATCCAAGGTATGCCTAGTATCGTAGGCACTTGACCGTTTAGAGTAGATAAGTCGTCTAGAGCCTTCTTGAATTGAGCATCAGTTAGAAGTCGCTTCGCAAAATCAGCTATTAAGTCAGTGACGATCCTACCCATCTCTTCTTTGAGTTCACTAGCTACTGCATAGGCAAGGTACATCTTCTGCTCATCAGGAGGAATTTTCTCTCTCGTCATAGCCTCCTGAAGTTTCGCACCAGCTACAGGTATCAATTCTTGTAGAGAGATTATTTTATCTGTCGTCAGTAGCTTAGGCTTTCCTTCTTCAGGTAGGGTTGGAGTCATCGCTCTTGCTTTTCTCCGTTTAGCGATTGAGATTAGGAGCTTTCTTTCTTCAGGGCTTAGAACAATCCAATCCACTCCTAGAGAGGCTTTCACTGTTCCATCAAGAGTAGCAAGGTTATCCAGTTCAGCCGTTAGTACTTGATCCGTAGTAATTCCTTTCACGTAGTCATTAATAATCTCCGTAGCTTCCTTACCTATGGCGGTTGAAAGTTCCTGAGCCACAGCATAAGGTAAGTAGAGAGCTTGTTCATCAGGAGGTACACCTTCGGCTGTCATCTTCTTCTTCAAAAGCTCTAGCTGAATGGGAATGAGCTTCTTCATTGAGATTAGCTTGTCCACTGATACTACTCTCGGCTTAACCTCAGCCTCTAGCCATGCTATAGCGTCTTGCTTATCCATTCCGGCCTTAACTAGAGTATCAATGGCTACATCGAGTGTCATGTTTCCCGACTTCAGTTTCCCTTTTACATAGTTCTTGGTGATGATTAGTTTCTTGCCTCTCCTATATGCGTCTATGAATGCTTTGCCAAGATCAAGCATGATCTGAGTTTCAGTTTGAGTTAGCATAGCTACATTCGCATATTTTCTGACAATATCCTCGTAGGCTTCTCCTGATTCCGCTAGTTGAGTAGCCCTATAGATGAATATTCTCATCCAATACCTGATTCTCTGTACGGTCTCGAAGTCTCTTCTAACAGCTAAACTATCTATCCATGCAGAAAGGAATTTTTCATCTGTAGCTAGATCTACGCCTACTATCTCAGATATGTCGGTCACTGTTGATTTAATCGTATCTAGCATTTTAGCATCTGTAATCATGCTTCGTTGAAAGCCAAGAGTGAGGTTACGCCATAGAGAATTGAGAACGTTTAAGGCTCTATCCCATGTGTGCCTTATGATGAGTAGCTTTCTTTCTCCCTCAAGGAACTTGACTACCCTCTCTTTTCCGAGGATAGGTATTGTCGTTATGTTCTTGAATATCTCGTCTACTTTAGTTGAAGCCATGAACCCTTGTTCATAGGCATTGAGAACTCCTATGCGAACATAAGATCTCTCCTCAGTCAAAGCGTTCATAGCTTCTGCTACGGTGACTGGCTCTACCCAATCAGGGTGATAGCCTCCGGCTACAACCATACGCATTAAATCAGTATCGTCTACTATACTCCATCTCCACATCCATCTAGCATCTATCTTGTCGGGAAGTCTAGCCATTAGATCTAGCATTATGAGCCTATCGCTAGTGAATCCCTCAGTGTAAGGAAATGGAGCGTAGTCATGCCATTTAGCGTAAGGCTTAATGTATTTCGAGAGGAAGTCCGTTATGAATGATTTGAGAGTTCCAAGAGCTACTTTTGCCTGATTAAGAGCTATAGGAGCTTTCCCTCCTGAAGCTCCTAAATCCTGTTCTAAGTTTGGAGCGTCAGGTATCCACGCCATACCGGAAGCACATCTCACAGTGAACTCCCAAAGATTTTCCATAGTTGGGTATCTAAAGTGCAGAAGATAGTACATCTTAGCTACATCTGAAGTCATACCTCTCATAGCGATAGCCTTAGCGAAAGAAGGAAACGGATCTTCAGGAGGCCCGAAAATGTCTCGAACCATCATCCTAGCCATATCTGTAGCGGAAGGAAGATCGTATATCAATGCTCTAGGTAATGCTCTTGTCTTTCCGAACCTGTCTATTACGTCTACTTTCCAAATGCCTTTAGGAGCTTTCCCCACTTCAACAGTTTCTAATCCAAGATAAGCGTTTACTACGCTATCAGCGTAACCGTATAAACTCATAGCCCAAGTATCGTACTCTATCATGTCTTTGAATTGCGCTGTAGGCATACTTCTCCTAGTCAATTCAATTATCTGAAGAGGATCAGGTAACTGGATTGGAATGTAGTTTCTAGCGATGCTACTAATCATCTTTGCCATAGGCTGACTAAGCCATATTGCCATACCGTAGATCATCGCTCTACCCAATTCATCAGGGTATTTCTGTAGCTCTAGTGCGATATGTCCTAGAATGTAGCCTAACTTCATCTTGAAGTGAATGTTACCCTTCAAACCAAGACCTAGAGGCTCAAGTGCGCCCTCAAGGTTTAATCGTTGATCCGCAAATGCTTGTCCGGCCATCCAGAAAGCGTTAGCAATCCATCTAAAGATAAACTGTGATGAAAGTATGCCTCCTGTTATTAGAGCTAGTTCTGCATATTCTCCCTTTGATTCGCCCTTGATGATCCTGTCTCTAGCTTCCTTCAGGAAATTAGTCATCCATCCACCCATCGTGTTTAGTACAGGTCTAATTAAGCCCATGATTAACTCTTGAACGCCCTTCATTAGACCTGATCCCATATCCCAAAGAGCCGTAATGCCAGTGACAATGGTTTTGCCGATTGTACCTCCTATGCTCACTAGGCTTTTCCATGTCCAGTCAAATGCTTCCCCTAGCCTCTGAGCTATCCATATTCCTCCATCCCTGAGAGTATTCCATATTTGGTCTAGCATTGGTTTAGCTTTCTCTTGAACCCATTTTATGCCTCCCTCTATAAACGGATAAAAGAGATTCCACATCTCATTGAAAATGTCTTTTAATGACTTGATGGGATCTTGGAAAAACTCTGTGATGGCTTTTGCCAATGGCAGGAATTTATCTCGTAGCCCTACCAAGGCTTCTTGAATAGGTTTCAGAATAGGCTCAAAAGTTTTCTTGATTGCTGTCCAAGGATCTTTAAAGAAATCAACTATAGCCGATCCCATTTTGACTAGAGTATCCCATAGGCCTTGTAGAGGCTTTAGGATAGGCTCAAACGCTTTACCTAGAGTCTCTTTGATAGTTCCCCAAGGATCTTTGAAGAATGCTACGGCTGAGTCGGCTAAACTCTTTAGAGCCTGTCCAATCCCAATTAGAGGATTGAAGAAGCCCATGAGAGTAGTATGTACTTCTCCTGTCATCCTTTTGGCTTCTGCTACTGTATCGGTCATCCATTTGACCGCTTGATTCCATAAGTTGCCTACTCCTTCAGCAAATTTATTCCATCCTCCCTCGATCCACGCCCAAAAGTCACTGAGAGTTTTAGGAATGCTCGATACAAAAGTGCTTATAGCAGTACCTAAGCCTCCTATGGCTGTTCCTATGGTAGCGAGACCTGAGACCAACCATTCTTTAAAGCCAAGTATGCCATCCCACACTTGCTTACCCAAAGAAGAAAGAGCCGTTAGAATGCTAGATCCTAAACCGGATATGGCTTTTGATAAAGAGCCAAGTAAAGAGGAGAATCCAGTACCGATTGCAGTTGAGATAGTCGTAATCATTCCGGCCATTGACGTGACGGCTGTTTGAAGTCCGGCTACAGCAGAACTTAGCCATGTCCTTAACGTTCCAAATGCGCTAGTAATACCTGTAAGAATTTGAGAAGCTAACGAAGCGATTGAAGAGGCTAGAGAGGAAAACCATGTACTGAAGCCTTGTAGGGTTCTAGATATTCCTCCAAGAGCAGTAGTGATCGTATTCACTATTCCTGTGTAGATGTTGTTGATGGCTGTACTTATCCCTGATATGAGAGTTCCAAGACCGCTTACGCTAGTTTTAACCGCATCTATGGCGGAAGTGATCGTAGATCTTACTGAATTTATTAGAGTTTCGACTCCTCCTATCATGCTTCTAATAGCAGATTTTAGAAGGTCGAAAGCTCCTGAAATTTGACTCCATAACCAACCAATTAGCTGTCCTATAGGATCTGTAATGCCTCCTGATTCCCATTGAAAGACAATATCAGGTAAATTCTCTACTACGAGATCGGCTAGACTAATTTTTTGATCTAAAACTTCTACTGTTATCTGAGACATACGAAAACCTCTAGAGAATTGTTCTTAATCTACTTGACCGGAGAAGTTAAAGGTACTCCTCTTAGCTTGTTCACCATCTCAAGGTAGTAGGCAACGACCTTCTTGACTTCAGGCCTAATGTCTTGGTATCTTGAGATCCATAAGTAGGCTACAGGCGTAGTTTCCTTACCATCAATCAGCCTATAGCTCACCATATATGAGGCTCTACCGGATGCAGAAAAAAAAGGTTGAACCTCTACGATCTTGAAGATGACCTTCTGCTCCTCGAACTCTTGTCCTTCTCTCAGAACATCGCTTCTTGGAGGCTTCTCAGGTTCTTTGGACAATTCTAGTTCCTACAGGTCTAGCTTCCTGTATTTGATCTATGATGTTCGCTATAGCTTGAGCTTGTTTAAAGACCATGCAAGAGTCTTTCTTGTCACACGCACAGGTAGCTAACTTCAGAACCAAAGTTACCGAGTTCTCTGTCAAAGATCTGATGAGGGCTAGGTATTTCTCTTGTTCAGGAGTCATCTTCCTCATCTTCATTCCCTTCCTTCCTCCCATACCCGTCATCATTCCCTGAGCTTCAGTAGGTACAGTCTCAAGACCTAGAGGTAGTTCCGTAGGCACTCCTAGGGCTTCACTATGGCCTTGATTTCCCTTAATACTTCCTCTTGGCATCCTATCCTCACATACTTTTGTATTATATCCTCTTCGGTAATCAATCTTCGCCACAGCTTATATAGCTTATGACTATCATAGTGGAGATAGTATATTTCATGTGCAAATGAGGTATAGGCTGATCTAAAGGCCGAAATCACGCCATACCTGTCTAGAATAGGTCTTATCTTCTTGATGTTATATTGCTGTTTAAGCTGTTCTGCTCCTCCTTTGAAGTGATATTGATCTACTCTTTGGAGCATAAAGGTTCTCTGATAAAGAGTCTTTAGTCGCTCTGCTACATAGCCTCCATAGGTAGGAGTTCCATAGGTAGTATATCCTAGGCCTCCATAAGGGCTTAACATTCCGGCTTCTACGAGACCTGATCTAAGCCAAAACTCATTCAGTCTTTCAACCATGCCATCGCTAACTTGCCTATTAATGATCTGAGTATAAGATCCTACTCTAGCATACCCCACTCTAGACCATCCTACTATGTTCTCCCATGAAAGTACGCTTTCCGTAAGATGTTCTTCTTTCCATGCTGTAGAAAATGCTGACGGATTCCTAGCTTCTACATACGTTCTAAAAGCCCAAGGCTCTTGATGCGCTCTAGGTACTTTACTTAAACCTACTATAGCAAATCCCACATACATACCATGTAGAAGTCTACTCTCAGCCATAGCTAAGATGTCTCTCACACTAGGGAGAAATGTTTGAGCTACTCCCGCTTGAACTATGCCTGTCTCTCTAGCAGTTAATAGCTGTTTCATTGATTCGCTCATTTTCTTGTAGGCTAAAGTCTCTTTCTCAGCTATCCTATACCTCTGAGACCACACAAATCTCTCAAGATCGTTATACGATATGTTAAGAGGATCGTAGGTATCCATATCGTAATGTCCAACATCATAGTAGCATTTTCTACCTCCCTGTTGAGGAGGATCGGTAATATCGGGAGGAGGAAAGTCATCAGGAAGAGGAGGCCAATCAAACGGTTGCCAATCAAACTGTAGATTGATTATCAAATATAGATCAAGAAGAGTACGGAAAACAATCTCGAAGGAGATCTCTAGCTGTATGTCGCTTAGAAGCTCAATCCACTTATCAGAGATAATTCCAATGGCATCCTCACTAGCCAAAGTATCTAGATACTTGAGTTTTCTATGAATTATGTCTCTTGACATTTGCCTACAATCCAAGATGAGCAAGTATCTTAGGATAGATCTTCTTGAAATCCCAATTCTTGCTATGGTCTAAGGCTTTAGAGCAATACTCTTGATACTCCTTCTTACTGTTATTGAAGATCTTGATTGCGTCTACAATCATCTCTGCTAACATCTCCGGCCTATATTCATGGAAGATCCAATACTGTAAGTTCTGCTGTTTCACCAAAGTCTCTTCTGAGTATCCGAACACGAAATTAAAGTCTTTTGACGAAAACTCGGATAGAGGAGGAAACCATGAATGAATGACAGGTCTACCCATAGCGTTAGCCTCTAAGACAGGCATTCCAAATCCTTCTGCTACAGATGGAAAGATGAGGTAGTCACAAGCTCCTATGAGCCTTAAGACTTGATCGTAGGGGAGAGTGTTCACTGAGCCTATCCTCAGAACATTAGGGAGAGCTTCAAGTGCTTCCGTTACGCCCTCAGTAAAGAGGAGAAAGACCGCTTTATCTTTCATAGACTCATTAACTATGGCTATGGCTTTCTCTAATTTATCTAATCCTTTTCTAGGATCGTTTCTACCCACATAGAGGATCTTAACTCTTTTACCGTACTCTCCCTCCCATTTTGTTCTAAGTTGCTTTGAGTCTTTCCTAAGCTCTTGACACCTATTCCAATCTACAGCATGATGAACCATGTCAATGACATTCATTCCAGCTTGAGATAAGCAATTTCTAACGAACTCGCTATTTGCTATGAGTTGTAGTTTGGGAATGTTTGAGCATAATATGTTAGCCTTAGTAGGTATTCCTTCTAAAGTCACATATACAGCCTTGGGCTTATTGCATAGAATATATGGAGCTACAGCGTCACCTAGAAATGGGTAGGTAGCAATAGTGAACCATAGAAAGGCCTTGTTCTTCTCCTTCTTTATGTCATAGATCGAGATGGTCTTTTGGTAGAATACTCCGTAGCCTTTCTCTTCAATGAGCCTTTTGATTAGATCCGCTTGATTAGTAACACTCACAGCTATTAAAGCACTAATTACAACTTGATCTTTCGATAACATAGTCTCTAGCACAGAGATAAAAAAGAAGGGAAGGGAGATTTAAGAGCTTAGGTATTCTAGTACGGTACTGCGCCCTGTACGCAAGTAGCAACAGAATCGAGAAGCGTAGCATCAAGTCCGTAGGACACGAACTTGGCCTTCTCTGCTGTCACTACCTTGGCAAGAGCGTCTCCACTTTGTCCTCCTGAAGCTCTGTAGATCGCTCTGACAAAGTTCAGGTAAGCTATTCTGAATGTACCTAGGACTCCAGCATCATCAAGTTTCTCCCTGCAACAGGTCTCTATGATAACGATCTCAGCCTGTCTAGCCTCTTGGAGATCCTGCATTAGAGGCTTAAGGGCTGTGAACTTGGCTTCAACGTTTGCCGGAATCACGCCTAGCTCGTATTTCCTAGCTCTGATGATTTCGTCACGGTAGGGCATTTCTCATATCCTCTAAGCTGAAGAGACTAGAAACACAAATATATCTTTTCGACACTAGGGTAGGGGTAGGGATAGGGTACGGGTAGGTTAGTAGCTAGTAGGTTAGGGTAACTGAGAAGGAATCTTTGTGTCAAATGAGAAAGAACTTAGAAGAAGAGAAGATGAATCTAGACGACGGAGAGTCGTTAAATTCGTCATGCAAGGCCTCAAGTACATGATGGGTTATCTGCCGGATTGTCCTTTTGACGTACAACTTAGCTCGAAAACCAATCCGCTTATCTTCCTCATAAAGGTTCATTGGGGTACTGAAGATTTTGATGCTGAGAAGATGCCTACAATCCTGAAAAAAGAATTAGAGAAGATCGAGCAAGAAGCATCAAAGAGTAACGAATCTATGAGGCAATCCAAGATCCCTTAAGCGATAGCTGAGAGCAGAGCAAGTTAGCCTATAGTTTCTCTTGACGTAGGAGCTAGGCACATACAATCTATGGAGACTTGAAGAATAGTAGATAGGGATTCCCTTTACTCCCTCTTGCTTTCTTCCCATAATCCAGAAGATACCTTTTCCCCAATCTACAAAATCGTATGCTTCAAGATCACTATGCAAACGATACCTTACCTTTGCTCTCTCTAGGAAATACCCTTTATCGGGATAACGCTTCTGTAGATCAGCTATGATCTGTTTGAGCTTCTTAGCTGGAATGCGTATCTCCTCTACTCCTAGAATTAGCTTCTTCTTGACTTTGTACTGAGGTTTACCCGACCAACCTCTTATCACGATCTCGAAGTCTTTTCCAACCTCCATGAGCTTACAGTTAGATCTCATTCAGTAGGCCTCCTTTTTGAAGGCTTTAATCTTCCTGTTAGCCTGTAGTTTGCCAGTTCTTCCCAATAGACATATTTTCGTACTATCTTGTACTCCGGTTCTGAGCAACTTAGACCGAATCTTCGCCCTGAGCAGTAGAACTTTTCCTCAACCATTCCGAGATTTACGCAAATAGGAACAAGTAAGACCTTGCACTCTGGACATTGGAACTCTCCATCGAAATCTATACATTTCTTGTCGAAAGCTACTTGTTCAATATTCCTTGTTTCCATCATCCTCATTCCTTCTTTTCTTTCTTTCTCTTTTTGAGAGCTTCCTCGATCATCTTCTTTACTTGCTCTTGTTCTTCCTCTTCCCTAGAGATCACTTCTTCCCTTATTCCCTGATCGAACTCTTCTTCAAGAGCTTCTCTGATGAGATCTTGTAGAACTTTAGGATCTATAGCGTCTAGCTCTACAGCCTCATCTCCATGAGTTTCAACAAACGAAGCGTACCTAGGATCTGAAGTTTTAGCAGGTAGAGGAGGAATGTTGTACTCTTCTATCTGTTCTTTCGTTATAGCTATCTTGCGCATCTCGAAGCTCCGGCCTAACCTCTCAAGATCTTCTTGAATCTTTCTAGGAATATCCTCACCGGAAGGATCGAAGTCACCAAAGTACAGTATCAAAACATCTTTACCCTCCTCCTTATCGGAGATTCGTATAGCAGATTCATAGAGCTTTGTTAAGCTAGGGTAGCCTCTACATGGAAAGAGCGTTACATTGTAGCGTCTAGTGATTTCATCGAATAATCCTTGTAAGGCCTGTTTCTCTAGCCATACTTCAACATACTTCTCCTGATCTAGCCACATGGGTAGCTTGTGATACTTGTAGCAATTCAAGAAGGCTGTTAGCCATCCTTGGAAAGTCTCTTCAGGAGTGTGTAGCTCCTCATCTTCTCCTATGAATTGTCTTGTCCTATCCTCAATGCTAAGGAACTTAACTCTTCCATCCCATCTTGCATCTACTAGAACTTTATCGAGATAACCGTACTCCCTTACAGTGTTCGCTATGATGTGCTTAGAGACTAGACGATAGAAGATCTGTCTTATCGTTAGTCGTGTCGTGTACTCGCTAATGACCTTGTTGGTCTCCTCTATGAGCGTATCCTTCTTACTTACCATGTTTCCAACCTTACCATAAGGTATTATAGAAGCACGTATATAAGCCTATTTCCCTATCAACCTGTTTAGGAGTCTAAGCATTCCACAGAGAATTTCCCAATCATCACAAGTGATACAGCCACCCTCTCTCAGTCGTAGTGCCTTTCTCATAGAGTTTGTGTACTTTCTCCTACACTTTTTGCAGAGTATTTGAAATGCCACGTCACAGATTCGCACTCTTTTTCCTCTTCTTGTTCTTTTTACGTAGATACTCAAAGTAATAGATTGCGTCTTGGATAGCTCTCTCAGTCATATTTCATCTACCGGATATTCTATTCTCTAGAGATGCTGTATCTGCTAGATCCCACATTCTGAATGCGTATGTTCCTAGCTTGTTAAGCTCAGGGAATGCTTCAAGAACACTATCCAGAAGCCTCTCCGCTTTCTCAGCTCCCAATCCTTGATATTCCCAAAGCTCAATGATCTTATCCACTATGATTTTGGCTCTTTGTTCGATCTCCATTGTCATTTCTCTCTCCGCCTCCTACGTTTTCTCTCTCCTATTAGTCGCTTTATCCTTTCTCTAGCCTCTACCTTCTTGAGTCTCTCAAACATCTTGTACTTCTTAAGTAGCTCAGAAGAATGTAGGATCGCTAAGGCCTCTTTCTTGCGAATGTAACACCAACTGATAGATCCTGAATGGCTATGAGCAAAGTAGTAGTAGGGAAAATAGCGTTTCTTCTGCTCATTGAGAACCCACTTAGCAAACATTCCAGAGCCTTCTTTCCCACATCTAGGACAGATCGCTCTCTCATCCGACAACCTTTACCATCTCACAATCGCCTTCAAGATCTCCTTCATGTGGCCTCAGTAAGAGCTTAACGTGCCACTCGCATTTCGAGCAGGTCAAAACCTTTTGACCTTCGAGTATCACTTCCTTCAAGAGAGATCCACAATCAAAGCAATAGTTGAATTGAGGCTTATCGTGATACTCACAGATCGAGAACCTATAGTTTGTCATGTACTCTCCCTCCTTTTCTCCTTCCTTAACTTCTCCCTTATTCTTTCGACTATCTCTACCGGAACTCCGTCTACATAGTCTCTACATCTACTCATCGTTACCTAACTCCGCTAATACTATGTAGGAGAGGTTATATAAACGTTTCTATAAGAACTATTCAGGGTAAAGTATCCTTTCTACAAGGCTAGTTATGTCACTAGCCCAACCTTTCTTAGATCTAACGAAGAATCCTGCTTTTACTGTCCAAGTTCCATTATAGGCTTTTAGCTCTGGATACTTTTTAGCTACATCAGGGAGCTTGAGGCCTTTCTTAGAGGTCTTGACTTGTATTAGAAGGATCTCTCTAGTAGATGGAAAGAAGCCTATCAGGTCGAAAGGAGTAAGAGATCTTCCGCTTCTAACTACTATACTAGCTCCGGCCTTCAGTAGTTTACGCTTAACATAGTTCTCTGCTGATCTTCCCCTCTCATATCGAGTAGGCAAGAGCTAACCCCATAATCTTCGTTTACGACCTCTCTTCGTGATCCTAACTGAGAATCTCCAACAAGGCAAGGTAAAGACCTAAGATGGTTTAGGCTCTAACATGAGGAGAATGTCTCTGCTCTCAGCATTGACATAGATCTTTACCTTCATCTTGCCTTCCATGCCTAACAAATTGTACAGAGGCACAGGAATATGGAGAGTGTAGTATTTGCCTCCCATCTTGATGAGATCTGAGTCACCGTAGTATTTGAAATACTTAAGCTCTTCCTTGGTCTTGGAAACGACCTTCCTACTCATATCTAACACTATATAAGAGATTAATGAACGACTGATATAAGGGTTATGATACTTCAGAGTAGGCCTTGTCGAGATTCTTCTTTTCGCCATACGTTAAGCGCACGTATACGAAGGTTCACCCCACAACTAATACCAATCAATGCCAATCTTTTGAAAGGAGTTTTCTTAGGATTTGCCGGACATAAGAAATGTAGTAGTGCGAGAACTCCTTTCGGCTTTAGAACTCGCATACATTCCTCTATAACTCGCATACATTCCTCTATTCCCCTTTATCACCGATTATTATTCCCAACGCTAAAGCCCACAACAGTATAGCAATAGTTTCATGATGAACAATTTGCTCTAGCTGAAAAATAAAATGATGTTCTGTAAACACATATTGATGGGCTAAAGCTAGAACCCCGAACAAGCAAAAAACCAAACTTAAAAAATGTTGAATTTTCATTGTTGCAGATCTACCCTCTTAAACGTCTTATGCGCCTATGTCTTGGGGTACTCATAGCTTCTCTAGCTCCTTCAAGAGGTTCTTGATGGCTTCTTTAATGCTATTGCTTTCAATGTGTGAGAGATGGTTCTTCTCGATCTTTCTAGCCATGTCCTGTATTCCCTTGATCGTCTCTTCTTTGGCCTCCATTCTAGTTAAGAGAGGAAGATCCTTAACCGGAATAGAAGCTATGACTCTTAGAACTCCTCTCGTATAGATGAAGTTATCAGGGTATATTTTCGATAAGACAGCCATGTAGTTTCCGGCTGTAGAGATCGAGCATTCCAGAAGGGAGGCTACTAACGCTCTATCAATTTCTTTAGGCTCTTCATTCACTATGTAGCTTAAGATCCTATCCTTAGCCTGATTAAACCCTGAGACTTTAGGCAAAATAATTATCCCGACAGAAGGTTATCGTATCAGTTTACTATAAAACTCTTGGGCTATTCCGTCTATGCTACTCCATACGATACATTTCTCTGCAAGTTCTCTTAGCTTCAATGCTCTTCCTGTTCCTTTCCAAAGTCCTTCAACAGCTAGATTTGCTGAAAGCTGATAGGCGTTGATGGTTGCGAAGATGCTGTAGTTCGAGGGAGTAATTATGATTGGATTGAACCAAGGCCTTCGATCTCCTTTCTCTATCTTAGGGCGTTCTTCACAGCCAAAGCAGAGTTTCAGAGGTCTCTTCTCGTCAGGGAGGAGAACAGCTATACGGTAGAACCTGTCGTAGAGTCGAGCTTGAGCATAAGGTAGCTCTGCTAGAGTTAATTCTTGAGGAATAAGGAGGCCTTGCCTAGCCTTCAAAGGACTTTGACAGAGAGGACAAACAGCATAAGGAACTTCCTCACCACAATGAGCGCATCTCATGGCTTCTCTTCCTTAACGTTGATCTTCAGTTTTGTAGGCATACGGTATTTGCTTGGCTTAGTGTTTGGAATCCTTATGATGTATCCTTGTCTCACTAGACCTCCTAATGTTGGAGCTAGAGTAGTATGCCCTATATTCCATCCTCTTTCAAGTAAAGCGTTTGAGATCTGTTCTTCAGTAGGGAGATCTCCTTCGAGATCCTTAATCATACAGAACATGATTTTCCCTATGATTATATCTGTGTTCATTTCAACAGGCTTTTCAACATGGATCAGGTTTACTACTAGCTCCCTATGCTCAAGATCTATAGTAGTAGGCTCTTCTTTTGGCTTCTTGCCAAGATCCTCTTTTAATGTCCATCCTCCTTTCTTAGCTTCCTTCAAGACGTATTCAAGTTCTCTGTGAAGATCGGCGTATTCAGCGTTCATCAGTTGGATAGTATTTTTGAGGTCTATTATTTCCCTCTGTTGGTCGCCAATCATTTTTCTAAGGATTTCAACCTCTCTTTGCATCTCTAAATTCTCCTCCTCCTTTTTCTTTGGTTTTAGATACTCGTCACGAATTTTCTCAGCCGGAAGAATGCCAAGGGCTACGTCTCGGCCATGTGCTTCTGGAACTCCAACAGGTAAAACGTAGGTTTTCACTACCTTATCTCCGATTACAGCATAGAAGTGTCCTAGCTCAAGGGTTTGGATCTCCTCTTTCGGAATCTTGAGGCCTAATAGCTGTTTGAGTATTCGTTCAACCTCATGCGCTTCCTTCATTCTTCCCATGAGCCAGTTATCGCATTGTCGTAGTGGAACTTTGCTTACTCCTCCAATGTCCTGTGAATCTATCCATAGAAAGTTGCCTACTGAAGCTCCTTTCCGTATGAATTGTTCAGCTACCCATTTTACAGGAGTCATCCTCATCTCAGGTATCATCTCCCATGCTTCAGGAATTATCACTACGATATTCGAGAGGTTTTGAAAAGCGTATTGAATTGTACTAGCGATCACTAGCTGTTGAGTCTCTAACTTCATATTGGTTAGATCCATGACGTTTACTCCATCATTGAGATCTAGTTTCTCGGAGAAAGACCAATGTTCAAGCTCAGGTATCACTATGTCAAGATAAGCGTCTAGCTTCTCGAAAACTGCTTTCTGAAATTCTCCTCTAGCTTCTTTCTTGAATTTCTTGACGTTGCTCTGCACTTCAGGGAGATCATGCGTTCCCTTGGAGACCTTCATTATCGCCCATCGCATTCCGGCCTCATACTTGACTTTCTCTCCTAGAGCGACATTTACGAGACCTTCAACAAACTGCCAATCGCTTCTAGGCTTATAGTAGGCCGGAATATTATTGTACTCATGGAATCCGGTCTCTCCTCTCTTGGTCTTGAATGCTACAGCCTTTAAACCCGATCTGCTGATTAAGGCTTCAAGCGTAGTGGTCTTACCGGATAGTTGAGTCATACCGAAAATAGCGAGATGATGAAGAGGCACATAGATAGGTTCACCCTTGGGAACAGAAAACCCAAGAAGAATCTTCTCAGGCATTAGCGTAGTACCTCGCTAGTTTGATGGCGTTATTTCTCTCTTCCCCTTCAAGTTGAGAAGCCCATACTGCTAATGCGACAGCCCTACAATCCTCATTTAAATTGCATAAACAAGCTCCACAATGAGGACAGATGCGCCATCTACATACGTTACAAATTCTCTCATCTTCCATGATGAAGTCTTTGAAGCATTTGAAACAGCATAGTCTTGTCATTTGATCTCTCTCTATGGTGACAGAACCTCTAGAATCTTGGATATGGCTTCTATGAGTTCTGATCCTTTCTCTGTTGGTATTCGTATTCCTTTCTGAGTGTAGCCTGTGTAGCTCTCGCTTTTGACGTAGGTTCTAATGTCTAGCTCGACTCGGCCTTTATACTCGTTTGCTTGAACATGGATCTCTCGGCTCTTGGTGATAGGTACTACTGCTATGTTAGGCTTACTCAAATTGTCTTTACCTCTTCTATAACAGTAGAGATCGTAACCCTGAGAGTATGAGGTACTCCCTTAACCTTTGCTCTGAAAATTCTCTGTCCATTCCATGACGTTAGGCCTGTCTTGAGTAGTTCTTCTACGATTCCCTTCATCTCATAGGAAGGATCGAACTCTTCAAGATCTTCGACCTCGATCTCTTCTTCTTTCGGTTTTCCCATAAGATCTCCCTCCCACTAAGTAGTAAGAATAAAGTATTAAGTGAGTACCATATAAGCGTTTCTATAAAGCCTTATATTCTTTCCTAGCAGATACGCAAACTGTAGCTTTTTCTTGCGCTTCATTACGTACTCTAGATGCCTCTTCCTCAGAAATCTCATTCCATGAAGGAAAACCATACCATTTCTGAGCCTCTATCTTAAATCCCGACAACAATTTAGCTAGACTCTCTCTATTGTAGACTCGATACCAATAAGCAGGGTTCAATCCATAAGGCACAGTCATTATGAATACTCCATCATCTTTTAGAACTCTCTTGATCTGTTGAACTGCTTTAAGATCTCCCTCTTTATCCTCCTTTTTATTTTCATAGGCTAGGAGGCCGATATGCTCAATCGTACTAATAGCTACCACACTATCAAAGAACCTATCCGGTAGCTTAGTCTCTAGTATGTCCTCTCTACGAAACGTGAAATTAGCTCTACCTCCATAAAAGGGAAATTCAGGCATATCTCTAATGTCTATGGCTGTGACCGTTAAAGCACAATCAGCCAATAGAAAACCAAAGTGACTATCACAACAGCCTACATCGAGAACCATCTGAGGCTTCAAGTGGTCTAAAGCAAACGCATACTCACGCCATCTTTGGATAACCATTCTCATCCCTTCTCCTCTGGAATGTCTTTTAGCCAAGAAGTATCTTCAAAGACTTTCTCGAAAGGCATCTCCTCTTTAGTATAGAACCTGAATTGAACGTCTACAGGCCATATCAAGAATACTCGAAACTCCTTAGAGTGACCACAGTTCTTACATACGAGAAAATAGTTTAACGGATCTTTCATCTTCCGGTAGAGGAGAAAATCATTTGCTCTGCACTTATCACAGCATACTCTAGCTACATCTACTTGAACCCTATCTTTCTCCTCTTGAGACATGGAGAACCTTTCTCCTCTAATTACTTAGACTTAAATACCTAAATCAACGTAAAAAGAGTTTAGGAGATAGAAAATGGAATTGCTTACGACTCTTGTTCTCTACCTTGTCCTTGGAGTGCTAGGCTCTGCTACCTACATTTTGATAATGAGGTTCGGTTGGAAAGAGCCTCCTGAGATGCTTCGTAGACTTCTCTTAGGAGCAGTAGGAGGAGGCCTAATGTTCCTACTTGTACTCGCTAAACTCGTTGAAGTAGTGCTTTCAGCAATAGCTTCAATCTTCGGCGGATACGTTCCTGTAGCTGTAGATTCACCGATAGGCTTCATCATGGCATTTGGGATCGGAGGCTATTGGTGTGTAGACTTCATTGAGGCCTTAATGAACAGATTTAAACCATCCGAGGAAGCTCCTGAGAAAATATCGCCAGTATCAATCAAAACAGAACTTACTCCTCAAGAACAACTTGCAGAAGCGGAGAAACGAACAGAGGTAGGCCAAATGATTCTGAATGCACAAAGACAGCTTATGCTTCATGTTTTTGAGAAGAGAGGGATCAAGGAGTACAATTTGAGTGACGAGAGCGTTCTAGCCGAGTTAAGAGAACGAGTCAAGGCCGGAAAAGAAGTAACCATATATCTACCAAGGTAGATAAGGGTAGACTTACCAAGGTAGGTGTGTCGAATGGCAAGAGATTTTCTTACCGTGATAGTGAATAGGCCGAACCATGATGACGCAACCAAGTACGCTTACTACTGGTTCGAGAAAGTCATAGCGTACATGAAGGCAAGAGGCTTCACAATAACGGATGCAAAAGGAGTCTCCGCTTGTAGGGCTAGATGGCTAGATCTCTTGAAAAATAACATACTTCAAACAGGAACAGGTCATGGGAACGCTGAAGTTTTCGCCGGAATGTACGATGAGGTTCTCCTACGAGCTAACAGAGATGAGCCTCTCATGGAGGGTAGAGTGGTCTATCCTCTATCGTGTAGTGTCGGAAAGATTCTTGGAATACAGCTAGTGACTATAGGCAAAGCATGGGCGTTTCTAGGTTGGAATGTAGATTTCACATTCATGGCTAGTAAGCGACCTGCTCAAGGAGATCCTGATGACGATCCATATCAAAAGCCTTTCATGGATTCAGTGAATATCGTATGCTACGCACTTGCTGACGGAAAGAGGCCTAGTGAATCATGGGAGATAGGGCTGAAAAAGTGGAAAGAGGAGATAGAGAAAGCTCCTGAAGGAAGCGCACTACAGAAATGGCTGATACATGACTGTAACGGTTGGATGAACAAGATAGACAAAGATTATCCGGTTACAGGAGTTCTACCTGACATTGAGAAAGTCGAGTTCTTCTACACAGGTCTTAACGGTGTACGGACTAAAATAGGAGATGGAGTTCTCGAAGGTGACTTATGGAAATGTCCTTGGGATACTACGTTAGTAGCAGATGGAGACTATCTGTTAGAGGCAAAAGCCTACCCTACATCTCCTGATTGGAAGCCGAGCGACTATGTACCGAGGAGAGTAAAAGTGGACAATACAACAATGCCTAAAGCTCAGGCTGAATGGGTAAGTCCTCAAGAGGGAGAGACTCTAAGAGGAAAGGTTGAGCTTAAGGCTAAGGCCTCAGCCAAATAAACCTCCTCTTTTTTTGCGATAGTTTCTCCGATCTCTCTTACTTTTGTTCGAGTTGAGCGTAGGCTACCTTATGCCTAAGATTCAGAAAGGCAAATGTAGAAACTGTCCAAGGGCTAGAATCTGTCCAGAGGAGAACCCTAGCATTCCGGTAAAGGATATTGTAGCGTGGCTTCAAGAGAAATGTCCACAATACAAAGGCTTCAAGTGACTATGGATCTTCTTGTTATCATGTGACCATACTCCTCAAACAGTCTCTACAGATGTAGGCATTCCTGTACTCTCGTTTTCCTGATGAACTCGAAAGGCTATGAAACAGAACAGGAAACATGATGGCTGTTTGTCCATTACAGATGACGCATTTTGCCTCTTGCATCTCGCTTGTAGCCATAATCTTTCAAAACCTCAAGCATTCGATCAATGAACTTGCACATTTGAATTGAATAATCGCTGAGAACTTCTCCTAGCCATTTGGTGACATCTAGCATCATGGCGTAGACTTCTCCTCTAACAGTTGTTCCGCTAACGACTTGACCAAACTCTTCTTTCGTTATCTCTTTCTTATTGTATGCCTCTATGCTTATTTTCCATAGTCTCAGTTCATTGTACCTTGTACTTCTATGCTTCTTCTTCCATCTCATTAGCTCTTGAAATCGTGTGAGCTTTCTAACTCTCTTGATTTTCTTCTTAGTTTTCCTCTTCTTCAACGATAGACCTCCGTTTTCTTAGCTACAACATCTCGATACTCGTCATGTTTCTTAGCGATCTCTGCAAGATCCTCCATGCTTATGATGTTAGGGTATCCGGCCTGAAGCACTATCAGCTTTGCCATCGCTTGATCGAGAAGTGCAAGGATCTGATTGCGTACTTCATAAAATGACATACCTGTTACTCCATTCATATAAGGAAAGTTAGAAAGAGTTATATAAAGGCTTCCCTTAGAATTAAGTGGGAGTAGGACATGGGTAGAATAGCAGATATTAAGAGATGGATCGAGCTAAGGCAAGATCTCATGGTAGGCCTAATGGGTATAGCTATATGCGTGATCTGTCTCATTTGGGGAGCGTTGCATGGATGGGTTTTTTGAAAAAGAAGCATGAGAAACAGTATGTTGTTTGGAAAGCTCCTGAGATCTGTCCTCTAGATGGTACTAAGCTCATACCGTTTGCGAGAGGGAGCGAGTTTTGGCTACTCTGTACTAAATGTGGATTCACAACAATTAGAAAGTTGATAGCCTCAGAGAGCCAATTAGAAGAGGTTAAGAAGCTAGGCCTCTCAGTAATTGATGAGGCGAAAGCCTGTGCCTTACAAGGACAAAGAGAAAAGGCGTGAGTATCAAGCTAGATGGTATCAAGAGAAGAGAGCTAATCTCATAAAGCTCCTCGGAGGGAAATGTTCTGTTCCGGCCTGTGAGGCAACGGAGAACCTTGAGGTTCATCACATAGAGCCTTATTCTAAGAGGAGTAGACCTAACTCCTCTAGCTATTTTGATCCTCTAGGAAAAGAGTTAAGATGTCCAGAACATCATTCTCATACTGATTCATGGAGGAGAAAGAGGAAGAGGAAAGTTGCCTAGAAGGCCTATAGGTCATAGGGCTAAGAAGTGGGAGATCAAAACTCATCCCGATCTATCGAGTGAGGCTTTAGCTAGTAGACATCCTGTAAGTTCTGCTGAGATCAAAAGGGCTTATGACGCTTTAGATAGGGTAACGCAACAAGTAGCTCGAATACTCGACAAGTATGGAGTTATGGCGAATTTCAGAATCATCTACAGAGCCTATGCTGAAGAGCTTTGGAGGCTCACAACAACATTCACAGGAGCTACTCTTGGCACTTCTGCTAACGCTGTCTCTGTGAAATATCAGGGATACGGAAGCGATACGGAGATCCTAACGGATATAGCTAAACTGTTCGGGTTAAGCGTCTCATTTGTAGCAGGAGGAGTAGGCACACACAATCTCTTAAGCGCAATTCACCCCGACACTCTTCCGGCCTCCCCTATATCGCAAGACTTGTTATTTGCGAATGCTACTCCGAAATGGGCTAGATTTCCAATAGGCCTTAACAATGAAGTTCTAAAGATCGTGGCTAACGCCCTTGCTTGGGGTAATGTAGATTGGAGCGAACTTACAGGTAAACCTTCAACCTTTCCTCCTAGTAGTCATGGTATTGATAAGCATTCTCAGTTTGTGAATAGGTTAGCTGATGTTGTTCCTGTTGCTAGTATTTGGGATGTTGATCCGACTAATCTTGAGTGTTGTACTGATGAGGATTGGGGTACTGTTACAGGAACGGGTAGTAAGGTTTTGGGTAGTGCCGGAAATGTGGGGAGCCTTATTTTTGATATGGGAACTGTTTATAAGGTTCTCGTTAGGGGCTTAGTGGGGATTGGTAATAATTATGCTACGGGGGCTGATGGTTTTCTTTTTTTAGCTGTTAGCTCTGATAATGTTACTTATTTGAATGTTGGGGATTTGTATAGTCGTGTGATTCATGATTGGTATGCGAATTATACTCGTAATTGTTTTTTCGGTCATAAGTTTTGTAGGGCTAGATATTTGCGTTTTACTTGGTATGGTAATGCAGGGGCAACTTGGTATGGGAATGTTTCTGAAATTGAGGCTATTGATCTAGGTCTTTAACTTTCTTTCTTTCTCGTAGGCAATCATCACAGATCGTGCCTATGCGTTTCCACTTGTAGTTTTGAATGCTCCAAAGACCTCTTTTATCTGATGGTATTCTGATGTATACTGCTTTTCCTGATCTCTCTCCGTAGTAGAGGCCTTTCTTACATTTGATGCAGTACTCTCTCGCTACTTGTGTATACATTTAGATCCTTCTGTATACATTGAGATCCTAGGGAATAAAACGTTTTTGTATACATTTCCTCGACTGAATGTATACAGTGTGCGCTCTAAGCCTCGTTTGCTCTGAGTTTTAACGTTGGATTGTTCATGGCCTCGAATGCTTCTAAGCGTTTAATATAGTGCCATCTTACCTTGTATTTACCTAACGCTCTGAAGGAATGAGCGAAATAGTAGTAGGGGTAGTATCTTCTCTTACGCTCGTTTAATACCCATTTCAAGTGTAGTCCTGATCCTCTTTCTCCGCACTTAGGACAGGTTGCGCCTATGTTGTAGATCCCTCCGTTCCTCTGCTCTCGTAGGAGTGCTTGATACCGTTCCAGCTCCGCTTCAGCTAGGCCTTCTAGATCCACAACATGAGCTATGCGTAGCAGATGATCCTTGTTCTCGTAGTATGAGAGGGCTGAATCTATCTCCTGAGAGTCTATCTCGTGCCTCGAACATAGGTCTAGTAGGTGTTTACGCTCGACAGGTCTTAACATAAGCCTCCTCCTCGTTATGAATCTTTACCTAACTCCATAAAAAAATAAGGAGTTTAAAGGATCTTCTCTATAGCCCATTGTTCGACTATGAGCATTCCCTCTCTCTGTAGCATATCTAGGAACTTTGCTATGCTCTTAGCTGTTATCCGGTATCTAGCATCAAAAGGCTTACTCGATCCGTCAAAGTACACTTTCCTAGCCTTAATCCAGAGATACGATCTCATTCTTCTTATCCCTCCTTTACCTAACGGTGTTTTGGAGTAGACCTTTCCGGCCTACTCTAACAAAAACCGTAGATGATCGCTCTACTCCACTGGAAACTTTACACTCTCTAAGCATGGGCTAGGAGTACCGCACACATAGCACTCTAGATGTACGCTATTCAGGAGCTTTACGAGTTCAAGCTCTTTGAAGCCATTAGGCCTTACATCTCTCTGAATCTTAATGTGCGGTGTCTCGATCTCACACTTAGCGCACGGTCTCATTTCCATTTCTCCCTATCCCTCCTTTCAGCTTTTACCTAACTCTATGTCGAGCGTCTTATATAAACCTGTCTATAAAGAGATAATTATCTCTGGAGAGAGAGAAGAGAGATAATAACGATCCGGCGTAATGCAATACATCAATTTCCACTAAGTGAAATTCGAGGCTAAAGTAATACCGGAGTAATACGTTATATGGCTATATGGCGTAGATCAGCTTTCAATCTATTGAACCGACTGTTTGACGAAAAAAACGACTTGTAGGATCTCTTCCGGTCTCTCCTACTACAACAAGGCCTTAAGTCTTAAGTCATAGTGGGATAAGAGCGTCAAAAGTCCCTACGCTAAGTCTCTTAGAGAGCTTCAGATCTAGCTTGAATGCTCCAAGAGACACTTAGATGTTGGAGGAGAGAGAACTTAAGACTTTTGACTAGAGATCTAGAGCGCATACTACAATACGGTTTTGACGCTCGGACACTAGGCCACTGAGAAGTTAGGTAAAAGCATGAGAGAGAGGACAAGGAGTTAGGTAAAAACTTA
>Ga0315314_1001201_pt1 | contig 24041 bp, 17 predicted proteins | sample TDP9_MG_FD_203631 | JGI IMG/M metagenome (GOLD analysis project Ga0315314, IMG submission 203631) | Freshwater sediment microbial communities from Lake Towuti, South Sulawesi, Indonesia - TDP9 | ecosystem: Environmental > Aquatic > Freshwater > Lake > Sediment | place: Indonesia: South Sulawesi... | reverse complement strand
CATATAAACTACCTTTCTTCTGTTGATTTGCACAGTTGGAGTGCTGAACAGTGCCGAAATGGGGATACTCGGTAACGGGCTTAGACCCCGCGGATTTAGAGAGTTGCTGTGACTTTTGAGGTTGTTGCTCATTTCCCATTTTGGTTTTCACCTCCTTCGGGTTTTGTGGTTCCCATCACCTTGAGAACCTAACACACCTCTCTGATAGGTGTTTAACGTAGGTAGGAAAAATCCGTCCCACGTTGCCTCTCTGCCCGTGGACTTAACCGAGCACTATTACAGAATATAGTAACGGAACTATTTAAATGTTACGAAAATTGGTAACACTTTTATATAAGTAGGGCTTATTATTCTTGAACGCTTATGGGCTCACTAAGTAAAACCGAGATCGCGTTTTTGCGTGGAGAACTGCAGCCAAGCGAGGGCTACCGCAGAGTGTTGCTACATCGCATCCAAAAGAAGAGACGCCAAATGCTGGAAGAGCTTAAACTAATCCAGCAATTTTTGAAAACATAATACAATAACTGAGGGTTCTGGGCTTTCGGGCTTTCTGAGGATTGATTTTGCGAAATACATAGTAGGGAAGAGAGTATCTTCTCCGCAGAGAAAAAATAGGGGATAGGGGTGTATGCCAACTGCTTGAAATAGGCTCCTTTTCACCGCTTAAACATGGGAACCTCGTTTGTTTAGTCTTTATCTTTTCCAATAAACTCAAAGCTCCTAAGCATGGACCGCAGTTTTTGGAAGCATGACGGGCATCTCCTCAAGGCGTCTCCATCCGGCATTTGAACCACGTATTCGGTTGCGTGTGCTCCACACTGTTCGCAAGGTTCAGTTGGCGGAATTTTGCAGTAAACAACTTTCGTTTGAATTGGGGTTATTTCGGGCTTCTTTTCCTCTTTAATGGGTGATTCAGGTTTTTCAGTAATATCGCTAATCAAAAGTTGAGGTGTGGTGGTTTCAGATTCCTCAACCTCTCCACCTTCAACTCCCACTTTTCGTTTGGAATAATACCTTTTCAAGAAGTCTTCTGTTTCCTTTTCAAATTCAGAGGCTAAAGTAATCTCAACTGGTTCAACGGAGGTTATTTCAAGTTTCTTTTCAATCTCATCTTCTGGAACCGAAAACTCGTAAACTTTCAATCTCCCTTTTGGCTCAGTATATGTTAATACACCCCTTTCCGCCATAGCGTTTAGGTAGTTCCTTGCCGTTTGATCTGATATTCGCATCTTTTTGGCAAGCTTGTTTGCAGTTACGCCATACACAACTTCGCTTTCATCCTTACCTATGGGAACCGGCTCATGGACCAACTTCTTAATGTGAGGCAATACCTCAATTAACCGTTCGTCCAGTTGTGTCTTCCATCTTCGCATAGCTTTAGCTGCAAGCTTTAATGATTCGATACCGTCTTCGGGAATTGCGATCCAAATTTTTGTGCCGTCTGGCGATACTAGGCATTGCCGTTGTTGTTGATGATACCAAGCTCGCAATTTTATCAGAGACATGACTTTATCATAGTCTCCTCTGGACCGTAGCATGGTGGCATCTAAGGCTTTGGTTAGGCTGTTAGGATATGGCACTATGACTTCTCCGTCTTCTAGCATGTTTATGGTGCATTCGAGAACGTCAAGGTCCTTATCCGGTTCTTTTTGGCCCATGAGCTCCAAGAACCTTTCTTTCTCCCTCTTCGCCTTATGCTCTAGGATTAGCCTTGTTTGCTCTTCCGACTGGTCCACGTTCAGTAGCCATGCTCTGCGTTCCAGTTGTGGCTCCACCGCAACCGATGTTAGGGTACTAACCACGCATATTGGAGGTATAACGTATTCCTCCGTGGTGAACTTGCCGGTCTTGGGGTCCCGCACCGTCACTTCAACGGTGTAGCCCTTATCCTCGGCACTTAAGAATCGAAGTGTGCTTATGCCATGTTCCTCTTTCTCAACGCCCATGATCTCTTGAATGTACAGAATGTCATAATTGGACAGGTCGCTGTAGTCCAGGGCTCTTTCGCTAAATCTTCCACGCTTTTTGGTTGCATGAAAACTTGTAGTCTCATTCGCTAGCTGCGTCTTGCCTCCGCCCGGATCACCCATCAAAAGGATTATTTGCTTCTCCCTTGGGTTCTTACGACGACCAGACATCTCTAAGTAATGGAGCAAGAGTTTATTTTCCCGTTCGCGGACGATGTTTTTATCGTATACGCTGAGAACCCATTGCTCTAGGTCGGGGGATTCGAGACGTTTAAGGGCTTCTTCTTTGATTTCCTCCGGGAACTCCGTTATCTTCCGTTTCATAAATAGTGGACAGTGTTCTTTCCCCGGGCAATATTCTTGGAAGTTACCACATCCAACGTGATATTCCCTCTCATACAGATATTCAACTTGACTTAGAACCTCGTCTTGCCTCTCCGGCGGAGTACATCTATTGTTAAAGTCGAAGAGAAGCCTTTTGGATTCTTCTAAACTCTTTCCAGCTGTCTTGAAATAAACCGTCAGCGTATACCGGGAAACGTTGCGTTTGCCTTCAGGGATGATGGATTGAAATAGCTTCTGTACACATGGCGGGTCTGCTTCTAATGTAATGAGGTCGCTGGATCTAAATTCATGTTTTCGTTCTTCCATCCACCGCATGACCTTATTGACGTGTTGCCTATACCATTGTTCTGCTTCAGGACTGTGCTTAGGAGCGATTGCGACGGTGGTCCTGGGCCTAGTAGCCAGCTCCCTGATCTGTTCCATTGACAGATTTTCTAATTCTGATTTTGTAATATGAATCTTGTAATAGCCGCTGGCGTGTTTGGAATTGGGAAGTCTCCATAATCCTCTGCAGTGAAGCGTGGTCAAATCCAGAGTTTTTAACCTACATTGTTGGATCAGTTCTTCGCCCATGCTTCTCCAAACATGCGGTAAGAAGCCGCTGGGTTGAACATTGAAAATATGGCGACTGAGTACCAGATGAAAACCTTTACTGCCCGAGAAACAGATTCCCACAGACTCTTCTGAAACACGGTAACGCCGAATCAGTTCATTTAATGTTACGATAGCTTCTTTTTGGGCTTTCTCAGGGTTATCCTTGCAATCAAAGTCTAGCAAGAACCCGCTCAGAAGAGGCCCCACATAAGGGTCAGGCGTGGGATAGCGGAAAATGCTTGTATATTGCTCAGCCTCATGTTTCTCCCTTTCCGCAGCTAAATCTTTCAGTTTAATCATGTGTGGCGGCATCTTCCTGTTATGTTCTGGGCTGCCGGCTACAAACTCGATGTACCACTCGGAAAAATCTTGGGAATTAGCAGTCAATTTTTTCACCTCCAGCCTGGTTTAAGGTGAACTCGTAACCACAACTGAGGCAGATGAGGCGATTAGATCCCATTTTGGCGGATAGGGGCATTAAACACTGAGGGCATATGCATGGGAGCCAAGCCGTGGCTTGTCTATTCCACCATCTCCGCGAAATCGTCCACAAAATGTCTTCTAAACAGCGTTCATTCACCTTTTCAGTCATCTGACTCTGCCTTCCTTTCAAAGATTTTAGTAACTATCGTTATGGTAGGGTCGTCCTTCGCCAGAATCGTCTTGAACAGTTTCCAGGGGTACAAGTATATGTGGGTGCCCTTCCGGACTTCAACAGCGTTTAACTCCAACCAAGGCTGGGGATCTGTCTCGTATGCCCGGTCAAACCGGTTCTTCTCAAAAACCCTTATCGTTAAATTCTCTCTGATCGCGTAGTCCAAGATGCTGCGGTTCACACCTAGGGCTGCGGGAGGATTGAACCCGTATTTTCGGCCTGCCGTCAAATAGGCCCCTTTCTTTAGCCAAAAGTAGAGGAGTCCCGCTTTCCCGTCATGAATCACTTTCTGTCTCTGAATTGTCTTAATGCGATATCGCTTCTGTGTTGCTTCTCTCTTTTCCGGGGAGATTAGAGTAGATTGCGAAAGTCTTTTATGTTTTTCACGTATATTTTTCATTGCGAGTCACCCTCGCTGGCCCCAGAGCCGCTGCCACGGCAATGATGGGACTAATCTAATTTTGTTATTACCAACCTCCTTGATTACATTTAGCCCCTCTTTTCATTTTAACCTTACCTATTTCTGAAATTTTCATAGGATAGGACCTGTCATCTTTTCCTCCTTAATTAGCTTCCAGATTCTCTTTTGACCCGTTTTAGGATCTATAGTGATCATCGTTATTCCCTCCTCCAATTCTTTCTCCACCCCGGTTTTTTCCCGCATCTCCGTCGGCTCACGCCCTATGAGCTCTCGAAGGTTGACGTCGAGCATTTTCTCAGCTATTAAAATCAACTCCCTATCCGTCAGATCCATACCCGAGAGGGGAAAAGTGTCCTTAGGGCGAATGAAAGTTGCAGGATAACCTGTTTCAGAATTCTTACCTTCTACAATCTCAATCCAATCTAAGGCTTTTAAGGCTTCGATTATACGTTTAAAAATCTCCATAGAGCAACCTAACGCTCTTAAAAAGTCGGTGTGCATGATGGATCTATGTTCTCCCTTACCAGTGTAGAGCCCTTCAAGGATTAGGGAAGCTCTGGCGAACACCTTCATCCGTTCTACGACACTCATAGTTAATTACACATCCGATAAATTAATTAATAAGGTTGTCAACTATTTAAATTTAATGGCGGGCCACATGATGGTGGGGTATCAAATGAAAGGAATCAACGACTTCATCCACCAAATAGATCAAACATATAGAGGCTTAGGTCTGCCTGTTTTATTTGGCACCCTCAGCATCTTGGCACATAAAAGCGTTTTCTTTCTTGGTGGTCGAGGAGTCGGAAAAACAAGGGTTATTAAACTCACTCCTGACATACCAAATACGGCGGTCTCAAATTGGGATAGCTTCACTCTTGAAGGTTTAGATCAAGATGTTGGCGAAGCCATAGGTCAGGACCTAATCTGGAAAGTGGAAGAGTTTTCAACCCTTTCAAAATATCATCGCCGAATCTTTGTTGACATTGTGCCAAAAATCATTAGCGATGGACAATATTATCACTGCACAAAGCGACTATACATCAACATTCAGAATTGCCAACTAACCCTCTTGATCGCCATTCAACCTTTGCTATATTCCGAGTTATGTCGGACTGAGACTCGTTGGGAAAGCATGGCAGTTGATCGATTCGCTAAATTTCTGTTATTAAACCCATTACGGAAGGATACCAAAGATATTGATTTAAAAATTTCCTTACCCCATAACCTTATTCCCCTAGCACAGGTTGCTCATCCAACCATAGATTTGAGTAAGGTGGAATCTCTATTTCGTGAGCAGGTAAGTAAGGGGAGATCGTATTTATTTGCCCGAGACTACATTAGGGCACTAGCCTCCTTTTTAGGTGAGCACCATGTAAAACCGGAGCACGTAGACCTTTTCTATAAAATGTTCTGGACCTATCTGCGTCCCTTTAATGAGCTACAGTTTTCAAAGGATTTAGAATCTTCCATCGAAATCCAAGCTGGAAGTACGAAGCTGCTTTGCAAAATATGCTCCCATAACGAAGGTGTTACCAAAGAATCATTGGCAGGGGAGTTTAAGGTCTCAGAAAGGAATGTTGAGAAGTACGCCGCGAGGCTGCTGGAGAAGGGACTTATCCGCAAAAGCTTGGGTTCGGGGAGAGGGAAAAAGACATGCTATTTTATGTCCCCTCAATATGAGGCATTTTTTAAATGTTACTCCAACAAGTTCACCCTTTTAGGTTAAGGTAGGATTTGATTATAAACCGGCCAACTTACTCCTTCAGAAAACTGCTTAGAGGCTTTATTCATTTGGTGGAGCTTTCCCAGAAATTGCTAACAACCTATAATTCCTTATGTTTTTCTAAGAATTCCCTTATGGCTTCTCGCACGGCTTCAGCAACTGAAACGTATCTTCCTTTGGACTGTTTGACGAACTTTTCTACTTCGGTGAATAGTTCTTCTGGAATGGATAGGTTCCTGTAGCCTTTACGGACCATTATAGATATTTCCTCAGAAACGTTAAGTTGAAATCGGAATAAGATGATTTTCGAGCACCCGTCCAGTACATTTTTATATCCAAAACACAGATTTTCATTAGTTATGGTCGAGTTCATTATGGAAGAGGACTTTGAGGAGCCACGCAGCCGGGTACTCCTTGTTGATAATGAAATCTTTAAACCATATGAGTATCGAAGGGAGGAAGAGCTTGAGAATAGAGTTTCTAAACTGGTTAAATCTGTTTTCGGGCCTGAAACTATTTACTTTGACATCAGGCAGAGAATGGCGTCAAGAGCCAAGAAAATTAACGTCACCGATGGTGTTTTGTTACAGTTGAGGAAAGAGGAATCTAAATTATGGGTCGTTGAGCATGAGTTAAGCTCACATGACCTGTATAGCCATGTTCAGCCCCAAGTTCTTGGGTTTATTCGGTCTCTAAGAAACCCTCAAACTTTGAGAGAGGTTCAACTTGCACTTTATGAAGAGATTAGGGCAGATGAGACGAAGGAGAGGGTTTTTCGAGAGTTTCTAGGCCCCACAATAGACATGTTCTTCTTTTTGGACCGGGTCCTGCACAAAAAGTGTGGAATTGTCATTGTTATCGACGAAATTACCCCACAGTTGACGGAGATTTGTGAAGACTTTGCACGTTATGCTGATGTTAAAGTAATAGAGTTTAGGACCTATCAAAGAGAAGGTAGAGAAATCTATCATTTTACTCCCTTCATAATTGAAGAAGAGGTTGTCATGGCACCACCGAGAGAAAAGAGGGAGTACCCCGAGTATAGGAAGAGTTGGAAAGCTAGATTAGAATGGGTTAATGAAGACACAAGATCCTTGGTTCATGAACTTATTAAAGGGCTTGAAAGAGAACTCGCTGGAATAACACATTTACCAAAATATCGATGGTACTATTTCTATAAGCGTGAACCACGCAAGTACGAATCCTTGTTTGCTGTGCTCCTACTCGCTAAACGGAAGATTAACATCAGAATTAGGGTTGATCCGAGTAAATTTAAGGACAGATTAAACCTGACGAAACCTTATAAAGGGTGGTTTTTCCGGAAGGGAGAAGAAAGAGGATTCTCGATCAAGAGCCCTGACCAGTTAAACTACGCATTGGAACTCATAAGACAAGCCTACGAACACGCACAAGGTTAGCCTAATCGGACTAAAGAGGGCGGATGATGAGAAAAGAAACCTTAGAAATTATGTGCGGGTGTGGGCATTATAACGTGGTTCCATTCCTCAAGGTCTTTCTGAAATTTAGGGTTTTAGACTAGAAGCAAATAGATCGAAAGGACAAAATCCAAAGCAGAACAGGAAGGAAAGTTAGCTGAAGGAGAAGAATACAAATTTAAGAAAGAAACTTTGAAAATATAATAGTCTTCAAATGTTTGTTCAGTTGCTGTTAGCTTTAATCCTTTTCGTTCTTCCTATTGTAGGATATCTATATGCTCAAAAGAAGTGGAATACGTTGAGAAATCATGCAGTCTTTATGGTTTTTATAGGATTAATTTTTACTTGGACTCTTTATGTTCCGCTACATGAAGTGGGGCATGTCATCTTTGCAAATCTGTCTGGCATTCAAGTCACGGAAATAGTCTTATTTTTTGTTAGTGAAACAGGAATAAGAAAGCCTGCGGTAGGTTTGAATATAGATAACATTGATAACCCGCTCTTTACGCTCCGATATGTTGCTTCTTGGGCTGGAGGCATTTTGATGGTATCATTGATTTTTTCATTTCTATCTATTCTACTCTATTTCAGAAGACGGGAAGTTTTGTATTTCTCCATTCTTCCAATTCTCAAATCTTTCTTCGAAACAGATGATCTCAATGCCATAAGTACATTGATTCGGAATTGGATCGTACCCTATTTCGTTCTTTGTGGTTCTCTCCTTCTCTTAATACACTTTTTCAAGATGAGTTCGATGCTGAAAAAAGAGGAAAAAGTGCCAAATCGACTAATGTTCAGTCTTTCCGCAACCACCATTTTCGCAGTATTGTTCTGGATAAATCCATTCTATGATATTGCTTTATTCATTTCTCCTTTAGGTGTGTGTTTGAGTCAAATTAGAATGATATTGGTCATCCAGATTCTTGGATGGATATTAATTGCCCCTTCGACGATTTTTATTATTATCTTACTTCCTTGGGTTCGAAGAAAGCTAAAAGAAATCGATCTTTCTGATAATGGTCGCAAGAAAAAGATTGCAGATTTTTACGAAACACATCTACACTTACTTGTATTAGTGCGTCAAATACTCCTCTTATTGATACCCACAGCAGTTGTGATGGTTTTACCCACAGCAGTTTCTATATTATCAAAACATTTTTTGAGTTTAATTGTCTCAGGGCTATCTATTCTGATATTTGTGTCAATACAATTACCCTTGCTAATGAAAGCCCATATACTTATAACTTTCAAAATAGATGGTGAAGAACAAAGTTCAAGAATCAATTTTAGGTCTGGAAAAACAACCTACGTAGAATCAGGAATCCATAATTTGGGATTTAGCACATACAAGAATTTTACGATAGTATTTTACTTCGGAGGGGATTTTGAAATCTTACCTTACGACGACCCGCTATACACCGCTTTAGATTTTAAGAAGAAATTTCATGTCCAGAGAAGACACGGTGGAATCCTGTTCAACCCAAAAGACAATTTTCTCACAATCCCGCCTCAAGAAGTTTTTGTTTTTCCAATGTGGGTAAAAGTACCAAACAAGGAGAAAGAAGGTAAAATGGAAATCTTGTTCTTTTCTGAAAATACTTGGGGCATGAACAGGATTACAAGACAGATCAGTGTAAGGAGATAGAGAGAAAACTGGAACATGTAATAAGAAATCTATGGCATGATATCCTTTGATTTGTTCCATAATTCGTCGAAAAGTGTTTCAATCCGACCTCGGGCGTTGTCTGATAATTCTGCGATCATGGAAAGTTTCTTTCCGATGTCTTTGATGGATGTACCGATGCTCCATCCTTTCCCATGTGTCAATATGAATCTGTCGTGAATGAGCCTTGGGCCACATTTTCTTATATTGAACTTCGGTCTCTCTGCTTTGAACTTTTGGCACAGTTTTATGAAGCGTTTCTCCTTATCTTCTCCCCCTATAAACTCAGTAAGTATTAAAATTGATATTTCTTTGGGCACATCGAGTAGAAGGTCTAAAGTTTCTTCATCTACGTAAGGGTCAATGATTTTGATATACCCCTTTGCCTCTTTTAGTAGGTCTTCCATTTTTCTGAATCCGGTATAAGGGCTACCTGGAGGCAGGATAAGCTCCTTTACTTCCTCTTTAGGTGGCTTTTGTGGTATATCTTTGTTGTAGATGAGTGGTTTATTAGAAATTCCTTTAAGAATTGCTAATGCTTGTCTAATTCTCGTTTCAAGCCTAGCATATTCGTATATCAGATCGAAGGATTTAATGAGTTGTTGGCTGTTCGGTTCCTTTAAATCACGTTTCCAAATTGAGATGTTAGATAGAAAACTTTTTACGCTTTCCAGCCATGGATCGAATTGTATGCCAAAATTCTGTTCAATTGAAGCGAACTGTACCCTTTGTTGCTGTTCCAGATACGTTTTTGCTAACTTTTTCGCAATTCTCCCGCCTTGAGCTGATTCCAAAATTTCCCTAGTTATGAGCCCAACTCCCTCAGCAAGAAGGCTTTTGGATAATTCGGTTTGAGCATTTTTTTGTTGCATTTTAGCCTGCTTTAATTGTTGAAGCATGCCTTCTCCTTGGCTAATGTAATATTCTATTGACCTTTTGATTTCATAAGACAATTTGGGTCCTCTAACACTCTTATAGAAAGAAGTTTAAATGTTAATTTTATATACTTTATGAATGGTGCTGATGAGTGTCCTCGGTTCCTGAGAGAAGGATTCGGATCGACTTATACTATTTCTTAAGGAGCGATTATGAATGGTTTCCGTAAACATAGAGTTTATGAAGTTTGAGGAATTAACCGTTGATAGGTCGATCTGGTTATTTATAAGATGAAGGTGAGAAAATGGTTCAACGAGCACTATTCCCGAAAAAAGTGACGCGTGAAGAGTTAAATTCCCTTGTTGATAGGGCTGCCGATTTGATTCGTACGGCTGTTGATTACAAGTTTATTCTTGTTTTGCTTTTCTTGAAGAGGCTTAATGATGTTTGGAAGGGTGAAAGGCAACACTATAAGGAGAGGTTGATGAAAGAGGCGAGCATGTCGGAGAAAGAGGCTGAGGAGTGGGTTGATAAGAGTGAGGACGTGTACACGATTAATATACCTAGAGAGTTTCTTTGGGATGAAATAACTCTTGATGTTAAGAGTTTACCTGAGAGGCTTGCTACTGGGATTAGTGAGGTTGCTAGGCGTAATAAAGAGCTGCAGGGCGTTATTGATAGGGTTGATTTCTTGGAGTTTGCAAGGAATCAGGAGAACAGGGAACTTCTAAGGCAGCTTGTGGAACTCTTCAACAAGTACGATTTAGGCGGTGAAGAGGTTTCTCCTGATGTTCTTGGAGATGCTTACGAGCATATACTCATGAAGTTTGCACCTCAAAAGGCAAAGGAAGGCGAAATCTACACGCCCAGAGAAGTCATAAGGCTGATGGTTGAGGCCCTAGACCCTAGACCCGGAGAGAGCGTTTATGATCCTTGCTGTGGCTCTGGAGGTATGCTCATAATTTCACATCTGCATGTAGCTGAGAAATATGGAGAGGAAGAGACTAGAAAGTTGTTTTTATATGGGCAAGAGAGAAATCCAGAGATTTATGCTGTTTGCCAGATGAACCTAATTCTCCACGATATTAAAAATGCAAACATAGCCAATGGAGATACACTCGACTATCCCAGATTTAGAGAGAATGGGAGATTAAAACAGTTTGATGTGGTCATAGCAAATGTTCCTTGGAATCAAGATGGATATGGAGAGGAAAGGCTTAAGAAAGCTGACTTCAGGGAGAGGTTTTCTTTTGGTTATTCTCCTCAAAACTCTGCTGATTGGGCTTGGATTCAACACATGTTAAGCTCTACAAAGGAAAATGGAAGGATTGGGCTTGTAGTAGATAATGGATGTTTATTTAGAGGCGGAGCAGAAAAAGCGATTAGAAGCAAAATAATTGAGAAAGATCTCGTTGAATGTGTTATTCTTACACCAGAAAAGTTGTTCTACAATACTGGTGCACCTGGAGCTATCATAATTTTCAATAAAAATAAGCCGCGAGAGAGAAAGAATAAGATACTCTTCATCAATACTTCAAACGAATTTATACCTCATCCTTCGGTTAGAAGATTAAACTCGCTATCAAAAGAGAACATAGAAAAGATCACAAAAGCTTATCAAAAATTTGCTTTAATTGCTGGATTTTCTAGGGTCGTAGATAAGGAAGAGATTATTGACAACGATTACAATCTAAACGTGACTCTCTACGTTATGCCGATAGAAGAAGGTGAGAAGATTAACATTTCTAAGGAATTTTCTGAGCTGAGAGAGCTAGAAGAAAAAAGAAAGAAAATCATTGAAGAGTTGAAAGAAATTTTGCATCGAATAACGGAGGTTAGCTGATGGTACAGATACTTTTTCTTGATACCGATATAATCTTGGATTATTTAGAAAATAGAAACCGTGAAGTACAGGATATAGTCGCTCAGTTATTGCTTCTTCATAAAAAAGGGAAGATCATATTGGCCACTTCGGTTTTTAATATTGCGGAATTAATTGATAAAGAGTTTGATATCCATTTCTTAGGTTGGTGTTTAAAAGAAAGAATGTCATATGACGAGGCAATCAATAAACTCAGAAGAGACGAAAAATTATTCAAAGAAATTTCAAACAAAAACAGGAAGGAGATAGAAAAAAGAATAGAAGATTTCATCTTCAAGAAAGAAATAAGAATATTTTCACTGTCCGGAATTGAGGAATATAAAGAACTCTATAATTTAATTTATCAACGTAACCTTAAATCTCAAGATGCATTAGTAATTGCCACAGCTCTTGTAAATAAAGTGACCTATTTTTTGTCAAATGATTCTAATCTCACTAGCAAAATTGGCGATATGTTAGATGCATACAACCTTCGCGAGAAAAACCTTCGGGAAGCATTTCGAAGTAATGTACTAGAGGCGATTTAGATGGGATTTACATTCTATAAAGAAGAAAAATTCAAAGAAACACCGGGAGGAAATTTTCCGAGGGATTGGGAGATTTTTAGACTTGATAAAGTTCTCTCGATACAATATGGGAAAGGATTACCAGAAAGGGAAAGGGTTCAAGGAAAATATCCCGTCGTTGGCTCTAATGGTATCGTTGGCTACCATAATCAATCATTAGTAAGAGGTCCGGGAATAGTTGTGGGAAGAAAGGGAACAATAGGGGCTATTACATGGGTAGATTCAGATTTTTGGCCTATAGATACAACTTATTATGTGCAGATCGAGAAAAATAACATCGACTTGAAGTGGCTGTTTTTTGAACTAGTGCATTTAAATCTTCCAAAACTACACCTATCTGATGTAGTTCCAGGGTTAAAAAGAGAACTGGTATACTCTTTAATGATTCCTCTTCCCCTCTTCCTAGAGCAACAAAAAATCGCTGGAATCCTATCTACTGTTGATGAGGCTACTCAGAAAACTGATGAAGTCATAGCGAAGACTGAACGCTTAAAGAAGGGTTTGATGCAGGAGCTTTTGACGAAGGGAATAGGGCATAAGGAGTTTAAGAATACTAAGATAGGAAGAATTCCAAAGGATTGGGATGTTGTTAAGCTTGAGGAAGTCTCTAAAGATTTTATAAGTGGAGGCACCCCCTCAACCAAAGAACCCAAATTTTGGAATGGGGATATCCCATGGATAAGGAGCGTTCACATAACCAAATATTACATTGACTACTCATCTGTAGAACAATACGTAACAAAGGAAGGCTTAGAAAATAGTGCCGCTAACATAGTTCCTCGAAATAATTTAATAGTTGCGACAAGGGTAGGAATCGGAAAATCTGCAATTAATTTAATAGATGTGGCCATAAATCAAGATTTGACTGGAATAGTTCTGGATAAATCAAAGGTGGATCCAGTTTTTATTGTCTGGTATCTATATTCTCCAAAGATTATCAAACTATTTGAATCATTTTCAAGAGGCACTACCATAAAAGGCGTCACGCAATCCAGCTTAAGGAATTTACTAACCCCTCTCCCCCCTCTTGAAGAGCAGCAAAAAATCGCTGAAATTCTTTCAACTACGGACAAAAAGCTTGAACTCGAAAGAAATGAGAAAACAAGACTGGAAAAAATCAAGCAAGGTTTAATGGATTTGCTTCTTACTGGAAAAATTAGGGTAAAGGTGAACTAAATGCTTTACACAGAAAAGGGCACAGTTGAGGATTTCATCCTTCAAGAACTTCAAAAGCTTGGATGGAAATATGTAGAGCCTAACGAGATGAAGTTAAGTCGGAAAGAAGATTTTGAGGAACCTTTAGTTATAGAGGAATTAAAAAATGCTTTGAGAAGAGTAAATAGTGATGTAGAGCTAACAGATGCTGATTTAGACTTCATCGTTGTTTCATTGAGAACCATTCTGGCAAGCCTTGACGGGATCAGAAGGTTTCTGGACATTTTTAGAAATGGTTTGGTTGTTCCATTACGGAAGGAGGGCAAAGAGAAAGTTATAAAGATAGTAGACCTAGAAAACATTGAAAATAATGGATTCATAGCAACTAATCAGTTCAGAGTAGAAGGATTAAAAGGCACTATTAGAGCAGACATAATTCTCCTTTTAAATGGCATACCCCTAGTTCTAATTGAATGCAAAAACCCAACGATAGAGGAAGTAAGCTGGTTAGACGCCTACAGACAAATAAAAGGATACGAGGAAAAGGCTCCAGACCTATTCAAATATGTCCAGTTTTCAATAGCAACAGACGGAACAAAAACCTACCACTTCCCAAACGCCTACAACGAAGAAGAAAAAGACTTCCTAAGCATATGGAAAGACCCATACCCATACAAGAAAGAAGAATTCAAAGATGATACACTCAAAATAACAGTTTATGGGCTTCTATCCAAAACAAACCTTCTGGACATAATCGAAAACTTCACCTTCATAAGAAAAGAAAGAGACAAGTTCACCAAGATAATGGCAAGATATATGCAGTTCAGAGCTTCAAACAGAATATTTCAAAGAGTAATAAACACGCTTAGAAGAAGAGAAGACAAAAAATTCGGATTAATATGGCATTGGCAAGGTTCAGGAAAAACTTATACGATGGCGTTCTCCGCATGGAAACTCTACCACTGTCCAGAAGCTGAGAATCCAAGCATATTTGTAATGGTGGACAGAAAAGACCTAGAAGAACAGATCGAAAAGGACTTTGCATTCCTTGAAATCCCAATCGAAAAGGTCCAGTCTATAAAGCAACTCGTAGAGTTCCTAAGATGGGGTAAAGAAGGAAAGAGAGGCATCTTTCTAGTAACAATAGAAAAGTTTAGCCCAAAAGATTTCACACAACTAGAAAAAGAAGGAGAAAGAATAGAGATCAAGAGAGAAAACGTAATAGTCCTGGCAGACGAGGTGCATAGGACTCAGTACGGAAAATTCTCCACAATGATGCGAAGCATATTCAAAGAAGCGTTTATCTTCGGATTCACAGGAACACCACTCTCAAAAATAGAAAGAAACACATTCCAAAAATTCTGCCCAGAACGTGAACCTTACTTAGACAGGTACTCAATGCTAGACGCCATAAACGATGGTTTTACCGTTCCATTATCCTATCAAGCAAGACTGCCCAAATACCATCTCAAAAGACAACAACTTCAAGAATTCCTACGATTCGAAGAAGAAGAGATAAAAACCCTATCACTAGAGGAGCAAAGAGAACTAAGGAGAAAGATCAGAGTAATCAAGGCCTACATCAAAAAACCAGAAAGAGTTGAAGCCATAGCCAAAGACATCAATGAACACTTAAAAGAGATCGTAGAAACAACCGAACTAAAGGTCATGATAGTCACAATCGACCGAGAGGCGTGCGTCCTATACAAGAACGCAATCGACAAACTCTTACCACCAGACTACTCCGAAATCGTAATGACGTTCAGCCCAGATGACAAATCGAAAATTATTAGAGACTGCTTCTACAACCTACAAGAAAAATACAGCACCAAGGACCTAAAGGAGATTCACCAAGGAATAATTGAAAACTTCAAGACAAAGAGAGACCCGAGAATCCTGATAGTCACTGACATGCTGATCACGGGCTTTGACGCTCCGATCCTATGGACCATGTACCTCGACAAGCCATTAAGAGAGCATAGAGTACTCCAAGCGATAGCCAGAACAAACAGGCCCTTCCCCAACAAAAAATTCGGGTTGATAGCCGACTATATAGGCGTACTCACAGACCTAGAAAAAGCATTTGAAAAATTCGAGGCAAGCGATGCCGAAGCCCTAAGAATCGTCATAAGAGACCTAGAGAAGGAGAAACAAGAATTCAAGGAACTCTTAGAAAAAGCGTTAAAGCTCTTTGAAAATGTAAAAATAGAAGATACTCATGAGAGCCTAGAAAACGCCTTAAACCAGCTGATCGACCCAGAAAGAGCGAAAGAATTCGAAAGAACCATGAAAGAGCTAATGAAGCCTTACGAGATGCTTCAAGGAGACCCATTCCTAAGAGACTACCTGACAGACTACAGATTCCTTGTCCAAATATACGTGAGATATTACAAGAAATTCTACAAAACCAAAATAGACGAGTTGAAGATAGATAGGCTTTCCAAGAAGACCATTCGCCTCATACAGGAAACCATAGACGTAAACGAGATCGAGAAAAGATACCCAACCGTAAGCGTAGACGAAAACTATATCCAAATTCTCAAAAGATCAATGCCGAAAACAATAGGAGGAGCGTTAGACGCTATAACAACAGTCATACACGAAGCAAGAAAACACCCCAATTCACCATTCTTCATAAGCCTCGGCGGAGAAGTAGAAAGAACCTATGAAGAACTAAGAACCAGAAAAATCAAGACAGAGGAAGCAATGCAAAGACTCCTAAACCTCACCCAAAGGATCATAGAATGGAAGAGAGAAGAAAAAGAGATAGGAACCGACAAATACCCCGTTTACGAAGCAATAAAAACCATGCTGCCAGACCTAGAAAAACAGACAGCCATAAACTTCGCAAACAACCTCCTAACCCACCTAGAAAATAGAAAACTACTCTTTAAAGGATGGCAAAAACAAAGAGACGTTAGGCGAAAAGTCAGAGCAGAAATGAGGCTCCTGCTTCTTTCACAATTCAAAGACAGGAGAAGCAAGATAGACGAACTCCTGGAAAACACATGCAAAGCCCTGGAGGAGATCCAATGAAAACCATCACCATATTCGGCAAAGACTACACAATAGAAACACAACAAAGATCAGAAAAAGACTCAATCCAACAAAAAGAGAATTTAATCCTCGTAGAAAGCCACACAAAACCAGCAAACACACTGCTAAAAGAATATCTAACTGAACTCCTCTACAATCAACTCTCCAAAATGTACGAACAAATAAAAAAGGACGGAAAAATTGAAGTCTTCGGTGACATAGACTTCGAAATAATGGACAAAATAGATAACAAAAAAGAGAGGATCGCAAAACTCAAAGAAAACAGAATCCTAGTCAAAATAAACGCGGTAGCACTACCCGAAGAGGCCCTAAAATACCTAATCACCCACGAAATAGCCCACACGTTCACAAAGATACATACAAAAAAGTTCTGGAAAATCGTAAAAGCAATCCATCCCAAATACGAAGAAGGACAAAATCTCCTCACAAAATACAAAAAAACCTTATCCAGTCCCTTTAAAATAGACGGTGATTAGGAATAGCTGAACACTCTTAGCTCAGCCTTATTATACGTCGGCTTTAGTCTTATCGGTATGAGGATGATTTGGGAAACTGGTTAATAATAAAGTCTGTATCCAGATTGTTTCGCCCGGTAAAACTCGTCCAGCTCATATCGTGTTGAAACTCTATCAGTGGTGTTTCGCGGGAATAATTTTTATTAATTAATTTCGTAACAAGTAAGGTAGAGTTCCCGGGGTCAAGGTAAAAGAACATCTTCATCGACGGGATGCCACCGCGGATGGTCTCTGAATGTTTCTTATCCTTAGACTTTTCCGGCTCTACCTTATACTGCCTTAACCATTTTATCACATTTTTGAGTGGAGTATAATTTACCGATTTCACAGTATCTTTCATCAAATGGTATCTTTTTTTCTTCCGCTGCCTTACGGATATTTTCAGTCACTTCAGAAAGTATAGAGGTTAAAAAATAATCAACTGCTTCTAAATACGCTTCCAAGTAGTTTGCCTTCTTATTAGGATCTTCAATTCTTTTGACAACTATCCAGTCATTAATTATTTTGCCCGCTATATGTTTGATAAACGCAAAAAACTTATCCCTCAATTGAACGATATTTAATAATTCATATTCATTTTCAAAGACCCCTATATTAAAGTTAGAAATAATATCCCCTAAAATCTGTATTATTGGAAATTGGGGAATTGATCCCTCTTCACTTATTTGGAGCAAGACTTCAAACTTATCCCGCATATCTTTGTCGATCCGGTAAGAACAAATATTTCTTAAAATTATTTCAATAATCAAGTTTGTATCTTCTTTGTCAAAATACCTTTCATAATCAAGATCCTTAGGCTCAATTAACTTCTCATGTATCTTCATTCTCTCAATAAGGTGCCTCGTGTAATTACTGCGTAAAAATCTTTGAAACTTCAGTTCTAAAAAGAAAAGCCCAAAAATCTTCCAAAAAGTTTCGATGTCTAACTTTAACAATAATTTTCTTTGAAAAGCCAACACTCGCATACTGCAAAAACGTTTCAGGTCGTCTCTTATTTTACTGACTGCCGATTTAGTAACAGAACTTTTTTCAGCCAATTCTGTTTGAGATATCGGATTTGGATATTCATCAATCAAAACTTCAAAGTACTTCAGGAGCGGCCTTAAAGCGTCAAGTTCAGACGACATCAACATTTCCTCACAAAGTAATGTGTGCACTGGAAGTATATAAGTTTACCGAGAGTTGACTGATTCTCCCAAAATGCACAACGATTTTCTTTCATAAAAAAAGTCAGTTAGCTTTTGTCTCAGGAAACGACAATCATTCAACTTTAAACAAAGGAAGACTTAAAGTGTTAGGTATAAATAAATGATAAACATGGTGCGTTTAAGAGACAATGTAGAGAAATCAATTAAAGATGCCGAAGCAAGGCTTATTCATCTATGTGCTTTGCGTGCTAAAAGAAATGGTAGAGTTTTTGAGTTGTGGTATAACCCGAAGATGAATGAAGAAACAACGCAGGCTCTTAAGTTGCTAAAGGAGATAGAGAAACAATGCTTTGTTCGTTATATTGATGCTACTAAAAGTTCGTTGGAGCAAAGAGAAAAGTTCTATAATGATGTGATATTGCAACCGTGGATAAGACGACGCAAAGGCTATTTCGTTGCATATCCAGTACGGGTAACACCGGGGCTTCCTAAAGACTATGACTTCGGATTGAAAAGACCATGTTTAATAATTTATGATTTGAATAACCAAGTGGTTGACATTTACCCACATCAAGAGAGAATTTCAATACCGAGTGCCGAAAGAGGAATAATAACCCTTCCTAAAATCAAGATTATGGTCTCTGTCTTAGAATTTCTTAGAGAATTTGGCGAAGATTGATCATTGTTTTTGTCCGCATTCAGTACAGAAACGGGCTATGACAGGGATTCTGCTTTTGCAATTGGGGCAGATTTTTAACATAAGTTCAGGGCGTAACAAGGTCCCGCAAAAATTACAGTAGTTAGAAATCGAGGAAACGTGCCTGCCACACTTTGAGCAAATCAAGTATCGCCCAGGAAAAGGAGGGAAGACAAGAATCCAGAACCCAACACTCAATTCGTTCACTTCATTTTAATAGAGAATACTTTCTCCTATGTTTTGAATGATTTTTCCCATTTAACCTTATTATTCACCTACCTTAGAAGTTAGTAAATGATTTAAATTCTTGAACGAGATTTTTATATTGTTGGATGGCTCATGAAAGGAGTGAATGCAAAAGCATCCGTGTCTTCTGTCGAGTACGACATCCTTTCTGTCATCCTTGTTTTGTTTGTCATTTTAGGCTTATGGCTTTTATCTGTTCACACTAATGAGCTTTCATCATGGCTTTTATCCGTTTATATTAGCATATCTTACACCAATCTTGACTATGTAAGAAATTCTATTGGAACGATGATTCAAATTCAAGCTACCATCATTGCTATTGTTATAGGCTTAAGTTTAACTGCGGTTCAGCTTGCAACTTCCGCGTATTCGATGCGGTTATTCCGTTCTTTTTGGAGAAACCCTTGGACATGGTCTATGATAGTTTTATATGTGTTTTCCATAATCTATAATTTTATTTTATTAGGAATACTTGAAAACATAGATGGTTTTAAGTCATACATTACGCTTTCGTATTTGCTATGTTTTGCTTCAATTATCCTGTTAATTCCATATTTTTATAATATGGCAGGCGTTCTATCCCCTGAGAGCATCATAAAAAAGCTCTCAAAGAACATACCAAACGCTATCAAATTCAGAAGATCAGAAGATTGGGAAAAAGAAGATCCTTTTCAACCGATCGATGACCTGATCTGTATTTCGCTTACGAAATACGACTATAAGACCGCAAGCATTGGATTGGAGGAAATGATAAAATATGTAAGGGAGATCGTCATATCCCGTAATATGGATGAGTTTGAATTAATGGTGCGTTATTATTGCAGTCACATGGAACGCCTTGGCTTACTGTTTTTAAAGTATGACGAAGAAAAATTAGCTTTGAAGGCAGTCCATGATTTAGAGTCTTTGGGAATGGACGTAGTAAGTGAAAGTAAAAAATTTTCGATGCAGGGAAATGTATTGCCAGCTATCACAGGCATAGGGATCAATGCGGGAGAAAAAGGGTTTCAAGAAGTTATGGACCATGCAATATTTGCAATGGGGATAATTGGTGGAGCCGTAGACAGTAGAGTTGGTATCCAGTATGACAACTTTACTGTTCCCACTTCAGATTTCCCCGATTGTGAAGAAGCATATGCTGTTGCAGATTTTCTTGGCAAAATAGGAAAGGTTGCTGTGGAAAAATGGGGGGTTACTAAGCTGCAAGGTGCAGCAGATTATCTTGGGGAACTTGGAGTAATTTTTGCGAAAAAAAGGTTAAAATTTGCCACATTTCACGCAGCAAGCTCACTTTACTATTTAGGAGTGATTGCTCTTAAAGAAGTGAAAGATCCCGGCCCCTATAATATTTACGACTCTTTTATTCAGAATTACATTACAACCCCTCTTATGAATATTGCGAAGCTTTCTCACAAGGAAGGTATTAAGGAAGTATTTGAACATTCAGCGTCAAACCTTTGGACTATCGGGATATATGCTACAATGAAAGATCTTGAGAAAACACAAATTGAAACTGCAAAAGCCCTCGCAGAATTAACAATTCTAAATAAAAACTCAGTTAAACGGGGATTGGGTGTACTAAAAAGCAGAGAGAAGGATGTCGAATCTTTGCAGTCTTATGAAATGTTCATGCAACTATATCGTGGACAATTAGCTGAAGTTTCTCAAAGGCAATGCAAGCATCGTAAAAAATCACGCTCTAGGCTATAAACCTCGCATGCAAAATTACTTCTGGCCTAAAGAAAAAAGAGGGGATGTTTAGGCGGTAGTTAATCCAGATTTTTGCCCAAGCTCAACCATCTTGTCAAAGCAGAGTAAACCGCGTTCTATTTCCACGCATAACATTAGAAGAAATAGAAAACCTGCTAATGGTATTCATTGTTGCGTCATAGTCGATTTAATTTTCCAGTTTAACCTTATTATTCACCTACCTGAGAAGAGGGGGTAGGGGGTCTTGTATAAGAGAGGGGTACCCCCCTTGTTTTAGGTGTGTGATTAATTGGGTTAACTCGGAAAATCTTATGTTTCTCAACTATCTCTACGAGAATGGCGTTAAGAAAAATAAAATGTTTATCTTCATATTATTCGAGACTTAAGCGTTCTCCGAGCCATTCATCAACACTTTGATACACCATTTTCTCTCACTGACCTAGGATGCCTAAAAATCTTACGAATTTGGTTCCGAGGAAGGTGACCTTCTTAAAGGGGTTCGTTTTATAATCTCTCCTTAGAGAAATGTTATCTCAGACTCACATTCGAATCGCCAATAAAATCCTAGACGAATTAGGTGTACCCATATCTAGTGAACAAGTGGCTTGTTTGAGAGGAGGGTCGGTTGCACCTGACGCCTGGAAAGATTTTCCTCATCATCAAGGCAAAACTAGTAACATAAAAGTGTATGTTCTTAAAGCAAGGAAATACTTTTTAGAAGAAAACTTACACGAGTCCTTTTTCTTTTTGGGCGTAGCTTTTCACTATATACAAGATCAATGGACCACAATTTCAGGCTCTGATCCAAAGCACGCAAGTTGGGAACAACAAATAGAGCGAAGTTCATTTATACAAGACCTTGAGGGACTGATACAAAGGATTGATTTCCCTGAGGAACAAAAATCAGAGTACATGCGTCTCATCGACTTTTTATCGACAGAAATAGAAGGAAAACAAACTACGTTTCAGCTTGCTGCATTGTACCACCCCAGATGGGGCAATCCAACTGCTGACCTGAATTTTGCCTTTAGAATAAGTCTTTCAATTGCAAAGTCTGTTTTTGGTTCGAAGTCTTCTTCCAAGTTACAAAGGGAACTGGGTGCCATTCTAAAAGAATACGAAATGGAATTAAAAGAAACCGAGACGGCCTTCGTTGACAAACTGGCCGAATTAGTTCAAAAACAAGAGCGGATGAAGAAAACAAAAGGAATAATGAGAATTTTTTCGGGACTTCTAGGTCGCATATACGGCTTAAGAGTTTCATGGAAAATCACGGGGTACGAAAAAAGACAACATCTCGCCAAGGTTAGTCAAGCTTACAATAAAGTCTGTAAAAAGGTAAGTGCCCCGTATTATGATTGGTACTTGGTAACTATTCCTCAGTTGGACATAAATCGAGTGGAAAAGGAAATTTTTACGCTCTCAGAAGCATCTCAATATCTTGAAACTCGTGAGAAGGAAGTTTTTGATCTCATCGTCAATAACAAAATATCCTCTTTCCGCATAAAAGAAAGACAATTTTTCAGAAAGTCTGAGCTTAGAAAGATCTCGGAATCGGAACGTATTCTATTGAAGATTCCTAAATTAATTGAAAACTTAATAAATGAAGATAAGATGGCACGATACAAAGCAATCCAAGCCCTTGAACAAATGTTTTACCCTAATTATTCTTCTATTGAGAAACTTCATGACGCATTAATGTTAATGAATGAGGCGGCTCCAAACCTAACGAAATGCATACAAAATATCGGGGATGAGCTGAAGGCTCCAATAGATAAAAGGACTCAACTACTCTTGATGGAGTCACTTCATATGGCTAAACGAGCATTTTTGGACTTCATAGAAGGAGAATACACTCTTGACGGTTCCTTGAAATGCAGATTGTGTGGTAAGGTTTGTAAGCCACTAGGTTTAAGGAATCACCTCTCAAAAATGCATCCAGAAAGGTGGAAAAAAGTTAAGCCCTATGATGAAATGTATGAAAAATACCAAGAAATTAAAGACTATTTTGACTCACTGGCTGTTTTCCAACAACTAAGAGGATATAATAGAGCTGCAAGGGCACGGTACGAAGTTGCGGGCATCAAACAGTGGAGATGGTTAACGAGCATAGACTTGCAAACATGCCCCATATGCAGATCCTTAAACGGAAAAAGATTCAATATAACTGTAACTAGAGTGCCACCAATTCATCTAAACTGCAGATGCACGATAGTACCTGTTTGATCTAGATGATCAACCAATTAAGCAGTTTCCCACATGAATCCCGCTTTTCGGAAAATTCGCTTGATAGCCTTACTTTCATAATGCCGTTTCGCCGCTCGTTTAAGAAACAAAGCCCGCATTAATCTTCTGCTCCAAATAAAAGGGGTGGTGCTCGCCTTTTAACTGAGCACCTTCAAGCCAGCCCTATTTGCGTTTCCTGAAGATTTTCCTACCCTCAAAGTCACACACATACTCGAAGCCAGCATCTATCAGTTTACAACATTCCTCTAGACTTGTTGCCACACCATGTACCCACTCATCTTCCTTAAACTCTATGAGTTGTGTGTAAACCAGAGTTGTCTTGATATTTCTATGTCCCATTTGTTGTTTAACGTAAAGAATATCCTTCGTTTTATGGTACAACATTGTTCCAAAATAGTGTCTTAAGTCGTAGAGTCGTATGGTCTTTATTTGTGGGTCTTGTAACTTTTTAGACAACTTGTTTCTAGCTCTGATAAAGGCCATTTTCATATTCGTAGTATTTGGGAATATTTTTTCTGTGATTGTAAAGTCGTTTTTGTTTATGTAGTATTTTAACATGGCTAAGGTTTTTGTACTAAGTTTCAAAGCCCTTCCCACGCCTCTTTTAGAAGTCTCTGGATATAACACTCCGTTTTCTAAGTCGATTTTTTTCAACGTTAATTTGTGTAATTCTATAGGTCTTATCCCAGTTTCTTTGAGAATAGTGAAAATCAAGGCATATTTAGAGTTACTCTCTGCAATTATCATGCTAATTTGTTGTTCTGAGGGAATCTTAGGCAATTTACTGGGAATCTTGAAACGTGGTAATTTCCATGCTAACCCATGAGCATCTACGTATTTTTGGTAGGCATAAGCTATAGCTTGTTTAAAATGTGGGCTCCATTGCTGAGTGACTATATAGCCTTTCACCTGTTCTGGATCATCCAAGTTCACGTGCTTTGCTAACAAGCTAAGTCTTTGAGCTGTTGCTACTATGGTTGTTTCTTCATGACCGTTCTTTTTCATGTCCCATAAAGCTTTAAATATCCTTTCTGTCACTGACTTGTCGATAGCCATGCCGAAATGGGGATACTCGGTAACGGGCTTAGACCCTGACAAAACCGTGAAGTCCAGTGGCCGTGAGCTTAGGGTATCC
>Ga0315314_1001200_pt1 | contig 24041 bp, 26 predicted proteins | sample TDP9_MG_FD_203631 | JGI IMG/M metagenome (GOLD analysis project Ga0315314, IMG submission 203631) | Freshwater sediment microbial communities from Lake Towuti, South Sulawesi, Indonesia - TDP9 | ecosystem: Environmental > Aquatic > Freshwater > Lake > Sediment | place: Indonesia: South Sulawesi... | reverse complement strand
AGAGGGAGGTGAGGAAGGCTGGCGACAGGTTCAGAAGGAGGGTGAACCGCGACCCAAAAGAGACACTAAAGAAAATAATAGAAGAGAACAAAAAATTACACCACAGGAGTGAAAATTGAACATATGGCTATTTTGGGTGGGTTTAGCGATTTTAGATAGGGGCTTATTGATTCCGGATATTTTTCAAGAATTTTGGATAAGGGTAAGCTTTCTTCAATTTTTATGGTTCTCAATGATTCTCCCCCAAAGAATGAAGATTGTTTATTAGTTAAAAATACAAAATGGAAAAGTTGCACACAAGTTGGAAAGATATAGGGTTTATTTCTTTGGGTTCTCTAAATTGTTTTTGTTTCTTTCAAGGATTTTCTTTACAATGATGGTGGAGCTGTTTAACCCAGTACCGTATTTGGGAAGACGGATTACTTTGGCGTTAATTCCTTTTTCTTTTAATTCCTGTTTAAATTTTTGGAACTCTTCAGGTTTGATTCTTTGATCATAGCCGAGGACGATTATGTCGGGATTGTTTTCTTTAACTATTTGAAGCAAGTCCTCTCCTTCGTATCCCAGTATTGCTTTATCCACCGGTTTCAATGACCCAATGACAGCTTTTCTTTCTTGTTCGTTAAAAATGGGGGGGCGTTTTTTTATTTTTATAACGTTTGTATCTCTAGAGATAACAACTATTAATTCCGCATTTTTCCCTCCGAGTCTCTTGGCTTCTTCAAAGAATTTTATGTGTCCTACATGTACCAGATCAAATGTTCCGAAGGCCATAACTCTTTTTCCTTGGTTAGCCAATGTTTTTCCCTGCTTTTCCTGTGAAATTTTTTCTATTAGACAGAAGATTCATTTGTTTTATTTTTTGTGGTAAGGGTTATCGAAAACTTTTTTGGTAAATTTAGCTCTCCTTTTCCTCAGGGTGGGTGAGGAATATCTTTAATCTGATTTTTTCTCCGTCTTTAAGTTTCATTTTTTCTCTGAGATATTCTGGTGATATGACTTCTAAGACATCTTCTCCGTAGTGTGTGCGTTGGATTAGTAGAACAGCTCCCTCTTCCTTATCGTTGATTAGGGTCTTGAAACACTTAACAGATCCAAAGGTTCTTCCCTTGTTTTCGAATGGTTTAATAATAATTCCAGGATAGCTTTGAAGTGTTTTTTTGGCTTGAAGGTCGGAGCGGGATTTAAGCTTCAAATTCAGCGTTCCTGGGTAAGGTTCAAAGCCCAATTTTTCTTTAAACTGGTGCTTATAGCCTTCTTCTGAAATGTAGTATCCTCCTTCACGCATTCCGCTGAATAGTTCACCCTCAATTATGAGGGCTGATGGTTTCTTGTCAAAGATTGTTTGAAGCCACAGATATATTTCTAGGAGGATATTCATTCCCTGATCTGTCAGCCGAACAAACTGCCCTTTTCTCGTTATTTCCCTGCTCAGCCAGCCCTTCTCCTCTAACTGTTGTAAACGGCGAGAAGCGGTTTGCTGACTTACGTTCATTTTTTTACCCAGTGTGGTAGAAGAGATCTCTAGGGTCTTTAACTGGGCTCCCATTCTTGCGAGTGTAAACAGAGTAAACCAAAGCGCTTCGTCCAATGACCAAACCTCTTACGAATCTTTAGAGTGACCAAGTTTTTGCCACATTAAACAGAATAATTTCATTCACGTTTAATACTTTTTCAAATGTGTTTTGAACAGAATTCGATAAAGCAGGGGCAATATTTGCTTCATTCTACTGTTGCAGCCACGCCAAAGAATACTGGTCCTCTTATATCTATTTTTTTACTGTTTGAGGTTATAAAGCGCCTTATTGATGTTTTTATTCCTATGTTCACGTCCGAAGCTTTCTTCGCCATTCTTATCCTTAGATTTAGTTCTCTTTCATTTCTTTCAATCATCTCTTCGATCTTCCGAGCCGCATAGGATGCCAGGGCGTCAAGATACCTAATACCTGTTGGTGTTCCCACAGCTTTGTCCTCTGGAAGACCGAGCACATTCCCATCATGAACATATATCCGGTTTAGAACCGCTGCCCCTAGAAGCTTCGTATCCGTGTCTCTCTCCCAGATTTTAACCGTGATGGTTTTCCCATTAATCGTATCCTTCCAAGCGACAAATTCGCAGGGAGCCTCCTCGTTTTTACAAGTTTCTGCGGTTTTAATTAGCTCCTCCATAATCTTTTTACCGGTTTCAGTTTTTGGCATCTCCTCTATGCAGATTCCTTTGGCGATTTCCTCATCAGTAAACTCTACTTCCTTGTAGAAGTAGGGGTAAGTAAGCTGTCGAATATCGGTTTCTCCAGTTCTTATCATTACGAATCTTTCCATTCCGAAACCAGCATTTAAAACCGGGTATTCGATGCCAAATTTTGCGAGGCTGACTGGAGAGTAGAACCCACTGTCTCCCACTTCCAACCACTGTGCAGTTTTAGGGTGCTTGACGAATATTTCAAATTCGGTTTGAGGAGCGTAATACTTGGAGGTGGCTTTTTTGAACCTGAGGTCTACTTCCCCGAAACCAATTTTTTTGAGAAATTCACGTACGATATCCATGCCATCTTCTAGGGTTATTTCCTCGGCCATAATGACAAAGGAGGCGGTGTAGGATGAATAAAGGTGCGTAGCATCTAATTTCTGTTCCCTCCTAAACTTACTTCCCAAAGTGAAAAGTTGAATGGGAAGTTCCCATTTATTCTGAGCAGCGGAGAGAACAGGAAACCAAAGTGCGGTCATATGCGATCTTAGAGTTAGGTCTGTGGGAACAGGCTTTCTTTTCTTAAATTCAGGAAAAACGTTATCAACAATACTTGTCGCTTGCTCTTCCCTAATTCCTAGTTCCGTAATCATAGTCTCAACTAAGTCATCCGACTCTATCTCATTCTTTTTATACCTTCTAAGAATATCTTGTAATTCCTTAGTCTTGCTAAACCCGGGTACTATCTCTATTATTTTTTTGATAGAGTTTTCACTCAGCCCGATGTCAGGCCTTGGAAGGCCTGCTAAATAAAACAGTCTGTCAAGTATCACGGGGGATTCTGGCCCGTATTCCTTGTAGATATCAGATTCACTCGTGATCATAGGGAGTATAACTTCCTCAAAACCCATTTCAATTAATGCCTTTCTAACCTCAATCATAAATTCAGTTATAGGGTTGGGGGCGCCTTTACGCTTCAGCTTGAATCTTCTGCCCTTCAAGGGGAGCAAACTCTTTGTTTCAATCCAGGCCTTCTCATAATCCTGCTCTGCTCTTGCAAGGATTTTATTGATGTCAAGTTTCGTCCTCTTTCCCTCCGAGAAGCTCTGATAAACCCTGTACCTTTTTCATGAGTTGCCTGTTTTGAAGGGACAATGTTATGTCGCCCCGGGTTTTTTCGACCAGACTTCGGGCAATGTCACATTTGTGCCTAAGACCCGAAATTAAGGCGTCGGGATAATCTAATGCCACTAGCTGTATATACACTTCTTCCATGATGTCGAGTAATTTTTCGGCTTTCTCTATCTCTTCCCTCCTTATAGAATCCAAAACGTGTCTCCTTAATTCGCCAACCAGATCACCCAAGCCTAATAGATAGGGAACACAGGGTACCCCTAAATCCTCGCTGGAAATAAACTTGTCATCTTTAAGAAGTGAAAGAAGAAGCCGGGCCTCCGTATATTCCTGAAAAGCCGAGCTAATGAAACCCTTCTCTCTAAATTCAGGATACTTAACAAGTTTTCCATTGATCTCATCTAACTTATTTCTAGCCTCTTCAATTTTTTTTGCGGCGTTATCAAAATCTAGACGGTGGATCAACTTAATAGCTTGCCCAGAAAGTCTGATTATATCTCTCGAAAGAGTTAAAGTTAACTCTCTCAAATCGTACTGCTCATCAAGATAACGAACAATACTGGTTATTATACTCTCTAAATCAGACATTCCCAATGGTTCTTTTTCACTCAACTTTATACTCCTCTATAAATTATGTATATCTTAAAGCGTGAGAGCAACATCCATAGTTTTGAGAGGATTACGTATGCTATTAATTTGAATCTTTCCCAATCAATTACAGATATACACTAAAAAATAATGAAAACAAAAAACGATTTAAAATCTAACTGAAAAACGTATAACTAGCAAGCTTAAGCTAAATATTTCCTAATTTGAAATGAGCTGACCTAAAATGGGAGAGGACATAAACCAGTATAAGGAAGAAATCGAAGAAGCCGCAAGAATAATCAAGGTTTCCAAATACATCGTAGCGCTTACCGGAGCCTGCGTATCAGTTGCAAGCGGAATACCTGGTCACCAAAACTTAACATATCTTCACATGGAGACACGGTAGGTTGGTTTTCAAGCTCTCCAAGAAGGAGGAGAGCCCCCGGATACCAGGAATTTCCGAGTAGCCTCCGTTGCACATGGCGGCAACTTCATCGTGCACCAAGCCTTTATCATCCTGATGCAGGGCGGTAAGCCCGCTTCCCGCACTTAGCCTGCGTCTCAGACTTCCAACGCCCTCATCTGGCGCGACACCGTGCGGGATCTCATCTGATAGTGATGAGTGTAAATTTTTGAAGCTTTCATAGTCGAGGACTTTGAGCGCAAACGATGCTGCGGCGCACTTGTGCACATCCAGACCAACGAGTGGTGAAAGCTTCTTTCCCAGTTTGGTGGTGTAGGCTTCGGAGCGTTTCTCCGCGCCGCACTTCTGCTCAAGGATCGAGCCGAGTTTGCTGTGGGGTATGCGTTTAACCTTGCGGTTCGCTCTTCGGCCAGAGTTGAACCTCTGCGTATTAAGCTTGCCATAGACTACTCTCGCACCATAATGTTCCGCTATTTTTCTAATCTTCCCCGCGGTTTTGTGAAGCAGGTTGCTGGTCTTGTTGGTTGAGGCGTGTTGCACTTCATAGCAGTTTATCTTTCCTACTGCTAGAACTCTGTTCTTTTCAGCCACGGCGAAGTCTACGTGACCCGCGTTCACGTCCAACGCCATAATACGCTCTAGTTTGGGGTTTTGCTCAGCCTCATCTTTCGCAGGTAGCTCGATGATTATCCGTACATCGTATCCTTGGCCGTCGTCCCTCCGCTTGAGTGCGATGGTGTACGGGGACTTTCCGTTGAGAAGCAGGTGCTGGTACCGTTTAAGATACTTCTCGGGAATGAAGATTTCGGGGTAGATATAGCGTTCACTTGGCTGGCCTACGGTGGGGGTGTTTATGCGGAGTGTGAATTTGTTTCCCTCTTTGGTGATTCGGGTGTTGAGGTTTCCTTTCTTGGTTTTGTCGCCTCGGGATATGATTAGTGAGTTTCGGCGTTTCTTGTACTCTTCAGCCGAGATTTTGCCCTGCTCTCTTAGTCGCTGGAGTTTGAGTCCGCCGAAGGTTACGTGTGGTGGGAGACTCTCTATGGAGTGGTGGGCGTCTTTGGCGTAGCGGGAGTTAAGCCCGGTCTGCTCTTGGAGCAGGCGTTCAATCTCTGCCTTTGGGACGCCGTGCTGCTTGAGGGTGTATGCTCTGCGTCTGGCGTTTCCGAATTGGCGGAAGAGGTCCTCGAGCTGTGCTTGGTCTCTTTGGTTTATTTTTGTGATGGTGGCGGGGATGGTTAGTTTGGGCATGTCGTTTTTCTCCCTTGTTGTCTCGACGGTTTTTTGCGTTCTGTTGCTTTTTAGTGCAACTTCAGGTATTTGAAGCTTCCTTTGGCTTCGTAATTTGTGTTAAGCTTTGTTAAGATGTATGGAGTTATCAGCAACTGTTGCGCACCTCCCTTCAGAGGACCGGATGGTCTTTGGACTAAGCACGGAGAACCCCCACTAAACGATTACCAGAGATTCCTCGAAGATCCAGCGAAATGGTGGAAACAGAGAATCAATAAAACGGGTTTCTACCGCGATTTCACAGAGACGCTCTCAGGTAAAGTAGACATAAATAAATAATAGTTATCTGCTCTACATAATATGTGCTCCAAATGTTGGGGATGTGAAAAGTCCCGAATGGAGCAACAAGAGAAGAGAAGTGAAGAGAAGTGCCGCAAAGAAAAAGAAAGGTAAGTGACGAGAAGAGAAAACGAGAAGAGAAAAAGAAACAGGAAAAGAAGAAAAGAGAAGAGAAGAGAAAACGAGAAGAGAAAAAGAAACAGGAAAAGAAGAAAAGAGAAGAGAAAAGAAAACGAGAAGAGAAAAAGAAACAGGAAAAGAAGAAAAGAAGAAAACGATGAGTATAAAGCTTAACTGAGAGACGGTAGGACCTTCCTCATGCAGGTGACCTCGGGCTCGAAAGGGTTCGGAAGAAGATGCATGGGGTGGATTCGACCTTATCGGGAGAGCAGTTCGATAACGAGCATTCAATGAACCTGCGCGAAGGGAGAGAATGGTGAACTCCAAGAGTCGCGGATATCCACCAAAAACTATGTAATTCATAACCCGTCTATTTGATTTCTGCATCTGGTATTTTGTACAATAAATCTTTTCCCTCATTTTTTATGATTATGTAGGTAGACAAGGCTTTGCCTACGAGTCTACCCTCGTTTTTTACGTCAACTTCTCCTAGGGCAATCCTGGCTCCTTTGTGGATTATTCTTCCCTCGGCAATGATTTCTCCGGATTTTATGGGGGCTAAATAGTTTATCTTTAACTCGATAGTGGATATAATGTCGTTCAAATCCACCAAGGAGAATAATGCTATAGCCACGGCTGCGTCGGCTATCGATGCCACCACCCCTCCATGGGCAACACCCTGTAACTGCAACAAATCTTTTTTCCAGGGTATTCTCAACTTGGAATAGTTTTCTTTTATGTCCAAGATTTCCATACCTAAAAGTTTGTAAAATGGTGAGGAGTTCAAAATGTCTTTTATCAACTTTACATTGTCATCCGTCAGTTTAACCAATCTTACCTACTCCTAAAAGGTGACGAGTGTTACAAAATTGCTTTTAAGGATTTAAAAATTTAGGCTCCAAAAAGTCAATCTAGGAGCATCCCACATGACAACACATGCTCTTTTTTGATAATCATATATATGTCTGTGACTTCCATTCCCAGAAATTGATAAAAGTTTGCATATTGCATATTGTCTTTTATCGAATTTACTTTTTCCTCCCTACTTCAACCAATATTCCTGCCCCCTTGAAGGTATTGATATTATAAAATTTCTTTTAAGAATCTAAGAGTTTCGTATCAAGATTCAATAACCCCCCCGGGGAAGATAGGTAAACAGCCACAGCTAAAATAAGAACTTCTTCAGAATATCTTTCGAGCATTGATTAAAGGTTCAAACTAGGCTAATTTTATGGGCTTTTTTAGCCTGCTTAGAAGGGTAACCCTGCTGGGGATGGAATGGCCGATTACATTGTAACCGGAATGTTCGGCGACTTTTTCCGCGAATCCCTTTATGTCTCTAGCCCAGATCATGTTATTCATATCCAGATTCCTCAGTAAGGAGTATCCAACCGAAACATAGCTTTTACACTCTACATATGTGGGATTAGCTCTCTCCACGAGTTTGGCGTATCCCTCTGGGTCAGAGAAGTTCAAACCGTTTGTCAAAGTTAATCGCATAACCGTGGGGCAACTAAAACTGCTGAGTAATTCCAAAGACTTCATTAATCTCTCCCAAGCATCTCTGAGAAGAGGGCGACAACTTCTCCTATAAACTTCTTCATTCGGTCCATAAACAGAAACATAGAGCTGAGTGGGTTCCGTTATCTCAGCAAGTACTTCGGGTAGGTTTCCATTGCTTACTAGGAAGGTAGTCATTCCTCTTCTGTGAAACTCTTCAATTAACTCACTTAAGCGTGGATAAAGAGTTGGCTCCCCAGCTAGACTTATCGCCGCGTGCTTCGGCTCCGTTGCCTCCTCCCATTTCTCCCAAGAAACCTTGTCGTGATGTGTTGGTTTAAATCCTGATAGAATTTTTTTCTGAGCTTTAAGGCATCCATTAATTATTTCCTCGGGAGTATCTACCTCATAATTTTTAACAGCCATTTGATCCCACTTGTATCCGTGGTCTCCAGGTTCCACCCGCCAGCATGACAGACAGCGATTGGTGCAGTAGATAACTGTGGGAGTCATCTGTAAACATCTGTGAGAATTGATGTTGTACCATTCCTGTTTATAGCAGTGCCTATTCTGAACCAGACTGTTATGCAGCCAACGACATTTTTTCACCGCAGAGTGTCTTCCCACAATCTGGTATTTCTGCTTCTTAAGCAACTTCAGAATATCACTAGGAATAAGCGGTTCCTGCATAACAGCATCCTTCAAAAAATTAAGGATTTGAATTATTTTGCTTAGAAAAACGAGAACCGGGTGACTTAAAAATTCTGCGACCCATGAGTTCGCTAGTATCTGTGCTTAGTGCCTGAAGTGCCTTACTCCTGTGTGAATCATAGCCATGTTGTTTTCATCTGCGGCTGTGGTAACCTCTGCGTCTCTCACTGAGCCTCCGGGCTGTATTATTGCGGTTACCCCCACCTTCGCTGCTTCATCAACGGTGTCTCTGAAAGGAATGAAACCATCTGAACACAGAACGGAGCCCTTTGCTTTTTCACCAGCTTTCTCAATAGCGATCTTCGCCGAGTCAACTCTATTCATCTGACCAGCTCCGATTCCCACGGCCATATCCTCCGTTGCAAGTACTATAGCGTTTGATTTCACGTGTTTTGCTACTTTCCAACCGAGAAGTGCTGCTTTCCACTCAGTTTGAGTGGGCTTCCTCTTGCTCACTACTTTAAATTGACTTGGATCTATTTCTCCTTCAACGTCCTTGGTTTCCACTAGGATTCCTCCCACAACCTTTTTCATGCCCCAGCCTGGGAGTGGAGTTGTTATGGGAGGCGTTTCAAGTAGCCTTAGATTCTTCTTTTGCTCGAGTATTTTGAGAGCCTCATCGGTGTAGCCCGGAGCTATGACCACCTCAATGAAAGTGGAGGCTATTTGCTCCGCGGTTTCTTTATCCACTTCTCGGTTTAAACCAACAATGCCCCCGTAGGCTGACACCGTATCGGTTTCGTAAGCTTTTCGATAAGCTTCGCTTATGGTTTTTCCAATCGCTGCACCACAGGGGTTGGTGTGTTTTATAATTGTTGCAGTCGGTTCCTCAAATTCCTTCACCAGTTCCAAAGCCGAATCTGCGTCATAGACATTGTTGAAGGAAAGAGTCTTACCGTGTAGTTGAACCGCGTTAGCCACACATGATTCTTTAACATCGGGCTCCCTGTAAAACGCTGCCTTCTGATGCGGATTCTCCCCGTAGCTCAGATCTTGGATCTTCTCATACCTTAAACTCAGACTTCTCGGAAATTCCTCTGGGCTTATGAATTTCCTCTGTAGAAAACTCGATATGATGTCATCATACTCGGCGGTGTGTAGAAAAGCCTCCGCCGCCAGTCGTTCCCTGGTTGTTTTGCTAATGTCTCCCCCTTCTTCTAACTCCTCAATTATCTCAGCGTATCTTGATGGGTTTACCACCACCGCTACGTCTTGGTAGTTCTTTGCAGCGGATCTAATAAGCGCCACGCCTCCGATGTCTATGTTTTCCAATACTCTTCCCAAGTCGTCGCTTTCTTCTATGGTTTTTTTGAATGGGTAAAGATTCACCACCACCAAGTCTATGGGCACAATCTTGTGTTCCTCCAATTGCTTCATGTGCTCAGGAGTTCGTTTTGCGAGTATGGCAGCGTGAATGTTGGGATGGAGAGTTTTCACTCGTCCATCGAGCATTTCGGGGAATTTGGTGATGCTTGAAACAGTGATTACCGGAACCGAATCTTTCAATAATTCTGCGGTTCCCCCCGTCGCAACTATCTGAATACCCATTTCATGCAGCTTTGTAGCAAAGTCCACAATTCCACTCTTGTCTGAAACACTGATTAAAGCCCTCTTAATCGCCAAACTTCTCACTTCCCTAGTTATTTGGATTTGAGAAACAAAAAAGGGTATAAAGGACAGCGAAAATATCTGACCCTTTGTTAGATACCAGTGTGAATGTTAAGATTCTTGACAAAGAATCATGTTCCACAAACTATTAAATATTCTCTTATTCTAAACTCGACCTAGAAGCGTATTTAAAAAACAGAAAAGTGGCGGGTGAAACTTTAATCAAATAAGTGTTTTTATAAAACTAGTATTTTTCTTAACAAAAACTATAATTACTAGTTTTCCTAAATATAATTAAAAACACTAACGAAATAATAATTCTGAAAATCACAATAAACTTCGGGGATAGAAAGGTGATTAGTTTAAATCTTTTATACCAACTGATAATATACGAGATTTTAATAGCGGTACTACTGCTTGTAATCGGTGTCATCTTTGCAGTACGTTGGCGAGAAAAGCGAAGTGCAGCTCTCAAATATTTGGCTTTAACCTATTTCGTGTTCATTTTTGGTGCATTGTTTGCCGCTTATGGACACACGATCTATACCAAGTACTGGGGTCTAATGATACTGGACTATGCTTGGGTTCCATATTTACTGACTGGCTACATTATTCCACTTAATATCCCAAGAGCAATTCTCATTTTCGACCCAACAGTTCTATCAATAGTCCTCCACTTTGAGGGGTACCCGACAACTTTGGTTTACCAGTGGAGCGCCTCACTCATAGCCGCGGCGATAGGACATCTGTTCATCTACCTGTTCACCCTTTCAGCCTTCAAAGAAGTAAAGAGAAAATACGTTGCCCCCTACGCTATTTTCATAGGCGCAGTCATCTTTGTACTCATAGTAAACCTATACATAACTATTAACTGGTTCCTCGCCTTTACCGTTGGACTGGTAACCCAAGGCACACTGATTTATTACGCTATCAAAGCTATGCGACTAACAGAAAGCAAACTCTACAAAAGAGGCTTCCTACTAATATCCTTCACAGCGGTGATCTTCATCCTGTTCTTCGGGTGCTACCTCGTCGACAGCCTCCTCGGAGGTTGGACAATCTTTCTATTCGTCGGATGGACCCTAGTATTAATATCCGCAATACCCACATACGTAGGTTACGTGTTACCAGACTGGTTCCGAAGAAGATACGAAAAACCAAAACAAAAAGCCAAATAACTATAATGACTTTCAACACCCTCTTTTTTTTCCATTCAAAACTAATCAAACTAAAAAATAAAGAACTCCTAAAGGAGAAAATTGTGGTATTAGAACCGCGGAAAAAGCATTCACTATTTTTTTAGACTTCGTTTTGCCGCCAGCAGAACATTTCTCATTAGCATAACCACAGTCATGGGTCCAACTCCACCCGGAACAGGAGCAATATAGGAGGCTTTTTCCTTCACACCTTCAAAATCCACATCCCCACACAGCTTACCCTCCACCCTATTTATCCCAACGTCAATGACGATAGCTCCCTCTTTTACCATGTCAGCGGTAATGAATTTCGGTGTAGCTACCGCGACTACCAAGATATCCGCACGCCTTGTGTGGGCTTTTATGTCCCTTGTTTTTGTGTGGCAAACGGTGACCGTTGCATCGTTATTAATCAACAAAACCATGAGCGGTCTGCCCACAATCTTACTCCTGTTCACGATCACAACATCCTTACCCTTCACATCTATGTTATTTCTCCTCAACATCTCCAAAATACCGGCGGGTGTGTTCGCAACAAATCCCTCCTGCTTCAGGAGAAGCTTGCCTGCATTAACGGGGTGCAAGCCGTCAACATCCTTTTCAGGGGAGATGGTTGAGATTATCCGGTTTTCATCCAAGTGCTTAGGGAGGGGAAGCTGAACCAAAATCCCATGAATCTTATCATCCTCATTCAACCGCTGGATAAGTTCAATTATTTCTGTCTCCTCAGCCGTGTCCGGCAGCACATAATCCTCAAAGTGGAAAGCAACTCTACTACTGGACTTTTTCTTAATATTCACATAAACTTGGGAACCCGGATCGCTCCCCACAAGAATAACAGCAAGACCCGGTGTCACGCCGTATTTTTCCACAAGTTCCCTTGTCTCCTCCATTATCTCTTCCTCTATACTAGCCGCAATTTCCTTGCCATTAAGTATCTCCGCAACCATTACCAACCAAACCTCCAAGTTGGGTTTACCCGAATTATTTTTAAAGTTGATGCATATGTTGTTTTCATCATTCAAATGTTTAAAGGAGGAAATAAGGATTAACGTTGCAATTACCATAGACTTGGACCGGGATTGCCCTATGCCGGTCAAGGGAGTTAAGCAAGCGGTTAGCGATATTCTGATATCCAATTTTGATGGAGAAACGGATGCTGTTTTCGACGGCACAGTTAAGGGCCTTACAAGAACTCTAGAGCTTCTGAACGAATTGGAGATAGAGGCCACCCTTTTTATTGAGGCAAGAACCCTATTATATCTCAGAGAACAGCAAGGTGAACTGGTAAAACCATTGTTGAAAAATGAAGTAAGTTGCCACGGAATGAATCACGAGGATTTAACGGGGGAGAGAACTGGCGTAAGAATCGATTATAATCATCAGCTGAAAATTTTGAAGCAAGCCACGCAAACCATTAAGAGTGTTTTAAACGTGAAACCTAAAGGCTTCAGAGCACCATATCTGAAAGCAAACTCTGACACCATCAAAGCTCTGACCAAACTCGGATATTTATACGACTCATCAATAATGGTAGAAACAACCGAACCTCCATTCCCGTACCGCATAAAGGAAAAGCAAAATAACATAATAGAAGTCCCCGTCCCAGTTTATCCACTAAACCTAGGGAAAATGACTCTCTATACCTGGGCGCTCTTTGAGAAGCAAAGAAACATAGATGAATACAAGAAAATCATAAAGGTCTACCAAAAAAACGACAAAGGCGGATTGCTTCAAATCTCCTTCCATCCCTGGCATCTGGCTTATCTCATAAAAGAAAAAAGGATTCTCAGAGAAGAGGAAATCGAAAAAAATGTAAACGATCTGAAAAATTTGTTAACCCAATTAAAAGAAGATTATAACAAAATATTAACAGTAAGTGAGTATCTAAAAGAAATAGAAATCTAATTTTTTAGTTAAATAAACCTAAAACAAAAAATAGTCCACTCCATGAGAATAATTTACACACCTGAATTTGTGCAATTAGAGAAATTTTTATTAATGTCTTGTTGGGTTAATATGAAAATATCAGTACCAAAAACTTCCTAGAAATGTCACCCCGAAAAGCTAATAACCAGAAAGAGTAATGCGTAAAAGACAATATTTGGAGAGAATAAAAATGGCTAGAGACAAAATATATGGCGCCATAATATTCATTGTTGCAGTGTTAGTCATCCTCTGGTATTCGTGGTGGACGTTGTTTTATGGTGTCTGGATAGGTTCGCAGGTGGATAATGGAGCCACAACATTGCAAATCGTGCTAGCGGTTACTTCTGGACATGTAAGCCCAATGATTGGCTTCAACACTCTTATGCTTATGCAGTACTGGCTCTCAGTACCCTCTATACTGAACTGGATACCGGTGCCTCCAAGGTTTTTATCTGTGGCGATTCCTATCTGGCTCGCTGTGACACTAATTCTAGTGATTGCAGCTTGGATCGGCTACACGATGATGACGACTCCGCCCCCTGTTCCCTTGGAAGAGCTTGAGAAGGCTGAGGAAGAGGAAGAAGGAAAGGAGCCGAAAGCGAAGGCGAAGAAGAAAAAGTAAAGCCAGAGGATTTTAGAGTTTAAATGGACCAAAAAGGGCCATAAGAACTATTTGGTCCCCTTTTTTTTATATTATTAAAGTTTAGATAATAATTTTATGGTTTTCTATATTAGATGATTTCTTGCAAGGTTTTTTGTAGGAATTCTGCTGTTATTTTTCCTACCTCGTTTTCGTAGTCCCAATAGAAGTGGTCGGCTCCTTGGAGGATTCTTTTTTCTTTGGGTTGGGGGAGTTCTTCGTAAAAGTTTTTAAACGTTTTTTCAGGTGTGAATTGGTCTGTGTCCCCGATGATTAGTAGTTTTGGTTTTGTGCAGGTTTTCAGATAGTTGAATTCGAATAGTGTTAGTGGGGGAGAGATTCCTACTAGGGCCTTGATTTTTTCGTTATTGTGTAGAGCCGCTAATCCCACAAAAGCGCCGAAAGAGTATCCGGCGAGCGCTATTTTGTTAGCGTCTATTTCGTCTATTTGAAGGAGAAATTCAAGCGCTGCTTTTGTATCCTCTTGTTCCTTTACCCCATCGCCAAATTCACCCTCGCTTCTTCCTACGCCACGGAAGTTAAATCTCAGGGCAGCCATTTGGTTCTTAACAAGGTTTGTGCATACACCCATAACTACGTTGTTGTGCATTTCGCCTCCGTAGAGCGAATGTGGATGACAAACTATAGATGCGGGAAAGGGCCCGTTTCCTTTTGGCAGTTCTAGATAACCTTCTAGTATTAGTTCTCCAGACTTGAATTCTACCGCAGGCATTAAAATAATCTCCTATCCTTTTATTAAGAATTTGTGATGAAAGATTGTTGATAACTTGAGTTGTAGCCTCTGAGATATAAAACTTAACGGATTTCTAAGCTAATTCTGTTAAACACCTTTTTTATGTGAATTATCAGGTTCAATTTTTTATTGTTTTTTTATGAAAATGTTTTTATTTACATTTGTAAAGATTTTAGATTAACAAGTCTAGGATGAGTTTTAAGATGGCTAAAGAAAAAGAAGGTTTTAAGCTAACCGAGAAGCAGATTCAGATTTTGAAAAAGCTGTACGAGAATGGTAAGAGTATTCGGGTTTGCTCAATTTATAAGACTCAGACTGCACTTGCAAAAGACATGGGAATAACGAGGCAGGGTCTTAGCAACCATCTTAGAAAGCTTCGAGATAACGATTTTATTAGAACGGGGAGAGGATTTATTGATCTTACGAGTAAAGCATTAAGTGTTCTCGGGGAATCAGATATCGATGCATTTGTATTCATGAAGGTTTTTCCCCAAAAGAGGGTAAAAGCCTATGAGGAGATAAAAAAAGCCGGAGCTACAAGGCTTTTTAGGGTCACGGGCACCGTTGACATTATCGCTCAGGTTACTCAATCTAAACTTGATAAGTTCTTAAAAGTAGTCTCAGAGATTGATGGAGTTGAGGAAACTAACGCCCATGTTGTACTAGAGACAATAACCTAATTTTTAAAAAAGGAGTTTTCAACTTAACCCAACCAAAAACATACCAATGATATTATGCCATAATCTTAGAAAAAGCTTAAAAGCTTATCACGCCTTCGAGAAGACAGTGCTAAGCATTACAGGTGACTAATTATGCCTATTGGAGATCCAGATAAAAGGAGAATTGCAGCGGAACATTTATTGTATGTCAAAATTTGCAGGAAGTGCTATGCGCGGAATGCTCTATCAGCAACCAAGTGTCGCAAGTGTAAAAGCAAAAGACTTCGGCTTAAGAAACGCCAAGCCACAAAGAAGTAATAGACCATTTTCCCCGATTTTTTAACATTTCCAAATTATTCTCACAGATTAAACCCTTGGAAGCTTTTTTTAGAAAAAAGTGGTCGCAGTATATCTGATCCTTTACGTCCACTTTTTATATCGCTATTCTTGGACTCGGAAAAAGCCCCTAATTAAATCTACATCATGGATTATACCGCTGAGTTTTCCTTTAGCATCAGTAACGGGTATCTGATTTAAATCAAGCTTTCTCATCCTTTTTGCACAGTCATCAAAGCTGGTGAGTTCCGTTACTGTCTCCACGCTTCTCGTCATTACCTCTTTAACTGGTTTGTTAGGTAAACGAAGTATTTTGGTGGTAATGTGGAAGATGTCTCCTGAATCCCAACTCCAATCTGTTCCTTCGCTGCCAGCAGTGATACTTGACACCTTCTCCTCAGACACAACCTCGCTTAAATGTAGAAAATCAGAAGCGTCAATTATTCCGGATAGGTTTCCATTGTCATCTAGTATAGGTAATATACTTACTCTTGCAAGTCTCATTATTGTGAATGCAACAAGGACAGGCGTCCCTTCCCAGACTGTTATCAGCTCTTTTTTAACATAATTTTTTATCGGTCCCGATTCCTTTTCAACCGCGATTGCTTTTCTAACCACATCCGCTACCGACACTAGCCCCACGAGGTCTTTACCGTTCTTAGTAACAGGAACATGCTTCAGATTGTTTTCCAACAAAATCTTTACTAAATCTTTGATGGAAGTTTCCTTGGAAACAGTTATAGGATCCCTAGTCATTAATAACCCAATTTGACTTTCTTCAGGTTTATCCATCAGATTTTTTTCCGAGATCGTTCCAACAACTTCCATCTTACCTTTTTTAACTACAGGTAGGAAGGTTATTCCACTCTCTCTCATGACGTGGAGTACATCCTCTCTCGTTCCAGGCACCGTCACATATGGCACTTTTTCTTCTATGATATCCTGAACTTTCAAAATCTACACTACCTCCATGCTAAATTCAATGCCACACCCAAATCCTATGTATTCCCTTTTTTAAAATTAGGTTTAATTTCCAAATATTTATACTTCACGTGCATTATTAAATATATTCAACGATTTGTAAATTTGAACCTTAATGGTTTATAAGCAAGACACTCTTTATCAGTTGTATAATATATAGTTTAGTATTTAACTACAAGTTGTAACCAATAAAAGAGATTTGAATAATTCTAGTTTAAGATGATGCTTACTGTTAAAGTTGGGAGTAAAATTTTATTAATCAGTAAATTAGAAATCCAAACTTAACAAACTTAATAATGGTGCTACCATACCAACTACCACTACTTAAAAGTGGCTTCCGTGGGCAATTTAATTCTCATCAACATCAGGAGATGGTTCACCGAACCTCTTAAGAGGCTTCACTGGATAGACGAGACGGTTGGCAGCATCTCCAAACTTGGTAGACAAGCTGAGAGCATCCGCACCGCACTCAAAATATAAGAATACAGGACTATTGAAATCAAAAGGACACCAATTCCTCCCCGCCTTAAAAATACGGGTTCCAATTTGAGGTGGTTTTATGAAAATAAAGGAGTTTCAACAGTTAATGCATGATCTTTATTTTGAGAATGATAAAAAACGAGGTGGACTCGGTAACTTTGTTTGGCTGGTAAGTGAGATTGGAGAGTTGGCTCGTGTTCTGAGAACCGAAGACAAGGATAAAATGAAAGAGGAAGTTGCTGACGTTTTTGCTTGGCTTGCTAGTCTTGCAAACGTGCTTAATATAGACTTGGAAGAAGCAGTTCAAAAAAAATATCCTGGAAAGTGCCCCAGATGTAAGGATAATCCTTGCAAGTGTCAACTACTCCACCCTTGAAGGGCCGGAGCTTGTAACTATGCTCGGTCTCAGTTCCTATAAAGGGCTTCAACATCACCACACGCTACCATAGGCTGGTTGACGGCAGCCCTCGCAGCTATGTTTATAGCTGCTACGTGGTCGGCGGGGCCAGCGAATCCGCACCGAACACATCTAAACTCATTTCTACTCACTCTATTACCTTTTTCATTATGCCCGCACTCCGGGCAGATGTGCGAGGTTCCTCTGGGGTCCACAAGTATAACGGGAACTCCTGAGAGGGCGGCTTTGTATTCTATGAAGCTTCTTAGCTGTCTGAATGTCCAGGTGTGGTGGCGGCTACGCTGAGCCCTTCTAACCGTTGTCTGGTTTCGGATTCCCTTGAGGTCTTCAAGAGCTATCGCTCTACCAGTGCCTTTGGCTTTAGCCACCAGCCTCCCTGAGACGCAGTGGTTAACGTCCCTATGGAACCGGCGCTCCTTTCCAGAGAGCTTTTTGAGGTGTCGTTTGGCGCTCTTGGTTCCTATTCTTTTGGAGATTGGTGCGAAGTTTGGCGTATCTTTCTCGGGTTTTGTCGACTTTATTGCCGCTGAAGTTTTCTCCGTCACTGTCGGTGGCGAGGTTAACGATGCCCAGGTCCACTCCAAGAACGCCTTTGGGGTTGAGTTTGGCTGGTTCTGGTGCTTCCACAACCACCGCTAGGTAGAATACGCCTTCGCGGTAGATGAGGTCAGCTTGTCCTCGGATCCTGTTCATTCTTACTTTTTGGTATTCTCCAATGTTGAAGGAGATTTTTTGTCGGCCTTTGAGGGTCAGTATGGATACTTTTTCGGGTTTTTTCCAAGAGAGGATTCTTTAGTCGTAGACCACTGCGCCTTTGGGTCTGAACTTTGGTTTTGTGGTTTTGTCTCTTTTGTACGCTTCTGCGACTTTGGCGATTGCGCGTATAACAAGCTGTGCTGGGAGGGAGAACCTCTCACGGGTGTCGTAGTAGGTGTGTTTTTGGAGCGTGATTTTGTTGGAGCACCTCTTTTGGAAGGCGATGTTTGCTATGTGGTTGCAGGCTTCATTGAACCGGTGCATGGTTTCAAGGAGGGCTTCGTGTTGCTCTTGGGATGGAGCGAGTTTTATCATCAGTGTTTGCAGCACGGTACTTAATATATACTTCAGTACATAAATGAATCATGGTTGCAATTTCCTCTCACCGCTTGAAACAAGCGGACTTCCTTTGCAACAGGTCTATTTGAATTCAGATTATAAATGCGTCCAAATGAATAGAGTTTAAAAAGGGCAGAATATGCATTATTTTTGAAGTTGATTAATTTTGTTCCTAATCAATAAAAACAAGGGTGACGGAGATCTTTCGGTTTTGATTTGAGAGAGAAAATTTATAAAGTTCCTTTCCAGATTTAAATACCTGAAACTGCCATAATAATAAACCGTTATACATCACATATCTGTTCCAGAAAACATTTTTATACAAGGCTCCTTAAGAAAGCCTTAGGAGGAAAACAATTGTCGAGGATAAAAAGAAGAAGAAAGACATCGGAAGGACCAATGCCGGTAGCCGGAGCTGGTCTCATACGATTCTTTGAGGAAGAAACTGCGGGACCGAAAATAGGACCCGCCATAGTGGTCGTCATGTGTGTCGCTCTCATCGCTGTAGTAATACTTGCACTGTACTTTAGCGCTTTACAGGCAGGCGAAAACATTCCAGGTTTGCCACAGTTCTAAGAAGTCTGGCAAACAAAATTAATCCCATTAAGTGAGTAGAAAGGAATTATTGAATTTAGTTCTAATCAGTATTTTCTATATTTTCATCTGAGTCGCAGGTTGTAAAGAACATTAAGCCTCCGGTTCTGAGGTTGCGCAATTCTTCTTCGGTTAATTCTTCTACACTTACATTAGATTGATCTTTTGCTATTATCATACTGTTTCCGAATGGATCTTCAATTATGAGCGTGAAAGGTAGTTCTCCAGATTTTGCCTTTTTTATCTTTTCTATAGCTAAATCACAGTTTCTCTTTTCGTCCTCTGACTCCGCCCATTTCCTAGCAGTTACTGCGACATCTAATATATTTGTTACGACTCCCTCAATATTGGTAATGAATGCTTGAGAAGCTGGACCCGGCTCGATTATGGTGCCTAATTCGGGAATTCTTATTGTTCCGGTAGCGGCTCTGATTACACGTGCAGCTAGTTCTTTCTCACTTTTAACCGCATAGGTACATCTAATCGATTTTCCATATCGAGTACTTAGGAAGTCGCTAACATTATAACCGCATAAGGGACATTGAAATTTTACCAGAAATATTTCGCTAAAATAAGGAATGTTTAGACTAGTGAAGGAGCTTTCCAGCGATTTTCTACCACAGAAAGGGCATTCTGATTTTTCTTCCAAAAATATCACCAAACCAATTTAGGTATCCGCACTCCCAATTTTTAAATTCTGATTTGTGTTATAGGGGGTGGATTTACTATCAGAAAACAATTCGTAGGGATGGACTTGTGCGTTTCTCCTTATTCGCTCTTATTAAAGTGTGAACCGAAAATGTGAGTTTTGACTTACAAAGGGGGGTTTTAGGATTTTAGATGGGAAGTCTTAGGTAAGGATTATTTCTTTTTCTTATTTAGTTTTGACAGTAGTATTTTTGATTCTTCTTCAGGGTCGGGTTCTTTAATATCGTGTACATTTAGTTCTAATAGTTTTGAATACTCGTTGTATACGACTCTTCCAATAGCTATTATTTCCTTTCCTTCCACCTCGGGGGCCTTTATTTTTAGTGGTTCTGTCTGGTTGCTGGTCTTTTTAATCAAATCATGTGCTTCCTCTGGAGACATACTCAGTAGCTTTTGAGCTGCGTCTCCCACAAAGTTTCCTCGTATCACGCCTTTTCCATCGTCTAGAACACCGCTGAACAGATAGCGGATAACAGGTTTGTTTATCTTCCCACATTCCTTGCATGTCCATTCATCATTTACCCTTTCAACTTTTTTCGCACACTTCGGGCAAGCCTCGTAAACCGGTTTTCTCTGGTAGAGCTGAACCAGAGTTGCTCTAACTTCAACAGTCTGATTTTTTTCTAATTCAGATATGTTTTTTCTAATTATACCTGTCGCTTTGGCTTTAACGAGTTTAACATCGGGAATTTCAATTTCGGCGGTATTCAGCTCCACCTCTGAGAATCTACCTAAATGCGCTTCAACTTCTCCCTGTAAACCAGTTCGGGTATACGCCCTCTTTATTTTTACAGTATCGCCCTCGGAAATCCCGCTTACAGTTTCAGCATGGTCTCCCCACGCCACCACCCGGACACCCGCTGTATCATCCGCAATGGTGAATGGAATCATCTTTCCGCTTGATCCGTCCTTTTTGGTGAATTCTCGGGCATCGGAAACGCTGACTACACGGCCTTCTATGTTCACGCTTCTCGTGTCTGGTTGCAAATCCTTAATTTTAACAGATAGCTCTTGATATGGTTCTCGAGGTTGCGGTGTAACTTTAACATCTATTTTGATGTCGGGATTCACCTCTACGTTTGTTAGTTTACCTACGTGTAGTTCCGGCTCCTCTCTTAAACCGACTCTTGTGTATCCCCCCTCTATTTTAATAGTGTCTCCTTCGCTAAGCCTCTCGGCTATTTCCACTTGATCATCCCAAAAAACAGTTCTAATCCCTCCGGTTTCGTCTACTAGAGTTATGTTGCAGACTTTTCCTTGACTGCCGTCCTGTCTCTTAAATTCTGATGTGGGAGAAAGCCTCTGAATAACGCCTACCGTATCCACACTCATCATATTCGGTTTGATTTCTTTTATTTTTATTAGCCCGGTTTTAATTTTAGGATAATCGCTTGCCTTTACATCCTTGGGCCCCACCTCTATTCTTCCTCTGTATCCTATGTGTAACTCTGGCTCACCCCTCAGCCCCTCTTTTATGTAACCATAAAATATACGAATAATTTGCCCCTCTTTCAATTTACCTTTATCTATATTTTGTACGTGGTCGCCCCACAGAACAACCCTAATTTCTCCAGATTTATCCGCGAGTACAATACTGGCCATTTTTCCCTTTCTTCCATCCTTTGCAGTAAATTCTCGGGGGGGAAACATACGAGCGACTCTTCCAGTAATTGTTACGTTTCTCATCTCTAGAGATATGTCCTTAACTTCAAGCGTGGGTTTCTTATAATCAATATTCTCAAAAACATCCAATCCCAACTCCTTCGCTACAAGATGAGCTGCACCGTCATCTGTAAGTAATCCACCCATCTTTTTCTTCTTTTCATTTATACGTTTTAAAGCATCCTCACGACTAATATTACCCTCATTAACGATTTTATCCAATATTTCTTCAAATCTCGATTCCAAACTTTCTCCTCCTATAAATCCTCCTTAGCAATCCGTTTCTAAGAACGTGTATTTTTAGGCACACCATAGATTAATATTAATTCTGAGGGCTGAGTAAACAGTCCAGAATCTAGATGTATCATAGTAATCTATCTAGCATTTTTAAATTCACATTATAGTTATGTACGAATATATCTAATAGTTTTTACTTTTATTATAACGTTTATTCCTGTGACATACTTCCACCCCTTTGAAGGGTGTAGGCTTCTCTCGTTCAACTAATTCTTTGCGGATTAGCCTCATTTGAGAGTTCGGGGGTGTCACAATTCCCCCATCCCACAGAACTCATTATCCTGTGAGCTATATTCACACATGCGTTCAAATCCCTATTGTATTTTAAACCACAATTAGGGCATTTTAACTCTCTCTTGCATTTTATCTGGGTAACGTACCCACATCTATGACACTGTTTGGAGGTGTTTTTTGTCTGGCGTCTCGTCAGGTATCTTACTTCCATTCCTTCAAGACTGGCTTTGTACTCAATGATTGTTTGCAGTTTTCTGAAAGGTAAACTGTGAAACCTTTTATTAAGTTTTTTTGATGCTTTGAAAATATTTCTTATTCCAGTCAAAGTTTCCATAACTATTACGGAGTTTGGGAATTGTTTTGCATATTCTATTATCTGGTTGACTGTTATGTGTAGTTGTTGGTTGTTCTTTCTTTGTTCCTTGTTTCTCATATCTTTAATTTTCTTTGGTAATTTCTTTTCTCCCAAGTTCCTCCGAATATGGCCGTACAAACCTTTTGTCCGTTTAATTTCACTACCTCTCCAAAACTGCCCTTTTAATGGCTTGTTTGGGCTGTCCTTCAAAATAGCTACAGCTACAGCTAAATTCTTTTCTCCTCTATCAATCGCAATTATCGTTTCTGGATGTTCGTTAAACTCGATGGTCTTGGTTAATGTAAAATGGGCATACCAGGCGCTATTCTTCTTCATAATTTCGACTGTAGCGAATTTCCAATCTCCATTGAACGCTTTATCTATCTTTAGTTTTTGTTTTTCGCCAAACATTATCGGTAGAGAAGTTCTGCTTTTTCCATTTAAACTCAAAGAGAGCCAGTATGGTGTTAGGACATTGATAGTCTTGGAAAAACTGTAGGTTCGGGAATCAAAACGTATAGAAATTCTCTCGATTTTTTGAACGCGGTTTCTTTTTCCAGTTTTTTTGAAGGATTTCAGTATTTCAACTGCCTTATCCCTTGCAGTTTGAATTAAGCCTGTTTTTAAATTAAATAACCGTTTCGCTTTCTCGTATCCAGTTTCATGTAGAAAATTCTTGGAAGTAGAGCCAAAAGTAAGATACCATTTGACTAGATTACAGTATTCGAATAGTATTCTGTTTAACACCAAAACCTTTTGTGAATTAAGTCTGACAACCTTCCCTACAACACAGACCTTAACATCTCTCCTCAAGGGAACATCCCTACACTATTAAAACTAGGAAAACTATTTAAACGCCTCTCAGTATTTCTCCCACATTAAAATTGTGGGTTTTCTGACTATTTCTTTGTAAACGCATTTTTTCAGATGAATTCGGTTATCTTCTTTGAAGATGTTAATTTTAAAACTTCGGCGCATGTTTTGGGACTCAGTGTCTTGAATTCAAGCCCTTTAGTCTGAATCATTACCGATGCTTCTTTTGAGATGGATGGTGCAGCGAGCATGCCTCGAACCGGTTTCCCCGCGCTCTTTCTTTTAATATCCTCAAGATACTTTAATAACTGCACTACATCTTGAACCTGTGCTTTCCTCCTCTTCAACTCTATCGCAAGAATTCTCCCCTGATTATCAACTCCGTATACATCTACAAATCCTTGATCAACCACTTTTTCTTTCAGAATCGGCTTAAATCCTTCTTCGATAAGTTCAGGCTTTGCTAGAACTGCTCTCTGCATGTCTTCCTCGCTACCAAACATAATAAACTCTGCTTCATCCCTCAGATTCAAAACAAGAATAATAAAAACCTTTGAGAATAGGATTTCGATTGATTCCCTTGGTTTCTTCCTAATCGCTTTAAGAAGTACGCCCCTTTTTGTGGATTTAGTTTGAAAAATGCACCCCGGGGGCTGCCAATTCACAGGTTGAGAATCCCAAGCTCTATGAACAAGAAAAGAACCATCTTCTTTGATAAATATAATACGCTCACCTGAACCCAACTCTGAACTTGCCCGTCCCTGATATTTTATGGTACACTCACCAACAACAATTAGTGTACGGACTTGGTTAAGAGCATCGGTAATGGTCTTAGCCGCATTTACATGGGAAGGATTGCTATAATATTCCGTGGGTTGGCGCTCACTCATATAAACCACCGCTAACAATTATTTATCTGTGTGCCTTGTTGCATAATTAGCTCTGTTTTCCTTTGCTTGCGCCTCGTGAGGGGGCGTAAAGCTTATTTTCCTTGCTTCTCCTATATTTCTTTCCCTTGATTGGAGGTTCTTCTGTATGGTTGGTGACC
>Ga0315314_1001199_pt1 | contig 24044 bp, 26 predicted proteins | sample TDP9_MG_FD_203631 | JGI IMG/M metagenome (GOLD analysis project Ga0315314, IMG submission 203631) | Freshwater sediment microbial communities from Lake Towuti, South Sulawesi, Indonesia - TDP9 | ecosystem: Environmental > Aquatic > Freshwater > Lake > Sediment | place: Indonesia: South Sulawesi... | reverse complement strand
TACTTTCGCAACTTCTTAAGTTGATGCAGAGACAATTGAACCGTGTTCATATTAACCGACCTACATCAAGCCTGTGAATTGCTGGCTCCGAGCAGGCGATAATTAATCTTTAAAAGCGAATTTAAAGTCTTTCTCTGAAAAAAGCTAGAATTGAAGCATCCGCTTCTTTATTTCTAAATCACGCTTTGAAAGACCTAGAATCTTGTTTGAAATATGCCGTGAAAGTGAACAGCCAACAAAACGCAACAACCAAGAAAACGAAACGACCAAAAAGCCGCGACAAGTAAACAGTCGACCATAAAAAGGCAACAGCCGCGATAACGCAACATAACCCTTCTCCTACTCTTTACAACCTTTATCCTTGCCTTCGTTCGATATTTATTGGGTTATGCGTTATATTTCTCTCAATCATGGCACCCATACCGGTGACGGAATTCTCTATCCCAATACCAGAGCCACGTTGCAGCACAAATGAAAAAGATACCTATGAATAAAAGAATGGAAAGAATCAACAAATCACTTTTTGCTAAGTATATCTGAACCCCAAAACCAATTATGAAAAGACCTATTATGCCAAGAGCTATGGGAAATGTTCTTAATTCCAACTTATTCAACATGAAATTCAACAGTTTCGACATAGCCTCGCTCACTCCTTCTTCACCTCCTCACAGCTTCTCCACTACTCCACAATTTTGATAAAGTTGCTCTCATCCGTTGTCGGATATTCAATCACTGCAATATCGAAGTGCAAATTACCTGACTTTACCCTAATTTCCGGTCGTGGGAATCCTTTACAATAAAAATAAAGCAATACATTTTTTCTTTTCTTGCCGTGCATTAGGTTGAGAATGTATTTCAGATTTTCACTGAGTAAACTTTCTGATGGAGCGACCTTTCTTTGCCACTTCCCGAATTTCTCCTCGAACTCGTCCTCATGTTCCACAACAAACTCCTTCCAATCATTTCCGAAACTCCACTCCCCACAATACCAAGCAAAAATATCGTGCCGAAGTATCTGAATATCACTCAAATCTATGACTACCTTTTTGTTCTCTGCGAGGTTGTCCCACTTGCTTTCGATAAGATATACTGATTGAGGAGTCACGAGAATAGCGTCGAACTCTCCAAACTCGGCTTTTCTGTCTGAGGGTTTTTTAATAATCTTGCCTCGGCCAAAGCTAGGCCGGTATACGACTAAACAGTCTTCTGGTTCTGAGTCATCCCTCAACTCTTTTAGAACCGAACCAAGCCTTTTTGTTAGTCCCCAATATGTGAGTGCATCTTCTCCATAACCAATCACTCGAGGCATTTCAATCACTTCGTCACGGCTTCTCCGCTAGCCTCCACTTATATCCCATTCCGGTTTTGGAGAGAAAAAGTTTTTTCACTCTCACAGTCCCACAGAGACACTGAAATTTCTTAGTATTCGCTTTCTTCTTTGTTCTCAAATTTTCTCTGTCCATCTTTCCCACATCTTTAGCCTTTTTCTAATGGTCTAACCGCTGTCTAAGTATAGTAAAACAACCACCAAAAACTTTAAGGGTAATGCAGGAATATTGGCGAGACTCTTCAAATCTGATAAAGTAGAGTCAAAATAAATTCGAAGGTTAATGATCTAAAACAATTGAAAAAGGTCACTGGTAACACTTGTAATCTCTTATGCTTTCCGAATATACACCAAACCCAACTTTTCATCGTAAACAAATGCAACTTTATCCCCTTTTCTGATTCCGAGAATCTTGACGACTGGCTCAAGCAAGGTTACCCTGTAACTTCGAGGTTTCTCGCTATTGACAGGCACTACAGATGCTACTCCGAGTATCTTTTCCATACAGATCTCCAGTTTTATAAGTTTACAGAAACCTTTATAAACCTCTCCATTTTTATAAGTTTATGTAGACCTATAGAGGTTTATAAATTGGTCGTTAAAGAAGAGTTAAAGGAACCTCGTTGCACGTGTGAAATAGCTAATGGCAATAATATACATTTAGAGGGGCTTAAGGGCTCACTTGACTGCGTATGCTCTAAGATTGCTAAACGATTTAACCTCTACCTTCCCACCGGTAAACCGCGTACAGCTACCATCATAAACATCCTTGCAAGTTCACCTTGTATTGGATGCATAACCAGGAGACTTCAGCAACAAAATAGACCAATTATAGATGCAGTGTATCTGGAAAATCATAGGCTAGCGGTTGGAATTTTGGTCGAGCAACTGCACAGCTTTCTGGCTAAAATGGGATATAAAGTGTCAGTTTTGACCGAGGCGAGACTGGAGCATAGCACCGCAGACATCCTAATCGCTCCCACCAACTACGGCGTCAACCTCCAACACGGCAACAGCAAAATCGTTGTTGAAACAAAGACGGGAAACGAATTGAAGTACTCGCAGTTGTTCAGGTCGCTTATCGACATACCGAACGCGACTGTGGTGCTCTGGAGGATTAAGAGACGCCAAGTGGCGGTAATCCGTAGAAAAAGCCTACAGCTAATGCTACAGGCGTTCATGAGAATGTGCATCCTCCGAGGAGAAAGGGTTCTCGCTGAAACTGAACCGGTAAAATGCCAGCATTCAACTACGTGGAGTAATTTCACTCTTTCTTCAAAGGAATTTGAGAACACGATCCACGATTTCGCGGACGCATTGATGGACACTCTGCCAACCGTCATGGAAACGGTGCTGCGAGAGATACGATCAAATGGTGAAGAAAGATAGCGCGCTGGATTCAAAAATACTTGATGGAGGTCTAAATAATATTGCTGAAAACAAATTCTAAACTGACCTGCCGTAATTTAGACGATTCGGCTGTTGTAACTGAAAAAGACGGTTGCCAAACGAGCATTCGGGCAGCCATATACGCGCGCGTCGCCTCTCTAAGTCAAGAATCCAACTGTCGCATTAACAAGCAAATTGCGCGTTGCCGAGAATACATAGAACAGAGAGGCTGGATTGTGCACTGCTTGTTTGTTGATGAAGGCGAAAGCGGCAGAAACGTTGACAGGCCAAAATTTCAATTAATGCTTGAAAAAGCCAGAACAGGCTGTTTTGACGCTATAGTCGTCTGGACATTGGATCGCTTAAGCCGTTCAATCGTTGACATAGTCAACGTAGGAAAAACCCTCCGTGAATATGGAGTAGCCTTATGCAGCGTCACCGAACACTTCGATACAACAAAAGTCGCTGAGCTTTTTGATTTCAGATCTATCAGATGTCATCCCCCTGACCGAAACATGTCACCACGCAAATCACCCGAACAATAAGTCAATCAAAAAAGAGTTAGGAGCAGTTCCAAGACTATTCAAAAGCGATTATTGGGCCATTCAACATGTGCTGGACACCATTCTCGAGAAAATAGGGTTGAGCAGGATTGGAGACACCCGAGAAACATGGAAAACAAAACAAATAGCGCCAAGAAGCCAATACTAGCCGCCATTTACGCTAGAACCTCCGCGCCTAATCAGAAGTTCAACTACAGCATAAAGGAGCAAGTCAGCAGCTGTTGGAAATATTGTGAGGAAAGAGGCTGGACTGTAAAATACGTCTTTGTTGACGAAGGAAAGAGCGGAGAAAACACTGAAAGACCAAAGTTTCAATTCATGCTTGAAAAAGCTAGGGCTGGAAGGTTCGACGTCGTCGTTTTCTGGAAGCTCGACCGGTTCTGCCGTTCGCTTGTAGACCTCGTCAACATTGAGAGGGCGCTTAGAGAGTGGGGTCTCAGCCTTTCTAGCGTTACGGAATTTATAGACACAACGACCTCGGTTGGACGTTTCAACTACAGAAACCTAGCATCTGTAGCCGAGCTGGAACGCGAGCTGATCGGGGAAAGGGCAAGATTGGGGCTGTACGCCTTGGCTAAGGAGCACAGGTGGCCCAACCCTCATCCCCCCCTCGGCTATGATAAGCGGGATGACGGGAGGCTCATGGTGAACGTCGAGGAGGCGAGGCTCGTGAGGCGGATATTCGGGATGTACCTGAGCAAGAAGTCAATGCCCCAAGTAGCGTTTGAGCTGAACAAGCAAGGCATACGCACGAAGAAGGAAAAACGATGGAACGCTCGCGCTGTGAGGGATATATTGACCAATGAAATCTATATCGGAAGATACAACGTTGCTGGTGTCAACGACTACATAGAAGAGTACAGAATTGTGAATAACGATCTCTTCCAGAGAGCAGAAGAGACAAGGCTTAGGTATAAGGTAGGCGGGGCCAAGAGACCACCGATGCCAGAAAACAGGAGGATCATGAAAATCAAAAAGATGTTCAGCAAATATCTAGAATTCCTCAAGAGAGATTCTAATGCGAACACTTCCAGTGAAAAATAGGGTGAGCTTAGATGAGTAAAGGAGGCTCTACTGCTTCCAAAGGCTTGCAAAAATGTGTCGAGTGCGGAAGCACCGGGCTAACAAGTTACGAAAACGATAGAATTATCATATGTACCGACTGTGGCTTCGTCACCACCGCAGATACTGCGGGTCATAATCCCGAACGAAATTCAGGCAGTAAACGACGAAAAACAAATGACACAAATGCCTACATGAAAACATTAACGCCCCATAATATAGGATTCACTACACTGGACAGCCGATACGACATTGACGGAGACCTGCGCGAGCACGACACTTTAGGCGGGAGGCTTCGAAACCACTTTCTTGAAATGTGGTGGAAAAACGCTAGGGTTTCAGACGCCACCGAGAAAAACTTAGCTCTCGCCTTCTCGGAGATTACAAAGATAGGTGACATCCTTTCTCTCCCTAAGAGCGTCCTAGAAAAGGCCGCCACCACGTATAAGATGATTGTCGAGAAGCGTTGCGTCAGAGGTAGAAACATACAAGCCCTAAGCGCAGCGGCAGTACACATGGCGTGCAAGCAATGCGGCTTCGCACGGACATTAAACGAGGTTGCCATGGCCTCCAAGATTAGCAGGAGAAAGGTTGGTCGAGGCTACCGGTTCCTAATAGAGGAACTCGGCTGCTCCATTCCACCAGTTAAACCAGCTCACTACTTAATGAAATTCCTAAAACAGATAACAATTTCGGAAAAAAACAAGGAAATCACGGACAAGATTTTGGAAGTCGCTAACGAACTTAAACTCACGTCTGGGAGAGGCCCGATGGGTATCGTAGCGGCCGCCATCTACATAGCCTCTTTGCTCACCGGTGAAAGGAAGACGCAGAGGGAGATAGCTGAGATAGCTCGCATAACTGAAGCAACAATACGAAACCGGTACAAAGAACTCGTCAAGATCCTCTTTTTCACCATGGCCATGTGAACGACAAAAGTTTACTCTTGGAACATGTCTAGTGAAAAGTCTATGTCATCTATTCTTTCTTCTTGTAACGAGATAAAATCTTAAATATTGTTCAACAGGCGTAGTAATTCAATTACTTTTGGAATATGTGTTGTCGGTTTTCTTCAGATAGTAGTTCTTGTTCATGACCTTTTTGCGTTGATTTTGAGGTCATTTTGAGGATATTTTTCTAAAAAGACGTAAAATCATGACCTTACGCGATATTTTAAACCGATATTTCATTTCCGCTAATAAGCCTTAACAAACGCTTATTCTACGCGATAATGCGCGCGCAAATTGAGATTTCATAAACTTCAAAGGTGGGAACTCATTGGAGAGAGTGACTATATGAAAGAAGACGAACTCGAAGGCGTAGTGATCTACCTCAAAAAGCACTTGCGATACTCGATGCTGCTGGGATAGGAGATAAGAAATTGTGTCCAAATATGCAAACTATCTGGTAGCGTTGAAGTTGGCGCAAAAAGGTTACGAAGTTTGAGTACCAAGTGAAAAAGGTAAGAAAGGAAGGTATGACGTTCACATTCTGAATAAAAGTATTGGTGTAGAGGTAAAGTCAGGTAGGTATACATCGTCTTACGATCCGTCATACGATTCATGTACTGCCTCATTCGGACAAGGAGAACAGATCAAGCAAAAGCGATTCCATTATTGTGCGTTCGTAACCTTTCGTGGAAATCTAGAAAGAGAAATTTTCGTTTTTAGCCTTGAAGAATTGAAGGAAGCAGCTGACAACCCGAGACCTAGTATAGCATATTACAAAAAACAACACTTGTCTCGTCTACAAATTTGCAAACTTTGAGAAAGGTAAACAGTGGGTGCGCCAGAGGGGCGAGAAATTGCTCCAGATTGAAGTTCAACCCCATAAACAACCCGAAATTTTTCTAAATAGGTGGGATAGAATAACATAGCAAGTTGTGTTCTATGCGTGATACCGGAGAAAACATAATAGGAAATATAATGTTTAACCATCGCGGTAAACAGTATCGGATTCTAAGCGTTGCTCGCGCGCTTGACAACTAGTTAGAATAGAAAAACAAAAAGTTAAAGAGCCAGATGTCTTTTTTCAATAAATACTGGGTACATTAAAAGTATGTCCGAAATTGAAGCATTGATTAAATCTGTAACAGGAATGATTACAGCAGTTTCAGGCATCCTAACGTTGATTGCTTTTCTTCAAGGCTTTGCCGAAAATTCCTACAGTTGGCCTGCGGTGTTGACTTTCATCATATCTTGGTATATCTTGGTTGCCATATCAGAAGAACTGCACTCAAGTTTGAAAGGCATTCTCGTATCTCTAGGCATTCCTTTTGTGGTGATTGCTCTGATGATGGCGATAGCATCTCTTTTTGTATGAGGTGGACTTGAGCAACAATGTCAATCGACTCTTTCCTATTTGGGCGCCCTAGAACAAGGAAACAAAGGAAAAGAGAACAAATCAGAGAAAATTGGAGAAAAGGCATGGCTGGCCAAGACATTGTTAGAATGAAATATGTTCTTCAAGGATATGAGGTGGAACCAACGGGTAGAGGACACGATTTTCGTGTTAGGAGAAGAGACTGGTTGACTGACAGAGTTATAGAAAGTAAAACTTGTTGAAGTGAAAACGGGCAAATCACAATTAACAAAACTGCAGAGAAAACCAAAGAAAAAGAAAAGCAACTACAAAGTTGAACGTGTCGATCCTCTTTTCTACTAATTTTTTCAAAGATGAAATCGATCCTTCAAGTGCGCACGCACGGTAACAAAATATTTTGCAGATTTGGAGACCTCATACGTGGGGTTCGAGTTGGCGATTTTTTGGGAAATTTTCAACATAGGGGGATGAAAATAATGTTTGTTACAGCCTATAACAAACCTAAGCTTCTTTTTGGTTTTAGGTGACAAAAAAGGGAGAAAGGGAGCGATTAGGAAATTGCTTTAATATCTCGGGATTTTCTTGAACCGCTTAAGGTTAAACTATCATGGCTTGTTCGGATTTTTTCTTTCTCATCTTTCTTTTGAGCCATGTCTTGATGAACTCTTCTATCTCACGCCTGTTATATGGGTCTCTCCACGTGTTTTCCAGCACTTCGCATTCATTTACTGCGCCAATTAAGCCGAAGTAGTGGAGTAGCTGCATGTATAGGCTTTCCCTCTCTAATTCACTAAGCGAGATTAGGCGATTGTATAATGGCCAAAAACTCGTTTAGGATATGGTTAAAATACAAGCCTGCTCAAATTCTAATTCCCTAAATGGAAGTTGTCTGACGAAGCGTTTCTAGTTTTCTGTAGTGTGCATAATGAAGGATAAGTAAGTATGTGATGAAATGACAGATTGTAATAGTGTACAATTAGATATTATCATTCAACCGGAAAGACTTCTTTCGGTTGTGATTGCGTTAAAACTGCCTTGAATGTGGATTCGTAATTAGCTCAACGACTGTTAAGCATTGCCTTTCAAACTCTAAGAGGACTAAGTTTATCCGCCAAACTAATAGTTGGGCACGCGAAAATATGTTTTCCAAACAAGAGGACAATGTCTATAGTGAACTGCCTAAGCTTTTCAGAATATCCGATGCAACCGAAAAAACTTGGCAACCGCTTTGTTTGAAATCACGAGAATTGGAAACACTCTGCCCCTTTCTAAAGATGTTCTAAGAACTGCTGCGGACATATACAAGAAAACTGTTGAGAAAAGAATTACTAGGAGAAGATCGATACAAGCGCTTAGCGCAGCGACGGTGTATATGGCTTGTAAGCAGCATGGAATTCCGCTTACCTTGAATGAAATAAGCCGTGCTTCAAAGAGAAGCTATTTAGAAATTAGCCGCAACTATAGATTGCCCGGGAAAAATTGAACTTCTCAGCTCAACCCCTAGATACGAATCAGTATTTAACAAAGCTAACAAATCAACTTCCAATGCAAACAAAAGCCATCGAAATTGCCGCTAAAATTACAAGACTTTCTAAAGAGTTTTCTTAGGGAAAGAATCCAGTTGGTTTGGCAGCTGCTACATACTATATCGCGTCCACATTAATTGGGGGAGCCTAAAACTCAACGCACATTGGCGGAAACGATTCATGTAACAGAAGCAACTATTCGAAACCACTATAAGGAACTTATGAAGCACATTCTTTTCACTGTAACAATCTAAACGACAGAACATTGAACGCATATCGGGAATACTGAGGGCGGAGATTACGAACTTTTGGCATTTCCCTTTTCGAACTCCTTCAGCGAACTTTCAAGGTCAATGTTTCGCCATTTCTTCCTTTTCTTTTTGTAGCGCCTATAGATTCTCGATATTATGTCAGTAGCTTTGTCACGCTTGAGTGCCCATTCTCGGATTCTTTCGATTGCCTTCTTTTTGATGGCTCTTAACTGCCTCTTGCACTTTTGACAGATGTATGATGACCCGTTTCTTACCATTATGCCCCGGCATTCGTGGCAAATAGGTGCTACATCTGGCATATAATCCAAGATGTCCAGTCCGCAGTTTTCCACGAGCTCCTGTAATTCGTTTTCCCGACGACGATATTTCATGCTCACAGCTGAAATTATTTTCCTTGCTTTCTCAAACGTCTCTTCGCTGACGTAGGCCAGATTTGGGTCGTTAACAACAACTTCTCCAAACTTTCTATTTACAACCTCTCCGAAGTATCCGGGCTTGCCAACGTAGACCGGATTTTCCAAGATTTGCCTGATTTGTTGACGGCTTAACGGTTTCTCTAAAAAAGAACCGTGAAGTTTATTTACAACATTTGCCACAAGGAGGTAACTTTTATAACGTAAGAAGAGGTCGAATACATCCTTGATTATGCGATCCCAGCGTGGATCTTTTTCTATCCATTGTTTTTTCTTTCTGTATCCCAGAGGAATTGACAGATTCCACGTGCGATTTTGGAAAGCTTGAACTTTGGACCGCAGTGCATAGTAACCTCTAAGCTCGTTTTGTTCTTCAGCTCCAAAGGCCTTGATAGCAGTCATAACGAAGTCTGCCAACTTTTCTAAGTCCAGTTCTCCAGTTGGAGTTACAATCACAACTCCATAACCTCTGAGTTGCAGGAGGAATCCGAGGAGTTTGAGCGATTTTCTTCCAACTCTATCGATTTCAGACACTATCAATTTGTCGATCTTTCGAGCTGCAGCCAACGCAAGTATTATGCTAAGCTTGCGCCCGCTGAAATCCTTCCCGCTTTTCCCTGCATCAATCAGATAGAAGACACGTGAAGCCCCTATTTTTTTGGCGACCGCTCTGAGTTCAATTTCTTGAGCTTTCAGGCTTTTTCCTTCTTTTGCTTGCTTGGCGGTGCTAACCCGCAAATACGCAGCGGCGCTAACTCCCTCTTTCCCAAACAGCTCAATCTTATCGATCGAGGGGAAAACAGCCTGCAAAAGGCAGTCCTCTTTCTCCTCTTTTTTGACAATTCTCTTAGCGTCTTTTGATTTTTTATCTGATTTTTTGGAAATCTTGGCGCCAGGTTTGCTTTCATGGTTCTTTTGCGCGACCAAGCCTACTAACAAAGAGCAAGAAAAATATGACGGAAGGATTTGTTGCCTCAGCAAAAACGTCAAGAGGCATATGAGAAAAAAACATGATGCAAAGCGTCTTTTAAAAGCAAACTGCGAAAAGTCCATTATTACTTTAAGGCATTTTCTCAAATCTTTTATGGTTTTTATTATGCGGTTAGCCAAGGCTGAACGCATACTACTTTTCCTATATTTTTTGCGAAAAGCTTTTGAAGGCAACGCACCAACGGCTTGAGAGTCACAGCCACTAGAAGTTCCAAACTTCTGACTAACATTTTCATTATTATTAAATCCGTCTTCTTCATTTGTGGTTTCGTTTCGTACATGGCTTTTTTGAAGAAAATACTCGAGATCACTCTCGATGCTATTCTTTGGTCTCTCCGCCTCACCTGCGTTCATCTTTCAATCCTCCGGAGAAGTTTAAGCCAAATGCCTACTTTGATTACGAATTCCTGCACGGGCATTCGTTCTAGCTCTGCTAATATTATGTCTCTGAGCGGGGAGGATGTGGGAAGGTTTTCATACACAAACGTCTTAAGCGTTTTAATGCTGATTACGTCGTTAGACATTTATGATACCCACACTCTATTAACATAGGCCGCGGTTAGCGAGAATTAGGAGCACACAGAAAGAAGAAAGAGGAGCAAATTAAGCACATGACACGTCGATATCCAAGAAATTTTCCGCTGAAAAGAAGTGGGTTTAAAAAGCTTGCGGAAGATTGCAAAAATATACTCAGAGTCCTTGAGGAGAATGGCCCTTGCGGAAACCGAAAACTCAGAGAGAAGACAAATATCCATAGAGGAACAATTGATAGGCGCCTATCGTTTCTGAAAGATCTTGGGCTTGTAGTGAGGGAGAATAGAAAGTGGACGTTAATTGCCCATCGTAAAACCTACAAGAATATAGAGGAGTATAAAATCCAGCTAGGGCACGGTAAGGAGCTAATTAAAGGGATTTTTGCTATTAACGAGTATTTGCCGCAGTTTCTTCCTGTCCACGATTTTCCTATGAGCGATTTGCTGATCGGAGAAAGAAAGAAACTCAAATTAGGCGTAAGACCGGAAATGTGGCCATACGCTCTTCAGCATCTCCAAACAGGTTATCCGACTGTTTTCAAACTCTTTGAACAATGCGTAACTGTTTTGGAAAAACTTGGAGATAAAGTTGGGACAGGGGGCATCCATGAGAACTCAATGGGGCCTCAACTTGATCTTGAAGAGGAACAAATACGCAAACTTGAGATAGAAGCCTTTGAAATTAGAAATGCACTTGAAGAGCAACTGATTGAGCTTATTTTGAAAGTTGTGAATCGTGAGCCATTTAAAGGTTCATGTGCTTTATGCCCAAAAGTCGAAATTGGTTAAAGCAGAGAAAAAACAAAATGAACCGAATGTTGAGGGCAACCAAAACGAGTTTGGGACTCATGTTTTAGTGCATGCCTTACCTTTCTCAGTCAATTTTTTAACATAGCTCTGAAATCGTGGCAACTGATGAAAGTTCCTCTTAGCAAAGAGGTAAGTACTAGCGTCCTCTGGAATGGTTGTAGCATCCGCTACTCAAAATCCTCTTTTCTTTGGGTGAAACAAGTTAAATTGATATCTTTTTGATAGCTTCTTGGATAAGTTAAACGAGCGCCTCGTTGACCTATGTCACGTCATTCCCTAAATTCCAGCGTCATCCACACCGGGGAACTTACGATATCGAAATCAAAGTTTCCTCACATGAGACCTTCCATGCGGAATTCTTGGGTGATGGAGTTGAATAATCGAAAGAGGATTTTGCAGAAGCTTAGGCGCGATGGCATAGGTGGCATACCTGAACTGTCTATTAAGCTTGGGCTCCCGAGGACCACGGTGAGATACCACCTGCTAATGTTAGCGGCTGAAGGAACGGTCCGGCGTGTTGAACTGTCGGAGCGGGTAGTGCTTTGGGAAGCGGTGAAAGAACGAAAGGAGCCTTAACCCGTCCTTCTTGGGTGCGCGCGAAAAGACTTTCCTTTGCAGTAACTGAGAGAATCTCCCACTGAAAACGCCAAAAAATCTTTCAATTCTCCTGAATTATGAGGTACAGTAGAAGATATAACGTTGGTCCGTGGACTAGTATTTGTCGGCCACGTTTCGGTTGACAAAATTGAAAACGTCAATGGCGTAAGAGTTCAACCAGGAGGGGCAGCATTGTACGCTGCAATGGCGGCTAGAACATTGCCAACAAACGTAAGGTTGGTGTCAGCCATTGGAAGAGACTACCCGTTTCAGGACATTTTGAAGCATCTAGATCATAGTCGGGTAAAAACATACAGCATGTCCTCTACAAGGTTTCACATCCGATATAATAAAAGGTGGGACGCAAGATACGTTAAAACTGCGTGGGGCGCTAGTCCGAAGGTCAATTTTGTGGCTGCTTCGATCAAAGGACTTGATTTAAATACTATCATCCACATGTCTCCGATGAAACCCGCAAAAGTTGTTAAAATCCTCGAGAAAATAACCAGTACATCGCCAGAGGCGAAGGTTTCAATCAATACATGGATAGGTTACATAAAAGGAAGCAGAAAAAGTAGGAGAATACTTAGGGATCTGGCTTCAAAGGCCGACTTCTTCATATTGAACGATTCGGAGGCCAAAGCGCTAGCAGAAACGGATTCTATTTCAGCGGCGCTAAGACTCTTAGATGCAAAAACGTTGATAGTCACGTTGGGACAGCTTGGAGCCATAATCAGTGGAAAAAACACGGGAATTCAAATGGTTCCCGCATTGAACATCCCTATTGAAAAACTTGTTGACACAACTGGGGCTGGGGACACGTGGTGTGGGGCTTTCTTGGCCGCATACAACCTGACTGAAGATTTGCTGAAGTCTGTTAGCGTCGCTTCGATAATTTCCAGCATAAAATGCTCGAACTGGGGCTTCAACAATCTGATAAATCTGCAATTCAAGAAACCTGACGACGTAATAGAATACGTCATAGGATTGAAAGAAGGAAGTCTCCAAAAGAGCCTCGTTGACTACACAAGCGGTTAAACTATAGTTCTGTCGCTCTGCACTGAATGCAATCTAGAAGAGCCCCAACTGTTGTGAAGAATATAAACGGAAACATATTCTGACGAATGTCCAATTGCACGATTTCAAATTTGATGTCAATTGATGTCGTTGACATCAATTCTTATGGTTTCCATGATAATCCGCTCGATGACGTCCTACGTCTGTTCTTTAAAAAACCCTCCGCTATGTTCTTCAAAAATGATAAATCACGTCATCATCCCGTCGAATTTTTTCGAAACCTCCGCGAAATGGATGATATCATAATCTTCCATCCTGATGGAAGAGTTCCATGAGAATGCTCCCGGGAGTGGAAAACATTGAAAAATACGACCTTTCCGTTCCTTATCTGCCTAGGCTTTTCGCTAGAGAATTTTGAAAACCTGTTAAAGGTCCCACGCCCTATCTCTGTTCTTCAAAAAGATTTTTCTTTCGAAAGGTCGGCGAGATGAAGATCCGCTAAAAATATAATTAGTTCATTCGGACACAGAATTTCAGTTTAATCATAAAAAATATAGGTTGCTGGACTCAAAAGTAATGTGGAGGATACCTGTGACTAGATCGCGCCGAAAATTCGTTATCTTGAAAGGTACAGGTGCAAGTCGGGGTACGGCTTCGGGCCCAGCCAGAATTGTTTTCAATATTCAACAACTGGACAAAATTCAAATTGGCGATATTTTAGTTGCTCCCATGACGAACCCGGATATGGTTGTAGCGATGGCAAAGGCTGTAGCAGTAATCACGGATGTAGGCGGAATGACATGTCATGCAGCCATAATTTCAAGAGAGCTAGGAATACCATGTGTTGTTGGCACCCAAAAAGCAACGCAGATATTGAAAGATGGCATGTTCGTCTGTGTTGATGGAACAAAAGGTGTTGTATTTCGAGTATCAGCCAAGGAGATGGGAAAACTATGGGTGCAAGCACCATTAAAGAAGAAATTCAAGATTTTCGGTACTGAAGTGGAAAGTGTATGCTTCAAGATGAATCGGAACAGGCCTTTGTGGCCTGAGGGTTGGGACATGCCATGGCCTGAACCGGATACTAACAAGGAATATGGATGGATTCCTCCCAGACCCGAAGTACCCACGACACCTTTGACAGTATCGATGATAATGCCAGGAGTTGAAAGAATTCCTTATGCATTTGGATTAGATATGGGGCCACTATATACCGCCCTGTACGGCTGCGTTCTTCACGCCAGGCTTGACAAGATAAGGGAAATCATGGCATTAATAGCGGACAAACTGATAACAAAAGATGAAGACTTCGTTGGTTTCTTCAAAAAGAACTTATATGAAGCTTATGCGGATCTGGACAAAGCAAGCGAAGACCTTAGGGTGAACACAAAAACATTCGAAAACATGAGCTTAGACCATATAATTGAAAATTTTAAGAATTGGTGGAAAGTTCATCAGAAGTTCTTCTCCTTGACCTTCTTAATTCAATCCATGGGGGATGACATAATTTGGCCTCATGTTCGCGAAATGTTGATGGACAAACTTGGGGACCTATCAACGGTGTTAGACTATATTTCTATATTAACACTTCCTACAACAGAAGTCACTTCTACAAGGTTTTTCAATGAAATGGTGGAATTGCTTCATTTTGCTGCTCCGAACATACGTTTATCTATATTCTCAAACACTAAAGTTAATGAAACCATTAGTGCAGCGAGTAAGACAAAGGAAGGAAATGAGTGGTTAGGACAATTTCATGAATTCTTGGTAAAGTGGGGTTGGATGCGTGACCGAGATCTCTATTTTGAGCCTTTGAACGACGCCTCAAGTATGTTAAAGTATATCAGGAGTTACGCTTCTCCTGATGCGAAGCCTTCTCCATTAGAAGAGAATAAAATCAAATTTCAGAGGTGTGTTCAAGATATCAAAGGGTTCTTGCCTGAAGATTTTATGTGGTTCGTAGAGATGGGCAGGTTCTTAAATATGGAGAGGGACGTGCATCACCATCTGTGGCTAAAGAATACAATAGGCCCCAGAGCTATATTCTTAGAGTCGGGAAGAAGGCTCACAGAGAATGGGCTTTTCTATGATCCAAAAGATGTGTTTTTCGTTTTTGCCCCAGAAATGCTAGAGCTTTGCTCTGAGACTACAAGTGCAGAAAGAAAGCGGTCAATCGTAGAAAAGGTTCCAAATAGAATGGTTGCCAATACTTTCGTCTCAAAAATAAGATATCATAATCGGCCAGGTTATAATCCGAGTGCGATTCCCCAAAGGGATAACGAGTATTATTGAGGTAAATGTCTTGCTTAACAGAGTAAAAGAAGTTGCAAATTTACTAGAACATTTTCCTGTAGAGCAAACTGTGATTTTCTCTCATGCAGACCATGACGGATTTACAGCTAGCGCTCTTATTAACAATTATTTCCATTTGATATATGGCCAAAAGGCGAGTGTAGTCTTTCCTTATCACAACAGATCGTATCAGTCAGTCTTCGCAGAAATAATACAAAAGAAGCCAGCCCTTTTGTTAATTTTAGATGTCATTCTTAGTCAACATAAGCGCCGGCTGGAAAAAATAGTAAGAAGAGGCACGAAAGTCATAAACATGGATCACCATGATCTACTAAAACTTTCTCACGAGAATTACGTGGACCTCAATCCTCATAACTGGCAAATCGAATACCTAAATTCCTCTGGGCTTGTTTGGCTTGTAGTTCGTGAAATTAATCCTAAATACTTTAATGACAGAGCGTGGGTCGCGGGGGTTGGAGCAGTGCAAGATTACTGTATTGACGACAATGCAATTCTACTTCGAACACTCATGGAAAACGGATGGATAACTAAAATTAGTTTTGATTCTTTGCTTGACTCCAAACTCATGAAAATCGCGAAAATGATCAATGCTACCCTCAGCCAACAAAGGCATGAGTATGTTTATAACAAAATCTTAGAGGCGAGTATAAATAATAACTGGAATGTATTGCTTAAAGATAAGGAACTGAAAAAACATTACAAACATCATTTAGAGCTTTTGAAAACGGTTCAAAAGGACTACACAAGAAAACGAAAAATATTTGCAGATGTGAGGCTCGTATCTTATGAGTTCGCAGACACTGTTGAAGATGCTTTTTTAATTTCAGATATTTGCGAAAAGGAAAGAAAGCCATACGTGTACTTTGGGTATAAAAATGGACTACTGAGTTTCAGGGCGCTCTTTATTGACTACGATGTAAGGAAACTGGCTGGATTGTTTGGAGGAAGCGGGCCTCATCCTAAGGTAGCAGGCGGGAAAACTAAGAAGGGATTCAACGAAACTGTTAAACGCGTCTATCGGTTTATGAGTGGAAAGGAACGCCAAGAACTGCTATCCCAATATCTCTTTTGAAGCTTTCTTGCACGGCAACCTGCAAAAATTCTAGCGATACACTTAGGCTTACACTTAAACGTTAAAAGCCTCGATCGTGGCTCTCTTGAGAGGCTAAATTTATAGGTCTTAACATCCGCCTTATAGAAATCTCATGAGTGTTACTTACACTTTAATTCTAACACTTTAATCATGGTGCGCGCGTTGCCATAATAAAGATGAATTGGTTCCATTCTCCAAAAAATAATTTATGTAACGACGACGACCTTAACTTAAAGTATGGAACGAAAGACTAAAGCTCAAATCAAAGGTGAGTTCTGCGAGATGCATGCATACATGCAAGCTTGACTAAACCTGTGCGCGGAAAGAAAGTGCCTATTCTTAAAGGACAAAAAAGGATATTACGGGGATCTGATGCTTGCGAAGATTCAAATTACCTCCTTGCGCGATCATGTTCGATGAGACCAAGCTGATTAAGAAGCTAGTTCTTTTTTCAGATAATCCTCAAGCGTTTGCTGATATTCTTCTTTTGTGTAGATCCGGACTATGTCGAGGCTCATGTTTCGCAGGTGATAGACTATTGATTCTTGGTCTTGCACCAACGCGGTCGAACTACCATCTTTATTCAATATACGTAGCGCCTTGGACATTTCACGGCGTACTTGTTCCACAACTTCTTCTTCCAGAGGCCATTCTAATAAAAGTGGTTTAAGGCCTAGAAGCTGACTTCTAGAGTTATTATGAAAAATCCAATCCTTTGGAACCCCTGACCTTTCGGCCAAATCAGCAATGTTAGCCTCATTTTTGTACCTATCCAATAGAAAGTATCCTTTGCTACCTTTTTCCTCTCTACTCAACTGTCGACCTTCCCCTGCAACCTTCAAGACGATTCTTCTCGAAAGCATAGTGATCATATCATCTATACAAGTGCCCTCTGATTCCTTTCCATAAGCTCTATTAAAGAAATAGTGGTCATCATATTTTGCAAATTCTTCTTCATTCTCTAATATCAGTTTCTGCAGAGCTTCGTAAGAATAGAATAGCTTATCGTCACCCATGCAACCTTCATAGACGTGTTGAATTAATTCATTGAATGCATTTATCACTCTATGAGTGTAGACTGTTGCCCACATATGATATCGACCAATAATGTATCCCTCGGCAGCATGTTTTCCACCTTGCTCTACACAGAGTAATCCATGTTTGTCTAAGGCTAAAGTATGAATGAGACGATCTAAATCAAATTTCCCATAGGCAACCCCGGTGTGAATAGAATCTCGCAAAAGGTAGTCAATTCTGTCGGCGTCGAGATCGGAACTCATCAGCTGATTGAAGAGGTCTTCTGATGATTCGCCCGTAAAGACTTGCGCTATTTCCTTTGGCTCGTACCCATATTTGCCAAGAATATCGCTTATGGCGCTATGCGTTACTACGTATTCGCTCATTTTTTCATGCTTTCGTTCCTCTCTGGTATTGTGGTCGGTCATTACTGTTTCTATCACATGCGATAACGGATAGTGTCCTACATCGTGTAATAGCGCTGCAAGCCTTAGTTTCTGTCTATCATCTGCATCCATCTTATCCCTCAGGTTCTTCGAATTGATCATATGGTCCATAATATGCATAACTCCTAGAGAATGCGAAAATCTCGTGTGCTGAGCACCTGGAAAAACTCTGTACGCTGTACCGAGCTGTCTAATGTGATTCAGTCGCTGAAAAACTGGTCCATCAATGATTTCCAGCTCGACTTTCGTGATTGGAATGTATCCGTATATCTCATCGTAGATCGATGTGTCGGAGTAATCTAAACTACCCAAGACGAAATCCAGCTAGATATTAGGAAGAAACGAGATTGAATTTTGATAAATGTTTCCATGCCTGAGCTATATCTTCATCGCTAAATCTTTCTCCTTTTTGGGCTTTCAACTTTTCTACAATTACATTAATCGGTTTCTTCTCGTAATAAGATATCTTCCATAGAAAATGGATAGAGGATAACAGTTCTGCCCAGTAGGCGAATTTCTCCGCATTTTCATCAAAACCCTTCAGAAACTCTTCCAATTTCTCTATCGCGGATATTCCCTTAGAAGAAAGCTCGGGACTTTCAACCGTATTAGGTGCCTGTTCTTTTTGTTGTAGAAGGCTGTAGGCATCGTGCGTAAGGTCAGAGGAATACGGGCCATAAACATACCACCCAAAATGATAGCCCAAATCCAAGCCAAACTGCTGTAAGAAGTAGATCTGTTTCTGCAGTATCTTTCTTTCTTTCAACGTGTCTAAACTCAGACCGCCCAATTTATTCAGACATGCATATAGCTTGCCGATATTCCCCATATCTCTCTTTCCTCATTTGCAATTATTAAATCCAAGTTTTTGAGTGTTTCGGTCAATGGGTATTCACTTAAGCCTCATCCACCGCTGACCAAGGGATTTTAAACACTCGTAAAACATTAATCTTTCGCTTAAAAAATAAAAAAAGAAGTTGCGGGGAGATAACCCGCAGAGTAGTGGGTTCGAATCCCACCCTGGTGCTCAGTCTTCTACCTTTATCCTAATTAAGCTAGATGTAGGTGACGTAACAAAAAGAGGGTTGGTATAAATTCACGCTTGAGCGTTGGTAGCCCGGGGTAGGTTCACATTCTACGTTCGAGCACGTGGGTCGAGCAGATTCTGAGCTGGAATCGTAGTGTTTTCTGCTAGGATTTGCAGTCTTCTCCTACCTAAATTCTGCCGCTAACCACTTGTAGTAAGGCCAAAACGGCCTATAAACATTTTAAGTGTAAGGAGGAGTATCTGCTTAGCTTTGAAACAGCTAAGCGGTGGCTTTTAGGCTTTACCAATGATAATGTCGAGTGGTCTTAACCCTGAATATGAAAAAACTTTTAAAAAGAAATTTAAAAGTTACTCTGGATTGGGATGGTCCGTGGGAAGATCCAGATGCTGTGCCGAAGCGAACTGGCGTTTACATGGTTATTGCGGGTTCAATGCTGCCTACCGGTAATTGGAGCATTCTCTCATATGAGTTGCTGGACATAGGTCAGTCGGGGGAGAATGGAGTAAGGTTGGATACTTGAATCCCAACTTTTTCACGAATTTCTTAAAGCTACGCTCAATTTTTTCCTTTTCTCTAGTTTCCATTCGAGTAAATGAAACTATTCCATCCCTATGGAGAATACCTCTTTTCAGACGCTAAGATTACCAATTTAGAAGATCTCCACCACCCGCTGTGCAATTATCCACGCAATTTTGTCAGGAAATTCTTCCAGATTTCTGACTTCTCAATCTTGTGCCAAGCAACTTCGATCTCTTCGGCTGAAAACTGTGGCTTCTGACTCTGTAAGTACTCAATGATTTTCTGCTTGGTGTTGTATCCTTCTTCTGGCCCGTGCTTAATAACGTAAATCAGTGAAACAATCAGCTCTAGAGAATCGACTGAGTAGAGGCTCTCAGCCAGAAAGTTTCTCATGCGATTTACTATTTGAAGCTCAGTCTTTGTCAAATCCCGCTTAGATGCAAGGTCAACATTAGAAGGGTTAAACAGGGTACGGGTGAGCTCAGGGCTATATGGACCGTGCACATACCACGCATAGCCAAATTTCAAGTCAGCTCTGAACTGCTTGAGCATATATATGAGTTTCTGAATACGTTTGCGACTAGTGAAAGAATTTAGATCATCAGCAAGTCCAAGGGCCCGAAGGAAAGCCATTGCGTCGGAATATTTTGTCATCGCTGAAATCCCCCACGTATTTCGCACAGAATTTTAAACATTTGTTCGACCGCTGAAATTCCTTTCTTTGTAATAACATAGCCGGTTCTCACTCGTGACTCCACTGGTTCCCGTTTTGACTCGATTAATCCTTCATTGGCAAGAGCTTTCAGATGAGTCGCAAGAGCACCATCGGTTAAACCCAAATCGTATTTCAATTGCGGAAAATCTATTGCACTGGCACAATATAACTCAACCATAATCGCGATCCGGTGCGGGTTAAACAGGACTGAAGGCTGTTGTAATAGCTCCTTTAAAAGATGCTTAGTTTTCAGATCAAATAATTCTTCTGCAACCGACATGGTGCTTTATATCCCTCATATAACTTTTAAACTTATCTAATGGAAAAAGATTTCCCTCGGAATCTTGGAGATTTATACCAAGTGGAAAATGACTTTCAAATTGAAAGTAAAAATCGATAAGCTTTTATTTAGCGAAGTGATCCTATAAAAGGAGAAGGAAGAGAGTATGGTACAAATGAGGAGACGATGGAACGTCAAAAGATTTGGACCTATGAATGTAGCTTGTATCCCTGAGGTATGCGGCGTTTATATTATTATGAATCGAAATAGGAAGGTCCAGTATATTGGCCGGAGTTGCCGGCTGGGAACTCGACTCGAAGAACACCTTAAGGCTGGCACAATCCCGGATGCTCGATATTTTGTTGCCTACCAAACTGATGGTGAGAAATCATCCAAAGCTTTGGAAAGGAAACTGTTCCGCCAATACCTTCCGCCTTACAATGAGCAAGAGCCGTAAGTATCGAGGTATGACAGTAATGAGCCTAGCAGCAATCTTTGAGTTTATAGCAGAAAACCCACCTACAGCGCTCATAGTCGGAGGCATCCTTTTCTTTCTCATCGGAGCCTTTTCTGCCCCAATCTCACCGACCACAGCGCGCGCGCTTCATTTTAGGCTATAAAGTGCACACAGCATGCCGCGCAAGCTCTGAGCTGCCCTTGGCCTTCACAGTTCAGCCCTGCAACGTGAACGAGAAGCTATGCTTTAAGCCGTTGCTGGAGAAGCTGAAGGACCGAGGCATCGGTTTCAAAACTGTTGTAGCTGACGCCCAATACGACTCGTCTAAGGTTAGGAGAACGGTAAAGGAGTATGGCGCTGAACCAGTCATACCATATAGGAAAAGTTCAAGGATTAAGAATGGTTTGAGGGTTGGACGCGACTTCGTGGTCCGCGGAGTTAAGCGCTTAGTGAGGCTCTTCAGAAAACGTGTCTGCATTGAAAGGGTTTTCAGCAGAGCCAAAGAATGGCTTCTCCTAAACCACTTAAGAGTTAGAGGCTTAGAACAAGCGTTCATACACGCCTGCCTAAGCTTCTCAGCCATGCTCACAATAGCCTTAACAGCGGTTAGACAGCACAAACCAAGCCATATCCGCAGCATCAAACACTACACCACCCAGTGAGGTAAAAGAAGAGACATCAAAGAAACGTTTAAGATAGAGTTAACCATCAAAGAAAAACCAAGAGAAAGGCGGAAGCCAGCTCAGAACTCGGTATTCCAGAGAAACAACCCGTCAAACAGAGAGAAATAAGCAGAGAAACTCAAAAAAACACAGCAACCACAAGATCAACGATAATTTCTAAACAGCCTAATTTAGCTTTGTTCTGCAATTTTCTTTTCTCACATGGCACTTAGCCCAAAGCGTGACAAGGTTAGATTCTCCATGTATTAACGCACCAAAATACTTAAGCTAGGACAATTTCTTTCTAACCCTATTAGGAAGTCCATAGAAAGCTATCTTAAGCATAGGTAAAGTAGTATAAATCGCGTGCCAATCGCGTTGAACACTTCCAAGATAAGGTTTCCCTTTTCCCTCTAAGTATTTCCGAACTATTACGACGCCCACTTCAATTTGACTCATTGCTTGCCCTATGAGCAACTTGAAGGCATCCTTGAAGATTTGACTGCGACTACTAAGTTCCACTTCAACAGCGATTTTATCTTTGAAAGCATCATATCTCCATCTTCCACGCTTATCTGTAATGCCGATACCTTCAACAGGCTCATCTACTCTCCAATGATATTTCTTAAATATCCTTTTAACCGACTCATCATCAAGACTAGATTCTTTAGCCAGTTCTTTTCCTATGTCCTCAATTTCCTTTTTCCACCAATAATCCTTCGACCCTAGAGGAAGCACAAATAGCCATGTTGCATCCCCACTGTCAGGTATGGAGATTGGGAAGAAAATTGGAACATATCCCCTTATGAGATTATTCAAACATTTTTTGTCAACTTCATTCTTTACATACGGAAGGAGTTTGTTTACTAGCTCGTCACGCCAATGATAACCCGTGTGAGTAGAGACTTCAATCTTTGAACCCATAAGTTTTCACTAGTATTCAGTTTATCAATCAAAGCCTCATAAAGATCATCTTGAAAAGCGCGAGCTTAATGAGCCTTGCTTTGCAATACTGTTGGAATCGTTAGCCTCCTAACTGTTTCCTAATTTGCTTTAACCGAGTCGCATAGATTCTTTGTCTTTACTTCCACATAAAAATCTTAACAAGAGTTGTCCGCAGCAACACACGCGCGAATCCAAATAGAATTAAATTCTTGAATTCTTTTTAGGTAGACATGTGGTGAATGTATGAAGAAGAGGATCAAACTGCCCAATAAGGAGTGGGGAGATCCGTTATGCAAGCTCGAAGAAAAACTAATGAAATACCCTCGAGATGAAAAAACGCTACCTCTGTCTTACGCAGTGAGCGATTGCTCAAAATATTACAGATATTTGAAGGCGATCTGGAGGAGGCTTATGGCAGACTTTGATCTATATAATGCCTATTTGTCTATTATGAAGAAGTACATGGGGAAGGTGGAAGGAAGACTTGAACTGGAACCTCAAGATGACTTTGTCCTCAATAATTTAATGCAGAACGTGATTTACTTACACTTAGACTATGAGAACTTTTTTATTTATGCACGAATTCTAATGGACAAACTTGCCTATCTAACCAGTTTCTTTTTCAGAGGCCCGAGTAATAGCTCATTTCCAAGACAAAAACAGTTTTTCTTAGATGCCGAGAACATCCCTTTCAGCCCCGACGAGGAGTACGCCAATTACATAAGGGATAAAACAGATTGGTTTGAACGAAGTCTGAAACTGCCAAGAGATAAGATCATAGTGCACGGCTTGCCGTTCACTGGTGGTATTAAAACTTCTCCAAACGGAACGTTAACACTACCAAGAGTGGGTTGGGGCAGAGATTTGCAGAACGTATGGGAAAAGTTAAAGACAATAAAAGATAAGTACGGAGATAGATATCCCGAACTCAAAGAAGTTAGCGACAATATTTTTGAGATTACAAAGTTTCTATTAGACAGACCAGACATACTTCTTGAACCAAATGACAGAAAGGTTTTTTCTGAATGTGTTAGGATTGCAGGTTCTGAATTACCGGATATTTCCTCCTTAGCCGATAATATTATTGAGTTTGTAAAATTCTTTGACCAGCACTTTGCAAAGAGATTGGGTTAAACTTCTTAGAGTTCTCCATTCTGCACGCGCATGAACTCAGCTATGCAATCACGTTGAGAGCAGGAAACGAGGTAAAAAGAGGGAATGAAATGAAATACAGGGTTTTGTTTCTCCTTTTGCGTATTGGGAAAGTTGGCATATCGCGCGCGATATGACCGCTCCCTTTAATCTCATTTTCTGAGTTGACAGTTTTAAACCCTAAAGTAAAATTAAAAGCTACCTACTTTTTGAAGTCGATTTTCTACCGTTCTACGCTTAAAACGAGGGAAATTTGAGCGAAATTAACCTCTCGAAGATGGTGCGGGGAGTAGAGTTTGAACCCACGGGAGGAAGAATTGAGTGGCAAATTCGTATGCGAATCCTCGACATAGCCCTTGCTTGAGCCTAATCTCAAACTCAGTTTGCATCTCAGGAATTTAATTTAATGACAACTTTTTTGTTAGGCAAGTTTGCAACGTACTCCCATCCCTGAGCTAGGTAGCTTTCAACATCGGCAATGTTCACTACTCTCTGTTTTGTGCAGTCCCTAGTTTCTGTGCCTAAAAGTTTCTTTCTCACAATTGCTTGAAGCTCTTCATCGCTCATCGAGGGTA
>Ga0315314_1001198_pt1 | contig 24072 bp, 23 predicted proteins | sample TDP9_MG_FD_203631 | JGI IMG/M metagenome (GOLD analysis project Ga0315314, IMG submission 203631) | Freshwater sediment microbial communities from Lake Towuti, South Sulawesi, Indonesia - TDP9 | ecosystem: Environmental > Aquatic > Freshwater > Lake > Sediment | place: Indonesia: South Sulawesi... | reverse complement strand
TGACTCATTTCCAGTACAGCGGCTACGTAGATTGCGACAACTTGCAGGAGCAGAATACGTTTATCCAGGAGCAAATCACACACGGTTTGAACACTCTGTCGGCGTCATGCATCTTGCGAAGCTTCTTGCAAGTAACTCAAATCTTTCTCAATACCTTTCCGAAGACGAGATTCAAACAGTCTGTATAGCGGCGTTACTTCACGATGTTGGACACGGCCCATTCTCACACATTTTTGAACACTTACTTGACAAGTTTCTTAAGAAAACCCATGAAGACATGACCCTATGGATTATTCAGAAGTCAGAGTTAGCAGACATAATTAAAAGCCTCGGATACGACCCAGACATAATTGGACGACTTGCAATAGGCGCCTTACACAAGCCTAGCAAAGCGTTTATGGACCAGATTATTCGAAGCGCCGTAGACGTGGACAAACTTGACTTCGTAGTTCGTGACACTTACCACACAGGCGCAGAATATGGGTACGTGGATATCTTCCGCCTAATTCACACAGTGGACGTATTTGGCGAAAATCTGGCAGTGGATTTAGGCGCACTTTCAGCCTTAGAATCCTTCATACTAGCACGGGTAGAATCCTTCAAAAGCATCTATTTCCACAGAGTTGGAAGGGCTGCACAGATAATGATTGCGATGGCTATGGAAAAAGCCAAAGACGAGTTGCATCTAGTGGATTTCAAAACACCAGAAGAATACTTGTCTCTCAATGATTACACCGTTTGGACCATGCTAAAAAACTGTAAGAAATCACGTGAGATTATTGAAAACTTGGAAAAGCGCAAGTTGCTAAAATGTGCTTACGCTAGAACTTTTTATGTGAAAGATGAAACTATTTCAAGCATTTTCGGTGTGGAGGAAATTAGGAATCAGATAAGAGAAAAAATCGCTAAAGAGGCCGACGTTAATTCTCAGTCAGTTTTCATTGATGTACCAACTTTGCCTTCCGTGCCTTATCGGCATTCTGTCCTAATGGAACCAATGGAGATTCCAGTCTTTTACAAGACTAGAGATGGACAGAAGATTTCGCAACGCTTAAGTGAAGTTTCCGGAATTTTTGATGTACTTAAGGGGTTCATCAACATTCTGAGAGTTTACACAGAAGAGAAGAACAGAGAAAAAGTTGAAACCGCTGCAGCTAAAATATTGGGCGGAGTACCTACATCCGCAAAAATATCGTATTAGGGACAAGAATAAATGAGAACCATAACGTTGAAAGGACGTCCTATAGTTTCTGGAAATGTTGAAGGTTTAGCACTGGTCTCCCTGAAGCCTATTAGTTTTCTCGGAGGCGTCGACCAAAATTCAGGCATAATTATAGAGAAGAGTCATGACTTGCAAGGAAAAAACGTAGCAAAAAAGATACTTTGTTTTCCAAATGGTCATGGCTCGACAGTTGGCAGTTATGTGCTTTACACATTAGCAAAGAAGTGGATAGGACCAAAAGCGATTATTAATCAATCTGCAGACCCTGTAATCGTTGTTGGCGCCATCATAGCAGATATTCCAATGATTGACCAAGTTGACATAAGGCAAATCGAAACAGACGATAAAGTTGAAGTTGACGCCGAAAAAGGAATAGTAAAAGTCAGGAAGAAATAGACCATGTATCTTACTGCTGAAGAAGAAAAGATACTTAATGGCGAAAGAGGCTGGGCTTATGAGGTTTCAATGAAGATTCTTGCCCGTTTGGGCGACCTTTTCAACGCCACTCGACTGATACCGATTAATTCTGCGCATATTTCTGGAGTTTCGTACAAGACAATCGGCGATGCGCCAATTGATTTTCTTGAAGCCTTAGTAAAAGCTGATGGAAAAGTAAAAGTCCCTTCGACGGTTAATCCTTCTGGCTTTGACCCAGACTATTTAGCTAAACGGTATCCAAAGGAATATCAAGAAAAGCAAATGCGGATAATTGACTTGTACAAGCGAATGGGAGTAGACGCAGTTTTAACTTGTACACCATACTATCTGCAGCAGCCGAAGTCAAATTGGCATCTTGCATGGGCAGAGTCTTCGGCAGTAGTTTATGCCAACTCGGTTTTGAAGTCGTGGACAAATAGAGAAGGTGCTCCAAGCGCCCTAGCAGCCGCACTTATTGGAAAAACGCCGAACTGTGGCGTTCATAGAGCTGAAAATCGGCAGCCAAGCATCATAGCAAAAGTGGAAGTGAATCCAAGAAATGAAGCAGAATTCGGTGCGCTAGGAATCCATGTTGGAAAAATTTTGAAAGATGAAATTCCAGTTTTTGAGGGACTAACAAATTATACAAATGACGATTTGAAACAGTTAGGCGCTGGACTCGCATCAACCGGAATGACATCAATGTTCTATTATCAAAGGCCAGTTGCACGAGGTAAGATTGAAACAATTTCAATAGAAAGAAAGGATATGAAAAACGCCGTAGAAACTTTATCTACAGCGAAAGAGCCTCCAGCCCTTGTCTTCATCGGATGCCCACACTGTTCTCTAAAAGAGATTGGAAAAGTGGCTCAGGCTTTGGAAGGGAGAAAAGTCAAAAGTGGAACTGAACTGTGGGTCTGCACTTCATGTCACGTCAAGAATACAGCGAAAGGATATGTGGATATCATTGAAAAGGCAGGTGGACACGTTTTATGCGACACTTGTGCTGTGGTTACTTGGATAAAAAATCTTGGATTCAACACTTTAATGACGAATTCTGCAAAGACCGCTTACTATGCGCCAACTTTGAACGGAGTAGATACTATTTTAGCGCCGTTAAAAACATGTATCAGTACGACATGTGATTAGCAATTGACGGAGGTGAAAAGGATTGGGTGTCGAGAAAGTCGGAGAAAAATATCGCTGTAACGTTTGCGGCAACGAGGTGAAAGTGACTAAAGTTGGCGGTGGAACTCTTGTCTGTTGCGGACAAGAGATGGAGTTAATTAAGTGACACATGCGTAGATTGTCTATTTTTTCGCCTTCTTTTTCATTTCGTCTATGATTTTTGCAATTCTCTGGTTCGCAGGAATTTTTGCTTTCACAAATTTTTCGGTAGGCTTTGTTAATGGTCGTGTTGCGTCCATTCCAAGTTTTGTTGTTTGACCTGTTTCTTGGTCAGCGGAGGGGTCTAAGGTTGATCCTCTTGCGTTTGGGATTATTACTAGATCTTCGTTTGCTTGGAAGCGTGTTGCGATTGCCCATTCAACTTCATCAGGGTTATAGACGTCTATGTCTTCGTCAACGACTACTGCATGCTTAAGACTTGGATGAGTGCCGAAAGCTGCCATCAACGCATTCTTTCCATCCCCATCTTTCTGTTTTTCAATTGAAATAATTGCGTGAAGCCAGCCGCATCCGCCTTCAGAGAGATTTACTGCTTTCACAATGGGTACAACGTTTGAAACTGCTTCCCAAATCATGGTTTCATGAGGCAAACCCATTAGCAACTTATGCTCGGCTCCAGATGGCAAAAGCGCCTGATAAATGTAGTTTTCACGATGCATTATGCCAACTATTTCAACAATCGGTTGACTTCTTTTAATATCATATGTGCCTGTAATGTCCACGAGTGGGCCTTCCGCAATTTCATTTTTCACTGATATTTTGCCTTCAAGCACTATTTCAGCGTCTGCGGGGGTATAGGCGTCTACGTTTTCGCATTTTATGAGTTGTAATTTCTTTTCGAGGAAAGTGTTGGCTACAGTGTATTCGCTTATGCTAAAGGGAAGAGGGGAAGTTGCCGCTAACATAATTGCTGGATGCAGACCAAACGCGATGGCAACGTCCAAGTCTTTCTTCGCTTCTTTAGCCACGTTCCATAGTTTGAAAAGTTGTCTAGGAACCAGACGGATGGCTAAATGATTCTTATCTATGACCATGAGACGGTGAATGGAGACGTTTTCAATTTTTCCATCTTGGCTACGTGCTGAAACTATTGCAGAGGTTACGTATGGACCAGCGTCTTTTTCGAAATGGGTTAAAATGGGAATTTTTGTTAAATCTGCTTTTTCAATCACTTCCTTGGCTGGCCCAGTTTTAACGATTTTTGGCGGAGTCGGCAGTCGCCAGCTCTCAATCAATCTTTGATACAGTTTTTCTGGTTTCACATTTAATGCGGAAGAGAGCCTTCTGCGAGTTGCGCAGATGTTTGTCACAATTTTTGTTTGGAAACCTTTCACGTCATCGAAAAATAGGATAGGACCGCCGTCGAATGCTTTCATAATTGATGATATTTCAAAGCGAGGTGAAACTTGCTCTTTAACATGAACTGTTTCGCCTTGCTTCTCCATTTCTTTGAGAAAACTTCGTAAACTCATTTTCGGGTCTCCTCTTTTCCTAATACTTTGTCTGATAGTTTCATAAGGATTTGTCCTGCCTCCCTTTCTTCAACTGTTTTGATGTGAACTGATACTAATGCTATTTTTCTTGTTTTTGCGGCTAGACGTTCGGCTAATAGGCGGGCAAGTAATGTGTTTCTTTCGCCCAGCAGGATTGAGGATAATGGTGGACCAATCATCGCTTGTGCTTGGGGGATAGCCACAGCGAGAGTTCCAAATAGTTCTTCGCCTTCGCTTAAAAGGATTAAAGATCCATTCCTTGTCTCCACATAAGTGGATAAGAAAGATATTTCTTTTTCTTTCATTTCTTCTTGAACAATTCTTGCATGAGTCATATTGAAACCACGCTATCCTTCTACTATTGAGAGTTTTACCTTTTAGATTTTTCAAGCCTAAGCATACTAGACATTTTTTAGGAAGCAATTTTACCTGAGCCGATCATTAAGACAAGGTTTAAAGAAACGAAAAAAGGGCAAAACAGTCTATCCGGTTTCCCGTTGAGGGCTTCCTAGGAAATATCATCAAGAAAAGGTTTCAGGGGGAAAACAGCTCGAAAGATCGAATCCCAACTTTACATTGATAGAAAAATTTATGGGTTCTGAAGGTAAGTGATATCTTGGCTTCAAGTTGAAGTGAGCCAGAAAAACCTCTATGGAAAAACTGCACACAAATTCAGAACAGCTTCCCTCCATGATAAATTCTCTAAAAGAAGTTGTAACCATAATAATGGGCCTAGCTTTAACCAACGCCATTGTGCAGTTTGTTCTCCTAAATAACAAGGTTGTAGAAATTGCGGATCTTAATCTGGATTCGATGTTAGCATTTTTTCTTCTGGTTATTAATGGAGTCAGATTCTACCATGGAAATATGAGATACTTAGACGTAACTTATATGTTAGAATCTGTGCAACCATCGACATCTGCTCCTAAGCAGCATCACAAAGGAGAAAAAGTTTCTATTGACTTTTTCAGCGTATTGGCCGAGAGTCTTATTTTTTGTGTCATGACTTTCTACCAAAGAAAACTCCCATATCTTTTCTCTCTATTTATTATTTTGTTAATAGTCGATGTCTCTTGGTTTTTTGTTATGTACCAATTTGTGCCTGATAAAGCGACTTTTAAATATCAAAAATTCTGGATTGAAAACAATGTAGGTGCAATTTTCTTGATGTTTATATTCACCATCTGCAGTGTTTCAAATGCAGTAGATTCAGAAGTTGTTAATAAAATCCTCTTTGCAATACTATTTATCAATACTGCTCTTGATTACATAATATGCAGGAAGTTCTATTTTCCTGTGTATAAGGGCGACGAAAGCCAAAGATGACCAGCAGCATATCATAAAACTCAAGTGAGTAGAAATGAGTAGATCAAAAAGTATGAAAATCTATGTTGCAGGACCATATACAGCTCGGCATTTAAGGGACACCCAAAGAAACGTTGACACAGCAATAGATATGGGTATACAGATCTGGAAAAAAGGCCATTTCCCATATATTCCGCATCTAACTCATTACATATATCTTAGACCGACCTGTGATCTTGAATGGGAAGACTTCATAGAATGGGACAAGGTTTGGCTCGATGCTTGTGATGCGTTTCTCTATCTTGGCAAATCAAGAGGAGCAGACCTCGAGTTAAAATATGCAAAGTCAAAGGGCAAAATTATCTTCAAGAATCTGGATGACATCCCTTTTGTTCCACGTCAGCTTTCCACAAAAATTTTGAACTCATGCCGAGTGAGGAAAGTAAAAGTCGTAACATAGTCGGTAATCAAGGAATGTGCGTACAGCCGCTATAGCAAAGAGAACGACATTAGTTTGAGCCCAACCAGTGAGTGCTGGTTCCCAAAGAACTATGAGAATGAGAGCTACTCCTCCATTCAATGCAATCCATAATTTTGGTGCTTCACCAATTGAGTTTCTTGACTTGAAGTATGTGAAACTCACCCAAGCAATATCTAAAACTAAAAGAGCGCCGAACCATCCAACAAAACTAGCCAACTGATATATGCTTTTACCCATCGCGTAAAATATGACCGCTTCCAACGACAAGGCAAAGAAGTCAATTAAAGGTTCTCCTTTCTTACCACTTTGAGAACTGGCTCGATACGTCCGCATCATATAAGTAGCGGCACCTTGATAAAAGGGGACTATTGTGAGAAAGAACGTAGCAAATATCGCGAGGTCTTGCACTGGCAATTCAAATAGATTGCGAACCGTGCCTTGCGGTGCTACAAGTAGACCAATTGAAGTTGTTAAAGCCAGTGCAACAACAACGCTGTAAAGGTATAGAAGTACGCGCACAACATCTTGAACTTGATAAGTACTTTTGTCATTAGCCACATTCGAACCTCATAGAATCAATGAAAAAGAGAGATAAATAAGTTTAGTCCTAGAACTTGTCTCAGAGAAACCAGTGGGTTCAACTCATGCGAAATCTGAGGCAAGTCTTTCTACTAATTGCTTTCATCCACGTTATCAAATAACATCGAAAACAGCATTCCAGGTGATGCTGAAGATGAAGAAAAAATAATTTTGACTCTCTTTTCTCAGACCTAGACTGCTCGAATCCTTCAACCACACTTAACGCTAGGGTTCTGTAAACTTATCGGTTGACGAATTTTCCCTCTGATAAACCCGCGAAAAAGTATCAAAAACTACCATTAAATCACCCAATTAAATCACGCATAACAACATTATAAATCACGCAAAAACCACATCAAACACAACCCAAAAAACAAAGCCCAACAAAAACAAAACCCAAAATACAAACAGCCACCAACCCAAAAAAACAAAAAATTTTCCCAAGAACCCTACTAACAGACCAGAGTTAGTAAGCTTAAAATAATTGAATGAACTGATGAAGTAACGAATTTCACCACAATTAGAGGAAAAATATAAAGTAAGAGGGAGAAAAAAGAAGTGAGCAAACCGACAAAACCACACCTAAACCTAATAATCATAGGACACGTTGACCACGGAAAATCAACTACCACAGGACACCTCTTCTACCTAACAGGAACAATAGACGAACGCACAGCAAAGGCATATGAAGAAGAAGCCAAAAAAATGGGCAAAGAAACCTTCAAATTCGCATGGGTACTAGACAGACTTAAGGAAGAAAGAGAAAGAGGCCTAACAATAGACTTAGCTTTCCTACGCTTTGAAACACCAAAATACTTCTTCACAATAATCGACGCACCTGGGCATAGAGACTTTGTTAAGAACATGATAACAGGCGCCAGCCAGGCAGACGCAGCTGTCCTTGTCGTTTCTGCTAAAAGAGGAGAATTCGAAGCAGGCATCGGACCAGGAGGACAAACAAGAGAACACGCCTTTCTAGCGTTCACTTTGGGAATTCGCCAGCTAACAGTTGCAATAAACAAAATGGACGACGCCTCTGTGAAGTGGAGCCAAGAAAGATACGAGGAAATCAAAAACGAAATCAACCGCACATTGAAAATGGCAGGCTTCAAAACAGAAAAATTTGCCTTTGTACCCACTTCCGGATGGTTAGGCGACAACTTAGTCAAACCAAGCAAAAACATGCCGTGGTATAAGGGACCAACACTCTATGAGGCATTAGACACCTTTGAAGTGCCACCAAAACCCATAACAAAACCGTTACGCCTACCAGTACAAGACGTTTACACAATCACAGGCGTTGGCACAGTTCCAGTTGGAAGAGTTGAAACAGGCATACTCAAAGAAGGCGACACACTAGTCTTCATGCCGTCAAACGTTAAAGGAGAAGTCAAATCAATCGAAACTCATCATGTGAGAATCCCACAGGCTGAACCAGGCGACAACATAGGATTCAATGTTAGGGGTATAGCCAAAAAAGACATTCGAAGAGGAGACGTAGCAGGTCACCCCGATAAGTTGCCAACGGTTGCCAAAGAGTTCCTAGGACAAATCATCATTCTATACCATCCAACAGCCATCGCAGTAGGATACACACCAGTTGTACACGCTCACACTGGACAAACTGCATGCACATTCGTAGAACTTGTCAAAAAACTCGACCCAAGAACAGGACAAACAGTTGAAGAAAAACCCGCATTCCTGAAAACAGGCGACGGTGCACTAGTTCGCCTTAAGCCAGTAGAGCCCATCTCAGTAGAAACTGTGACAGATTTTCCAGAACTTGGACGATTTGCAATAAGGGACATGGGAACAACCATCGCAGCAGGGGTTATCAAAGAAATCACACAGAAGGGATAAACTCCCTTCTCCACCTTCCCTAATTTTTTCAGTTCACGATTCGGCAGATTAGCGACTGCATAGCTTAAATTTTACTCTACACATTTCCACATATGGGCAACAGAAAAATGAGCAAAATCTCTAACGTTTCTCAAGTTATCTTAGCCATAGCGGTCTTAGCTGCAATAGTGCTGGGCATCTTAGGCGTGTTATACCTTCTTGCTTCAGCGCTGGAACCTGCTCGCCTTTGGGTAGGCATAACGCTTCTTGGAATATCGCTTATCCTTACCTTCTTTGTCTATAAGAGTCTAGTCAAGCCTTCGCCTATCACTGTTCATTGGTCTCCGTCTGGACCCTTAAATCTGGAAGAATTGAAGTGCCCAAACTGTAGCGGCGCATTGAAGTTGGATGATCCGAACAAGACAAAAGTTGTGTGCCAATATTGCGGTCGACTTGTCGAGATTGTGGAGGAGCCTAAGTGGTGAAGACTCCACAAAGGTATCTATATGTTTTCTTCGTTTTTGCGTTGTATGTTTTATCTTTCTTCACGTTAACCATCCAGAGTGGAGAAGCGAACCATATCGCCCAGATTGCGCCTACATATCATATCGAGAAACAATGGGTCAAGATATGGATCAACAAAAACGGCACAATCGATCTCCTATACAATGTAACGTTGGTTTGTGATTCTGGCAACATTTCATGGATTAGGATTGGGCAACCTAACGAATATTACACGATAGGAATCTGCACGGATGAAAATGGACAACCTCTCGACAAAACAAAAGTGGTTGAAGATTCGGAGGTTGGCGTCAAAATTTTCTTGAAATCTAAGTTGAATTTTACTAATCCAGAAGCTACGATTATTTTGCTCACGCGCGTTGACAGAATGGTGTGGAAAGACGAATGGAATCCTGGAAATGTAGGCATGGTATTCATACCGACATGGTGGACTTATACTCATGTTTACGATTTTAGAATTGCTGTTGTATTACCTGGAAACGTTTCTGTTTCAGAAATAGGATGCTCTCCTAACTGGAACAGTACATTTCCTGAAGATGGAAATCGTGTTGTTTATTGGGAAAAGAACCATCTTGCCCCAGATGAAAAATTTCAGATAAGTGTTGGTTTTCCTAAGCAATACGTCGATTTCTATTATTCTAAAAGCACATGGGATAAAATACGCGAAGCTATAGGGTCTTTCTTGGGACCAGTAATTGCCCTTTCTGTAATAGCAATCGTTGCAGTGGTAGTAGTTAAAGGCATAAAAAAATTCCCGTACACCGAGCCAAAGCTTTCTATGGAGGTTCTTGGTGTTCGCAAAGGACTTACTGCGGTTGAGGCAGCCATTTTGTTAGATGTTGACCCAAAGAAAGTTTTGACAATGATTCTTTTTGGCTTGCTATGGAAAAACGCGGTTGAGGTTATTGAAACAGAGCCTTATCTTCGCTTAAAAATCCTTAGCACAGCGAATTTGCATTACTATGAAATAGATTTTATCGACGCAGTTGTTAAGCCAAGCCTTATATCAACCGAAGATGCTCTTGCTGGAACTCTAAGCGACAAAAAACTTTCAGACCTTATTAACACTCTTTATGCAAAGGTTGACGAGAAAGTCAAATACTACTGTCGAGCTGACACAATCGCCTATTACCGCAGAGTAGTTGGAAAAGCATGGGCTCAAGTAAGCGCTGCCAAAACTCCCGAAGTCAAAGCAGTCCAATTCAATGAAAACCTCGAATGGCTAGTTATTGACCCGAGATTCAAAAGAAGAACTAGACAACTATTTAGAGGAGAAGAAGAAATACCTTCAACATCAGCCTGGTGGCTCCCATACTGGTTCACTTATCATTCGCCGCCAAGTTTTCGCGGGACTAGTGGACAACCTGCGACACCTCCGACAGCGCTTCCAGCAGTGCAGTTTGCAGACGCTGTGGTGACGTCAATTGAATCAACAACAAACCGCATAGTAAGAGACATAGAAACGTTTACTAAGGCGATACTTCCACCCGTAGTATCTTCAGGTGAGGGACGTTCTCAATCAGCTCCAGTTCGCAGTGGAGGATGTGTTTGCGCTTGCGCCAGTTGTGCCTGTGCATGCGCCTGTGCGTCATGTGCTTGTGCCTGTGCGTCTGGTGGAGCAGGATAATGGAGGACTGAAAAAATGATTAGATTATTTCAAAGGCGGATAAAGCCTGGATTTTATTATTATCGAGGTAAAGGCGATTGGGCTGGCTTAAAGCTTCATCTGCGGATTTTAGAAGATGGAACGGGAATTCTTGTAATAAATGCTTCTAAAGTTGTCTACCTAAACGAAACCGCAGCTGCTCACGTAAAGTTGATGATGGAAGGAAGAGAGCCAGAAACAGCAGTTAAAGAGATACGTCACATCTTCAAAGTTCCAGAAGAAAAAGCAATGGAGGATTTCAAACAAATCTTATACACACTCAACACACTTGCAACATCAGCTGAAAATGTATGCCCATTCAGCTATATTGGCATAAAAAAAATTGAACCTTTCTCGAAGAGTTTGCCAGCACCACTTCGCCTCGACCTTGCCTTAACATATCGATGCAACAACAAATGCCTTCACTGCTATAGTGGAGCAGCAACAGTTTCGAGAGAGCTATCAGCAGACGAATGGAAAAAAGTGGTTGACAGAGCCTATGACCTTGGTATCCCTCAAATTCTTTTCACAGGTGGTGAACCCACTCTTCGCGAAGATTTGACAGAAATCATTAGGTACGCAGAAGCAGTAGGTCTTGTCACAGGCTTAGTGACTAACGGGCGACTGCTAAGAAATTTCAATTACGTTAAGAAACTTGCTGACGCTGGACTCGACTACGCCCAAGTAACCTTGGAATCACATAAGTCAGAAATTCATGATGCCATCACGGAAACGCCGGGAAGTTGGGATGAAACAATTGCGGGAATCCGAAATCTTCTGCAAACATCCATTTACACAAGCGTCAACATGACGTTAAATCGTCAAAACCTGAAATACGCGGTTGAAACTGTCGATTTCTTCCATAAGTTAGGATTGAAACGCTTCTCTGCCAATGGCTTAATTTATGCAGGTAAAGGGCTGAAAGTTGCTTCATCATTTGCTATTGAAGAAAAGGAACTGCAGCCAATACTTGAAGAAATTAGAGATAAAGCAAGAGATTATGGAATGCAGTTTACATGGTATACTCCGACTCATTACTGCGAGCTAAACCCAGTTACCCTTGGGTTGGGAATAAAATGTTGCAGCGCATGCCGAATCACATTGTGCATAGAACCAGACGGCGATGTGATTCCATGTCAATCTTTCTTTGAAAAAATAGGAAATATCCTAACAGACAAGTGGAACGACATATGGAACCATTCAATATGCAATAGTATTAGACAGAAGAAATATGCGCCAGAAAAGTGCAAAGAATGCTTGGAACTAGATGTTTGCGGCGCAGGATGCCCACTAGAATTGAAGGCAAAGCGAATCTTATGCGGAGAATGCTATGAATCTTAACAACGTTTTTTCTGCTCTGTTTTCTGCTTCAAAAGAAGAACAGTATTAGGCGCAACATCTCGATAGGCTATTACATTGGGGCCAATCCAGCTGTCATTGCCGACCTTTACTCCAGGCATAAACAGAGTATTAATTCCTGACTTTACTCGGTCGCCAAGAACAACGCCTAACTTCGTTCTTTCTGTGTCGGCAACTTCATCTTTTATCATCATTTTAATTGTCTTAGCATCAAAACGATAGTTCGCGACGATTGTTCCTGCTCCGAGGTTGCATTCTTCTCCGATTATGCTATCGCCCACGTACGATAGGTGGCCAATGTGTGTCTTGTCCATGATTATACTGTTCTTTATCTCACATGCGTTTCCTATTCTCACATTTCTGCCTATACTCGTATATGGGCGAATGAAACAATTTGGTCCAATGTCGCTGTGCTCACCTATAAACGCAGGACCTTCGATGTATGCTCCAGAACGAATTCGGGCTTGCTCACCTATAGTAATGGGACCTATGAGATGCACTTCGTCTTCAATTTCGCCCTCAACAATAGGTTCAACTTGATTTAGCGCTCGTTGATTTGCCTCAAACAAATCCCATGGTCTTCCAACATCAAGCCATTCTTCACTGGAAACTTGAACAGCAAGTATAGACTTTTTCTCTTCTTGAATAAGAAGGCGCAGCGAATCAGTGATTTCCCATTCACCTCGTGAAGATTTGCTTGTTTGTCTTATTTTTTCGAAGATTCTTGGTTGAAAAATGTATATTCCTGCATTTGCCAAGTTCGTGGGCGCCTCCTTTGGCTGAGGTTTTTCAATAATGCCAGTCACGTGTGAGTTGTCAAGTTCTACTATGCCATATTGTTCCGGATTTTTCACTGGAACCACTGTCATTGCTGCAACAGGTTTTTCTTTTTCATAAGAATCAAGAATGTGTTTGATGATGTTTGATGTAATGTAAAGGTCTCCATAAATCAACAGGAAATCATCTTTGACATAGTCTTCTGCCATGCCAGCGGCGTCTGCTGTTCCGCCTATTTGCTTTTGAACCATGTATTCAAGTTGCATTCCCAGATTTGCGCCGTTGCCAAAGAATTGTTGAATTTTATCTGCCATGTAATGGACGATGATTAAGGCTTCGTTTATGCCTGCATTCTTTAGCGAAGTAAGAAGATTTTCTAGGAGGGGTTTTCCGCCAACTGGAATGAGGTGTTTGGGTCGAGTTAGCGTAAGTGGATGAAGTCTGACTCCTTCGCCTGCTGCTAAAACAACTGCTTTCATTTGACCATTTCCTTAACTAGCTTCTTAACAAGTTTTATTCCTTTTTCCATTATTTCCTTAGCCTCATCTGCTGATTCGGCTTCTGCAGTAATGCGTATTAGAGGTTCTGTACCTGACGCTCTAATAAGAACCCACCCATTTTCAAGAGTTATATGCAATCCATCGATGGTTAGTTTCTCTTTAATCTCTGGAAAAGTGGGATCCACTGCCTTTACTAGTTTATTCATAACCTTTGATTGGATGTTATGTGGGCATGTTACGTTTTCTCGAAGCATAGGGTATTGAGGTGCTTTAGAAACAAATTTGGATAAAGATGTGTCTTCTTCTTCAAGTGCTTGGAGAAGAAGTATAGATGAGAGGATGCCATCTGGGCAATAGTGATATTTTGGATGAATCCAAGCGCCGCAGGGTTCGCCACCGAAAATCGCATTACAATCTCTGATGGCAACTGCCACGTTGACGTCACCGACCTTTGTTCTTTCAATTTTTCCATTGTATTGTTTTACCATTTTTTCAAGGCACACAGACGCTTCTACAGTTGTGACCATGGGTGCGCCTTTATTCTTTTTTGCTACATGAGAAGCGTATGAAGCTAGAATTTGGTCAAGAGGACTTATTTTGCCTTTTTCATCTATAGTGACCATTCTGTCGCCGTCGCCATCATATGCGATTCCGGCATCGGCTTTTAATTGTTTCACTATTTGGCATAGCGATTGCAGAGATTCTGCGTTTGGTTCTGGGCTTCTTCCTGGGAAAAACTCGTCTGGCTGAGAGTTTAGGGCTGTTACTTTGCAACCTAACTTGTGGAATAAAGTTGGAGCTATATTGCTTGTGGCTCCGTTTCCTGTGTCTAACACGATTCGCCACTCTTTCTTAAGAATCACGGTTTTTTGAATGGCATCTATGTAATGGTATGTTTCGTCAATTCTTGTTTCTTTTTTGATGTTCTGCCAGTCTGCTCGTCTAAAACTCTTGCTTTCAACAATTTTTTCAATTTCGTTTTGTTTTTTTTCATCGAATGCCATGCTGTCTTTGCTGAAAAGTTTGATTCCGTTGTATTCAGGTGGATTATGTGATGCTGTTATCATTATTCCGGCGTCTGCTTTGATTTCTCTTGTGAGATAGGCTAAGACTGGTGTTGGCACTAATCCAAGTGTGTGGACGAAGCAGCCCCCAGCCAACAATCCTGCTATAAGGGAATGTTCAAGCATAGAAGCGGACGTTCGTGTGTCGTGACCAATTACTATTTTTCCAGAGGCAGTGTACGTCGCCACAGCAGAGGCGATTTCGAGTGCGTTTTCAGGAGTTAAATCTATGTTAATGACCCCTCTGACCCCTGATGTGCCAAATAGTTTTCGCTTCATTTATATTCGCTATAGAAGATTCTGGGTTCGATTTCATTTAAGGATTATTGAGTTTCTATCCAAAACTCTTATTGGAAGCCATTTTATTATTTGTATATTTGGGTTGGTGAGTTGGCGGACGGCTTTCGAACCCGTTTGTGGGTTTGAGGAAACTCCGCTCACCATGCAGAGTTGCAACGCTGTAAAGCGTAAGATGAGAGTCTTGGCTCCAGAGCAGAAACGAAACGTCCATTCAGCGTGTGACTATGATACGATAGGCTAAGTTGCTGAGGATGCTGGACTGGAAACGGTGAAACGGCTGTCCTGCAAGGTGAAAGGGCAAATAAGCGCCGATGAAGTTTCTGCCAGAAGGTGCGGGTAGCCCGTTTAGCTAAATGCCGTCTTTGAACAGAAAGCGGGTTACGCCCAATACACCAACCCATATGGACTGAGGCTGTAGAGATGCATATTAGAACAATTGCAGTCATTCTAGCTTTCATCGTTGTAGCATTGCTCATCATAAACAAGTCCTTGAGGTCCGAATGGTTATGGCTGATATCCCTTGCAGTGCTAGGGATGGCATTTATAGTTTATTTCTTTCCTCAATTCAAGAAATGGCATGCATCTAGATAGACGAGAGAGCTAAGTGAAACTAGGTATCTAGAAAGATGTTTCCGTTTATTTCTTTGAAGCTATGTACGCCTTAAAAATGTGATCTATAATGCGTTTGACTGCGTGAATTAATACGTAGATACCGCCGATCAATAGCAAGGCACTTGTTGCGTTAAGAAGACTAACAAGATATCTTGCAGGTTCTGGAGGTCTTATCTGCCCTGTTCCATAAATAATTGGAGACATGGTCCCTGAAATCATTATGCTAAAGTTTATTGCGAAGTAAATTATGAAGCATGCTAGAATAAGTTCAATTACAGCCAATACAATGCCAAAAATGCTAACTGTCATGGAGTGAGCTTTTTCCACCATAAATTCACCTCCCTTTCCTAGCCTTTACACTTATTATTCTGGCATTCACCAAAATAAAGACCTATGAAGAAATATTCTATAACATTACCATAGTCTAAGTTCTGATTCCAATATTTGACTAAGTTGTTAAATGTAGATTTCTTAAAGAATAATTTGGACTATACTGTAAAAACGTGTTCTTATTGGCTCACTTTCCAGAATAAAGATATGTACGAAGAAAAAATATCAACATAGTTCTTTATCTTACTTTTGATTTTCCAATGATAAGAGATAAAAAGATGACTTTTTGATGAATGAGGGCCATGGAGAAACGGAAATAGATGCGACAATACAAGATAATCTAGGGTTTGGGTTAAAGACTGGAATGGTAGGCAAGTACGGGAAGTACATTCAAAGCTTGTTTGACGAATTAACTAGAACCTTGCAGGGCTAGAAATTCCAACAATAACATCAGCATAAAGTAAAAAATCGCTTTTTTCATTCTCCCTTTTCGTTTCCGTTGTAATCATTAATCTTCTGAACTGTTGAGTAGCCTTTCCAAACAAATCGTGGAATAAGTTTCTATCTATTATTGAAGCATGTTCTGCAAAAAAAAAGAAGGAACTATGGGTCTACCCAGCCGAAGTCTCTGGCTACATAGTAGAGGTCAACCATATCCACCTTATAGTCTGTTTTGACATCTGCATACGTGTTCCACCTAACATGACCCGGATAAGAGCCAAAAGCATTCGTCACAATATAAAGGTCAACCATATCCACTTTCAAGTCTGAAATAGGCTGAAACTCAACAGAGTCAACGCTCTTAAAATTGGTGCCACCTACGTCTGTTAACTTCGTAACAATTACCCACTCATAGTAGATCACTTCGGCGCCATACCATGGATTATCAATTGGAGCCACGACGATCCAGCTTGTGCCGTCAAAATATTCGAGGCTACTTATGCGAACTTCTATCTTCAGGATGTATATACCTGCTGAAAGGTTTCCAAGCGTCAGTGTCTCGACATGTGACTTACAAAATTTTGCCGCCCAAGGCTCATTCACAAGCAAATCCGAAACTCTACTATACCGCGCTATGTCGCCTGGGATTCCAACTTTATTCCACATCCAAAGAGACACGTTCTTGATGCCATTAATCGCAGTGGAAGGATACACACCTTCTTTAGTTGCATTAATCTCATAGAAGTATTTGCTATGAATAGTAACGTTAACGCTTACGTCGGCTGTCATCTCATTTGTCAGCGGATGCATTTGTCCAACACTTTGGAAGGTTCCCTCGTCAAACAGTGTATAGGTTGATGGAAGCTGATAAGTCCAGACGTTTATGGGTCTGTCAAGCTCATAGTGTTTCTTGTTGGCTTCCAATATGATGTAGCCCCTTGCTGTGGGATCTGAAGTGTCGGTTATGATGTATGGTCCGCTGACAACGTTAGGCTGGTTCCACGGATCTGTTATGGGATATGCTGGATTTTCTATCAATGGTTTCCACACATGCTCAGGCAAGACTATATTATACCCAGACCAGTGATGCCCAAAATACGACATGATGTCCAAATATAATATGACAGTCCACGGGTCAGGTGTAGCGATTGAACGAATATACGCCAATTGACTAGACCAATAAGGTGGTGGAGCACCCCTTGCAGCAAGCAAGTTGTATATAGAACCAGGCACTTCAAGTCCCCCCAGTGAGAACTTAACATCACTAGATGTGACCGGCACGCCATCAGACCAGACCCCATCGTGACGCAGATGAAACGTGACCTTTGTAACTATGCCAAGACCTAAGCTGCTGGCATCCCACGTACCAATTTCCCAATCGTTAGCTAGGCTGCGCATGTCAGCAAGCGTGTAGGGATGTTGCCCAATGAGATTGTCATAGCTTCTACCGAGGACATACCAGTCCCAAACCCACTGAGCATAGATTGGATTAAGAGAAGTGGGTGAGTCACGGAATCCCCATCTCATTGTCATGTCCCCATTGCGGGCCAATGGCTGACCTGAAACTGGGTCTACAGGATGCATGTTGTACTGTGACCACCAGCCAGAAGTGCCAAAGCCTTTCTGGTTTACAACGCCTTTCCATGGCTTTCCTTCGTATACATCTTCCGAGTCTAGAACTCCGGGAGTGCCTGCATATGTCCTCTTGAAGGCAGTAAAACTTCTAGAAGCCCACAATGGAATTCCTTGCACTCGGTCTGCGATGGCTTCTTGGGCCTTCCAGGCATATGTTCTAGCTTGCGTGTAGTTTAAGGAAGTCATCAATCCCCACCCATAGTCACTGACTAAGCTGTTGTTGTTAGCTGCCTCTTTGCCGCCATAATAGGCGTAGTTCGGGGACCAACCGGGATACCAGTAGTAGTCAATGTTGAAGAGATAGTAAAGACAGTCAGGATCAGCGTTAAAGACCCAGCCTCCCGTGAATAGATGGAAATCTTTCCGAATCATCACTATTTCTTTTATCGAAGGTTCCAGTGGGAAGACTTGAGCCACATTTAAACCCAAACCATCAGGCACTGGAGCCGTCAATATAGCCGAGAGAGCGGCGCCAAAAGCTTTTCGCTTTGGGTCGCCCATTCTTATGACGAACCTCAGCTGAAATGGGATACCACCTTTAGTCCGTTTTCCACCTACAATGGGTAAGTAGCCGCTAGCGTTTAGAATCTCGTTGGCTTTAGTTATGTTGAAAGGATAGGTAAGGTTTTCTAGAGCGCCTCCAGGACGAATCTCAGGGTGCGACCAGTCTCCGTAGGCTTCACCGACTGGCGTATATAATGGACTAGCTAACAATGGCAGTGATCCTCCGCTAACGTGAGAGAAAATAATGTTGGTTCGGTTGATGCAGTAAGCCATAGCGCGTCTAAGGTTTACATCTGCCATTGGATTTCCAATTCCCGCAATATAAGCAGGGTTATTCGAACCATCAGGAAGTGTGGGGTTAGGATTGTTATTCATGTCCAAATTATACATTCCAAACTCGGGACCTGTGTCAACTATTGCGATTGTCTGATTTCGGGGGGTCGTAGTCCACTGTGAAAGGCTTGCAGAATCTACAGGATAATCTATCAAGTCAATCTCTCCTCTTTCAAGTGCCGCGTACTCTGCCGTCTTGTTGGCGTACGTTGTAATGTTTATCTTATCAACTCTTGGACCAAAAGGCTGGACAAGATTGTCTGAACCCTTATAACAATAGGTGCCATCATGGCTCAAGTTAGTATTCCAATATTCCCAAGCTAATACTGGAGTCACTATTGTCGACACTAGTGTGATAATCATTAATGTTAAAGCTTTTCTTGCTTGCACCTCTTTTCTTCCCTCTCCACTGAAGTTATACATATTATTGCCTAAAAAACTTTGGTTAGAAAGAGATTATAGAAAGAAGTTCTACTTTTGAAAAGAAACGAGGCGAAAGTTTCTATCGGGTTTTTAATATTTGTTTTTCTTCTTTTATTCTTTCTATCTCTTTCATTAGGTTCACAATCTCAAAAAGAAGAAACACGTTGCCGTACTTTATGAATTGATCAACTTTCTCAGAAACAGTTTGTTCACTTAGCTTGTCGCCAACTCTGACAGAGATTTCTTTCAAAAGTATCTCTTTCTGATTCAAACTAACCCCTCTCTACACTATTGGTTAATCTCAGACACAATAAGGATTATGAAATCTGAATAACTATCAGTAATCATCTAATAACTTGAAAAGTCTAAACTATCCTTTCCACTCTTCTATAATTATCTTCTTTTCTCCGCCCACTCTGAAGCTTACTTTAACCTTAATTGATGGTTCTTCTTTGGGAACGCGAAATGGAAACATACTGTCCTCACATAGGTCTTTGGGTAAGTAGATTAGATATTTATCATCTTTTCTTCTGAAAAGGTTTCCTCTACCTTCATGTACCATCGTTTTTCACCTCCTTTCAAAATTGAGCATTTTTCTCCTCACATGCTCCTCTTATTCGTCGCTTATCCTGAATGCTATCTTAGTTTATATTAGTTTCTTATCTTTTCGTTTAACCAGTTTTGTTTATCCTTTTTAGTTGTTCAACAGTAATTACTTTCGACGAAGAATTAAGTGGTCAAGGTTATTGGGACATAAACTTCGTTTGTAACTCAACTACTTCGCTACTGTCCTTTGCCTCGGCATAATTGTCCAAAAGTTCTCGATTCAAGTTGATGAATTGAGGCCCCCACTTGAAAATAGAAAGCAAACGCTCTGCTTTGTCTTTAAAGCCAACAATGTACAAGGCTGCAGCTAACGCTTCTACTGTGCTTAGTTTAGTTGGTGCCCCATAATTCACCGGGTTCGCAGCAATCAAGTAAGGTAGACAACGTGATGCCCCCCGCATAGAAAGTTCAAAAACCTCCTCAGCATGTATCCAACTACAGTCAATAGCAGCTAAACCTCGCTTTTCTAGTCGAAGCCTATCTTCTGGAGAAAAAGCCTTCTTTGAAAGAGGATTAAGAATAACTGACCCTTTTGGCAATGCTCTAATTCTATGAACGACCCTAACGAGGTTATGGCGTCCAAGCTTCAATGCTGTGCACTTTTTCGGATCGCATTGTTTAGCATGGTAGACCACAACTTTAACTGTTTTCTGAGACATTCTTGCGCACCTTTAGATGAGCCATGGGGTTGTCCATAACTCTTGGAATCCAATCAATAATGTCTGTTGGAACCATGTGATAGCCCTTCTCGCTTTTTACAAAGTCGCCTGCAGCACCATTGATGAAAGCCCCTGCAACTGCAGCCTCAAAAGGATCCACCTTTTGTGCCAAAAATGCGCCTACAATTCCGCTTAAGACATCACCTGTTCCGCCAACAGTCATGCCCGGATTGCCGGTGAAATTTAGTTTTACTCTCTTTCCATCGGAAATTGTGTCTACATTTCCTTTAAGCAATATTGTGGCTCCTAATTCTTGCGCCCTTGTTTGCACCTCTTCCACTCGCTTCCTTAAATCTGCGGGCGGTGATTCTCCTGTCAATATTTTGTATTCTCCAGCATGGGGCGTCAAAACCAGTGGTATGTCAACTTTCCGTTTAAACTCAGCGAATGCCTTGAGTCCGTCTGCATCTAACAGTAAGGGGATTTTTGCGACTTCTATCAATGTTATAATTTCGTTTACTGTATCCTTCGTCTCTTTGTGTAATCCTAACCCCGGCCCAATGACTGCTCCTGTTGAAACTTCCAGATAACGTTTAATAGCTGCATTGTTGCGGAGGTTAAGGTGTTCTCCTTCCAGCTTTACCGTAATCAGGTTGGGAGACATCGAAGCAATAGCGTAAGCCGTTTTTTGAGGAGCAGCAATGTATGTCAAGTCTACGCCTGCACGAAGAGCAGCCAAGGCTACGAGGGTAGGGGCACCAGAAAAGACTTCACTTCCACCTATGACTAATAGCCTGCCGAAATCACCCTTGTGCGCCTCACTTGGACGTGGCTTTACTACTAAAGAGACGTCGCCTGGACCAGCAAATCTTTCAAATTCATATGGTAAGCCTATGTCTTTTACAATTAATTCTCCTGTATATTCTTTGGCTACACCTAGCCCTGATTTCACTTTGTGAAAAGTTACTGTCAAATCAGCTTTGACAGCTTCGCCTAAAACTTCTCCTGTGTCAGAATCTATCCCAGTAGGAATGTCTACTGCAACTCGAAAAGCTTTCATAGCATTAATCTTCTTCACTAACTGCAGAATTGGTGGACGCAAAGAGCCCTTCAACCCTATTCCAAGCAACGCGTCGACGGCAACTTCTGCTTCAATATCTGGAATAAGCGAAGAGTCATAAACTTCATACAAATTGATGCTGCCTTCTAAAAACTGTAGGACTTGCCAATTCTTTGATGCTGCCTCGTCAATAACGTCAATGGATTTTCCAGCCAATATTACTTCAACTTCAAAGCCATATGAAAGTAGATGGCGTGCTGTAACGAAGCCATCTCCACCATTTCCGCCGGTACCACAAAAAATGGCAACCCTTGTCTTATCAGACTTGAACCTAGATACTATCTCGGTAGCGACACTTCTTCCAGCATTTTCCATCAGCTGAAGTCTAGACACTCCGAAGTATTCAGCGTTCAATTCGAGGGCACGCATTTCCTTACTCGTTATCTTATTTTCCTTAGCCATAGTTCATCATCTTTAAATGCGTAAGCAAAAATATTTTAGGGCATCAGATACACATAGAATCGGAGAGAAATATATGCCTATAGCCTTCGTGTTGATAAACACTGAAATAGGTTCAGAAAGCGATGTTCTAAAAACCCTAAAAAAAGTTGATGGAGTAGTTGAGGCATACAGCGTCTACGGCGTCTACGATGTGATAGCGAAAATAAAAGCCGACTCAATGGACAAACTAAAAGAAATGGTAACATGGAACATACGAAGACTTGACAAAGTGCGCTCAACTTTAACAATGATTGTCACAGAAGAATCTATAAAAGGATAATCGCATAAATCCTCCCTCTTTTTTCTTATAATCATATCGAACTGAAAACTCTTTATTCTGCAGACTTTTCATCATAAAGACAAAGGCTGACGCAAGAAAATGATTAAAATGCACATTGGATTCGACGACACAGACTCTCCTAGAATGGGATGCACTACTTATATAGCGGCTCTTCTTGTTGACAAGCTACTAAAAACAGGCGTAACTTTTATTGATTACCCAAACCTCATTCGACTAAACCCAAACGTTCCATGGAAAACACGCGGAAACGGTGCTCTCTGCCTCAGAATAGAATGCGAAGAAAGTGTTGTAGAAGAAGTTATGGAAACAGCTGTTGATACAATCGAGAAAAATGCGGATTTAGAGTATAAGGGCACAGACCCAGGCGTTGTCTTCTTCTTTAACACTATTCCATCTGAAGTCAAAGCCTTCTCCAAAAAAACAATTCAAGGAATAGTGAAAATGAAGGATGCCTTAAAATTAATTACACAGTTTGGGGCTGAAGCAGTAGGCTTCAAAACTGGAAGAGGTGCCATCGGAAGCCTAGCGGCCATAGGCGAGACGTTAGACGAAGATCACACATACGAAATCATAGCACACCGAATTCCAGAAAATTGCGGCACCAAAAGAAAAATAGAAGCAACTTCGGTTAAGGAGATGAATGAGAAAACTTCGCCATTCACTTTCAATAATATTGACCCTGAAACTAAACGCATCTTAATAACTCCACGTGGACCAGATCCAATTCTATATGGCGTTAGAGGAGAAACTGCAGAAGCGGTTAGACAAGCCCACAAGATGATTCATCCACAGGAGCCAGTAGAAAGATGGATGATTTTCCGCACAAACCATGGAACAGATGCTCATTTACGTAGAACTAGTTCAATTAATGAAATAAAGCCTTGCAACCCAGTGATTGTTCGAGGTGTAGTTTCAAGAGAGCCAAGAATCATTCCAGTTAGGCATGTTGTTTTTTCGATAAGAGACAAAACTGGAGAAGTCGATTGCGCAGCTTATGAGCCCACAGGAAGCCTCCGACAAATCGCTAAGCAATTGATACTTGGAGATATCGTTGAAGCCTATGGCGGTGTCCGTGCAGCCTCACCGAAACATCCGGTGACTGTTAACCTTGAAAAAATGCGCATAATAGAATTGAAGCCAAAAATCACCTTTTTTAATCCGAAATGTCCCAAATGTGGCAAAACAATGAAATCGATGGGAAAGAATAAGGGATTCAAATGTGATAGATGTGGCTTTCGCGATTCAAAAGCAAAAAAAATGGCTGTAGAGAGTGAACGAAACATCAAAATTGGACTGTACATAACTCCACCGCGTTCTCAAAGGCATCTAACTAAACCTCATTGCCGATACGGAAAAGAAAAATCTTGCAAGTCAGCAACGATGATTGTGGATTGGCATTATCCTTGAATTGGTTATTTGGATTCTCTAGTCTTGAACATTTCGCTGAGAATTTCGTATAATTCTTCTCCGCCTTCAACTTTCATAAAAAGGTCTTTTTCCGCTCTGAGTATTCTGCTGGCTACATCGTAGGTTTTTCTCCATTCCATTTCTTTCCACATTAATCTATAGTTTTTTAGTTCTACCCAAGCTCTGAATAGTAGAACAATAAACATGGCTAAGGTAACCATTAAGTTTAGAAGATATATGTCAAACAAATTCAATTGTCTTACCTTCAATTGCATATATCTTGCTGAGTATTGACGAAGAAAGAGAATTTAAATTGTTTGTGTAAATTTCAGAAAATCGCTTTTAGATAGTATAAACGTTGCAGTCTATATATAAGGAGTGCCACAAATAGAATGCGCAACAGAAAATAGAAATATTCAATTCTTTACATGAATTTTCACCGTAATTCTTAAGATTCTAGAACAAGAACAGTCATGGTAGGGTGCGACTTTGGTCAGAGGATTCTGCTCCTCTTGTGGAAAACCGATTGGAGGGTTCTTAAGAGACACGTCTTGGCAATGTCCAAGATG
>Ga0315314_1001197_pt1 | contig 24082 bp, 30 predicted proteins | sample TDP9_MG_FD_203631 | JGI IMG/M metagenome (GOLD analysis project Ga0315314, IMG submission 203631) | Freshwater sediment microbial communities from Lake Towuti, South Sulawesi, Indonesia - TDP9 | ecosystem: Environmental > Aquatic > Freshwater > Lake > Sediment | place: Indonesia: South Sulawesi... | reverse complement strand
ACTTTTTTAAGATGCCCAATCCCCCGACATTCCTGAAGCCCTCTTTGAGCATTGAAGAAATCAACTACTGCATTAATGACTGCCTTGTTGAACTCGAACTATTTGCTCATCTATCTGATGAGATTTTGAAACAAACTAAAATTTCGTAGGCCCGTCCTTGCGCAAATTCAACAGCTTCACAACATCTACAATTGTTTATTTATTACAGAGAGGTAAGGATAAATTAACTTTTGATGCGGCAACGTAACATCATTTGTAAATTGTGGCTCAAGAGATTTATAATTTTGACACAAAAAAGAGGTCGCAGAAAGGTTATCGCACAAACAAAAGAATTGGTAAGAATTGTGAGAACAGAATAGTTAGAACATTAGTGCTCAAACAAGAAGAAGTTAACAAAGTTAGTACTGTGCATATGCTTCTTCTACTAAGAGAGGCAGCGGAAGTTCCCCATATTTATGAGCAATCTCTTGGATTGTTTGTAGCATTTGTAGAGTTATCAGCCCTTTGTCTTTAGCTTTATTCAATACACTCTTCCCGTGGCTCGTTATTGCGTAAACGTGCATTACGTAACCAGCGGGAGTTTCTTCTAACGTTTCAGTCAAATAGTTGTGGCTCACCAAATCATCAATTATGTGATTTAAGCTAACGCTGAAAGGACCGTGCAAGTACAGTTTAAAGTCATAGGATATGCCACTGAGGCCTTCCCCTTTCGCTTTTTTCTGAACCAGGAACATCAGTTTCTGGAACCTTGTCCTGCCCCTGATTTCGCTGAGTATACTCGCCAAGATCATTGGTGCAAGAACTTCTTCAAACATTTACATCACCCCCATGTGACTGTCCCAAAGCATGAGAGAAAAACTTCATAAAATTTTCAACCAAGTATTTCTGTCCCGACATTAAAAACAAGTATCTAGTGCCAAGTTTCCCTCCTCTAAATGGAATGAATAACAACTTTTTGTCTATTACACAGAAAGGGATGTTAGGGAGATTTGTTAGATTAACATTGATTCCAATTTTCGAGAGACCAGAAATCACTCTTGAATCCGGCTGTGTCGCAATAACTTCTACTTTAACGCCTTGAGAGGAAGCTGTACGTAAAGCGTTCCTAATTCCGTCGTCATTAAACCATGTGCAGTCATGACTGTATATTTGGACGCTATTTTTAGCATTCTGTATCGCTGAAGCCCAACGAATCATTGCGATTTCCTCAGGCTTTGTTATCCAAATATCTTCATCAAGTTCTTCACTTTCTTTGGTCGATAAGACCTCCATGTGTTCATCTATCTGGCTAAGAACTACTTTGTTTACATGTTCGTATATTGCCAGAGAATCCTTTAAGACGAGTCTTGGAGATACAGGTAGATATTTGCTAGGGTATCTTTTTGCGTCAGATTTGGTTCCTCTAACGCGGGGTGTGGCCGCAAGAAAACCTTTGTTTGCCAGTCTTCGAAGTTTGTCGCTAACAGTTGGCTGATGCAGCTCAGGCATTTCATTAATAACGATGCCTGAAGTTACCATTCCTTTCTTCAGTGCCAGTGTGTAAATCTTAGCGTCTATTTCGTCAAGTCTGTATGTCTGGACAAGAAATAGTTGAAGCTCTTCGAATGGGTCTTTTTCTCTCACGCTTATCCTCATCCAACATGTATGACAAGCATAGTCATATTTCATTTTTTCTTCAAGAAACGAAGAATTTGTTTCTTTAAAAAATCGCTAGATGAAGAAAAACCAAGACATGTTCTTTAGACATATTTTCAAAACATAGATATCAAACTTTTTTCTTTTCTCTGAATTTTGGAAGAAGTGATCGGATGCCTAATAATCAAAAAGGCCAAGCTTATCTCGCAGTTGTGGTTCTACTAATCTTGATTGTAACAGTGTGGGCTCTTGTTTCCACAATGCCGCGACCACAGCCAACTATCATCGTGCATGTCTTCGAGGTAAAGCCTTCTGAATTTAAGTCAACTGAAGGTGGAGAACTACTCCTCAAAGTTGAAAACCTTGTTTCAGACAGCTTCACGACGTTTAATGCATACCTTGAAACTCATGAAAATGTAAAAATCTACCAAGGAAACACGCTGTTACCGAAACTAGGAGGCAACTACACCTATACGAAGTCATTAGAGCCAAGAGAAACCAGTGATTTAAAGTTTACAGTAAGGGGCACTCTTGATCTCGGAGACAATTCTAGAAACTACTACATTAAAGCATACATTTATGTTAACGATAAGCTCATCACTGTCACGAACGCTGCTTTCACTGTACTAAGAGGTTGACGCTATGCTGGGAGTTGCGCAAGAGGAAACATCAAATGCCTTAAATAAGAGTCGAGAATCAGACTTGCGGAGGTGATGAGCCAAAAATGTCAAGTGTAAAAGAGGCGCCGAAAATCAAGCTTACAATAGAGTCCACTGCAGGCTCAATAGAGCGGTCCTACAACTTGCACGAAAAAATTCACGCCGTCAAGGTTTCAGCTATGGCAGAACTACATTTAGATCCATCAACCGCTGGAAACTATGGATTATTCATAAAGGGCAAAAATGAACCACTACCGGAAGATAAAACACTAGGCGAGTTGGGCATCTCTGATGGTATGACTCTAGTTATATCTCCGTTGGGAGCAGAAGTCATTTAATCTGCATCGAAGAAGGAATATGCCAGTGGATCCTGAACTGTCAAAGTATTACTTCGACGAACAGATTTCTAAACTACTTTCTTTACAGGGGATTATAGAACATTATGGTTGGAGGATTAGTATAGAGGGCGTTGACATATATGTAACTATGCACCCAAAGCAACATCCGGAGAAGGATTTTTTAGTGAGGTTGCGATGCGACGAATACCCTAAGAGGGCACCTTCTTTTCAATTTGTTGACCCTACTACTAGGCAAGAAGGAGCTCAGTATTGGCCACAAGGTAGTCCGTTTCAGGCAGCCATAAGTCGTAGTCAGAGTTCACCACAACTTTGCGTTCCTGGAATCAGAGAATTTCACGAGGGATGTCACTCTACAGATTCGTCACGACCATGGTTGCCTGAGAAGTACTCCTTTGCTAAAATACTTCAAGATGTTCAAGTAGAACTTGATAAGGCCTACCCATGAACAAAAGAAAATCGGAGACATCAGCTGGTTTTGTGTACAAGCCTAGAAGAACTAGGCTTGTCGAATTTATAAAGCGCTACTACATTTCACGGGATTTATTCGAAAACACTATTAAGGTGCTTAGAAAACGTGGCCTCAGGAAACAAGAAGGTCTTGTACTTTGGGCAGGTGCACCAAGTCCAAATGCCGATGAAGCCTTCGTAGTGAGTTATATTGTCCCGAGATCGGGGCATTGGGGCGGGGGTGTAAGACTAAATTCCAAGTTTTTGCTAAGGCTATGTGAAGAGCTGGAAAGGAGAGATCTTTTGCTTCTTGCTCAAGTTCACAGCCATCCCTGTGACTTTGGGCACTCTTCGGGAGACGAGGAGAGAGCAACAAGTTATAGAATAGGGTTTATCTCGATAGTGATTCCTTGTTTCGCTTTAAATGACATAAATGATCTTTCAGCATGCTATATTTACGAGTACGAAGGTAATTGGAAGTGGAGGCTTATTAAAGGTACCGAAGTGCGTTCGCGATTTATAATTGAAGATTCTCTCGTAAGAGTTTGATAGTCATGCAGGAAAGACTTGACTCAAGAACCATGGAGATGCTGAAACAGCTCCTTCCAAAAAGCAGCGTCACCACGAACGATTGGGCTAACGAGCCAGGTATTATACTATTAATTGCTGAGGAAAGGTCCCTAAAAACTGCGAACGGTCAGTTCTCATTATGCTTGGCTATAAACGCACTTTCGAGGCTTTACCCTGTCATCACATATATCGGCGTATCAGTGCCAGACTCAGTAACCCTCTCTGCGAATGTCCCTTTATTTGCACCAGGCAAGATTCGAGATTCCCTAATGGACTTTATCGATAGGCTGAAAGCTGACTGCAGAGTCGAGTTTGTGGATAAACCAAGCATCAGTCAAGACGCTACTCTTTCTATCGGACCCTCGAAAAACAATTTAGAGGATGCAATTAGCATAGCCTCGGACGGATGGATAGCCTATGTGTCAACAGGCAAGCTTACCAGTGGTTTTTCAGGTAAATACAATCCAATCGGAGCTTATGCCGCTGCTTGCATTGGCGGAATGGAAGTTTTCAAGAGAATATTCCTGAAAAAGTCATGCCTTTTGTCGCCGGAGAAAGACCAATACGACGCGAGATGGAGGCTTAAGTTTATTGACGGTCAGATCAGTTTTTCGGTCTTTGATTATGAAGTCAATGAAACTTGCCCCAAGAACCCTCCGTTACCTTCCAATATTGACCTTAGAAACTTGTGCATCGCTGGAGTGGGCGCTGGTGGTGGCGCCGCTGCTTATGCATTGGCTAGCTTGCAAGAGCTTCAAGGGCAATTAAAATTGGTTGATCCTGATGAAGTGAAACCTGGAAACATGAACCGATACATTTACGCACTGCAAGAGGACTCTACTGAGCATAAGCTTAAGGTCGAAGCAGTTAAAGGACTATTCAAACGCTTTGAGAGACTTGACGTTCAGGCATATCCGTGCTCTTACCAAAAATTGAAAGAATCTCAGAAACTTAGTGGCATAGATGTCATCCTTTCAACCGTAGATACAAAGGAGACAAGACGCAACATACAATGGGACATGCCAAGAGTAATACTTGACGCTGCTGTTGTATCAACTGAATTCTATATTCGCCGAGTCGATATAGGAAAAAGCCCATGTTTATTATGCACTCATAGAGCGGAAAAAATTGAACGCCCTCTGGAAGAAATCCTTTCTGAAGTTACAGGGATTCCTACAGAAGAGATTACGAGACTTCGAAGCACTAATGCATGTTTTTCTGAAGAACACATAGATCAGATGAAAAATTTTAGCAAAAACCACGGTTTTGTTTTACCATCGATAGGCGACCACTTTAGTGACTGGTTCATTATGCATTGCGGCGAACTTGTCTCATCTATCACACTGGAACGATTTCCCATGCCCTTTGCGACTATTCTCCCTGGAATTCTCCTTGCTGGTGAGGTGATAAAAGACCGGTGTTTCCAGACAGATGTGATTCAAAACTACTATTGCTATGAAATGATTAATGTGTCACCGAGCGGGATGACACAGTTAAGACCAGTCTCTGATTGTATATTTTGCTCATCGACTAAAACCAAGGAAATCTACGCAAAAAAGTATGGCAGAACAATCTCTAAATAAGCCAATTTTACGGCTCTTTTGGCTAAAACGGCGTGACGTATGGCGTTACATATTTCACCACACAAACAGTTATAATAGGAGAGAAAAGAAGCAGGATTTTTAGTTGAGACCATTTACTTGGTGAACTCAGAGTAGCTGATTAACACTTCAATCATCTGATAAATTTTTATGCTTATCATTTAAAGAATTTCCATTCTAGGGAAGCTTAAACATAGAATTGAACAGATAAGTCATTTTCCCATTTGGTATCGTTATGACTTCTCATTCAATTTCACTAAAAAGATTTCTGTTAAAATCTATATCTCTAAAAGGTTCGGCTGTGCCAAATGCAACAGAAATAACCATGAGATATTTTGGGACACCTTTTTCAATAGCATAACCTTTTGCAATTTTGATTGATGATTCTCGGAACTCCAAATCGAATCCTTGGAAATATCTAAAGAATAATTGGTATGAAAATGGAAGCGAGAATTTGTAAAGAGTTGTATCTTTTTTACCCACAGATAAAATCGTTTTTATGGGAACTACGACAGAGCATGTGCAAGGTTTCCAAACTAACCAACTCCATCTTTCTGAAAGTGCTTCAGTGTTGGCAAATTGTGTCACATCCTCATAATCAAATAACAGTGTCATTGAACTTGGTGCATTCCTACATATTCTCTTCAGCTGTGCAGTTTTCATAGCTTCAAATTTTATTTTGCCTTTGCTTCTCTTTTTTGCTTCTAGAAAGGCGACCCCCTCAATTTTATCGCCATCCTGATAGCTGATGTTCATTAATAAAGCTACATCACCAAATTTCTTTTCAGGCAACCCGCTTAGTTTGAAGGAGGTCCATTCTATCTTCATTCCTCGCTTGAAACCTTTGATTCTAGCAACATTCAGTTTTTTCCTAATTTCTCTCAAAATATTCCTTGTAATGAAATCTTCATCCCAGTCTGTAGGGAAACTGTTTTTAACTTGCTCCTGTAAAATCCTTTCCACTTCGGATAGGAAGAATCCTGCGTCCAAGTTCCATTCCAACAGCCTTTTGTTGTTTTTTAACTATGAAACATGAAATATATGTGAATTATGAATTTAAGCTATTATTCTTATCTGAGTCTTTCTCATTATTAAATGGAGTCTTTCCTCTAAAATTTATAGACACTGTTAACTCTGTTATTATTCATCTAAGTCCTTAAGTGAAGTATATCAAAAAATATCCCTCAAACTTGTTTCACCCACTAGAATATATGTCATTACATTTTCGTCATGACATAATCTCTTCCTAACCAAAAATTAGTTCTCAACCGTCAAATGTGTCACGACAGGGTATTTAAGTGGGTTTAAATTCGAGTTATAGCGCTATCCCCCGCACCATCCCTAACTAAGCTTGTTTTCTGGCTTTTTTGGCGAAAACGTCGTGACATATGGCGTTACACATGTCACCACACAAAGAGCTATGAGAATGCGGAAAAGCTTATGCAAGTGTCCTAAGAACAAAAAGTAAAACGCTATGTCAGCCTATACGCCAAAAGTGTTCTAAGGTACCATATGCTGTTTCATGCGATATGTAATAGCAAATTTTATATAGTATTAAAAATAAAATTAGTTCATGCCCGATGTTATGGCGAACGAAACTATTGAGTCAAAAATCGTTAAGTTTTTTAAGCAAAGAGCAACGACTTCTCAGGTCATGCTGTCTATACCAGATGTAATGAAGGGTCTGAACATGGACAGGCGTAAAGCGGAGAATAGCCTTTTGCTCTTAGCAAAGGGAAAAGACCCTAAATTGGTGGAGTTTTTAAAAGGCAGAGTGAAGTTATACACCCTCAGAGAAATTGTAGATTTTGCCCAGCGAAAGTGGAGAGAGGAAGGTGGTACCAATTATGGCTAAGACATATGCGAAAGCAGGTGTAGACACTAGAAAGGAAGAACTATCGTTAAAAGGCCTCCTTCCATTGCTCTATGAAACTTTTTCCTATAGGAAGGATATTGGAAAAAGCTTAACCTCAATTGGTCACTACGCGGGCATAATAAAGATAAGCGATGAAATCGCAATAGCTCTCAAAACTGATGGCGTCGGAACTAAAATCTTAGTATCACAAATGATGAACAAATATGACACAATAGGTATAGATTGCATTGCCATGGTTGCAAATGATGTGATTTGCACAGGTGCTGAACCTTTATCAGTTTTAGATTATGTTGCAGTGCAAGATCCTGACCCGGAACTAATCAAGCAAATAGGTATCGGACTTAAAAAAGGAGCTGAAATGGCTAACGTCAATATTGTCGGTGGCGAAATTGCTCAAATGCGTGACATGATCAAAAGCGTACGTCCCAAGCGTGGCTTTGACTTAGTGGGTATGTGTGTAGGAGTGGTTCATCCAAAGAAGATAATTGACGGAAGCCTCATCCAAGAGGGAGACGTTGTAGTTGGACTTGCTAGCTCGGGTATTCACAGCAACGGTTTAACCTTAGCCAGAAATATATTTTTTAAACAAAGGAAGTTTGACGTTCATAAGTATTTTGACGAGTTGGGTCGTACATTAGGAGAAGAGCTTCTGGAACCTACTTTAATATATGTCCCTGAAGTGATGAACATGATCAAAGAAGGATTAAACCTAAAGAATATAGCTCATATTACGAGCGACGGATTATTGAATCTCGCCCGAGTGGGAGAAAAGTATGGTTATACAATAGAGTATATGCCAGAACCCCATCCGGTTTTTAAGATGATACAACAATATGGAAAAGTAAACGATACTGAAATGTTCAGAGTATGTAACATGGGAGTAGGGCTATGTACGGTTTTATCGAAAAACGATGTCGATAACGCGCTACAAATAGCAGAAAAATATGGTAGAAAAGCATTCGTAATAGGATATGCCAAAAAAGATCCAGATAAGAAGATTGTTCTTAAACCTCTCAAGATGATTGGTTATCCAGAAAAAGGAAAGTTTATCAAGTAAAGTATAGTACCGTGGCATAATTCTTAGCGACGATTGCAGAGTGTGACAGTTGGGAGAAACCGATAAATTATTAGCTGAGCTTCAAGAATGGTCTAGACATGCACACAAGAAGCTGACAAAGATCCCCAAAAACGAACTTTTGGTTATGAAATCTTTTGCAACTGGATATACAACAGATCAAATAGCACAACTTTGCAATGTTCCGAAGAACGAAGTTACGAGCATCCTTAACAAGAGAAAAAACAAAATAGAAAGTGCTATGATTGTAGTTGCTTATGAATTAGAAAGAGAAGCCCATAGGCTTTATAGCATTGGTAAATTCGAAGAAGCATTTTCCTTTTTCCAAAAATCCGCGGATGTCTATCACAAGCTTTGGGAGAAATCTTCTCTAAAATGTTTTCATTTTCAAGAAGCTAGGTGTCTGGGATTGGCTTCTATGGCTTTAAATGCATCACGAGCTTTTAGAGACGAGAAATTTCAGGATGAAGACAAAAATCTCATGAGGCATGCCATAGCAGAACTCGAAGTCGTAGAAACAGCTGATACATTACATGACGCAGCTAAGCTTTGCGTCACATTAGGGAATGCGCATAAAGCTATTGATCTTCTACAAAGAGCAGTAAGAAAGGTCGAGAGTGAAGAGAGAAAAGGCCCCGCTGATTATACAGTTGCAGCTTTTGCCTCCCAGCATCTTGCATATTTTTTAGGAGACGCTGAGTGGTGGAAAAAAGCTGACAAATTCAATTTACTGGCTTCGCAAGAATACGGAAAAATACGAATGTTTGGACTTGAGGAAGAAAAAAAGGCTCGAGCGCATTTGATGCGAACCTATTCGACGCAAAACATTAGGGAAAAAATTTCGTTGCTGGACAAGGCAGGAGCCATCTTTGAAAAAGCAGCAAATTTATCGAAACCTGACCCAACTTCAAGTTGGTTCGCTTCTCTAAGCTTATACTGTAAAGCTTGGAGTTTAGTTCATCAGTCTTATTGTGAAGAAGTAATAGAGAACAAAAAATTCAAAATGAAGGAAGCGATCAAACTATTCGAAAGTTCGTTTAGTAAACATCCTTCAAGCAGGATTTCTTGGGGTTGTGTGGACCTTTTCAGTGCTTATTTAAATTTATTAGAAGCTTTGCAGATTCATAAACCAGATGATTTCGCTGCAGTTCTTCTATCTAAAGAATTTGCAAATAAGGGGCTGTCTGATTTGGAATTTTCTTTACAAACGTTTCTTCAAACTGCAAGCATTTTTACCAAATCTATCAAGCGTATGATAAAAGCCCTGGAGGCCGCATTAGAGGAAAATGGGGACTACACGAAGGCAATAGAGGATATCCTTAAAACCATAGAGTTCAAAGCTTATCGAGAAACACCCGTTCCATAGAATGTTCGTTTTGAATCAAGAGACTTACAGAGTTTCGCTTCTTTTCATTCATTCTACTTAAGAACCCCTTTAGTTCCCCAGAGAGATCTGTTTCATTGATGAGCAAGGAAGTGAGACCACATATGCTACAACTGGGCACTATAGAGGTTGTTAATGAAAGTCGTTCTACTGCGCGCATTCTAATCTGGGAGGCCTTTCTTCGTGACTTCTTGAAGATCTGCTAGAACTGGTTCAACCTTTTCCGTCCACATAAGCTTAATTGTTTTTTCTAGAACATCTTCCAGCACAATTTCTTCAATTTCATTGCAAAAGTTTTGACCAATTATTCCCTAAACGCTTTAAAGGGAAAGTCTTCCGAACATCGAAGTTCCATCATTTGTTCGGGAGGAAGCTCTTCTACGAATAGAAGTCGTGCTTCGAAGCAAACACTCCTAGCTTGATGTTGCTTTGAGTTTCTATGCGCACTTGATGACATTGGTATTTCTAACCATTCTATAAAATTTCTCCATAGGTCAAATGAGAAGAAAAGAGGAAAATCCGGATAGTCCAGCACCGATAGTAGCCGTACAAACTAACATAGCAGCTCCGCGGGTCATTACGGACAAAGTTAGTTTCGGCAATCCACCCTCTTCTTGGATAGACTCAGCGCTCCGCACACTAGAGAGAAATCTTTCATAGTATTGAGCAAGTTCCTGGCCTTTCAACTTTAAACACCAAACATAAATCACCTTCGAACTGATTTAAAAGCGTCTAAAAGGCTAACTTATAAATGACTAGTTGCTATTTATTGCAATGATCTGAAGTCCTTAAAGTAGGAGGTCTCACTAAGGTGTCAAGTAGCGAAAAAGAAAAGGAAAAAGAAGAGATAGTGATTTTTTTCAACAAGGAAAAGTATATAGCACCTAAGGATACCATGACGGGTGCTGAGCTTCGAGAATTCTTTAAGGTGCCTTCCGAAAACAAACTCTTTAAAGAGACACCTGGCAAAGCGCACCCAGACATCCTGATAAAACCTGAGGACATAGTGCAACTCAAAAATGGCGATAAGTTCTACGACCTTCCACCTGGTATTGTTGGCTGATAGTCAAATGCTTCCTAGAATTGCAGAAGAAATAGAACGAGTAAAAGAGGAATATCCTAACATAGAGGTTCGCCCGCAACAAGATGGGTCAGTACATATCGAGATACCAAAGATACCTTTGCCAACTGGATGGAGCCAAAAAGAAACAAGTGTCCTCATTATCCTTCCAGTAGGATATCCTAATGTCCCGCCTAACTTTTGCGCTGACCCTAATCTTCGCTTAGCTGATGGACGAACTCCAGGCGGCTCGAGTCAAATTCAGATTGAAAATCGCGTCTGGCTTAGATTTTGCTGGCAACCAAAATCTTGGAACTCATCAAAAGAATTGTGGAACTACATTCAATTTATTCTCGAAAGGTTTGGGCTAACTCAATAGGTCCGGAGAGATATGAATCAGAGCGAGAGAATTCGGCAATACATTGATCTTGCATATGGCTCGTTGGAGCATGGGCTAGAACATTTAAAAAGAGGCGATCTAGAGCTCTCACCCAAGGATTTAATGTTTGCGATAATGCATGTTGACCATGCAGCGCAGCTCTTAGTTAAAGCAAAACTAACGTCTATCGGAGAGGCTATTTTTAAAACGGATAAGAGAACCATTAGTCACGTCGAAGGACTTGGCAGATTAAAAGAAAAAGGAACTATTTGCTCCAGTGAATGGGACGCTCTTATAGCTTTGAACAGAGAAAGAGATAATATGCAACATCAACCTTTCGTTTTTCCTGGTGAAAAGCAAAGACACCTCATTAAGGATGCATATTCATTTTTTAAGCGAATGTTTATGGAGTTCGAAGAGCATTCAAAGGATATTGAAAAGCTATTAGACAAAGATTTAATCTCACACGTTTGCAATGGGAACAATCCATGAGAAAGACAATTATTCTCACCAGAAAGGATTACGAAGTACTGAAAAAGCATCTATTACAAAAGGTTGGCGAAGAAGCAGCCTTTCTTATTTGCGGAATATCTGAGTCCGCAACTTTCATTAACCTATTAGTTCGAGAAGTCATACCTGTCCCAACTGAGGGATTTCAACGGAAAGCATACGCGGGCCTAACCATTGATCCAGAGTTTATGATGCCAATACTCAAAAAGTGTCGTCATGAAAAACTTTCGGTGATATTAGCACATAGCCACCCTTTTTCAGAGACTGCTGTGAGGTTCTCTAGCATAGACGATATGGGAGAGCGATTACTTATCCCAAAGGTGAAGCAACGAATAGCCGACAGACATCATGCAACTTTGGTATTGGGACGTTCCAGTGTGGATGCTCGAATATGGAAGAAAGGAAAAAATTACGGGGAGCCAATTGACCTCATAAAAATAATAGGTTATCAAACAGAGGAGCTATATCCAACAAGCGCCAAGGGACCTTTGAAAGCCGAGCTTAAAGAGATTCATAACAGACAAATTTTGGCATTGGGTGAAGCAGGACAAAGGTTGGTTCAGAGAACAAAGGTAGGAATAGTTGGTTTAGGAGGAATCGGTTCTCAAGTTTTCCAGCAACTCGTCCACTTAGGTGTTTCAAAATTTGTTCTTGTAGACCCTGACTTTGTTGAAGAAAGCAATCTTTCAAGGATTGTTGGTTCGAAATTAAAAGACGCAAAAGAGCGACGCCCTAAAGTTGAAGTTATGAGGCGACTTGGAAAGGAAATTAATCCGGATGTCCAAATCGCCTTAGTAAGAGATTCTGTGTATAACCTATCGGCGGCCCTTAAACTTCGAGATGTTGATGTGATCTTTTGCTGCACAGACAACCTCACTAGTCGGATGGTTTTAAATCGGATGGCTTTCCAATACCTAATTCCGTTTATAGACATGGGCGTTGATATCCAATGTAGTGAGCAAGGAAAGATACGGACTGCTGGGGGACGTGTGATGGTTATTTTGCCTGATGGTCCATGCCTAGAGTGTTTGGGGTTACTAAATGCTGAAACGACTCAGCGTGAGATTGAACAAATAGAAAGTGGAAAAGAGATTCGCTATAGCTATATTTCAGGCGAAGTTGTGCATGCTCCTTCAGTAATAGCATTTAATGGTGTAGTCGCTTCGTTGGCAGTTAGTGAATTTTTAAATCTGCTTACAGGTTTTGAGCAACAAAAAGAACTCAGCACTTACCAAATGTTTAGAATTCTAGACGGAACAGTTCGATCCTACGAATTGACTCCAGCCACCCCATGCAATTTATGCAGAGAAGTAAAAGCATTAGGAGACAACATAAACTTGCCATGCCGACTTGATCGATAACTTATATGAATACAGCAAATAAGCATGACAGTGTCATTACATATGTCACGACATATTCTCTTTTGGCTGAAAAATTTCTACCCATCCATTAAATGTGTCATGACACCTTTATAAGGTGGGTTTAAATTCGAGTTATAGCGCTACCCCCGCACCATCCCTAACTAAGCTTGTTTTACGGCTTTTTTCTGAAAAACGTCGTGACATATGGCATTACACATGTCACCACACAAAGAGCAAGTATTTTTGGGCAGTTAACAAAAATTAACTCCACGCAGCAATCAATTGTTAAGAGTACTTTTGGGATCAAGAACTTATTAGTCCGAATCTTAGTCCAAATCGAAACAAAGCGTAATTGATAAAAGATAATTTTTCCAACAATTGAGTGTCTAAGCGAAAGGCTGGTTTCTACATTTCGTAGATAAGAAGGCGAGATAAGCGATGGAAGTAGATATAGATTCAATCCGGCCGAGCCCGTACCAGCCTAGGCTAATCTTCGATCAAGAGGGCCTAAAAGAGGAAATAAAGAAAGACGGGCTTCTCAGCGATTTAGTGGTTCGTAATCGGGGCGAGTTTTTCGAGTTAATTGATGGCGAAAGAAGGTGGAGAGCTCTCAAGGAGCTCGGATGGAAAACCGTGCCCGTCCGGGTGGTCGATGCAGACGATGCAAAGGCAAGGCTGTCAGTTTACAAGTTGAACAAGATCCGAGAAAGCTACACAGTTGCAGAGGAGGCGAGGTACTTCAAGAAGCTTAGAGACGAGGGTATGACGCCGTGGGAGATAAGCAAACAGCTAAATGTAGATTCTCGCTGGGTCTTAGCAAATCTTAACGTATTTAAGTTTCCTGAGGACGTTCAGAAAGCTGTGTGGACTAAACAGATCAGTATGTCACATATAGTAGCACTCGAAAGTGCGATAGACAGAAACATCAAAGAAGCGGTGCTTACTATCAATGAAATTCTTAACAGAAAACTTACCGTAGCTGAAACTCGAAGAATTGTCGAAAAGCGTGCGAGGGAGCTTAAGGCAAGGGTTGATGAAATGCGTATTAAGGCAGCTGAGAAAGTGTTGCCTGCGATCGCACCCAAGGTTCCTAAGCTAGAGACTCCAGAAGAGTTTGAGAGGGCTGCTGAGGCTCTTAAGGAAAAAGCAGAGGAGATGCGTGAGGGAGCCATAACCCCTGAAGAGATTAAGGAGATGGCGGGACGGCTTGAAGAAACAGTTGGGGGAGGCGTCGAGGAAGTATCAATGCAAACCATAAAGAGTCTGCGAGAGAAAATTGAAACGTTAGAAAAAGAGAAAGAAAGCCTCTTAGCAAAGAAGGGCTTTCTCACAGAAGCATTAAGCTTCAATTGTCCCCACTGTAACCATCCTTGCGTTATCTACCGTGAAGGCGACAGCTACTGGGTAGAGTAGCACGCTATGATTGCAAAGAACTTGCACGCACTCAAAAACACAGAGAACAAGTTTATGGAACTGCTAAGAAATTTGCGGAAAAAAATCGAAACGTTAGAGAAGGAAAAAGCGGGTCTTTTAGCAGAGATAGAGGGCCTCAAAGAAAAGGGTGAAGCGAAGGCTCGCGAGTTAGAAAATGAAGTGACCGTGCTTAGGAAAGAAGTGAAAGCACTTGAAACGCTTTTGAACATCAAGGAAAAGAATACGAAACAAAAAGTCCAAAACGAGAATTTTTCTTAATGCGCTTTGTATGTGTGCCTTAGAGGAATCACCTTGCGTAACCGTAGTTTCGAAAAGCTTCTGTTGGAAGCAGTAGATGAGGGGCTGTCTTTTCTGGGTGATTCTTCGAAGCGGGTGATCTATTTCCATCTGGAAAACACTTTCAAGATTAACAGGCGGGACATTCCTTACAAAATTGAAGAGTTTGCCGAGGCGATTGAAAAAATCTTTGGGCTCGGAGCTAAATTTATTGAGATTTCGATAATGAAGTGCCTGTATGAAAAGGTTGGATCGGCTTTTGAATACAATCCAGAGCAGAAGGATCTGGTGTTCACCGAATACGTGGCAGCGGTCAAGCAGAGTTTTCTGAAGGAAAAAACAAGAGGGGACTCAACGCAAAGAAAAGAAAGTCAAAGCTTCTGAGGTTATAGAACTTAACAAGATGTTATATAAAAACTGCGACGAAACCATATGTGAAAAACGCAAAGAATGCAAAGTGTATCAATTGATCAACTACTGGTTTCCCAGTCGTTTTCTTTAACTGAATTTGTGGTATTACTAAGGTCACAGTACGTCCATGGGCAAGATGTTCTCTGAAGTGACTTCCACTATTGAGAAATGCTGTAAGCTTGGTTTGGTGCTAAGCTCGTCGCTAAAGGAAATCTTGTCATGAACCGTGTCAAGGACGATATATTTCTTTTCTACTTTCTCCTTCACTTTGACAAAGTATATGACTGATTTTCCTAGCGCCAGGGATGCTGGAAGAAAGTAGATGTGTCCGTTTTTGACTTCCTTATGGTGCAGCGGTGGAGCCCTCACTGACGCGGACATCATCAGGATGATGTCTTCTAATTTCTCAAGTTGGATGAAATGTACTTTTTCATTCAACAGTTTCACTTCCATCCGCTTTGTCTATGCCTCTTTCTTCGTCTTCCTCAACGTAACTTCTAGAATGCCATTTCTGTAGCTGGATTCAATGCTATCCTTTTTCACCGGACTTGGGAGCTCCACTTTTTTGTAGTATTTTCTCGTTGGAGTGTCGGTGCTTATTGTTAGAGTGCCATCCTCTATGTCTAACTTTATTTCGTTCTTTTCGATGCCCGGCAGCTCAGCCATCACTTTTATGTGATCTTTTTCTTCGAAGATGTCAACGATTGGTTCCCTTTCCTCTATTGAACCAGTTGTCAGAGGCATCGATGTACGTATAGGTGAAATTTCTTTCTTAGGCTTACTTATCTTCAGGCTGCCGGTTGGCTTTGTCGCGTAGGATCCTCTTATCGGACGAGAGCTCACACGGAAGTCGATTACTCCCCCTTTCCCGAGGTTGATTCTCTTCTGGTATGTCTCAGACTTTTCTGCCAGCTTGGCTAGGTCGTTGATTAGTCCAATTAATCCTTCACTTTTAGATTTTTCACCTTGGATCTTGCCGGATGTGCCGAATATGCTGAAACCGACATCAAGCAGTTCTGAAACGTCGTCGAATACTTTGCGTAGCTCTGCTGCTTCTCCAGTTTTCTGTTTTGCTTTAATTTGTGTTCTCATCTCTTCTATCGTTTTCTTCAGTTGTTCAATTTCTCTTCCTTTTTGTGCGATCTCTTTTTTCAGTTGTTTAAGGTCTTTTTCTGCCCCGAGTTTTCGCCCCTTTTCTTTTTTCGCCATTTTTTCACCTCCTTTGTTCCTCGAATGTTTTCAGCTTTTCTAACTCAGTTAGATACGCTTGTGGATTGGCAAAATATTGAGCTTTAAGCGGCGGACATTTCTTCAGAGCAAGCTTTGCCCCTTTAATTCCATATCTTTCCACAACAGCCTTGGCAAGTGGATAGCCTAAGTAGTATGAAAGCCCTTTGATTGTCTGAGAAATTTTGAGAATTTCTTCGATGAGTTTCTTTTCATTCACTGGCTGGGTTCTTTGTCTTTTTTCCACGCTTTCTACATTCTTTTTTGCGTTATCTAGGTCAAAGAGCAAGTCTATACATTTTGAATGCCCTATCTGTAACTCCTTTTCTAGAGATGCTACTTTCATTTCAGAGTCTATGTGACGCAAGGTTTGAAGCGCTATTGCTTCACAGAATCCCTCTTTGAAAACGCTCTTGAAAATGATGTCTGTATGTGTGTTCAAAAGTTCATAGAGCTTTCTTGTGTTGTTCGTCTTTTTGGCTTCGATGTATGCTTCAACCAGAGCGCGTATGGGTGTTTTTAGCGGTGAGGGAAGATAAGTGGAGAGGAGTTTTTCTGAGAGCTCGTGAGTGCATACAGGAATTATTTTTTCTGGATAGTTTATTATCATTTTTTCGTTCATGTACAAAACATCATCCTTTGGGTTGTAAAAGGCAAGGTTTTCGAAAAACCCTGTAACTTGATTTTTTGAAAGACTTTCACAGATTTGTTTCCACTGGATCTCGCTGTATAGCACGCCTTTTTCTTTGAGGTCGTTCTGTATGCGTTGGGTTAGTTGTTTAAGAATGTCCGATTGTTTGATAATTTTGATGTCGCTAAAATATGTGAAATCAACGCCAAATAATTCGATCATTTTTCTGTGAATTCTCTCGAGTGTTCGGTTGACCCATTTTTTGGTTTCTTCTGGGTCGTTTGAGACGTTCGGTTTTTTGACAGTTGGCTTCTTCAATGGGATAGTCTCCCAGTTTGTTCTTGGCTTTCTTTCTGTTTGTTGATTTTCTTGATTGCTTGTCGGAAATCCGACATAGTTACCTTAAGTTTGGAGGGTTTTTCTTCAGCTTCTTGTTTTGTACTAGTGTTTAGAAAGTTTCTAATGGCTAGCATTGTGGCCTCTCTGCAGATCGCCTCTATGTCTGATCCCATGCATCCCTCGGTTTCTGCAACGAGTGTCTGCAAGGAAACACCTTTAGCGAGAGGGTTTTTTCTAGTGTGGATTTTGAAGATCTCTAATCTTGCCTCTTCATCTGGGGGTGGGACGTAGAGAAGTTGGTCGAATCTTCCAGGTCTCAGCAGAGCGGGATCGATTAGGTCTATTCGGTTTGTTGCGGCTAGAACGACGACTCCGCGGAGTTCCTCGAGGCCGCTCATTTCCGTGAGAAGCTGGCTTACGACTCTTTCAGAAACGTGGGAGTCTGTAATTCCGGTCCCGCGCCTTGGTGCCAGAGCGTCGATTTCATCGAAAAAGATGATGCAGGGCGCGGTTTGTTTTGCTTTCTTAAAGGTTTCTCTTACTCCCTTCTCGGATTCGCCTACGAACTTGCTCATAAGTTCTGGGCCTTTAACGTTGATGAAGTTTACCCCACTTTCATGTGCCACAGCTTTGCCTAGAAGGGTTTTGCCTGAGCCTGGGGGTCCATGTAGCAGTATGCCCTTTGGAGGCTTTGCTCCAGCCTTGTTAAAGACGTCGGGATACTTTAAGGGCCATTCAATGGCTTCCCTTAGTGCCTGTTTCACTTCTTCAAGGCCTCCAACGTCCTTCCATGTAACTTTGGGTGTCTCGATGAGCACTTCCCTTAGGACAGAAGGCTCCACAAACCTCAGGGCGTCAAGGAAATCTTCCATGGTGACCACGAGTTTGTTGAGCACTTCTACCGGAATATAGTCGGCTTCGAAGTCTATTTCAGGCAGAACTCTCCGCAGCGCCTTCATGGCTGCTTCCTTGCACAGTTCTGAGATGTCTGCGCCGGTGAAGCCGTGGGTTAGATCGGCTAGTTTTTGCAGGTTTACATCTTGGGTGAGTGGCATTCCTCTGGTGTGGATTTGAAGGATTTCGAATCGTCCTTTTCTGTCGGGTATTCCTATCTCTATTTCTCGATCGAATCTTCCTCCCCTTCTAAGTGCGGGGTCGAGAGCATTGGGTCGGTTTGTCGCTCCGATAACCACTATCTGTCCTCTTGGCTCCAGCCCATCCATCAACGCTAGGAGTTGAGAGACCACTCTCTTTTCGACTTCTCCGTGTACTTCTTCTCTTTTTGGTGCTATGGCGTCGAGTTCGTCGATGAATATGATGCATGGTTTGTTTTGTTCAGCCTCGTTGAAGATTTCTCTCACGCGGGCCTCGGATTCTCCGTAATACTTGCCATGGACTGACGCGCCGCTGAGGCTTATGAAGGTGGCGAAGGTTTCGTTTGCTACGGCTTTTGCGATGAGTGTTTTTCCTGTGCCTGGTGGGCCGTGTAGCAAGACGCCTTTTGGTGGCTCTATGCCCAGGCGATCAAACACTTCTGGATGTCGTAGTGGAAGCTCGATCATCTCTCTTATTCTTTGAATTTGCTCGTCGAGTCCACCGACATCTTCGTAGGTGACAGCGATTCTTCTTCCAGTTTCTATTGCCTTTTCCTGTATCGTTATTTTTGTTGTGGGGTACACTATGACAGCGGTACTCTTTGGCTTCAAATGGGCTACGACAAAAGAAACGCTTGTTCCCAGAAGGCTTAGTCTCACCTGGTCTCCTTCAACCAGTGGCAGGCCTTCCAAAAGTCTTCTCACATGTTCTCCATATTTTTCCCCTCTGAGCCATGGCTGATCTTGTTCCAGGGGGGCTAAGACAATGTTTTCCGCCTTTTGAGCATCGATCTTCTCAATGCGAATGTTGTCGTCGATTCCGGTGAACGCGTTGTTTCTTATTATTCCGTCGATTTGGATGAGGCCTTTGCCTCGGTTTTCTGGGTAGGCTGGCATGACTTTGGCTGCTGTTCTTTTATTTCCGGTGATTTGGATAATGTCGCCTGTCTCCACGCCTATTTTGTTCATATCTTCGGGGTCGATTCTGGCTATGCCTCGGCCGAAGTCTCTCTGGGAGGCCTCGGCAACCCGAAGCGTTAAGACCTTTATTTTTTTGTGTTTCTGCACGCGATTTCACCTTGACGGGCGCATTATCATTTGATTTCTGACGTCCACCACTTTTAACATGTGTGAACTTGTCGTATGGATTCTCTATACTTGAGAGTTGGATTCTGAATACAACTTCCGTTGGTGACTTTGCCGCGTAAATCAATGGTTTGTATATGGTTCAATGCCTCACGTGTGAGCATGATAGGTCACTAACGTTTAGTTTATAACAAAAGGTATATAAACCTTTTTGTAATAACTTATAGCGAAGTGCATACGTATGAAGTCAATGGATGAAGTCCTCCAAATCGTTGGAAACGAAACCAGAAGAAGGATACTCACTCTTCTCTCGGAAGAGCCTCATTACATCTCTCAGATAGCCAGGAAGTTGGATGTGACGCAGCCAGCTATCTTGAAGCACCTTAGTCTTCTTCGGAAGGCGGGTCTAATAGAGAGTTTCTGGAGAAAGAACCCATTAGGTGCAGCGAGAAAATACTATAAGATCTGTGACTCCGTGGGCATTGAAATAGCCATTAACCCGAAGGATTTCAGGGTTAGTAGACGCCCTCAAACGATGAGTTGTTCCAAGTACCTTGAGATGGAACGGACGATTAAACGGTTGACCGACGAAATAAACAGAGCCGAGGGTGTGGCCACAAAAGCGGCTAAGGCACGGGAACTAATGGAGATGGCGGATTCTCTCCTGTCATGTGTGGACTATAAGAAGGGAGATTGGAGCTGTGAAAACTGTCGCAGAGTCGCGTCGCTGAGGAAAGAGGCTTCTCAAATTATATTGCATGTATCGAGAGGGGATATAGAGTCGGGGCTTCGCAGGTTAACGGAGACAATAAACCAGCTTGTGTCCGGGTTGTTACGAAGTAGCGGACGTTAGCTCTGTCTGTACATTTGCTGATGGCATTTAGAATTGTAGTCTTAGTCATGTTCTGTGTCGCGTAGTTTTTTTAGTCTTACTTGTAGAATGTTGTTTTTGTAAGTGAACTTTATCGTGTCCTTTTTGATGCGCGTTGGGAGTCTGACTATTTTTAGGTATTTTTTCGTTGCGTTTTCTGCGGTGATCGTTATGGTGTTTTCGTCTGCTTTTATGTTCACCTCTTTTTCATCTACACCAGGTAACTCCGCTAAGACTGTTATGTGGTCTTCTTCTTCGAAAATGTCGATGAGTGGTTCCCTTTGCCTTATCAAGCTAGATATATGGGGGAATGATGTTGCATGCGGATGAGTGACTTTTAATCTACCTACTGGTCTTCTAACGTGGAAGGTGCCTCTCAACATGGGTGTTCTAGAAGAGAGTGTTTTCCTTGGTGTGCGTGTTTGAAGAACGTGGGTTTGTTCAAAGCGGACGAAGTGTTTGCATTCTTGGCATCGGTCTGTGCTGATTTTGTCATTTTTTATGCTTTTGGTGAAGGGACAGAAAACCCATTCAGCTCCCCGAATACCTCTTACTAGGAGCTTGCTTTTCCGTCTCCCGAGAGCTGCTTGACAGATCAGCCACACCGAACGTCCGCCCTTTTTGCATACGCTTTTTCAGGTTTGGAATCCGTTACAGATTTCGTTTCGAATTTTGAGTATGCGCTTAAGCGTAATATATTTTTGTCTTATGATTTTTTTGGTACGATGTAAACGTGGCAAAAGTATGTGTATAGGCTTTGTTTCAAAATTTGATATATGCTGTGGAGTAGATTAATTATGTATCGGTTTTCGATACGAAGGCGGTGTCGTTGTTTTGAATATTTCTTAAATAATAAGATGCTATATTTCAAGAGCGTTGAATGAAAATAAGAAAATTTGAGAGGTGATGAGATTGGTACAGCAAAGTCCAGACGTCTCAAGCCTAGCGGAGGTTCTTGACAGAATACTTGACAAAGGAATCGTCGTCGACGCTTGGGCAAGGGTTTCTTTGGTTGGCATTGAAATCCTAACCATCGAAGCAAGGGTGGTAGTTGCGTCGGTGGACACCTTCCTGCACTACGCTGAAGAGATCACAAAGGTAGAGCAAGCGGCAATTGGAGTACCCGCACCAGCTTAGCGCAGATGAGATGCGGCCCTCTAGAGATGAGCAAAAATGTCTGAAGAAGAAGTTGAAGAGGAAGCAGAGGAGAAGCCTGTACGAGCAGTGCCAGCGAAAAAAGTACCTGCAGCGAAGCCCATGCGAATGGCCGCCGAGCCGGTGAAAGAAATGCCGAAAAAAGTAACTCCCAGAACCGTTAAAGGCAAAATAGCAGCAATTCAAAAAGCTGCCGCCGGGATCTATTCAGGCGCCCGTGCCATACAGTCGGATGCCAGAAAGCAGATGAAGGAAAACCAGGAGGCCGTTGCCAAAATCCAGTCAGGTGTCCGTGCCATACAGTCAACCATTAGAGATCACATGAAGAAACACCAAGACGCTGTAGTCGCTCTGCAGTCAGCCATCTTAGAGCAGATGAAAGAAAACCAGGCATACGTAAGGGATTTCTACGGATGAGCACCCTCCGTTTCCACATAAGGAGAAGCCGCATTTTCCTCCATCCCCCATCTTTTTCACAACCTAAAATTCGTTCTGACTCGAGAAGGAGGTGATGAAGGCTGCCAACTATGAGGCCGACAAGTAGTTTGCGCGCCCGAGAAAGAGATAAGAAAGTAAAGTGGCTAAGGCAACTCAGGGAGAAACTACAACACTTTTCCCTTGCTCTTCGTCCACAAATGGTTCGCGCGATGTGGGTAAGAGATATTGTTCAAAAAGAGGCATGACAATCTGCCTTTGTTAGGGTCGGAAACTGCCCCTTTGAACTGTTTTTGGCTTTGGATACAACCGACCTAAAAAACTTTCACTCCTATACGTGATTCTCAATTTCTGACACAAATCTCGTAACTACTTTTTGAATATTACTTAAGTAAATAGTCACACCTTCTCAAAAAGAGAGAGTGATTCTGAAAAATGAGATACGTACCTACACACAAGAGAGTAGTGAGAGGAAAGAGAATTCATGAAACGGCGGAAGAAAAGTTTTCAAAACTAGAATTGGAGAAAAGAGGCCCAGAATTGTCAATCGAACGTGTCGAAGCAGAGTTTCTGGTGCCAACCATTGAAAATTTTGTTGAAACAGGGCAGGTTAGAAGGCTGAAGGACAGGGTTAAGCTGTGGATTAAAGTGGGATACCCTCCCCACATAGTAGGACCAACAGGCTGCGGAAAAACAACACTAGCCATGCAGGTGGCAAAGGAGATGATAAGACCCACGGTGTGGATAAACGGCGACGAACAAATGACGACAACAGACCTGATCGGAGGATACTCAGAGATGGAAGCCGAAAGCGTGAGAGACCGATTCATCCACAACGTCATGTTAGCAAAGGACAGAACAAAATTCACATGGGTGGACAACCCACTAACCTTAGCATGCAAATACGGCTACACACTAGTCTACAACGAGTTCTCAAGAGCAAAGCCAGAGGCAAACAACGTCCTTCTCTCAGTGCTAGAGGAACGCATCCTTGAACTCCCAACAATGTTCGGAGAAGAAAGATACATCAAGGTTCATCCAGACTTCAACATAATCTTCACGAGCAACTCCATAGAATACGCAGGAGTACATAGACCACAAGACGCCCTACTCGACAGAATGGTGGACATCTACATGGACTACTACGACTTCGACACCGAAGTAAAGATCGTTCAGGCACACACCGGCATGCCACCCCAAGAAGCAAAAAAAGTGGTGAAAGCAGTTAGAACAATTAGAGAGAAGATGCCCGAACCCCACAAACCCGGAACGAGAGCAGAAATAATGATCTGCCAAGGGCTGAGAGTAATGGACGGCTACTCGAAGGAAGATCTCGAACAGATATACATGGATGTCCTCGCAACGAAAATAGGAGAACCAAAAGAACTCTTCAAGAAAAGCGACCTCATACAACAAATACTCAACGAAATTTATGGAGATGCTTAAGTTGGAAAAAGTGAGTGCAACAATCCAAGACGCAAAAATCTACAAAATCTCCGACCTTTGGAGCAGAAAGCCAAGGGGACTCAAGTTCAATGACACAGACGCCCTTGTTATCACCCTGAGAGCCCAAGATGGAACCACAATAAAGGAAACCTTCTATTTCTGCCTCAAACCAGACGGAACCTTCAACGTAAACACCGTAAGCAGAGACAGCAGCCGAGCAAGGCGGCGAAGACTAGCCAGTTTCCTCAAACACTACAAAATAACCGGCAACGTGGATGAATACAACCTAAAAGAAGGAGTAAAGAAGTGGAAAGGAATACAAGTTGCCGCCATAAAAGTCGGCGATTCAGGCTCTATTTATGTTCCGTAGGAGGGATGAGAAATGGCAACAGAAGGACCTAGAATATCAGTAGAAAAGGTCACTGACCTAGCACTTGCCATAGCGAAGAAGTACATATCCAAAGAACCAGAGACCATAATAGGCATCGAACAAAAAGAGGGAGAATGGAAAGTTACAGTTGAAGCACTGGAGAGAAAGGCGGTACCAGACACGCAAGACCTTCTAGGAAGATACGAGATCAGACTCAACAAGAACGGCGGATTAATCGGCTGGAAACAGACGATGATCAGAAAGCGATCCGACAGAATGATGCCCCCAGAAGAAGAGTGGGTAGTAACCGCATGAGGAAAACATTAATGGAAAAAAGAAATTGGTGGCAGAGGAGCTTGGATAGACACTTTCGCTTGCTAGAAGCAAAGTC
>Ga0315314_1001196_pt1 | contig 24093 bp, 18 predicted proteins | sample TDP9_MG_FD_203631 | JGI IMG/M metagenome (GOLD analysis project Ga0315314, IMG submission 203631) | Freshwater sediment microbial communities from Lake Towuti, South Sulawesi, Indonesia - TDP9 | ecosystem: Environmental > Aquatic > Freshwater > Lake > Sediment | place: Indonesia: South Sulawesi... | reverse complement strand
CGATGCCTATTGTGCTCTGGATATTTAAGACTTAGATTCTTGGCTAGATTTCGGCTGTTCTCACAGAAATCTTCGTATGTATGCGGCGGCTAGCCTCAGAGATTCATCTGGTTGCGGACTAGGATTGAACTCCATAGTCAGATATCCATTGTATCCAATCCCTTTCAGAGCGCTGATGAACTCTTGGAAGTTGATTTCTCCCATGCCCGGTGTGAGTCTGTCGCTGTCAGACAAGTGCACATATGCCAATCTCTCGCCTGCCTTCAGAACAGTCTCTCTGAGCGGCTTTCCTTCGGCATGGATGTGAAAGACATCAGCCATGACTAGGACGTTAGGGGACCCCACCTCGTCAAGCATCCTGAGAGCATCGTCCATAGTGTTCACCAGCTGCGCGTTCTGTCTGCATGCAAACTCGACGGCAATGTCAACTCCATATTCGAGGCCCTGTCTTCCTGTCTCTTTGAGGCTTTCGACGGCCTGTCTCCACGCAATGTCGTACGAGGTTTCGAGCATCGAACCCTGGAATGCCCATCCAGCCTGAACCAAAGAGCAGTCCAATTCTCTCGCTATTTTCATGCACTCTGTGACGTAAGCGAGAGCTCTTTCTCTGACGGTCTTGCTAGGAGAGACAAGGTAGAGACCGTGGGTGACATACAGGTGTCTTGTCCCTACAGCCGCGACCTCTACATTGAATTCGCTTGACGATTCCTTGATCTTACCAATGTCCAGACAAGTCGGCCATTCCCGGAAGTTCAGCTCGATGCCGTCGTAGCCGAGAGCGCTGGCCTTAGCGACGATCTCAGAATAGCTCAGTTCACTTCCTTCGTACATCACCGTACTAAAGCCTAATCTCATACGATCTCACAGTTGTCTCGGCTGAGATGCTGCTATATCATAGCAGCCGGATGTATTTATTTTCGGTTGCAGACCTCGAAGCTCCTACTGGATGATTGGGCATTTGTCGGACAAATCGTCAAGTTGCAGATCATGAAGCCTCTATTGGACGATTGAGCAGGCAGAATTATGATTGGTTCGAGAAAGCAGACAGAAAGCTTCTTCAGCCTCGGATAGGTGGTAGAAGTAGATTCTCTTGAGAAGTGAAACAACATAGAGGGTTCGGGGTAAATTGCGGACATGCCAAGTTTAATATATCCCAGAATTGGATGGAGTAATGAGGCGACGCTATGCATCTGACACTAGGCTACAAAACTTGCCATGAGCAGTACCAGCCGGACAAACTTCTAGCGCATGCCGTTCTGGCTGACAAGCACGGTTTCGAGACGCTTTGGACCAGCGACCATTTCCATCCATGGGCTCACACAGGCGCTGGCGGAGGATTCGCTTGGACTTGGATAGCCTCGGCGGCAGAGAGGACCAGAAACATAAGGATCGGAACCTCTGTGACTGCGCCGATCCTACGATACCATCCCGCGATTGTGGCTCAAGCCTTTGCCACGCTAGCTTACATGTATCCCAGGAGGATCTTCCTCGGGCTCGGTGCGGGAGAAGCCTTAAATGAATCGCCCTTGGGGTATTCTTGGCCTTCTCCGGCGCAACGCGTAGAGATGCTTGAGGAGGCAATAGTCGTGATCAGAAAACTCTGGACCGAAGACTTCGTTAGTTTTGAAGGAAAGTACTACAGGTTGAAGAAAGCGAATCTTTACACTAAGCCCAAGCAGCCCATCAAGATATACGTCGCGGCGGGAGGTCCCCGAGTCGCAGACTTGGCGGGCAGACATGGTGACGGACTTCTACTAGGACCACACTTGGGCCAAGCAAGTGAACTGTTTCAAGCTTTTGAGAATGGTGCCAAGAAGGCGGGCAGAGAGCCAAGTGACTTAGAGAAAGTTGCAGAGGTTCCGGTCTCCTATGACGAAGACTACGAAGCAGCGTTGAAGTCATGTAGGTTCTGGGCTGGCTGCATGTTGCCCGTCTTCTTCAAGTACGATATATCTGATCCTAGGGAGATAGAGGCACACGGCGAATTTGTGGGAGACGAATCTATAGCCAAAATATGGATAGTGGCTACGACGGCCGAGGAGCACATCAAGAGAATACGTCCCTACGTAGAGGCTGGTTTCAACCATCTGCACTTTGTTAGTTCAAGCCCTAATGAACTGAAGTTCATAAAATTCTACGGAGAAAAGGTTCTGCCTCACCTTACAGAATAGCCTCTTGCATGGGTGCAAAGACAGCTATTATTCTTAGTGATTGTGTACTGAAGTGTACACAAAAGTCTTAAATAGAACTTGAACGCCCAATATCTTCTCACAAAGCAGAGAGGATGAGAACAAAATGACATCTCGGAAGATACTCTTAGACGAAGAAGAAATACCTAAGCGGTGGTACTGCATACTACCCGATCTTCCTAGACCGGTACCTCCAACGATAGAGCCAGCGAAGAGGGCGCCTGGACCCGGAATCATACCCTTGGTATTTCCCAAGGAAATCATTGCTCAAGAGTTCAGTACGGAAAGATGGATAAGCATCCCTGAAGAGGTGAGGGATGTCTACCGTCTCTGGAGACCCACCCCGCTCTTCAGAGCCGTAGGACTCGAGAAGGCTCTAAAGACGCCAGCAAAAATCTACTACAAGTATGAGGGCGGTAGCCCGCCGGGAAGCCACAAACCCAACACTGCCGTCGCACAGGCTTTCTATAACATGAAAGAAGGCAAGGAGCGGATGACTACAGAAACCGGAGCGGGCCAGTGGGGTTCTGCTCTGGCTTTCGGCTGCATGACTTTTGGTCTCAAATGCACCGTGTATATGGTGAGGGTAAGTTATGACCAGAAGCCCTACAGAAGGATTCTGATGAATCTTTGGGGTGCCGATGTGTACCCCAGCCCGAGCAACAAGACAGATGCCGGCAGAAAAATCTTGGCCGAAGACCCTGACAACCCTGGAAGCCTGGGAATCGCCATCAGCGAGGCTGTAGAGGACGCACTCAAACATGAAGATGCGAATTACGGCATAGGCAGTGTATTCAACCATGTCCTAATGCACCAAACAGTGGTGGGTCTGGAGACTAAGAAGCAACTCGAACTGGTAGACGATTATCCAGATGTAATCTTCGGATGCATAGGCGGAGGCAGCAGCTTCTCAGGTCTGTTCTGGCCCTTCTACTATGACAAGGTTTCAGGAAAAGCCCTAAAGGACATAAGGTTTGTAGCTATTGAACCCACGGCTTGTCCCTCGATCACTAAGGGAGAATATATGTACGACCACGGTGACACTGCCAGGATTACGCCTCTAGTCAAGATGTACACCTTAGGTCACGATTTCATACCCGCACCGATCCACGCTGGAGGTCTACGCTACCACGGAAAAGCCCCTACTCTTGGCATCTTGAGTCAAGAGAAACAGTTGGAGACGTGTGCCTATAACCAAGTAGAGGTCTTCGACGCCGCAAAGCTCTTCATCAAAACTGAGGGTACAATACCGGCTCCCGAACCGGCTCATGCCATCAAAGGCGTTGTCGATGAAGCATTGAGATGCAAGAAGACGGGTGAGGAGAAGACCATACTCTTCTTGCTGTGTGGTCACGGACACTTTGACATGCAAGCCTACGACGATTACCTCCAAGGCAAACTGCAACCCTACGAGTATCCGAAAGAAAAAGTGCAGAAATCGGTGAAAAAGCTGAAAGATCTATACCCCTGGTTGGAAACCCTGACCTACTAGCCAACTCTTATCTCCCCTTTTTTCTTAGTCAAGACGAGCCTTTCAGCAACAAGACTAAACGCGAGATCCTCGTTTCGATATGCCTACCAGAGTCCTCATGGGTTTCTTATTGGGACTAGTGAGACAATCTATGCTGTTGGATTCCTGCCACGAATGGAAATCTAGGAGGGCTAGAAAACATATAAGAGCTGCACCCCATATCTTGGGAAAGGAGAGCGATTGCTATGACAAGAAAGGATGCCCAACCTATCCCAGACTGGGAGAACCCCAAGGTTGTTGAGAGGAATAGAGAACCAGCTCACGTTACCTTGGTTCCTTACCCTGACGAACAGACTGCACTCTCAGGCGAACGAGACAAATCTCCATGGTTCCTATCACTCAACGGTGACTGGAAGTTCCGTCTAGCGCCCAATCCGGACCTTGTCACTAAGGACTTCCACAGAGTCGATTTTGATGTAACGGAGTGGGACACTGTTCCCGTGCCTAGAAACTGGCAGATGCTTGGCTACGACAAACCCATATACACAAACGTTGTATACCCTTTTCCCGCCGATCCTCCGCGGGTTCCGCATGACAACAATCCGACTGGTCTCTACAGAAGGGGCTTCGCGGTACCCGAAGCGTGGAAAGATCGGCAAGTCTTCCTTGTGTTTGAGGGAGTCGACTCAGCCTTCTACGTATGGGTAAACGGGAAGATGGTAGGCTACAGCGAGGATAGCCGTCTGCCGGCAGAATTTGATATTACCTCCTATTTGCGGTTAGGAGAAAACACGCTAGCGGTCCAGGTATACCGTTGGAGCGACGGGAGTTATCTGGAAGATCAAGATATGTGGCGCCTCAGCGGAATCCACCGTGATGTCTACCTTTTCAACACACCGGGCGTCCATGTCAGAGACTTCTTTGTCAGGACAAATCTGGACAGCCAATATATGAATGCGGACCTGAAAGTCACGACAGAGATCAGAAACTATTCGGCAGATGATCTGGAAAACTATAGTGTAGAGGTGTGCCTCTTTGATGCTGGCGGCACACCCGTGTTCGACAAGGTGCTAACTCATAACTTTGAGAGAATAAGGGCAAAGGACAAGATCACAGTCGAGTTTGAGCAGAAAGTCAGCAACCCCCGAAAGTGGTCGGCTGAACACCCCTACCTTTACACTTTGCTCATTGCCTTGAAGAATGACAAAGGCGAGATTATAGAGGTTGAGAGCTGTAAAGTAGGATTCCGCAAGGTTGAGATAAAAGAAGGCAAGATACTGATAAATGGAGTTCCAGTGCTTTTCAAGGGCGTTAACCGGCATGAGCATGACGACGTGAGAGGTAAGGCCGTCACAGCCGAGTCTATGGTAACTGACATCAAGCTGATGAAGCAGTTCAACTTCAACGCGGTTCGCACAGCGCACTATCCAAACGACCCTCTATGGTACGACCTGTGCGACAAATATGGCATATACGTAATCGATGAAGCGAACATAGAGAGCCACGGTCTAGCCTGGGGCGCCTTCATGGAACGGGTCAGGAAGAAGGCTTTCCATAGAGACCCCGCAAACGATCCTGACTGGCTTGCCGCTTTCATGGAACGCTGTGTCAGAATGGTAGAACGCGACAAGAACCACCCATGCGTAATCATCTGGTCGCTTGGAAATGAAGCCGGATATGGACCCAACCACGACGCCGCAGCTGGGTGGATACATGGTTACGACCCAACGCGTCCCGTCCATTACGAAGGAACGATACACGTGCCTGGCAAGGTCTCCCCTGCCGTTGACATGATAAGCATCATGTACCCAACCCTTGACAGACTCATACAGCTAGCTGAAGACCCAAACGAGAACCGACCCATCATCATGTGCGAATACGCTCATTCCATGGGCAATAGCACTGGCAATCTAAAGGAGTACTGGGAGACCATCTACAAGTACGAACGCCTGCTGGGAGGATTCATTTGGGACTGGGTAGATCAAGGCATTCTGAGAAAAACTGAAGATGGGGAGGAATGGTGGGCATATGGCGGAGATTTTGGCGATGTGCCCAATGACGGGAACTTCTGCATAAACGGTCTGGTTTGGCCGAACCGCAAGCCTCATCCTGCCATGTGGGAATGCAAGAAAATCTTCCAACCTGTAGAGGTGGAAGCCTTGGACCTGAACACTGGCAGAGTCAAAATTACCAACAGATATGACTTTTCCGATCTGGGCGGATTGGACATTTTCTGCGAGTTGTCTGTTGACGGAGAAACGGTCAAGCTGGGACAACTGCCCAAACTTCGCACTCCCGCGGGCGACAGTGAGATCGTGACTGTTCCATTCACCAAGCCCAAGCTGGGGCCGGCTGCAGAATGCTGGCTCACTCTCCGCTTCAAGCTGTCCGACGATACGCCTTGGGCTGAAAAGGGACACGAGGTCGGATGGTCACAGTTCAAAATGCCCTTCGATGCGCCTGCGGGTCCCGTCCCCAGGACTGAGGACGTGTCTTCTCTGAAGCTAGAGGAATCCGGAAAAGATGTAACGATAACGGGCGCAAGTTTCAGCTTAGTCTTCGACAAGGAAAAAGCCAAGATTGTCTCTCTAGATCATGAAGGCTCCGTATTGATCAAAAGCGGACCTACCTTCAACGTATGGCGAGCTCCCACCGATAACGATGTTCCCAGAATGGCTCCAAAGTGGCGCAGATTCGGCCTAGACCGCATTGAGCACAACGTACAGAGCGTAGAAGTTAAGCAGGTTTCTCCGCAAGTTGTGCAGATAAATGTAGCATCGACTGCTCGCGCGCCCGATGTCACTGAAGGTTTCGACTATCGAGTCAGCTACAAAATCTGCGGAAGTGGCGACATAATAATAGACATGGATGTTGTTCCAAGCGAAAATCTTCCTCCAATGCCAAGGATTGGACTGCAGTTCAGCATCCCCGGAGACTTCAACACGTTCACTTGGTATGGCAGAGGTCCCCATGAGAACTACTGGGACCGCAAAGAGGGCGCACCTGTCGGGCTGTACAGCGGTACTGTCGATGAGCAATACGTACCCTACATTAAGCCCCAGGAGAACGGCAACAAGACGGAGGTACGTTGGATATCGCTTACCAACGAGAATGGCATAGGTCTACTGGCCGTTGGCATGCCGCTCTTGGAAGTGAGTGCACACCACTTTACAACCGAAGATCTAGCAAAGGCGAAACATACCTTTGAATTGAAGAGACGCGAAGATATCACTCTGAATCTCGATTTCAGACAGTGCGGTCTGGGCGGAGGCAGCTGCGGACCGGACACTTTGCCCAAATACCTGATCAACCCTGAGCCGGTGCACTTCAGAGTCAGAGTGAGGCCGGTATTTCCGGAAGGACCTTCTGCCATGAAACTTAGCAAACAGGTAATACGGGTTTCATGCTGAAGAACCATGGTGGAATACGGGGCGAGGCGCGTCAAATCCAACTTCGCCTTGTTTCTTTTACGTCATCGAAATGTTGGTCATCGGAAAGGATTTTTGCTTTGTTGATTATGGCTGTTGCAGCAATTATGCAATCGCCTATCGGTATATTTCTATATCGGCACTTCAGCAACCCAGCTTCTTCTGCGGCATCCCCATCAAAGCTTTGGACTTGCAGTCCACTTCTTACTAGCGATAAATAGCGAGTTTTCGCTTCTTCGCTTCCCCTTCTTTCACAAGTAATCTGAACAATCTCACAGATGACTATGGTGGGCAATAAGCCTTCTTTTCTTCCGATCAGTTCCCTGAGTTTCTTGGTTGTTTTCTGTTTAGTTTCGATCTGGTCAGAGTAGAAGTGTTCGATCAGAAACCTAGTGTCCACGACTTCCTTCAAATCAATATTCCTCTCTAAGCTTCTCGACCTGCCGCTTGATTTCTTCCACTCTACCAAATCCCGCGTCAATGCCAGCGGATTCCTCTAGTTTGGGAAAAGCTTTTAGGAGCAGCCCAGCCTCCGTATGTTCCCATATTAGTTCGTCTCCTTCCTTTATTCCGAATCTTTTTCTGAACTCCGCGGGAATAGTGGTTTGTCCTCTTCTTGTTACTTTCACGATGTTCCGCATGCGCACTACCTTAGACAAGAGTATGCGAGTACTACCTAAAAAAGATAATCCTATTCTAGATATGGAATAGGATTATCTCCATTTGTCCAGAATAGTGACAATGTTGGGAAAAGCAGTAATGTTGGAACAAGATCCTCTGACAGATTCTTCCAGAAAACAAGAAATAAGGAACTTCCCCCGCCAACCCAGATACTTGATCAAACCCTGAGCCAGTGCACTTCAGAGTTAGACCTATGCCCTTACCGCCAGAGGACCAACCTACCGTGAAGCTCAGCGAGCAGAGAATGCTGAGTTTGAATTAAACGTAAATAAGCAACGTAAACATTGCACTAGACACTGGAGGCATTGCTTTGAAACTTGGCTGTACGGTATGGCCCGTAAGGTGGTCTCCGCCATACGAAAGTGCCGTTAGGAGAATAGCGGGAATTGGTTTTAAAGGTGTGGAGCTGATCGCTTGGGACAGAAGGGTCTTGGATGACTACTATACTCGAAAGAGGATAAAAGAACTGAGAGGGCTCATAGACTCTCTGGGACTAGAACTGACGGAGTTCGTCTCAACTCCGGAAGGAATGGCCAGTCTGAAAAGGGACGATCAAGAGGCTGCGTCGAACCACTTCAGAAGGTTGGTCGAGGTGGCTTCAGAGTTTGAGACTGGAATCGTTAACACAGTTTCGCCGTGGCCTTTTCATGGAATTGAGGCACCAGATGTTAAAGAGAGACCGTTAAGACAGACGTTTCTGATGCCTGAAGACCTTCCGTACGACTTGGACATGGACGCGGTGTGGGATAGCTACGTTGAACTAACAAGGAAGTTCTGCGACATGGTCGAGGATGCTGGAATGCGTTATGCCCTTGAGCCTCATCCGTGGAGAATGATGTCCAATGCCGATGCGATGCTGAGACTAGTTGAACATGTCGGTTCAAAAGCCTTAGGAATGAACTTCGACCCTAGCCACCTATTCCCCATGGGTGAGACGCCTGCCATTGCCATAGTGAAGCTCAAATCCAGGGTCTTTCACACTCACATATCTGACAATGACGCTGCAAGCAACGTACACTGGAGACCCGGTAAAGGGAAGATAGACTGGGTAAGCGTTCTGAAGGCCTTGAAAACCATCGGTTATGACTATGTGCTCTCAGTTGAGCTTGAAGATGTTCCAGGTGCGAGCAGACCTGGAAAAGAAGATGCGGATCCAGTGTTTGATACTGAACTGGCAAGAGCTATCGAGTTTCTGAGAATGACTGCCAGAGAAGTAGGAGTCAAGCTGGAGTAGCTTACCACTCGCATGCCTTCGTCACGGAGATTCGCATGGTGAGATGGTCCATTATTTGTAAGGGGGAGAGGGATTTTGGAAATCGATAAAGAGAGAATTGAGAAAGTTGAGAAGGAGATGGAGCAAGCCGGCTTTGACGTTCTTTGGTGCAGGCTACCAGAAAATGTTCTGTACTTAAGCGGGTACTGGCCAGTTGTCGGCGCCTCGGCCGTATTCCTCCCGTTGGATGATGATCCTGTTCTGGTTGCGCCTATAGACGAGATCGATTACACAAGCGGGAGCTGGGTGAAGGATGTCAGAACCTATAGGTTTCTACAACTGGGGGCAGTTGCTGACGCAAATCGAGACATATCAAAGATTCTCAGGGAGATCGCCTATGGCAAGCATCTTGAAAACTCTGTTATCGGTTATGAGGGCTCCTATGAGCTGGTCGCGGCTAACCACGTAGGAGGAGAAGTCAGATATCCCGGTACTCCTTCGGTGGACATGCTGCGAGAAGCGCTTCCGAAAGCCGCTCTGAAAGACGCCAAACCAGCTCTTACCAAACTCAGGGTGACTAAAACCAGGTTGGAGATAGAGATGCTGAAGAGAACCAATGAGATCGCAGGCTTCGGTTATGATGCTGCCCGAGAAGCCCTAGAACCCGGAGTAAAGGAAACTGAGGTCGCAGCAGCAGTGGAGGCACGAATACACACGAAAGGGATCGGATACAAGAACACCGAAAGGGCAAGAGGGTTCGCCTTTGTAATGTCTGGACCGCCTTCCGCAAACTCTTGGAGGCCTTTCTGCATATCAACAGAGAGAAGAATTGAGAAAGGAGATATGGTCCTGGTTGAGCTGGATACCTATGCGGACGGGTATTGGTCGGACCTCACTCGCACGTTCGTGGCGGGGAAACCCGGTCAGAAAGAACGCGAGATCTGGGACATCATCCTGGAAGCTGAACAGAAGGCTGTAGACGCTATACGAGAAGGGGTCAAGGCCTCAGAGATAGATAGGGTCGCTAGATCGTTCATCGAGCGAAAAGGCTACGGGAAGTACTTCCTGCATCAGCTGGGACACGGCGTCGGACTGGCGTTCCATGAACCACCCACCCTTCATCCCGCGTCCAAAGACATTCTCGCATCAGGTATGACCCATGCCGTTGAGCCTTCAATCTGCATATCCGGCTGGGGCGGCATGAGAGTTGAAGACAACATCCTAGTACAACAGAACAAAGCAGTCTACCTCTCAAACTACGACAGGAACCTCTGAGGCGAATGGCTCCGACCTTTCTCTATTTCCTCGTAAGAGAACTGTCGCAAACACTCCAGCTGATCGAGAATGGTGCGGCCGCCGGGATTTGGACCCGGGTTGTCGGCTTTCTTCTTTCCGGGAGTGGGAGGCCGGCGTCCTAGACCAGACTAGACTACGGCCGCACGGACTCAATATTCCGTGAGATTGTTTAAATTCATTACGGGTTGACGGTTTGAGACACGTCAAATCCGTAGTGAACAGGTGGACTTCAACACTGTCTTGAACATCAACAAACTTTTTTAGGCAGTTCGCAGATACGACGACCCTAAGGCAGAAAGAGATTCGGCCGACATCGTGCTGTATGAGTCTTCTGACGAGTATCTTGGGGGATCATGCGATGTGCGGGATATTCGGGTGCGTCTCGAAGGACAAAAGTGTTGCACCGCTGATACATGCGGCTCTAAGGAGGCTTGAGTACAGAGGCTACGATTCAGTTGGGGAAGCAACGATACACGAAGGCAAGATCCACATAAAGAAAGATCAGGGAAAGATCGATGACGTTCACAAGTCGCTGGACTTGGACGATCTACCTGGAGCCCTTGGGCTGGGACACACAAGATGGGCAACACACGGAGCTCCTTACCGAGCCAACGCCCACCCTCATCTCGACTGCGAGGGAAAGATCGCTGTGGTGCACAATGGGATTGTCGAAAACTTCTTGGCGCTCAAGGCGGAGCTGGAGAGTCTAGGCCATAGGTTCAGATCAAAGACTGACACCGAGGTCATACCGCACCTCATAGAGGAGAACCTGAAGACGACCCCCAACCTTGTCGAAGCAGTACACGAAGCCGTTAAGAGGCTTGACGGATCCTATGCCATAGCTGTCATATCGAGTCGCAATCCCGATCAGATTGTATGTGCCAGAAAGGAGAGTCCGCTGATCCTTGGCGTAGGCGAAGGCGCGGTCTACTGCGCCTCAGATATTCCCGCCTTTTTACCTTTAACGAACAAAGCCGTCATTCTCGAGAATGGAGAGATGGCCCTTCTCCAGGATGATAAGTACGAGATCTGGAGAATCGATGACTGGAAGAAAGTCTCAAAGGAACCCGAAGCCATCACGTGGAATCCTGAAATGGCTGAGAAGCAGGGCTACCCGCACTTCATGTTGAAAGAGATCCACGAACAGCCAAGATGCCTTATGGATACGCTTAGGCTGCAGGACGTGTACCTTGACCTCATGGCTACGTTTTTAGATCGAGCTGGGGAGGTTTTCCTCGTCGCTGCTGGTACGTCATATCATGCTTGTCTGGCTGCTTCCTACATGTTCTCTGATCTTGCTTACTTGGCTACTCACCCCGTTGTCGCGTCTGAGTTCATTGAGCAAGAAGGCATGGCTGTCAACATCAATAGCACGATCCTCGCCGTGAGCCAGTCAGGCGAGACTGCGGACACTTTGGCTGCCGTTGATCATGCGCGAAATAGGGCTGCCACAATACTTGGGCTAACAAATGCGGTTGGCTCGACTCTGACCCGCATATCCAGAGTCTACATCGTACAGCAATCCGGTCCGGAGATCGGTGTAGCGGCTACAAAGACCTTCACTTCGCAGCTGTCTGTTCTTGCCCAGCTTGCATTGAGAGTCGCGAAGCTCCGAGGCAAAATAGGCCACAGACAGATTGAGGAACTCGAAGAGAAGATTAAGCAGATCCCCGACATCGTTGAGGATACCATCAGGAGTAATAATGCAAAAGCTCAGCAGATAGCTAGGAAGTACAGAGACAAGCAGGTTTTCTTCTTCCTAGGCAGAGGGATAAGCTCAGCCACCGCGCTTGAGGGCAGGCTTAAGTTGATGGAGATTGCATATGTCCCGTCAATTGCCTATCCCGCCGGCGAAAGCAAGCATGGCCCGATAAGCTTGGTTGAACCTGGTTTCCCAGTTGTCTTCGTGTGCCCCAGTGACGAGACGCGTAGAACAATCATCGGAAACATAATGGAGATGAAGGCGCGCGGTGCGTCGATAATTTCCGTCGTCGAGAAAGGCGACGAAGAGATCAAGCGTCTCTCGGACGAGTGCTTCAATGTGGCAGGCAACCTGCCCGAGGCTCTGTCACCAATAGCCTTCGTTGTCCCACTTCAGCTTTTGGCATATCACATGGCGGTCGAAAGGGGATGCAACCCCGACAAGCCGAGAAACCTAGCAAAATCAGTAACAGTTAGGTAGACCCGAATTCTCTGGACAAACGCCGCGACTGGACTGAAAGTTAGCAGACTGAGTTACCTTTACGTGACTTTGCGGCAGGATTGCCCGTCGGAAATTGTATTAAGCGAATACTGTGAACTTACTTCTGGATTGAGGAGAGTAGCATGAGCGGATCGTGGGAGACTCTGGTTCAGAGTTTGGTGAGTAATGGGATACTCAAGTCGCCCCGCGTCATCAGAGCCATGAGGCTCGTTTCGAGAGGTCGCTTCCTTTCGGAGCGCAACCAGTCCTATGCAGCTATCGATTCGCCTCTTCCCATAGGCGAGGGGCAGACCGTTTCTGCGCCACATAGCTGATCCAAGCGGTCAGCTAGGCGAGACATGGTATCCATAATGAACGAAGCTCTGGAACTGGAGCTCGGGCACAAGGTTCTGGAGGTTGGCGCGGGGTGCGGTTGGCATGCTTGCACAGTGGCCGAGATCGTAGCGCCAAGCGATATGCCCAAGGAAGCGTGGGGACATGTTTATACGGTCGAGATAGTCGTCGAGCTGGCTGAGCTCGCGAGGAGAAATATCAAACAGGCTGGCTATGATGATCGGGTGACAGTCATTCATAGCGACGGGTCTGAGGGCTGCCAAGAAAAGGCTCCTTTCGACAGAATACTGGTGACTGCAGCTGCGCCGTACGTGCCCGCTCCTCTTAAGGAACAGCTGAAAACCGGCGGGCTGATGGTTATACCGGTTGGAAGCATTGGCTTCTACCAGACTCTCTTGCGGCTGAGAAGGGTGAATGGTAGATTCGCTGAGGAAGACTTGGGCGGCGTAGCCTTCGTTCCCTTGGTTGGAAAATACGGTCATCGGATCCGCTGGGGCTAGAGAACTGGGGCTTGCTGTTCTTTTCTGAACCGCGGACCTGCGAGTGGCCGCTTACCCGTTTACAGAAACAGAAAGTTATATTTTCAGAGACGCGTTTACCATTGTAATGTTGAGGGACGTGCCGTGGATTCTGAGGCTTGGCCTTGGTTGTCCTTTGCCTTAGCTGTCGTTGCTGTAGCTTCGGTCTTGCTTTTTCTTTTTGAGCGAGAGAAGAGAAAACCTCTAGACGAGGAGGCTGTCAAACCTGTTCGGAGCGAACCTCCAACAGGACTGCCCTTCGCGATGAGAAGAACTATCACAGCTGACATGTTTGAAGAGGCTAGAAACAAACTGAGGATACTGGAGCTAGAAAGGGAGATACTGAGCTACGCCATAAGGAGGCTTTACGAGGCTACGGCGGAGGGAAAGATAACCGAAGAAGAAAGAGACAGGCTTGTCTTGAAATATAGAGAGGATCTGGCAAGGATCAAGGAGGAGATTGCCAGAGGCGAATCAATCGTAGCCTTGAACGAGCTCGAGAGAATGCAGGATGAGTTCGTGAAGCTCTTCTCAGAACGTCTCGAAGAGCTGAACAAGAGAATCGGGGAGCTCAGAACACTATCCGGCTTTGTACCCCCGAGGGCAGAGGAACTGGCACCCATAGAACCTGTGGAACCTGCAGAGTTGAGGGAGGAGGGAAAGGAAGAAGAACAGGTTGAGGCTCCAAAGGAAGCTATCGAGAAGGAGGCTCCTCCCAAGCCTGAGAAGAAGGTAAGCAAACCGAAGCCAACGGCTGAACCTGAGAAGACTGAAGCTGAGAAGAAGATAGAGCAGATTGTGGCTGAGGTTGAGAAGGTTCTGAAAAAGCTTGGCCAGATGGAAGTCGAAGAATAGATGAGTTGGAGAGAGTCCGCTAAGAGGAGAGCCGCCCTAGAAGCAGTCAAGCATGTGGAAGACGGTTTTGTCTTGGGGCTTGGCAGCGGCTCAACCGCCGCATACGCAATAAGGGAGATTGGCAAGAAAATAAGGGAAGAGAGTCTGACGGTCTTAGGCGTGCCAACGTCATACCAAGCCTTTCTTCTCGCCGTGGAATGTGGCATCCCCATTACGACGCTGAATGAGCATCCGAAACTCGACTTGGACATCGACGGGGCCGACCAACTCGACGGCGATCTCAACCTGATAAAGGGCGGAGGCGGAGCTCTGACAAGAGAGAAAGTCGTGGCCGCGGCTGCCAAAGAGTTGATTATCGTCGCAGACGAGACCAAGCTTACCGGAAACTTGGGGAGAAACCAACCTTTGCCGGTCGAGGTCTTACCCTTTGCGTTGCCTCTCGTCTCATTGGATATCACAGCAATTGGCGGGAAACCGGTCCTGAGAGAAAAGGCGGACCGGTCTGGACCCTACATAACAGACAACGGTAATTTCATCTTGGATGTGGACTTCGGAGCCATCGACAACCCATCCATGCTGGAATCAAGACTAAAGGCATTTCCAGGGGTCGTAGAGACCGGGCTTTTTATCGGGATGGCGCATCTAGCCTATGTGGGGACGAAGAAAACCGTCAGGACAATCCGGAGAGAAGGATGACCAGCCTATCTACTTGATCTTCTGCGTTTCCCTTTGTTCCCCTACCTGGACCTCACTGTCGAGCCATTCTAGGTAGTCACTGCTGCCGGCAACGATGGGCATGGCGATTATCTCGGGCGTCTCGTAAGAGCGCACTTCCTTGATGGTCTTCTCGAGCTCATCGTAAACAGCGGCTTTACTTTTGATGAGGCAAAGCCACTCCTCCGCTGTCTCGACCTTCCCCTTCCACCAGTAGGTACTCAGTATCGGTCCAACAATCTGGACATGCCGCTTTTCTTTTCTCTACTAAGGTCTCGGCTATCTTTCTGGCACCCTCCTTGGTCTCAGTTGTTGTAAGGACTTGAATATACCCCCGGTACACCTCCTATCATCCTACACAGGGAATGCCCAATCAAGTGTAAAAGCGCAACCGCAGTAACCTATGCAAGGAAAGAACGTGGTAGGCTCGCACGTTTCAATATATGCCTCATCTGCCTGTCATGCCCCGACAGACCGGGGCAAACCACCTCGAAGACCTTTCCAAGGTTGACCTTGTGCCTGTCAGCTTAAGATAGCTACAGTCAATCTCGCCATCAAAGAGGACGAACAAAAAGTCTTAATAAAAGCATCCCTCATAGACAAGCCCGATCGAAATGACGGAAAAGCCGTATCTTGATATTAGCCTGCCGGTGGAAACCCGGGTCAGAGATCTGCTGCAGAAGATGACGTTGAAAGAGAAGATAGGTCAGATGACCGGTTCCATCCTCATGAGTATCGAGAAAGCAAAACAAGACATCAAGGACTACTGTCTCGGCGCCGGCGCCCCGCTGATGTTCGTGAACCACGCCAGAGACCTTGCGGATTTTGCGAATGCTGTAGAAAGATATGCAGTCGAAGAGACTCAGCTGGGGATACCGGTTCTGTTATACCTGGACGCGGTTCATGGGCATGCCTTTGTTAAGGGCGCGACTGTTTTTCCTCATAATATTGGTCTAGCCGCTACTTGGGATCCTGACTTGGCAACTGAGGTTGGGACAGTGACAGCGAAGGAGGCGAGAGCTACTGGCATACATGAAACCTTCAGCCCTATCTGTGACATCGCCCGGGAGCCGAGATGGGGAAGGACTTTTGAGACATTCGGTGAGATCCCATACCTTTGTTCTGTCATGTCAGCAGCCAAAGTTAGGGGATACCAGGGAGGCGACGGAATCGAGGTAGACCGAAAGCACGTGATAGCCACGGCAAAGCATTTTCCTGCCTATAGCTGTCCTGAAAGGGGGCAGGATGCCTCACCAGTTGATATTTCTGAATACACGTTCAGAACAGTTCATCTTCCAGCTTTTCAAGCGGCCATAAAGGCTGGAGCATGGGCTGTCATGCCGTGCTATAACGAGATTAATGGAAAGCCGGTTCACGGTTCGAAGGAATACCTTACAGACCTGTTACGCAAAGAACTGGGCTTTAAGGGAATAGTGGTCTCGGACGCCAGCGGTATAGACATGTTGCATACCCATCATCATACAGCTGAGACTTATGAGGAAGCAGTGAGGCAGGGGGTCGAAGCCGGGATCGACATAGACATCTTCGCAGGCGCTAATTTCGCCTCAGCCTTGCTGAACCTCGTCGAGAAGGGGAGAATATCCGAAAGAAGAATTGACGAATCAGTCCGTAGAATCCTGGAAGTCAAGTTTCGACTGGGACTGTTCGAGGATCCGTATATCGATCCAGAAACAAGCTCCAAAGTTGTAGGCTGCAAGGAGCACAGAGAGATTGCACTTTCGGTGGCACGCAAATCCATGACCCTTCTGAAAAATGAGGGCGGACTCCTACCATTACCCAAAGACATAGGGACCATTCTGGTGACGGGTCCAAATGCTGATGATGTTGAGAACCAACTGGGAGGCTGGAGTAACACGTTCCCGCCGTTGCCTCCTGCCACCACGATCCTTCAAGGAATCAAAAACAAGGTTTCGCCAAAGACTCGGGTTCTTTACGCTAAGGGTGCTGGAATCAGAGAACGGGAAAATATTGACGAAGCTAGAGAACTGGCTGCGGGATCTGATGTCGCTATAATCGTTGTTGGGGAATCAGCCTATATACACGAATTCTGGACGCTTCGAGACATCATGAGTCTGGTGATGCAACCTCAGACCGAAAGTCCGGAAATCCTGCAGAAAAAGCTTCTAGCTCGGCTTGAAGAGTTTCCGTGCCGAACGATGCTTGATCTGCCAGAGGCCCAACTTGACCTTGTCAAGGCTGTACATGGAACTGGAACGCCTACTGTGGTGGTTCTTGTAACAGGTAGGCCGCTAACGATTAGATGGATTGCAGAAAACGTACAAGCCGTTCTTGTGGCTTATCTGCCTGGCACAGAAGGCGGAAACGCGGTTGCCGATGTGCTCTTCGGCGACTACAACCCGGGAGGAAGACTTCCAATCTCAGTGCCGCGTTCCATCGGACAGCTTCCAGTTCGACATGACTACAAGCCCATCCCATTTGCTGAGAGGCACCCGCCCGCCTACGCACCGTTGTTCGAGTTTGGGTTCGGTCTCAGCTACACAAAGTTCGAGTACAGCGACTTAGCCGTCTCACCTGAAAAGGTTGGGCCCTCGGGCAAGGTAGAGGTAAGTGTGGCCGTCAAGAACGTTGGCGACCGACCGGGTGACGAAGTGGTCCAGCTATACATCAGCGACGTATATAGCTCAAGGGTCACCCCGCTTAGGGTGCTTAAGGGATTCAAGAGGGTGACCGTGAAGCCTGGCGAGAGCGAGAAGGTTAGGTTTACGCTTCTAGCGGAGGACTTAGGCGTCTTCCAGGACGACGGAAGATTCGTCACCGAACCTGGAACATTCCGAGTCATGATTGGCAAGCTTGAAGCCACTTTCGAAGTGACTGATTGATCAGGACCCTTCACTTGCGTCATCCTTTGATCTGCAACCCGCGAGCCAGAAACTGGCAACCTCTTGCCTATTCGTCCTCCCATAGGACTGCAAACACCATAGCTAGCCGTGTCTACAAATCGTCTGGACAAAGTCACACTGCCTCTTTAAACATGCGTATGCTTGGTGAGGTATCGGGTCGAAAGTGAATCTCATTGAGATAGGACTGAAATCAAAGTGTCACCTGCTTTTTTCTAAGTGGCACTATGTGAGGCTTAGAGAGGATCGAGTCTGTTTGTCGAGTATTTGGTAGCCCCTTTCCGGAAGGGAGATTCGGATTGAATGGTAAAGACTCTGCAGTCCCAATCTTCCCGAGTTTTTCGGCATAGGGGGTAATCTCTTAACCGTCTTTCTAAGGGACTAAGGACAGAACCTTTCCTATGAAACCCATATGGATTTAAAAGAAACTTGTGAAATGTCACATAATGGTGTTTCTTATGGCTATGCGAACGGTCAAAAAGTATTATTCAGAGTTGGGTGTGAAGGAATGGAGAAGGCTTGTCAGAGACGCTTATCATCGGCTGGAATTCGACACAACCATGCACTTCTTCAAGAAATATTCACCAGCTGAAGGGTTAGTGCTGGATGCTGGAGGAGGGCCTGGCAGGTATGCAATTGAATTGGCAAAGCTTGGATACGATGTTGTTTTGCTTGATCTGACCCCCAAATTACTGGAGATTGCAGAGAGGCAGATTAAGAAGGCAAGAGTTGGAGATAGAGTGAAACAGATATTGCAGGGCTCTGTCGATGACCTCTCCATGTTCGACGACAGTACATTCAATGTTGTGCTTTGTTTAGGCGGAGCGTTGGCACACATCATGGATGCAAAGCAAAGAGAAAAAGCAATTGACGAGCTAATCAGAGTCGCAAAAAAGAACGCTCCGATCTTCATTTCTGTTATTGGAAAATTCGCCACTTTGATTTGCGCTCTAATCTATTGGCCAAAAGACTTAGAGATCAATGGGCTATATCAGAAAATCTACGACACGGGAGATTACTTTGGGGATTATGGCATTTACACAAAGGGTCGCAGTTTTGCGCCATGCCATTTCTATTCTCGCGAGGAGTTAGAGAATGCATTTGGAAAAAGGAATGTGAAGATTTTGGAGACGGTTGGTCTTGAAGGACTTGCCACACGCCATCAAAAGGAGGCAAATAGGCTTGTCAGGAAATATCCGAAGGCTTGGAAAAACTGGCGAGAACTCCACTTGAAAACTTGCACACATCCAAGCGTAGCTGACATTAGTCAACATTTCATGATAATTTGTGAGAAATAACTGAATCCCAAAAAATAGGGATCGGCGGGGGACATCTCCATTTATTGGACTAGAAACCTTTACGCGAGCGAAACGGCGGAGAACCGTGCGTCCGTTGTCGCAATTGGCAACCATATCTGAAACAAGGAAACAAGGGGTTGAGATCTGAGCTTCGATTATGGATGATTTCGCTTGTGTTCAGAAGGGTCGTTTCACTGGTGTTGTTTTACCTGTTCTTGCTGACTCGTAAGCGGCTTCCAGAACTCCTATCACATGTCTGCCTTCCTCAACAGTGCCTATGGGCTTCGAATCTTCCAGTATGCATTTCACAAAGTGGCGGTGAGTATGTTCAGACTCCTTCTCCTTGCCCAAGCTTGGCATAGTCCAGCTTGAATCTGCCTGTCTGTAAGCCATGATTTGCGTGTCAAGGAAGCCTAGGAGCAAGGTCCCTTTCGTCCCATACACTGATGTCCCTTCCATGGCGGCTATCTGGGTCCAGCTTGTTTCAGCGACGGCCAAGGTTCCACTCGCCATCTCAAGAATCATTGCCACGTTATCCTCCACTTCAGCTGGCTTGTCCAAAGTACCTGCGAAGGCGGAAACCCGTTCGACCTCCCCTAGAAGGTATACGAGCTGGCTTATGGAGTAGACACCAAGATCGAATAAGACGCCTCCATCAGCCCTCTTGGGATCAAAGAACCAGCAATCCACCTCCTCCTTGAACATAAGTGACACATCAGCTTGATAGCCTTCAGGTCCGCCATGAGCGACACGACTCCTCGCCATACAGACTTTACCTAGCTCACCCTTGCTCAGCAAGTCTCTAGCATAATCAAAGGCTGGCGTGTCGAAGTACACAAAAGGCAGAGCCATAACCTTTAGATCGCTGTGTTTCTTAGCAGCATCGACTATACGGTCAGCGTCCTCCACCCTTGTGGTCATAGGCTTCTGAATCACCACATGCTTCCCCGCCTCTATAGCATCAACAGCTATCTGTGCATGAGTCGGGTGAGGTGTGGCAACCACAACGGCTTCCACATTCTCCCTTGCGAGGAGATCATGATAGTCTCCGTGCCAAGACTTCGCCTTGAACCGCTTAGCCGTTACCTGTGCCCGATGGGGCTTTACGTCAGCCAGAGCTACGATTTTTGCTTCCTTTATCTTACTTAGATCGGGTAAATGGAAATAGTTAGATATTCCGCCGCAACCAACAATGCCGAAACCTACCTTTCTCACGCTTGGCACCTCCCTCAAAGTGGCAGATGAATACGCTTGCCCTCAGATGCTGATCGAATACCCGCTTCAAGGACTTCTTGGACATTTCTGTTGAACTCAACATTCAGAGGAACATCGATCTCCTTGTCTTCTCTGATCCGCTTCACAAAGTATTCCGGACCGTTCTTCCAGCCTTCAGAAGGCTCAGGAACCTTCAGTGTCTCCTGATTAATGCTTCTGTAGTTGTCCTTTTCTTTGACCGCGTAGAGATGCAGCTTACCATCTTCATCCACCACGAGGGAGCCGTCTACGCCGTTTATGATTGGACCATGGATTGGATCTGGACCGACTTGAGACCAACAGGCTTCCGCGTATGCTGTGGCATCTCCGAACTCCATCACAATCAGCGCATTGTCTTCCACTTCAAGGTAGGCTCTGGCCAGTATGCCGGTTGTGGCAACTACGCTTTCAGGTTTCCGACCCAGAAACCATTGGGCTATGTTGACTCCGTAGCAGCAGTAGTCAAGCAGAGCTCCTGCACCGTTCAAGTCTCTGTCATAGAGCCATTCGTAGAAATACGGTGAGCAGCCTACCTCCTTTGGTCCGGCGTGAGCCCCACGAAAACGAATATGAAAAACTTTGCCTATCCTCCCTTCTTTCATCAGACTGTAAGCATGCTGCAGGGCTGGGCTCCAGGTAGTCGGGTAGTTCACCATTACCTTGATCCTGTGTTTGCGGGATGCTTTCATAATTCTGTCCGCTTGTTCTAGGTTTGCAGACATCGGTTTCTCCATTATCACATGGATGCCTTTCTCACTGGCTGCTTCGACAACATCAGCATGTCGGCTGTTCTCTGTACAGGCTAGAACTGCGTCTAGATCCTCCTTGTCTAACATGACCCGGAAGTCTGCATAAGTCCTTTGTAAGCCAAAACGTTCACTAACATCCCTGATCAAGGGGGGATTCGGATCAGCAACAGCTACTATCTTCACATCCTCTAAAGCAGTGAACTGGTTTAGTAGGCCCCATACATGATCGTGAACGAGGCCCGCAACTCCCAACCTATATACCTTGGTCATGCCCTCCCCTTACCTATGAAGATACTAAAAACTCTTTTCGTCAAACCCCCTTTCCGGATGACAATGGTTCCTACAATGAGCGAGTTAGCCCTATGACAGAGAATGCAGAGTGCTGGTGCCGTAGCCATGCCATCACAAGGCTTATCTGAGAAGTATCGGTAATACCTCAGAATCCGAATCTTTGGCACAGCGAGACTAGGCGGAACGCGAAATGGATATGAGTCCTCGAGAAAGGCTGCTGGCAGCTATCAGTCTTCAGGAGCCGGACGTTGTTCCCGTTTGCCCTTTGATTGACAATCATTACGCAGCTTACGTGTCGGGTGTCAAAGTGCATGAAGCCAGCTGGAGACATCAGATAGCAGCCATTGACGAGATAGGTCACGACGCAATCATACTGCCCGATAACTTTGGCGAGATAGTTGATCATGCAGTGCCTTCTCTCAAGTGGAAGAGGGAGGTTGTCGAGACAGGCACAAACTTTAGAATCGTCGAGTCTAGGCTTGAAACCCCGTATGGGCCTCTGGTCTCCAGGGTCTGCGAGAAAGACGATTGTTCCGCATGGACCATGAGACCGACAGTCGAATCGTTGAAGGACGACTATGAGAAGATAGTCTGGTTCTATGAGCAGTTGGCTTCGGGCAGATCTGGTGTGGAGTTGGGTGGCGGGATAAGAGAGTCTATCATCGATAGGTTCCGGTGGCCAGACCTTGTTAAGAAGATCGATGCGATCGCTTTCGAAAGCAACAAACCGCTGCTGGAAGCTGCCTTCGAAGCTGGAGCGGACCTTGTTTTTGGGTCTTCGTCAGGAATAGGGGTCCTTTCTCCTAAGCTTATTGAAGAATTTGATCTTCCAAGACTCAGAAGGCTAAGCGATTTTGCCCACAAGCATGGTGTTTTGCACTATTTCCATTGCTGCGACAAATGCAACGTTATGCTCGAAAAATTCGTTGAACAAGGCATTGACCTGATGGAGACTCTGGCGCCTCCACCTTCAGGCGACATAGACCTGGGAGATGCCAAGGAGAGGATAGGTGACAAGGTCTGTCTGAAAGGCAACATAAACCTGTCTCTCTTATATAGAGGCACACTAAGCGAGATCGAGGACTCCATCAAAGACTGCATCACGAAAGCTAGTCACGGAGGCGGGTTTATCCTAGGAACGGAAGACGCGCTTCAATGGGGCCACCCAATTGAGAACATCAAAGCGATGGTCATGATGGGCAGAAAATATGGCGCATACAGCTGAGTCACCCGCTACGAAACAACTTTGCCGTTCCATAGTGCCGCTCTCAGATGAGAGTGAGGCGGATTATTGGTATACTATTCTCTTAGGGAAGCCTCTTGTTCTTCAGGTAGTTGAAAATAGGTCTGCCAGGAATTCCAGAGCCAGCGTTGACCAACCAAAGTCCGGTGCTCCTAGCGGCTCCCCGGTTGAGCTATCGTAGTTCTCATTGCAGCTGGGACCTGAAGCCATAATGTCTAAGACCTTCTCAGCCAAGCCGCGGGCTTCCTCTTCAAATCCATACCGTCTAAGACCATGGTAGGTTAGCCAGATCTGGTTTAGCCACGATCGTCCCCTCCAGTAGCCCTTGGGGTCATAGCTAGGGTGATCTGCACTGACTGTCGGGAGTGGGAATCGGGTCCAGAACTCTTCGGCAATCAACAAATGTTCCAGAAGATTCTCTGCTTGCTCTTCGGTTGCTAATCTCGTATACAAGGTAGCGAAGGCGGCGGGGCTCTTGACCCCGAGGAACCTGTTGTCTTCTTCCAGTATGTCGTAGTAGAAACGCGTTTCAGAATCCCACATGGTTCTCCTTATCCCTTCAGCTGTCTCAGCTGCGAGCCTCCGGTACTCCTCAGCTTCAGCACGTAGACCAAGCTGATCAGCTAACGTTGACAGAACAGTTCTCTGATTATAGATGAAGCAGTTCAGATCGATGGCTTCAACAGGGGCCATTCTGATCTGAGTGTAGAGCTTCCCGTACTTCTCGGGGTTGCTTTGGAAAAGGGGTAGAGCTTCATCCCATCTGACAGCGTTGTCCCACCCAGATTCTAAGTAGTCGACGTAAGCCATAAGCTGGTCGCCATCGGCATCCCTGTGACTCCTAAACCACCTGTCATAACGATCCAAGGCTTCAAAGGCCTTTCTAAGGAACGTTTGGCTTCCTCCCTTTTCCATTATCCGTTCGACTGCTATCGCCAACACAGGAGGCTGAGTTGTCCAAGGCGCATAGTCGTCAACGTCCCAGAAAAGTCTGCAGAATTCCTTGGAGATGAATACTTCGTGAGGGATGCGGCCGTCAGGCTTCTGAGATGCGAAGAGGTTCAGAAGCTCTTCTTCAGCCATACTCACATCGTACTCTGCTAGGACTATGGCGTGGAAAGCTGAGTCCCAGAGCCATTGGTGCCTGAACACGAACTTGCTGGGCATGTTGAAGGGATCACTCAGCACCGGGTGCCCTTCTAGAGAAACTCGGTTGGACAAGATAACGTACCACATGTACTTCCATAGCCGCTCGTATTCAGATTTGCCCCCGGTCAGTCTCGGTATCTTCTCAAGCACGGATGCGACTTACCTCTTCCTGCTTTCCTCTATCTTGGAGTAGTTGGCTAAAGCTTCCTCCATCCTCGTTGTAGCCTCCCCCTCAGAGCTAGCCCCAGCTAGAATGAAAACAAAAGCGTCTCCAGGGCTCAGCTCCAGTTCGACTTCATGAGTTGCTTGATCAAGCCCAACTTCCACAG
>Ga0315314_1001195_pt1 | contig 24094 bp, 32 predicted proteins | sample TDP9_MG_FD_203631 | JGI IMG/M metagenome (GOLD analysis project Ga0315314, IMG submission 203631) | Freshwater sediment microbial communities from Lake Towuti, South Sulawesi, Indonesia - TDP9 | ecosystem: Environmental > Aquatic > Freshwater > Lake > Sediment | place: Indonesia: South Sulawesi... | reverse complement strand
CCAATCCAGTAGTATGCGTTGCCCACGAAGCAACCGATGGTTACTCCAGCAACTAGAGGCCATCCAAATAGCGCCGCTAATGGGATCAAAGAATCAGCAACGCGGAGCTGAACTGGACCGAAGGAAACGGGAGCCAGCACAACAACAAGAATCGCGTATAAACTTCCAAAAATGGCTGTTAGGCTAACGTCTTTAATGTCCAACCTTTCACCTCCCTACGCCGGGGTTTTTATGGCGGAACGGGTGGGAGGACCACTCACCCGCCGAGAGATAGTTCCTCCTATCAGGTTATAAGCGTTCCTCTAAAGAACCTTATTGAGGTTTGAAGGCTCCGTTTCAGATGTGTTTTTGACGGGGAGAAGGGAAAAGTTTGAATACTGAGAATGGTAATTGAAAGTTCATTATGAGGGAAAGGCATGAGGTTGATTCGAAACGCTGAGGCTCTTTCGAGGCTCTCGCTCGCCTTACTGTTGTTGGTTGCCGCGATCATCGGTGCCCTCCTGTCTTATCTGTGGGTGATCGGCTATTACGAGTCCTTGCATATTCAGGTTCCTGAGGTCGCTACCATCGCCATAACCAACGCCACCTTCGTGCCTCAAAACGCGACCTTTTTCAACATCACCCTTCTCAACCCCTCCCTTTCACCCTCAGACGCGACCATCGCGAAAATTGCGGTTTCAACAAAGGACGGCGTTCTTCACAGGGTTGGGGAGACGTACCCTTCGCTTCCCTATCGGCTTGCGAGAAGTGCTTCTGAAACCTTTGGGTGCTCTTGGAACTGGGGGAACTACACCGGGGAGACTGTGCAAATCATCGTTTTCGTTGAGGACGGGTCGGGTGCTACCTTCCCACGTGTGACGCCTCTCGTGGATTTAGGGATTAAGGTGACCTTTGATCCCGCGATCAGCGTCAAACATTTTAACATGACCCTACAAAACTCGGTTTTGTCTGCCACGTACGTCAACGTTACAGACATCGCTATGGATGGGAAAACGGTTCCACCTGAAAACATGACTCTTTCCCTTCCCTACACGCTTCACGCTAACAAGTCGGTATCCCTTATGTGCATGTGGGACTGGACTGAGTATCAAGGCAAGGACGTAACGATTGCTGCCCATACGTTGCAGGGTTACGTAGCATACCATACTCAGGCGGCACCCTCTTCCGTGAATTTAACGATCACTGAGGTTCTCTTCAACATCGCAGACACTCGTCACTTTAACGCCACGGTTCAAAACTCTGAGCTCTCTCCCACATACGTGAATGTCACAAGGATCACCATAACCATGGAAAACGGAACAACCCAGGAAGTAGTTGAGGTGAGCCCTCCGCTAACCTACCCTCTCCACCCAAACGCGTCAGTCACCTTCATGTGCGCGTGGGACTGGACCCATTATCGTGGCGAGAACGTCACGGTCACAATACACACCCTTCAAGGTTACGTAACTTCCCTTACCCAAACTACGCCTGCATCGGCTAGTTCCTTCAGCCCCCAGACCCTAAGCGAAGCCTCACAAAACGTTACCCCCTCCACGAACTGGGGCAGCTCAACAACGGCAAAGAGAAGAAGAGACGAGTTACCTTCGCCTACGCTTTAAGCTCATCGTAGCTGTTTCTTCATTTTACCTTCATTTTAAACCACGTAATAATCAAGGACCTTCTTCATCCGCCTCGGGGGAAGCCCTCTGGCGGAAATTTTCTTTAGCATCCTAATCATTTCAGGCTGGAATCTTGCAAGGTCTGTGAGGGTTACTAAGCCGATGAGGCTCCCTCCCTCCACCACGGGAAGCTTTTTGATTTTCCTCCTAAACATGAACCTTGCGGCGTCCTCAACGTCCATTTCGGGTTCTCCAACTATAAGCGGCTTCGACATGACCTGCCGAACCTTGATCTTTTTGGGGTCTCGGGACTTGGCTAAAACCCTTTTCAGCAGGTCTCTTTCGGTCACGATCCCGATAGCCTTCCCCTTCCTCATCACGATCAAACATCCTATTTCGTGTTTGTTCATGAGTTCCACAGCCTCCATAACTATTGCCTCAGAGTCCACGGTTATCACGTCTTCCACCATCACGTCTTCAACTTTCAGGATCATAAACACACCAAACTATCCTCACCACAATCACATTTTATAGATTATGAATCCCAATTATGAACCTTAGATCATTAAGAACGCGTTCTAAGAGTGGACAGGGATTTGAACCTAGGTTGCTAGGTAATGTTTCATTGAGTCTAGGATAAGGTTATGTTGTTAGCGCTTCAGTATTTCCCTGCCAGAATCTATCAATATCAGTCTTCCTCTTCCTCAGTTTCTCGATCTTTCAGCCTGGTTTATTAATGATCGATCGATAAAGTGCGTTAGGTGGAGGATACTTCATTACTTTTCATGTGAGAAATGAGGAGAAAACCATCGATTGATACTAGTTATTCTCGTAGCACGCGCGTTTGGATGAACCTTTAGTGTCTCTCCGGAATTTCAGCGTTATCTGGAAATCCTCTGCTTTCGTAGGTGCCTTTAAAGTCGTAATCCACGACTTCTATGCGGATAAGCCATTTTATCCATTTGTATCCCCACATCTCTGGAACTGCCAAGCGTAGTTTCTCGGGTAAAGGCTTGCCGTCTTTCTCATAGGCTAGGATTATATCTTCACGCATGGCTGTGGTGATTGTTAGGTCGGTTGTAAAACCGTCCTCAGCGTAGAACGCAACCTTCAACGCCTCTGGGGAGACTCCAGCCTTTTCCAGTATACGTCCGAGTCTCACTCCAGTCCAGTTCCCATGATCAACGAGTACTCCAGAGGATCCTACAGCTGGTAAGCAGTAGAGTTCAGCGTTCACTGTGCTTCTCGGCATTGCTATAATTTCCTCTAAGCTAAGGTTCAGAGGGCTTTGAACGAATCCATCTACCAGCAAGCTCCACTCATAATCTTTGGTAGGCATCGGTGTTGGCGAAGGGTTTGTAGCAGAGGCTGACAAACTGAGGTAATAGGCAATACTTGCGACGACTGCGGCTACTGTGATCACGGCAATGACCGCAGCTTGAACCTTAGTTAACGCTTTCTTAGAGACGAATGACCGATGCATTTTATATCCTTCATTTTCGTTTTCCATTTAAGCGCACCTACATTACATACGTCGAGCTCAGCACTAAACTGCCTCAACTCTAGCTATTTCCGGTATCTTTTTCCTGAGAAACTGCTCCACTCCCCATTGAATGGTCATAGTTGACATTGGGCAGCCAGCGCATGCTCCTTTCAACCTCACTTTCACGGTGCCATCCTCTACTTCCACGAGTTCCATGTCCCCGCCATCAGCTTGCAGTTGGGGTCTCAGTTCTTCAAGTGCCTTTTCCACTCGGTCTCTAACCGTTTCTTCCATACGATCAACGCCAATATGACATATGGAATATCAGCCTAAAAACCTTTTCGCAATGTGCGCGCGCAAGCAGAAACCGTTGAGACCACCACTCGATTGAACTTTATTCTTCGCCTGTTGAGGAAAGAGTTAAGGTGTTAGAATTTATGTGCTAAATCTTTAAGAGAAAAGTCAAAGTTTAGAGGCGATAACCCCCAATATTTCTCTAACAAATTTGGATATGCTATAAAAGGTTATACCCACACAATCGTAGTCTGGGTTAGCTTCAACCACGTCAAAAGCCTGTATTTTCAATCCTTTAAAATCGTGAATTATGTCTATTAGGTTCCGTAATGTTACTCCTCCTCCCTCTGGGTTTCCAACTCCCGGTGCAAAGGCAGGGTCGAGAACGTCAACATCAAATGATACATATATGTTATCAATATTCCTGAGAATCTTCTTTATGATTAACGATATCTCTTTGGCGCTCATTTTGTAAACGTCAGAAGTGCTTAAAATGCATATACCCTTATTCCTGGCGTAATCTAGATGTTCAGCTGTGGCTGCTCTGATACCAACTTGAATGATATGCTTAGGGTCAACAATGCCGTCATCAATTATTCTTCGTATAGTGCATGCGTGAGAATAGGAGTCTCCTTCATAAATCTCGTATAAGTCAGGGTGGGAGTCAAAGTACACTAAACCCCATGAACCATTAAAAGTCTCCTTTAAAGCCTTCAACGCTATATATGTGACAGTGTGATCTCCTCCCAGAAAGATGTCTAGTTTAGAGCTGGTAAGTTTACCAACCACATCTTTAACCATAGGAATAGCATCTACAATGGATGGCGGATCTACGTCACCTAAATCGTAAATCCTCCAATGATCTTCAATGTTCACACCAGCTTCAGTGTAGGGGTTGTAAAGCTTTGAACTCGTATAATCCCTAATCATTCTAGGAGCTTTTGCTGAACCTCTTCTAAAGGATGAACTCTTATCCCAACATAAACCAAGCACATACGCATTTGCTCTATCCATGTTCTTAGTTTCAGCTCCAAAGAACAAGCTCACAACGCATCACGTTTTTACTATTTGGAGTTTGAAATTGAATAAATTTTCGAAAGTAAACGAGAACCTCTGAATACCTTTTGGTCAAGAAAGTTATAAAGTAGAAACTATATCAGAAATAAACAGAAGGGGAGGTGTTCCTTATGACTTGCTATTTTAGGCATATTCAAGACATTTTCAAGAAGGCTGGAATAGAGGTTACGAATCAGAATAAGCGAGACATTGACAGGGTCATTCACGGTATAGTTAACATAGAGTACAAGAACTGTCCAGCTGCTTGGAGAGAAGTGAAGAAGAGATTAGCAGAAGATGAGGCGGCATTCGTTTCAGAGCTTCAAAAAGCCTTAGAATAAATGTGTCAGAGAAGCGAGTGTTTAGGAGAGGTGAAGGTGTGGAGGTCAAGATTAACAGAACCTTCATAGAATTGGTTAAGGGCGACATAATAGAGCTAGCCACCGACGCTATAGTAAATGCTGCAAACACTGCCCTGCAGCTTGGCGGCGGGGTAGCCGGTGCCATTAGAAGAAAGGGTGGACCGAAGATCCAAGAAGAGTGCAACAAGATTGGTGGAACCCATGTTGGTGGAGCAGTTATTACAACGGGAGGAAACCTGAAGGCAAGATATGTGATTCACGCGGTTGGCCCAGTGCATGGTGAAGAACACGAAGACGAAAAGTTGAAGGACGCAACCTTGAACTCGCTTAAGCTGGCAGACAAACACGACTTAAGAAGCATAGCTTTTCCAGCAATAAGCACGGGAGTGTTTGGTTTCCCAAAAGATCGATGTGCCATGATAATGCTTTCCACCACCATAGCCTATCTAGAAGGACCCGCAAAACTACAAAAAGTCGTCTTTTGCCTCTACGATGAGCACACCTTTAACATTTTCGAAGACACCCTTCGAGTTCTAGTGAACAACCGCTAACTGCTTAAGGCTGAAAGAATGCTAGTTGACACCCACGCGCATCTTCAGTGGAAGGTTTTTGACAAAGACCTAGAGAAGGTTTTGGATAGGGCAAGAAAGGCCGATGTGAACTGTATCATAAACATCGGGTACAATTTGTCTGGCAGCAAAAAAGCCATAAAACTGGCCGAAAGATATGAAGGTCTCTGCGCAACGGTAGGATTTCATCCTCACAACGCTAACCAGTTAAATGAAAACGTCCTGAACGAACTACGTAAACTTTCGGCGCATCCGAATGTTGTGGCTATTGGAGAAATAGGGTTAGACTACTATCGAAATCTGTCCCCGAGGAAAGTTCAGTTAAAGGCTTTTGAAGCTCAATTGGCTTTGGCTGAGGAGGTGGGTTTGCCTGTTGTGATTCACGACAGAGATGTACACGCTGACACTCTTAAAATGTTATCAAAATTTAAGGGAAGGATAAAAGGCGTAATGCACTGTTTCTCTGGAAGCAAGGAAATGGCTGATCAATGCATCAAATCAAACTATTACATCTCTTTTGCCGGCCCCATTACCTTTCCCAGTGCTCATAGACTTCAAGCAATCGCGAAAGAGATAGACTTGGACAGAATTCTCCTCGAGACCGACAGCCCTTGGCTTACTCCACAGAAGGAACGCGGAAAACGAAACGAGCCAGCCTTTTTGATCCACATAGCCGAAAAAATTGCAGAACTACAAGGTACCTCGTTAGACAAACTGGCTGAAACAACTGCCAACAATGCAAAGAGAATCTTCAGATTTTCTTAGACCAAATGATGAAGATCAATGTTAAAATGAAAGTTTTCATTTCTTTGCCTCTTTTTTCTTTAGATAATCCTTTATGGCTGCGTGCAAGAGCGTCTGCAGCTAGATTAGAGCAGTGCATTTTAACTGGGGGGAGACCACCTAGGCTGTCCGCTACATCACCCCCTAGTGATTTTCAAAGCTTCTTCGATGGTTTTTCCCTTTGCAAGTTCGGTGATCATGCTGCTTGTGGCTATGGTTGGAGAAGTTGCCCGCTACAAAGATCAAGGTGGACAGATTAGCGTTTTAAGCCAAGTTCTTTTGGCATAGTTCCAACCCCTAATCCAGCGGGCCGACTCCAACAATAATTGTATCGCAAGTTTTTGGGACCATGGGTGTTCACTACCCAACAAAAGGATGTGCTAAAAGACTTTTGAACTTTAGGTTCGCTGAAAGGTCTTATATTTTTGGGAACAAAGAATGGTTTGGTAATTTAAATGGTCAAGACTAGAACGGCTACTGATGGAGGGTCAGCTACAGAAAAGATTGAGTTAAAACCAATAGGTTTCGTCAAAACAAAGGCTGTTGAAACGAAGGTTAGGGATAGATATAACGTTTCAGAGATAATTCTTCGCAAGGATCTGACGGAAGCTTTGAACGGGATCAAAGATTTTTCGCATTTGTTTGTGATATTTTGGATGCATGAAATTTCAAGGGAAGAGAGAATGACGATGAAGGTTCATCCTAGGGGTAGGGGGGACCTGCCCTTGCTGGGAATCTTTGCAACTCGGACACCCCTTCGTCAAAATCCGATAGGGCTTAGTTTAGTTGAGCTTTTGGAAGTAGAAGGCAACATCCTAATTGTTCGCGGTCTCGACGCCTTTGACGGCACCCCGGTCTTGGATATAAAGCCCTTCGACTACTGGGACATGGCTGAAGATGCGAGGGTCCCTGAATGGTGGATGAGATTGGAGAAGGAAAGATTAGAGAAACGTGAAGTCAGCAAATAACTGTCTCATGTTAGAGCTATTTGGTTTTTGTTACTTTCTTTGCAAATTCCTTTCCAAACTCGAGGCATTTCTGGATTTCATTATTATCAGGGACCCATTTAACTGTTAATGCAGGGGCAGCTATTTCCATACCTGCCTTTACCAGTTTCTCTTCGATGGTCTTAACCGCTCCGCCTCCCCAGCCATAGGATCCGAAGGCAGCAGCCATTTTATTTCTTGGTCTGAGACCTTGCAATTCTTCTAGGAACGGAGCCAGGGTTGGTAGAACACCGTTGTTAATGGTTGATGACCCAATAAGTATCCCTTTTGTTTCGAGAAGTTCCTTAATGATATCTCCTCGATCTGAAAATGGAAGCCTAAACAGCGTCGTTTCAACACCCTCGCTGCTAATGCCCTCAACTATAGCTTTAGCCATTTTTTCTGTGCTACCCCACATGGTATCGTACACAACCAGAACCCTTTTTCCCGCCTCTCCCCTTGCCCAACGGAGATAAGCTTCAACTATTCTTGTTGGATTGCTACGCCAGATGATGCCATGGCTTGGCGCAATCATATTAATCTTTAAGCCTAGTTTCTGAATTTCCTCGATCTTCCTTATCACCAATAGACTGAAGGGCCACAGGATGTTGGCATAATATTTGGCTGCCTCTTCCATCAGTATTTTCTCGTCAACCTCATCGTCGAATCGTTTTGAGGTTGCCCAGTGTTGTCCAAACGCGTCATTGGGCAAGAGCAGGGCATCTTTCTCTATATAGGTGAACATGCTATCTGGCCAGTGAAGCATGGGGGCCTCAATGAATTTCAAACCTCTTTCGCCTAGACTTATCTCGTCGCCAGTCTTTACAACATGGAAATCCCAGTTGCCAAAATAGTGTTTTTGCAACCCCTCTCTGCATCGGGCGGTGCCCACCACCTTTGCTTTAGGGGCCAGTTTCAAAATTTCGTAGATGGCTCCAGAATGATCCGTCTCAACATGGTTAGCCACGACATAGTCTATCTCAGAAGGGTCAATAATCTCTCTAATCCTCTCTATCATCTCTCCCGCGAAGGGACCATAAACGGTATCAATTAGAGCCGTTTTCTTGTCGACGATCAGATAGGCGTTGTACGTGGTTCCGCGATGGGTTGAGTAGGTGAACCCGTGAAAGTGTCTAACATTCCAGTCGGCGGCTCCAACCCAGAAAATGTTCTCTAAGACTTCAATGGAAGACATGCTAAGTTTTTCACCCCCCAAAATGATGCTTTGCAGAGCTACTTATGGGGTTTTCCGAACTTGTTTTGGTAGACCAGTTGTGAAAGTACTTTTCTACTTTTTTCTTCGAAATGCTTGGGGATTCCTATGGGTAGAAGCGATATTACTCTGTGAGTTTTTGGAATCTCTAAGGCATTTTTTATCTTCTCCTCAGAGGATCCTTTCTCCTCCTTGAGGCTGAAAAGGCCGATCCAACACGAGCCCAATCCCAAACCGTGTGCAGCTAAGGCCATGTTTTGTGTAGCCGCCGCGCCGTCTTCAATGAAATGGTAAGGATCCTCGTTAGGATCAACGGAGACCACAATGCAAACAGGCGCCTCGCGCACTCCTATGTTAAAAACTGTTGGTACAAAGTCACTGAGAGTCTCTTTGATGGCTGGATCTGTTACAACTATGAATCTCCAAGGCTGTTTGTTAATCCAAGACGGCGCCCATCGTCCCGCCTCCAGAATAGCCTGAATCTTTTTTTCCTCGATTGGAGTTGTTTCAAACCGTATGATACTTCTCCTATTTTTTATCGCTTCTAGAATCACATTAGTCATGGTCTCACCAATAATTTAGCATTTATATGCGTGGAATAAAAGAGTAATGGTCACACGCGCTAGTCTTGCAATATTTATCAGATTTAATTGAACTGAATAATTTTGGAGATGGAAAAACGAAAAGTATTAAAATCCCTTACGCGTTGAGTAGGAGATAATTTGAGGTTTGATAAAAATGCCAAAGGTTAAGGTTGACTGGACCAAATGTAACGGTGACGGAGTATGCGTGGAGGTTTGCCCTGTGGATGTCTTCGAGCTTCAAGATCTTCCTAAATATCCAGACACACAGAAGTCTGTTCCTGTCAGAGAAGCGGACTGCATTCTCTGCATGGCCTGCGTGGTTCAGTGCCCCACCGAAGCCATAACCGTGGAAGAGGAATAAATTTCGATATGGAAGATGGTTGCAGAGGGCTTCCTCATCTGTCAAAAGGATTACATAGCTTTCCGTTGAATATGATACCGGGTCATCGCAAGTTTGTTTACTTTTTTGTTTCTAGAAGTTTTAGGGTTTCGCGGCAGAAGTCTGGAAGGTCGGCTGGAAAACGGGATGTCACTAGGTTTCCGTCTACAACAACCGACTTATTCAAGTAGATTCCACCAGCGTTCTTCAGGTCGGTGGACACAGACACGTAGCAGGTAGCCTTTTTTCCTTTCACTACTCCAGCCTCTATGAGAAGCTGGGGTCCATGGCAAATGGCAGCGATCACTTTTCCCTTTTCGAAGGCTTCCTTCGCTAAATCGATCAGCCCCTTGGTTGTTCTCATGCGGTCTGGGGCACATCCTCCCGGGATAATTATTGCTACGTAGTTGTCAATGTTAACGTCTTTGGGGGAAAGATCAGATTCCATGGTGAGCCCATGCTCGCCCTTGTAGGTAACCTTGGCTCTAGGTCCGACGATGTCCACTTTGTATCCTGCTTCTTGGAAGCGGTAGTAGGGATACATCAATTCTCGATCTTCGAAACCGTCCTCTACGAAAAGCAACACTTTTTCCATAGTCTTCAACTCCTAAATTTACATTAAACTGAGATGTTTCATAGACTGGGGCAGAATCAAGCCATGGTCGCACGCAATTTTTCAATAAGTTTCCTTTTCTCATTCTCGTCGGCTTTGATCTTTTTGCCTACTTTCCTCCAGTCGCCTGAACAACGTTCGTACTTGGAGGTTTCGCTAATAACTTCGTGAATTACTTCGTCAATTTTCTCCCTATTCTCGTCAGTGACCTCTATACCCGCCTCCTTCAAAACCCCCTTAAACCATCTCCAACAACCCATATACCCACCTCCAGCACATTCTCTCTCTACTTAGATTATATTTATGATCTGATGTATTTCAAGTTTTCAGTAGTCAATTTCTATACCATAAGACCTACAAACAAATTACTTTTGCAGCTCCAAGGAGGAAAAGTCAAAGTAGAATTGGAGGCGCATCACGACAAGTAAGTTAGACATTTACTCCATCAATTTTAGCTCCACAGTACGAACACGCAGAGTTTTGTATCATATTTTCTAGAATTTGGTAGCCGTACCTACGAATCAGCAGTTTCCCACATTTATAGCAGTAGGTGTTTTCCCCAGCTTCGCCAGGCACATTTCCCTCATAAACGTATCTTAACCCCGCTTCCAAACCAATTTCCCTAGACCTACGGAGAGTTGCGATGGGTGTACGAGGTAAGTCTAGGAGTTTATACATGGGATAGAACTGGCTGATGTGCCAAGGTATTTCCTCACCAACCTGTTTGATGAACTCTGCAATTTTCCGCAGTTCCTCTTCTGAGTCGTTCAGAGTTGGAATAATCAGTGTTGTTATTTCAATCCAGACTCCCAAACTTTTGTGAAGTCTTATAGAGTCCAATACGGGATTCAGGCGGGCGCCACAGTTTTTGCGGTAAAAGTCTTCAGTGAAACTCTTTAGGTCAATGTTGGCTGCGTCTAGGTATGGCTTTATCTCGACCAGAGCCTCTTCGGTGATGTATCCATTCGTCACGAAGACGTTCTTGATTCCCTCCTTACTCGCTAGTTTGGCTATGTCGTAGGCGTATTCGAAGAAGATGGTGGGCTCAGTATAGGTGTAGGCTATGCTTTCGCAGTTATTTCGCTTAGCCGCCATAACAATTTCTTCAGGGGAAATTTCTTGTCCAAGTATTATATTGCGGTCTTTAGGCATCTGGGAAATCTCAAAATTCTGACAATTCCGGCACCTGAAGTTGCATCCCACCGTGGCAATGGAATAGGCCGCGAACCAGGAAGAAAATGGAAGAAAGGCTTTTTCTCTATAGGATCCACAGCATGGGCTACAACCTTTCCGTAGACCAAGCTGTAAAGTGTTCCGTTCCTGTTCTCCCGAACTCCACAATTTCCCCTTTTCGAATCGGTTATTCTACATCGGTGACTACACAAATTGCACTTAACCACTTCATCGTCTAATTTTTCGTAAAACATCGCTTCTTTCATTTTTAAGTCTTCCATTTCTATAAAATGGGCGTAGCCTCACTTATGTATACAAAAAGTTTGCGTGCATTCGAAGTTGATGTTACTGTTGCTGTTGTATCGCAGTCACACACGTTTAAATCTTTCCATTTCCAAATTTGAACGTCGCACGCATGTGAAAAGAATGGTGTTGAGAAACGTTATTGAAGTCAATGGAGAAGAGCCACTTTTTCAACTTTTCTTTTTGAAAGATGACGAAGACCAGAACGTTGAGGTTAAAGAGGTTGAGGAAATCGATTTTAGAGAAGTCGAAAGGCGTCTAAGACAGGGAGAATCGGTCTTCATCACGCGTAAACGCAAGCAAGAATTAAACACGAGTCTGGTTGCTTGTGAAGATGCATCAGAACCATGGTACTTTAGTCACATTTAAGGAAGGAAATGTAATACTTTAAAGGTAAGGAGAGGAAGTCGAAATGAACACTAAAAGGAAAGATAGAACAAAAGTGCTCGTTGTCTTCTACAGCATGTATGGAAACACAGCTAAGCTCGCGAAAGCAGTAGCGGAAGGGGCGAGACAAGTCGAAAATGTAGAAGTTTCCCTCAGACAAGTTGAGGAGCTGGTGCCTAAAGAAATTATCGAAGCCAATGAAAGGATGAGACGGGTTAAAAAAGAGTTGGCGGACATCCCCATTGCTACGAATGAAGACTTGGTGGAAGCTGACGGCATCATATTTGGCACACCAACGAGATATGGGAACATGTGTGCCCAAATGAAACAGTTTATTGACAAAACTGGAAGGTTGTGGGCAGAAGGAAAACTCATCAACAAGGTTGCAGGAGTCTTCACTAGCACAAGCACCCTTCACGGTGGACAGGAGACCACTATAATAACTTCGATGATTCCTTTGCTTCATCATGGCATGATAATCGTGGGAATACCCTACTCAGAACAACGACTTTTTTCGTTAGAGACTGGAGGAGGAAGCCCTTACGGAGCCTCCTCTGTTTCAGGCCCCAACGCGGACAGAACCCCCACCGAAAACGATCTGGAGATAGCCAAAACCCTAGGAAGAAGAGTTGCTGAGATAGCGAAAAAGATAGCTGGAAAATGACACATTAGAATGCGACAAAAAATAAGGGGAATTCTATGGGTAAATTCAGAGTGGAATTAGACAAAAACGCTTGTCAAGGATTCGGGGCATGTGTTGAATTATGTCCACGGTTCTTCCGGCTCTCGGATGTCGATGGAAAATCCAGCGTTGAAGGAGCCAAGAAAGTCATGAAAGAAAATGAGGTCGTTGCAGAAACATTGGATCTGGACGAATTGGAATGCGTTAGAGAAGCAGCGGAAGCCTGTCCCTTTAACGCTATACATATCGTAAATATGGAGACCGGGGAGAAACTCGTCTAGGTCTATGGTGATTAGCTTGATTGTAAATAAGATCTCTGTGATGATCGGAGGAGAGGCCGGAGCCGGCATAACCCGTTCCGGCTTCCTCTTTGCCAAGGCTTGCTTGAGGGGAGGACTCCACGTCTTCGGCACCAACGACTACCAATCCCTCATAAGAGGAGGACACAACTTCTACATTGCCAGGGCCGACGCCGAAGAGATTTACTCCCAAGCCGACACCATCGATCTGCTTTTGGCACTAAACAAAGAAACTGTCCTCCTCCATAAAGACGAGCTTGTCCCTAGCGGAGGCATAGTGTACGATGGAGAAGAGATAACTCTAAGCGCTGAAGAATTGGCCAGAAACGACCTAAAACTCTACTCGGTGCCCTTGAGAGGGGTCATCAAGAAACTGGAAGGGGAATTGATCATGAGGAACACTGTAGCTCTGGGGGCTGCGGTGGGCCTTTTGGATTATGACCTAGAAATTTTGAATGACATCATAAGGGACGAGTTCAAGCTAAAGGCGGCGGAATTAAACGTAAAGGCGGCAAAAATGGGATACGACCATGCTCGAGAGCACTATGCGGGAGATTTCCCATATCGACTGGAGAGAACGAGCTCGGCCAGAAAACGAAAGATGTTTCTCACAGGAAACGAGGCGGTGGGCCTCGGCGCCATTCGGGCAGGTTGTAAGTTCTACACCGCCTATCCCATGACTCCAACCACCCCACTGCTTCACTTCATGGCATCACTCGATAGAGAATACGGCATGATCGTGATACAGGCAGAAGGCGAAATAGCGGCCATTAACATGGTTGCCGGTGCCTCTTTCGCCGGAGTGAGAGCCATGACAGCCACCTCTGGGGGAGGTTTCTGCCTCATGAGCGAGGGCTTGGGCATGACGGGTATGACCGAGACGCCTGTAGTGATAATGCTGGGCCAGAGATCCGGGCCTAGCACTGGTTTACCCACCTATTCGGCGCAGGGAGACCTCAGATTCGCAATTCACGCCTCCCAAGGAGAGTTCCCGAGAGTGGTCATAGCCCCAGGTGATATGGAGGAGTGCTTCTACAAGACCATGGAGGCCTTCAACTTGGCAGAGAAGTTCCAGATACCTGCCATCCTCATCACGGACAAGTATCTCGTGGAGAGCCACGGGGCGACGGAGCCCTTCTATCAGAACAGAGTTGGGATCGACCGGGGGCTTTTACTGACCGAGGATACGTATAGGGGTGAAGAATACAAGAGGCACAAGTTCACGGAAGACGGCGTCTCACCCAAAGCCATGCCGGGAATGAAGGGAGCCATCGTGAGGACTAACGCCGATGAACACAATGAGAGCGGATACACAACTGAGGACCCTGAGTTGACTACTAAGATGGCTGATAAACGGTTTAAGAAACTGGATGCCCTCGTCAAAGAACTAGAGAAATATGAAACAACTAAGCTTTACGGCCCGGTTGAAGCGAGCGTGACCATTTTGGGATGGGGGTCCACAAAGGGACCAATAAGAGAAGCCATGAAGCTTCTTAGTAAGGAAGGTCTAAGGGTCAACTATCTCCAAATCATATATCTAAACCCCTTTCCAGTTGCTAGTGTGCAAAAGGTCTTGAGGTCAGCTAAAAAGACGGTTGTGGTGGAAAACAACAAGACCTCTCAGCTGTCCAGTCTTGTAAGGGAACACCTTCTCATGACTGTCGACCACAAGATTTTGAAGTACAATGGGAGGCCCTTCAACCCGGGAGAGCTTTCACAAAGGATAAAGGAGACGCTCTAAATGGTTACTCTCGAAGATTTGAAGACACCAGAAAAGAATACTTGGTGCCTTGGATGCGGAAACTTCGGAATATTGATGGCCTTCAAAAGCGCTTTGGTCCAGGTGGGCCTAGAGAGAGATCAGGTCGTGCTCGTGTCGGGCATAGGTTGCCATGGAAAGATGGTTAACCACGTGAACGTAAACGGATTTCACGGCATCCACGGCAGAGTATTGCCCTTAGCAACAGGCATTAAACTAGCGAATCTCAACTTAACTGTGGTAGGCTTTGCCGGAGATGCTGACTGCTACGATGAGGGCTGGGAACACTTTACCCATACCATCAGAAGGAATATCGACATAACCCTAATCGTGCACAACAACATGGTTCTTGGCTTGACTACGGGCCAAGCAACCGCCACCAGCCAACAAGGGTTCAAAACAAAATCCACTCCCTTCGGCGTTATACCGCCCATGTTAAATCCTATGGCTCACGCGTTGGTTAGCAATGGTACCTTTGTGGCTAGGGGATTCGCCGGAGATGTGAGGCACCTGACTGGCTTGATGGTGGAAGCTATTAAGCATAGAGGCTTTTCCTTTCTTGATGTCCTCCAGCCCTGTGTAACCTTCAACTACCTGAACACCTACAACTGGTTCAAGGAGAGGGTCTACAAACTGGAAGAGGAAGGACATGATTATGCTGATAAGCAGAGGGCTCTAGAGAAGAGTTTCGAATGGGGAGACCGAATACCCATCGGAATCTTCTACAAAGAAGAAAGGCCCACGTACCGTGACAGCCTTCCACACGTAAAAGACACGCCGCTGACAAAATTACCAATAGAAGATATAGACATAACCCCCATCCTCGAGGGCATGATGTAACACCATCAGAAACATCTAGAATCATAAGAGATTCCTAAAACAAAAATAGATGGGTGCGTTTCAAACCCCCAGTGCACATGATTGGGTAGGTTGGTACGTTGCTTTCAGTTCTCTTAAGCCACAAAACCTATTCGTCTCCAACCATCCTCTAGCACCATGGGGCCACGAACTTGAACAGACGTGCTCATCTTATATCTACATTCAAGAATATCCTTACAACAAATCCTATGCCAAATGTCAAAGTTGCTATCCCAAGGCTAATTATCGCCATCTCAAAAAACCTCTTCCTGAAAGAAATGTCTTTGGCAACAGAGACGTAAAAAGTGAATATGAGAATTACTATAATTGCATTCAAAATTGTGAAGCCTAAACAGAAATAAAAGTTTGTGAAAAGTAGATAAGGGAAAATTAGAAACAAAACTGTAAGAACATAAGCGGAACCAGTATATATTGATGCCTTGAGAGGGTTTTTGGTCCCCTCTTCCGATCTGGTTGATAGATACTCCGACGCAGCCATCGATAGGGACGCGGCAATTCCAGTAATTAAACCTGCCATTGCAATTAGGCGCGTATTTTGGAGGGCAAAGGTTAATCCTGCAAGTGTGCCAGTGAGTTCTACGAGTGCGTCATTTAAGCCCAGAACCATAGAACCAACATATCTAAGCCTCTCTTCATCTATCAAATTTATGAGTTGATTTTCGTGTTCATCCTCATCTTTTACAATACTTTTGGCATCCGGCACAAAACTGGAGATCTTTTCATATGTTATCTGGGCTTTTTCTTCTTCCCTCTCCATTAGCTTTATTCCAAACGTTATCCCGAGTATCTTTGAAATGAGAAAGTACCTCCATATCCTCAACTTATCTGGCTTTACATCCTCATGGGTATATTTTTTCCAGAAATCATAATGTTTCAGTTCATCACTTGAGATTTGTTTCAGAATTTTCTTATTATGAGAATCTTTTATCGATTGGGATAGTTTTTCATAGATAAAATGTTCCGTGATCTCATTCCTTTGAGCAGTTAAGATCGTCTCTTTTGTTTCTTTATCTAACATTTTACTTCCCACATTTTCTATTGTTGGTTTGATTCCTTCTTCGGTCGGTTTCGATTCCGTTTTCTTCGTCAATTACTCCGCATTTTCTACCTATCATCGAGATGTCAAAAACGTTAAAATATAAAATGGTGTATAAATAATTTGGTGTAATAATTATGGAAAAGAGAAAGTTTTACGTCTTGCCAGAACTGCCTTACGGATACTGGGACTTGGAGCCACATATATCTGAAGGGCAATTAAGGATACACCACGATAAGCATCATCAAGGATATGTTAACGGTGCAAATGCAATACTGGAGAAGCTCGACAAAGCACGAAAGGAAGGTGCAGATCTGGATGTTAAATCTACTTTGAAGGAACTTTCCTTCAACATAGGAGGACATTTACTACACTCATTGTTCTGGCCTAATTTGGCACCAACTGGCAAAGGCGGTGGAAAGCCGGGTGGAGTTTTAGGTGACACTATCGAGAAGGAGTTTGGTAGTTTTGAAAGGTTCAAAAAGGAATTCTCTCAAGCTGCTGTTAGTGTAGAAGGCTCTGGTTGGGCAGCACTTTCCTTCTGCAGGCAAACTAATAGACCCATAATAATGCAGATTGAAAAGCACAACACTAACGTTTACCCCATATTCAGGATTTTAATGGTTCTCGATGTATGGGAACACGCATACTACCTTGATTACAAAAATGAAAGAGCCAAATTTGTCGACGCATTCTGGAACATCGTTAACTGGAACGAAGTAAACAAAAGGCTTGAATGAAGCTACTCGGCTGCTCCTTCAGCGTAGAAGTGATTCGCCTGAGAGATCTTCTTGAGACTCTCTTTCCTCTCATAAGAAAGCTCACTCGTTAGATCCCGAATAACTTGGCAGCTCCACAGAAATCCTTGCAAATCTCCTTATCTTTTTCATTTTTTTACTTTAATTAGCTCGAAAGTTTTTTATTCACGCTAACTAGAATTAATGGAGGTGTTTGTTATGGGAAAGAAAGGCAGAGAGATAGTGAAAGTTGATATCAAGGAATTGTTGAAAGACCTGAATAGTGCTTACGCTGACGAGTGGATAGCCTTTTTCTATTACAGTTGGGCAGCAGACTTTATTGAGGGACCGGATTACCCGACAGTGGCCAGCGAACTGGATAAAATCGCAAAAGAGGAATTTGAGCACTTGTCAGAACTAGCGGACAGAATCCTCGAATTAGGAGGGGAACCGGAAAGAGACCTTGAAGACTTACAGAAGATAGCAACCTGCAAGAAAGTCGTATTTCCCAAGGACGAGAGAGATCTTGAAGGCGTACTTAACGCGGTTGCCGAGGCAGAAGGATGCGCGATCGATGTGTACAATCGTCTTCTTTTGAAGGTATCCGCTTGCTATGAAAAGGATGTAAAAACCTTCCACCTAATACAGCACATACTGTCAGAAGAAATACAACACGAAGAAGCCTTTGAAAACCTGTTGGAGAAAAAAAGGAAATAGCTATTGAAGGTAGCTCCCAAATTTCATTCCCTCATTTTTTAGACGGTATCCAAAAGTAGATATCGATACATAGCGGATCGCTCGCCTCTTAACTTGTTTTAACAAAAACAAAAAAATACGTAGGTTGCAACAAATGGTATTTTGAGGAAACAAAATTGAGCATCGAAATAGAAAAGTTTTCTGACGAATGGGGTCCAGAGAAGATACTACACGTTTATGATCCTAAGGTGGGGATGAAAGGTGTTTTGGTCATTGACAACACAACCCTCGGCCCAGGCAAAGGCGGAATCAGAATGTTGCCCACCATCACAACAGAGGAAATCTTTCGCCTAGCCAGAACAATGACATGGAAATGTGCCCTCGCAGAGTTACCTTTTGGAGGAGCAAAATCCGGGATAATCGCTGACCCAAAGCAAATGTCCAAGGAGAAGAAAATGGAAATAATACGGGCCTTTTCCAGGGCCCTGAAACCCGTATGTCCAAAACTCTTCGTAGCCGCACCGGACATCAACACTGGAGAGGAAGAAATGGCTGTTTTTGCTAAGGAAAACGGCTCCATGAAGGCTTGTACCGGAAAACCAGCCCACATGTGCGTCAAGCCTGGTGTAAAGTGTGGTATACCCCATGAGTATGGGTCCACAGGCTTCGGAGTAGTTCAAGCCACATTTACGGCAGCAGATTACGTAGGCTTGGACGTTGAAGGCGCAACAGCCGCGATAGAAGGCTTCGGAAACGTCGGTTCCTACGTGACTAAATACTTGACAGAGAGTGGTGTAAAAGTTGTAGCAGTTTCTGACTCTAAGGGTTGTATATACAACCCGGAAGGGTTAGAGCATGAAAAACTATACAAGGTTAAGGAGGAAACTCGCTCGGTCTTAAACTACAGACCTGGGAAAGTGTTAGACAACAAGGAAATCTTTGAGCTTCCAGTAGACATTCTTATTCCCGCTGCTCTTCCCGACGTAATTAGAAAGGACAACGTAGATCGTGTCAAAGCAAAAATGGTGGTTGAGGCTGCCAACATTCCAGTAAGCCCAGAAATAGAGGAGGTTTTACGGAAGAGAGGAACCTTGGTCGTACCTGACATCCTTGCAAACGCTGGCGGCGTCGTATCTTCCTACGCTGAATACGTGGGTTACAACCCAAAACAGATGTTAGAGCTTGTCCGTGGGAAAATTCGCCGGAATACTAAAACTGTGTTGGAATACGCTGAAGAGAAAGATGTGGGGTTAAGGGATGCAGCCTTAAACATTGCCCAAGAAAGAATACGTAAAGCGCGAAGTTATTGAAGAAACCTAACCTAAGTCTCAAGTATTTCAATGGCTGCGGTCGGGCAGTTTCTAACGCATGCAACGCATCCTCTGCATACTTCTTGCGTCTCGATGCATTCTGAACAAAGCGGTTTTGCCCTGACGCCTAAACAGTCTTCGGGGTTCTCAACTCTCACTCTGCCGTTGCGAAGTTCTAAGACATATGATGGACACACAGAGACACATATCCCACAGCCATCGCACAACTCTAAGTCGATTTGTATCTTGGGCATTTCCTCTTCCTTAACTAACTTACGGAGAGAACCTAAAAAGCATTTCCTCGCTAGTTCAAAACCTACTTTGTCTTGCACTTCTAGAACGAAGCATCATCATAACTTGACAACTTATCTCCTACCAGACTTTGTTATAGTTAACGATTTTTGATCTTTCGACTTTCGTGTTTATTATTGTTGGTGTTGGAGGCCGGTTCATAGCCCCTTAAAGGGTCATTGTACCAGAGTCATGTCTTGCCCGCAGCAAACTAGGGTTCCAACGCCTGCTTCAACTCCAGTATGGGCTGACGTGAATCTTCTCCGCTTCGAAAGTCTAGAACCCCTTGTGCTAATCCTTATAGACAAACTTCTGCAATTTATTAATCACAAAGTGCGAAATACTCTTCGAATCAGTTTAGGTGGTTAAATCAGAGGAGGTGAACGTTAAATGGGGGTTATCAGGGTTGGCGAAAAATACCGATGCAACGTATGTGGCAACGAGGTGACCGTGACCAAGATTGGTGGCGGGACCCTCGTCTGCTGCGGAGAGGAAATGGAACTAATAGGTTAAGACTAAGAAGAAAGGGAAGAGCTTCCCTGCGGGTTGCATTTGCACCTAGCCACTTTTCTTAGATGAATTTGGGCACTAACGACCTCGGCAACTTATTCTAATGGAGGTGAACTTCCTCGCTTAGACCTTAAATTTAATCAATGTGTATTTCGATAAAACTGGTGCTTAGAGGTGAGCAAGGGGTGTCTTCTGGTAGTGTCGTGGAAGTAAGTGCTAAGACATGGAAGAGGGAAGTCTTAGAGTCTGACATTCCGGTCGTTGTCGATTTTTGGCATCATCACTGTGGCTGGTGCAGAGCTCTAAATCCGATTTATGACGAACTGTCTAACGAATACGTGGGTAGGCTTAAGTTCGCTAAACTAAACGTTTTGGAAAGTCATGAAAACCAGCACATAGCTATCCAGTACGGGATAATGGGTACCCCCACCTTGAAGTTCTTTTGTATGGGCAGGACCCTTGGTGAAATTGTGGGATATCGACCCAAGAATCTACTTAAAGAAGAGATAGACAAGATCCTTAGCCAAAGCAAAGAATGCCTGGAAAAAAGTACCGCCCTCTAGTGTTCAGAAAAAATAAAGCTCTCTAATGCTCACCCTTCGCTTTAGGGTACCCTTCTGTCTCCAATTGGATGGTGGTGTGGTCTATTCCAAACTCATCCTTTAAAATATGGATCAAATTCGTGGTTAGCTTCTTTCTGTCTGTCCCCTTTTTTACCACCACGTGACCGCTCATCATACACATCTTACTCGGGGTCATGCACCATACATGAAGATCATGGACGCTTTTTACGCCTTCTAGTTCAACTACTCTGCGCTCCAAGGCAGTCAAATCAATGTGGGGGGGAACACCTTCCAGTAGAACGTTCAACGAGTCTTGAACCAGTTTCCAAGAACTATAGAAGATCAATAAACCAATTAGCATGCTGATTAGGGGGTCTGCTTGGTACCATCCAAAGAAAAGCATGATTAATCCTGCGGAAATGGCGCCCAGCGACCCTAACGTGTCGGCAACCACGTGCAGAAAGGCTCCCCTAACGTTTATACTCTCATCCCTTGATTTTGAAAGGACCAAGGCAGAGAGCCCGTTGGCTACGAGGCCTAAGAAGGCGATGATCAGCATGTTGAGGCTTTGTATCTCAAGGGGATGTCGAATCCGATGAAAGGCCTCGTAAAAGATGAAAACCACGACAACCCAAAGGAAGATGCCGTTCAGAAATGCCGCTAGAATCTCTATGCGGTAGTATCCATAGGTTCTCTTCAGAGTAGCGGGACGCAGGGCAATCCAAGCGGCTAGGAGGGCAAAGCCCAACGAGAAGACATCGTTTAGCATGTGCCAAGCGTCTGTTAAAAGGGCTAAGCTGTTTGTAAGAATCCCACCAATTAGCTCAACAACGAAAAAAGTCAGGGTTATGCCCAACGCTATTCCAAGAGACCTTGTATCTCTAGGTAGACGCCGTTCCTTCATTGAAATCGCTCTCGTCTATGTAAACTATTTATCGTGCATTATAAATCTCTTAACGTTGTCTCCACTAGCTTCATAAGTGGGCTAATGGACATAACGAAGAGGGAAAGAAATGTCCAGTTTGTTTTATGCGGTCTCGGCGGTTATGGTAATCAGTATCTTATCCTTGACTGGGGTGTTTGCCTTGTCTTTAAGCGAAAAAACACTAGACAGGATCCTGTTTATTCTCCTCAGCTTTTCAGCCGGCTCCATCTTAGGCGCGGCTTTATTAGACCTACTTCCAGAAGCCGCGGAATTAGCGGAAGAAGCAGTTGCGTTTTGCCCCGTTTATATTACCTTAGGCTTTCTTGGCTTCTTCTTCCTTGAACGCTTTATTTACTGGTTCCATGGCCACGTTCATGGACATGAAACCAAATCGGAGGTCGATGAAAGAATGACTGTTAAGAAATTTGTTTATCTGAATTTGCTCGGAGACGGAATCCACAACTTCCTCGATGGAATGGTGATCGCCGCCGCTTTTTTCATAGGCCTACCAATAGGTCTGACCGCTACTGTCGCTGTGGCCTTTCATGAAATTCCTCAAGAAATAGGGGATTTCGGGGTCTTGGTGTATGGCGGCTTCACAAGATATAAAGCTCTAATATTCAACTTCATATCCGCATTAACTGCTGTTGCAGGAGCCTTCTTTTCAAATTTCTTCTCGGCATACACAGAAAATTTTGTCGGTGTCATTATCGCCTTTGCGGCAGGTGGCTTCATTTACCTTGCAGCTTCCGAGTTGATCCCTGAAATGCAAAAGGAAAAAGACTTCGTAAAATCAATAGTCCAGTTCCTCTTGTTTATCTTCGGGATAATTCTAATTTGGTGTCTAGGGTTTGTCTTTCCCGAGTGAGGGTGAGAAAGATAGGGCTGGAGAACATTGGAAGAAAAGCCTATAAATCATCACTAGTTGCTAATCAACAATCCTTTCTGAAGTTTTGTGGTAGAGACGCCAAGAGAGGAAATACGTTATTGCTATAGCAGCGACTCCGCCTATGAACCAGAATGGACCAAATACCGCGGAAAAGTTGTTTGAGAAATGAAGAGCGACAGCGATCAGATAGAACCGGGCAGGTCGCTTTGTTCCAATACCGAAGGCGGTGATCGATGTGCTTGCTGCGTGGAAGAAAATTCCGGGCAACCTGAAAAGTATCGGCGCTCCATATGTAAGTACGTATACGAAAAATTCGGAGATGCCAAATCCCAACCCAACTAGAAAACCTAGAGTAAAAATGGATTTCTGAGTTTCGCCGTGACGATAGAAGAGGGGATAAGCTTTTGCAAACTCCTCAATGAGAGGCGTGGAGATGGCGGTTGAACATAACCTAGCATAGAATATCGGCAAGACGACACATAGAGAGTCCGTGAACCATCCAATGAAGAGGGTAAGAGGAACGCTCATTATTATTCCAGACACAAAAAAGAAAAGATTCTCTCTTAAGTTAGGTCTATGAAGCGGTATTATCGTCTTGTTATCTTGGAATGTTGCCACACTAGAAACACTCCTTCAGCCACAGTTCTGGTCGCTGACCTATTATCTATTTTGCATAAAACAATTTCCTTCGAACTCGACGCTTCCAACTTTTATAGTCAAAAGTTTCTGAGGCTTTAAAAGGTTGGCATGTCTTCGTAAGTAAAGGTTTGGAGCCGGGGCCGGGATTTGAACTTGGGCCCGTAAAGTGCCGTACATGTTGCCTTTATCTCACCAATTTTCAAATTCTACAAAAATTTAAAAGACTAGCGAGGCAACAAACAAAAATGTAGTAAGAGAGACCTCACTGAAAGTTTTTCATCCTGCCGCGACATTATTGATAAATCGTTGATTATCTTCTAGCTCTGGTTTTTTCTCTTTTCAAAATATCTTTGCTGGATGTCATTCTTTTTCTTTCGTTTTTGTTCTCGGAGAGCATCTGCACTAAATCCTGGACACCCAGCTGATTCCACCTAGCTGATTCCACGCAAATCTCATATTTCCTAGAACAATATACTTACGCAAACTGATTTTAGACAACTACTTCTTCGAGCGTTTCTCCTTGCGTTTTTTTCTTTTCTCTGCTCTTTCTTTCTTGGTCATTGGCTTTTTCTTAGCGCTTCTCATGCCCAACTCAATCACCGTATAATAGTAATCAGAGTAGAGGATTAGGGTTTCGGTCTAGTCTAGCCATTCTACAGAAACTTTGTATAATACATATCCACGCGTACCCACCGAGCCCCCGAGCATACCGCACACGCCACCGCCTTAACGTTTCCCTTAGAGGATATTAAATATCTGGAAACGCATGATACCATATGGGGCACGCGGCGGAATGGGAAGAAAGAGGTCGGCCTGCCTCTACATCGACGGGAAGCTTCTAAAAACCGCTAAGCAAATGGGGCTGAACATATCAAAGGTCTCCGAAAACGCATTAATCGAAGCGGTAAGACGTTTAAACGATCCGAAAGACGGAAACGCCCTCGACAGCACGGCGCGTTCGAGGGTGTGGGGCCGGGGCCGGGATTTGAACCCGGGCGCCAGGCTCCACAGGCCTGTAGGCTACCAGGCTACCTCACCCCGGCCACTTTTTTGCTGACTCCGACTACTTTTTTGGTGTCGGCCTTATTTTCGTTTT
>Ga0315314_1001194_pt1 | contig 24098 bp, 24 predicted proteins | sample TDP9_MG_FD_203631 | JGI IMG/M metagenome (GOLD analysis project Ga0315314, IMG submission 203631) | Freshwater sediment microbial communities from Lake Towuti, South Sulawesi, Indonesia - TDP9 | ecosystem: Environmental > Aquatic > Freshwater > Lake > Sediment | place: Indonesia: South Sulawesi... | reverse complement strand
CTCAGTTGTATGTTCGCCAAGTCTGGGGGCTGGTCTCCAGAGGCCTGTCCCGGGCATCTTGATCGGACAGCCAACTACCTTCATCCTTCCTACCCCCGGCTGGTCCATGGCCAAGACCATCTCTCTTGCCTTGGCTATGTGGGGATCTTCCGCAACTTCCTTTACGCTGTAGACGGGTGCGGCGGGGATTCTGTGCTCTAAGAGATGGGTTACGGCTTCCTGAGTAGTCCGCTGTGAGGTCCACCCGGTCACCGCGGCTTTGAGCGACTCATGTTCGCGAACACGCTTCGCGTTGGTTTGGTACTTGGGATCACAACCGAGTTCCTCCATGCCTGTGGCTTCGCAGAATCTCTGCCAGATCTCGTCGTTTCCCACTCCGATCGCAACCCACCCGTCCTTGGTGCGGAACGTGTCGTAGGGGTAGACGAACTCGTACCTGTTGCCTATCTGGGTTGGGTTCTCCCCCGTGACGAGGTCGGGGTGGCAGTGGAGGCGTACAAGAAGCTATCCCATCGTCAAAGTGAAACTCTCACCAGATATTCGTCTGCTCTCCCCCTCTTCTCGTAGTAGTGAACCTCGACCACCTGCCTGTCGTTGGCGTAGGCGATCCCCTGGAGGGAGTCGATTATCCCCCTGATGATACTCGCGGCGTCCATGCGCCCCTCAGCCCTCGCGTAAACAACTTCTAACTTCACCTCGCCCATGGTCTGCTCCCCAAAATGTCTTGACGCTTCCGCCTGCATATTTTGACGATACAGCCTCTGGTTCTCTCGCTCAAGGTCAGCTGGTGGCTGTTTGTATGGGGGCTTTCTCTTGACTACGAATTGTTTTTCCATGCTCCGCGCTACCCTCCTGCCGTGTTCTTGCGCTAGAAATAGTGAGTCGCGGTAGTCTTAACGCTCACCTTTCAGCGTCAGATCGTCCAAAGATTGAAGTGCTCAAACGCGGCGGTCTCATCACCGTCAGCCGAGAAAAGAACAACAACCACAAAGCCCAAAACAGGATCCAATTCCCTCAGTTGAATCCTAATTTGGTTTGGAGATGACTCAACGAAATCTACGAAACCATCCATTGCGTGATCTTCAATGCTAATAAAACATTTGACATGTTGAAAGTCAACTCCGAGAATCAGAAAATTAGAATTTGTCACTTCTGGAGGCACATTTTATGGTCATCTGAGACACGATATATGAGGAACTGCCTTACGTATTCCATTTTATTCCGCTAAGATGGCTCCTTCACCGACATCTTGTCCAATAAAGCCACAAATCGCCTTATGACCTCACGCGTGTCCAGATGACTCTGCGCTACGATTTCATCTATTTTCTGAAGGACATTTTCTGTTACTGAAGAACTAAGAGTCCTCTCATACGCAACTTCGTAGATATCTCGTAGCTTTCGGAGTAACTCAACAAGTCCGTTCTCAGGCAGAGGCTCTAAGTCAACAATAGGTTGTCTGTAAGATCTGCCCATCTGGTCATAAGTGCGGAGGCGCTGGTGTAATGCGGGGTATGATGGCACCCCATCTTCTCCTTCAAAGAAGTCATATGTGCCTCCAAAAACCACGTATGTATGTTTCAGTCTAAACTTGTTGTTATCATCGAGAATTCTCACGTTTTCTAATGCATCTAACTTCGCTTTCTCTCTAGGCAATCTTGTGATGGCTTCAGCTTCGTCAAAGAGGAGCACAAGACCTTTGTAACCAGCGTCCTTAACAACGCGAGTGAAAGCGCTCAGGTAGTCCATGCATGTGTTTCGGTCGATATCCCCACGTACTCCAAACTCCCTCTTTGTTGTGAAAGGGATGTGTGGGTGTCCCATAAGCCATGAGATAATCTCACTTCTCAAGGACCCGACCTTGAAGTAGACTGAAAGCACCGTAGCAAAGTACGGCGCGACCGGTGCGATCTCATATTTCGTTTCACGCACGGAAAGCCATCTGTCCTTGAAGAATATTCTGTTCCACCTCTCAAGAATTTCAGCAATTGCCAACGCGCCGCTGTTGTAGCTACTTGTTTGCAGATTTGTCATTATGCTTCGATACACATTTTCCAGCCAATCAAAGCGGTTTTCCCTGTTGTCAAGTACGACCAAAGAGACACCGAATCCACGTTCTAGCGCCTCGTTAAGAATTAGATGGAGTGCAAAAGTCTTTCCAGTCCCGTAATGTCCCCGAATGTACTTCGACTTGTAACCGATGGGAGAGGTGTCGATAAAACCAAGATCCTCTCTCAGAGCCTTTAGTAACTCTTCCCTGTCGACGAGAAAATATTTGACTCCATAAGGTGGTACTTCACCCCTACGCAGGTATTCGATAATCTCCTGCGCGGCGGTTTTGGTTAGAGTAGTTATGCCTTCTGACGAATTCTGACCCAAACATAAGCCCTTCTAACGCCATCTCTATCAATAAGGTGAATAAAATCTCTCGGAGATTTCCCAGGAAGCAACTCCAGTTCAACCAAATTCTTACTCAGGCACTCTTGGAGCATGTTAGTTTCCTGAACTTTAAGACCCTTAGTGAGATAGGCGGTTCTAAGAACCCTAAACAAATCAATTAGCTTGACCACGCCAGATGCAGAGCCTGAAATACTGCAGAGCATCTCATAGCACTTTGTGAAGGCCTCCACGAAGTGACCGATGTCGGCCTCTTCCTGGAGTCTAGACCTAGAGATAGCTACTATTGTCTTTAGAATGCGTGACGCGGTTGCCCTTTGAATCGGCAAGCCTGAAACAAGTGCTTGATTGTAGGGGTCCACAACATCGATCAAGAACTCATGAGTGCCATGTCTTGCTACATATTTCGGGTATTTACCAACCAACCCGAGACCTCTTTCTGCGACTTCAACAAAAAGATCTTTTTCAAAGGAGCTTCTCGTTTCGTTGATCCTCTGTTCAAGAATCCGCTTAAGAACCGAAAGTTTCTCCTCTATGTCCATCTCTTGTAACTTCACTAGTATCAGCTCCTTGTTGGCATTACCCTGCTCTTGGAAAGCTTGTGGGATGATTTGCAGAATCGATACTAGCTTTCTCTGCGTTTCAAGTATATCCTTGAGTTCGATAGAAGCGGACATACCCTTCCCTGTTCACATATCACATTTATACTCCATAAAAGTCTGATTTAACTGGAGGGTGTAGCTTGGCACTCCCTCAATTGAGGTATGTAGAGTTTGTAAAAGACATCAGAGTCAGCGACACCTTAGAAAGGGGTGCATTCGCGCCAACAGGTAATCATTTGATACTCGGTCAGAAAGAAGAAACCATCAACACGGATGCGCTAGTCTACCTAGGCAAGTGCATGGAGAAAAATTACTATAACACCAATGTTTGGCTTGATGTAAGTCGGCCTCACGTTATCTACATCGTAGGGAAGAGAGGAGAGGGGAAGAGCTACGACCTGGGAGTCTTGGCTGAAGGTCTCGGAATGGCTGGTGGTGGTGAAATCAATACTCTGAAAACTGCGCAAACTGTTCTATTATTCGATACTCAGAGCCAGTTCTGGACACTGAAGTATCAGCCTAACCGTGAGAAAGACATCGACAGGCAGCAAGTCGAGTATTTGACAAAGTGGGGCTTGCAGGCCCGCGCCCTGAAAAATGTTCAGATCTTCATCCCAAAAGGTGAAGAAGCTATTTTCACCGGTTCAAAAGAGTACGTATTGAACCCGGTTGATATGGATGGAGAAGACTGGTGTGGCTTGCTGGGAGTGGACCCCTTTTCACCTACAGGCCATTTGCTCATAGAAGCCTACGGGAAGGTTACAACGGATGGCTATAAAATAGTGAAGAAATCCCCTGAGGGGAGAATAATTAAAGAAGAAAAGGTCGAGCCAAGAGAAGACTACGATATCCATGATCTAATCAAGTGCATACGTCACGACGAGGAGATTAACAGCGACTATCAGGACACAACCATCAAAGCCGTGACATGGAGACTTGGAGCTGCGCAGAACTATCCGCTTTTTGGAAAGCCAGGGATAAGTCTCAGCGAAATTGTGAAGGAGGGATATGTGACGATTTTCCTCCTAAGAAACTTGAGTGATGAAATGAAAGCGCTTGTGACAGGCGTTATAATCAAAAAGATATTCAAGGCAATGGGCATTCGAAGGCAACTTCAGCGTGCTTTGGAGAGAGTCGAGGATAAGAAAGAGGTGGTTGTGCTCGAACGGCGAATCAGAGAACTAGCATTGCCGGTGGGCCTCTGGGTGTTAATCGATGAAGCTCATGTGATGTGTCCGTCAGATGGGCACACCGCATCTAAGAAACCAATAATCGAATTCGTTCGGAGAGGGCGTGACGCTGGTCTGTCGCTTGTAATGGCAACTCAGCAACCCTCTGCTGTGGACAGCCGAGTGCTCCAGACAGACCTTGCAATAATCCATCGCCTGACAACTGACGAGGACATAAACGCTGCCAGGGCAAGACTGCCAGCACCTTTCCCCTCTGATATTAAGATAGGAGGTAGAGACATGTCGGACATGAAGGATCTTATAAGACACCTGGGTGTAGGCGAGATAGTTTGCGCTGATGCTGAAACTAGCAGGGCAATTATAATGAGGATGCGTCCGAGAGTCAGCGTCCACGGCGGTGGGGAACCTCGGACAGTCTAGGTGTTGACGTTGTGTGCTTTTAGAGCGCTCTACATTCAAAAAATTTCAAGGCAGATAATACGCAGCCTTAGTGACACGTTTGACACTGCTAATAGAATCGGTGTGTTTCGTAGGATAGTGCACCTTGTCCACGAGTATTCCTTTCCTCCCTACCAGACTCTCGTGGTTTTAGTCGCAAACCAGTTCAATATGGGAAGGACATCAGCAGAAAAGAACGTAATAGTAGCCCTTGCCCTTCGCTTGGTTGAGAAGCACCGCGGGACAGGCAGAGTCTCGCCTCTTCCTCGAGCCAGATCATTGCTTTACTTCAAACATGAAGACGCGGAGATCAACTTGCCAGAGAAGCTCTTCTTTCTGAAGCAGCTCATCTATGAAGACGGGGACTTTCTTCTTACATTTCTTCTTGATGTTAATGAAATTGGTCTTTCCAAAGGAAACATGCCTGTTTTTCAAGAGTTTTACTTTCGGAGTGTCGAAGCTCTGCTTAACTTAAAGAAAGATTTCGTCAAGAAGAGCATCCACGACGAATTCCTTAGACAGAACCTTCTTGAAAGAAGAACAGTCGGTATCAACGAGAGAATCAAAGCGTTGAAAACCGAAACAGCGAAAACCCGAGGACACCGAACAAGATCGAGGCTGGGCTGGCTAATCGATTTGGGTTTAATCGAGGAACATGATGAGAACTATATAGTAAGTGAAGCTGGCAAGAGATTGATCAATCTCGCCAAAGAACACTTGGTCGTCAAAAATGATACGGTTGCATTCGACGCGGTGAAGTTTTGCCTGGTTCCACTAGACTCCGATTTGTGTGAAGAGCTTCATATCCCCAACCTAGGCAAAAGATTTAGTCGGGATCTGCTCAACAACATAGCCATTTCTACCTACATTGGCGGATCTTCCCGTATCGTGCTGCGCGATGAGGAGTTTCTTCATCTAGTGTGGGAGGCATACCAAAAGGCTCGTTTGCCATTGTTTGACATTGTCGAACTAGAAACTCTGGAAGAAATTATCTCAAATATTGTGGGCTCCAAAGGTTTCACTGTAGACTTTGAGTCGCAGATGAGAAAGTGTAACGAAATGTTCTCTCAATACTTTGATGTACTGAGTAAGATGAGAGGAGGAGAAGGAATGCTCAAGTTCAAGAAACCGATTCAGTTACCTATGGGAAGTACTTCTCAATTTCTTTCTTCGTGATTTTTCGCGAAGTTTCTAGGGCCCCTTCGTTGCAGGCTTTTTCTAGTGCAAGACGGCAATTCCGAAGTAAGATTCTCGGCGTCCTCTCGTTAGGCCGTGTCCGGTTGATCAATTCTTTTAGTGCGTCTGCTTCGAATGGGTGCTCGGGGGTGGCTTCTTTAGTAGTTCTAAACTTTGAAAAGTAGTCTCTCAGAAACTCATAGGCGGAGTCAAATTCCATTATTCCTATGTATATTGGCTCTCGTGTTAGACGTGATTGCAACTTTTCCGCTGTTGTTGCGCTCAAAGCTGCGGCGCTTCCCGTATAGCTCACGAGTAAACAGAGATTTGTCTGGCATGCGTCAATCAATCCTCGATAACCAGCTTCAAGAGAATTGATTGTCGCTGCGCCTCTCATGTAGGCTTCTTCCCATTCGTCCTGAAACAGATAGATAGCGTTGTAGATAGGAAAGGCTTCGAAAGAATTGCTACGAAGAGTAAGGATATTGAAAAGCGCGGAAAGAGTTGTGAATGCAGCCCAGTCGGTATCTATCCTTGAAATCTGTGAGAGAGACAGAGTTTTGGCCTGTGTTTCACTTATGTTTTCGCCTGCGAGGAACCGCCAGGCGGTATCATCACCTGTGGCGAGCTTTCTGAAAACCGAAACTAGATCAGGGAATCTTTGTGAAAGCTCTTTTGCCAGGCGTTTCTTGACTGCTTCCTCAACATTAGGCTCCTCTTTAACAATGGAAACAGTTTCTTCGGGTGAAAGCGAGTCCATTTTTCGTCTCACCGCTTTGTCGAAACTATCGACTATGGTTTTTGAGATTCTTTCGAAAAAAGATCTTCCGAGGTTGGTAATCACATACACGTAGATGTCGTAGAAGGTGGGCTTATCGGCTACAAGAACGGTTGGAACATATATCACTAGGCTCTTAAACTGACTAGCTTGTGTTGCCGAGATGAGGTGCTGAAGGTACCGCATCGAATGTGTTTTCCCACTTCCATATTCGCCGTATAGAAATACAAACTCCGAGTAACTCGTTGCTAAGGTAGTTCTTACAATGTCTTCGAGAAGGGCTTTTACCTCGGGGCGTCCTGCCCAGATACGAACATGTTCACCTGCTTCAAGTTGGAAGGCGTCAGGTCTAAGCTTAGCGGCTTGCAAACATTCCGTCTTCATTTTATTCCCCCCTTTGCAACCTCCTTTTGGCCTCTTGGATTTGCCTTTCCTCCTTATGTTTCCACGAGATTAAGCTATATGTTCTTTGTGAGTCATTTTCCCACCTTGTGATGATGCGCAAAACCTGGTCACAAACCTGGGCTTCATTGGAAATGAACGCCATTTCATGAGTTAGTTGCTTCATACTGGGAGTCGTAAGGTTTGCAGACCCAACGATTACTTCGTCTGTACCATCTCTCAGGCGGAAGAAGTAAACCTTCGCGTGGACTGGGCTCACTCTTACATCAATGCCCAATCCGAGGTTAAGATGGTCCAGAAAATGCAGTTTTTCAATAAAATGCTTTGGACTCTGCCGTCGTAGATTAGGAGGCATCGTGAAAAGTGAAACTTCAGCTCCACCACTAAGGTGATTCAAGAGCATGCTATGCCATGGATCGCGGAAGTTCAGAAGCTTCAAGTCTGGATGGATGAATGGCGACACAAAAATGATGCGACTAAGTTCTTGCTTTAGAGCGGCAGTTATCTCTATCGGAATTTCCTCATCATGTATTGGCCTACAGTGATCCAATTCCTACCATCTCGATTACGTAGCCCGACGTGACCTCGTCCAAGCCCAAATCGCCTCTTTGTATGACCCACCTTCGCTGCAGAATCTCTTTTCAACTTGATGAACGCCAAAGTCGTCGGGTTGTAGAGATAAGTAAGGCGCAGATTATCTTATCATGGTTTTGCTAAGTGGTTCGTTCCCGATCTTCGAACTGTTGTAGCTAATCTTCTTGTGAGGGAGAGTAGGAAGTATATGAGAGCCCAGTAGAGGAAGGAGCTTAGGGAGGAAGGGGGAATGGCAGTAGAATTACCTGACAAAAAAATTCCACCTTTGACAGAAGATACCATCAAGCCTTGTACGATTATTTGTGCAATGAGTACAAGAACGAGGTGGTCGTTGAGGAATGGCGGGGCTGGTCCATTAGACCTGGCTCAAAGGCAGAGGCCTATTACTTTCCCAAGGAGTTCGATGTCGGGCGCTTTACTGGCCCCCACACTACATAATTGTATGGGTACGAGGTCAAAGGATATTCGGAGAAAGAACTTCGATTTCCGACGGTTTGCGCTATCAGTTTGCAGTCTTTTGCGTCTAGCATCATGTCAATCCGTTCGAGATACTTATTGAGAGTACGTTTCCAGCCAAAATGGCTTTAGGCGAGCCAGTCAACACGCAAAAGCGGTGTGTAGGCGATTTGGGAACCACTTATTACAAGATATGTATGAAAGGGACTACTGAACTACCCGAGGGAGTTGCGCAACCGAAAGAAGGTTTTGGAACTATAAGACTGGCTACCAAGAAAATCTACGAAATAACAAGAGGCCGATTGGAAGAGGCAGAAGCGAGATTTAGTGTGCGTGAATTCTTTCCTCCTCATGCTAGACCTCCTGCTCCAGTCATTAAAACTCAGAACCTTCTCAAATTCCCGCCATGGGGTCGCGAGATTCCTGTCCATACGTGGTGTCGCTACTTTCCTATCGGAAAGAGAAAACGGATTCGCGAAAGAGCCAAGAGACGTGTTCCGGGGGTACGACTATACCTTACCTGAAAAACCGACCAAAGGTCGAGGCAATCGCCAAAGTCCTAGTCGTAGGGGGAGTACCTGGAGACCTTGCAACTCAAGTGGCAATGCGTCTCCTAGAACTGCTTGCAGGAGCGGTCACAACACATCAAGGATGAAGCTTGATACGTCAAGCTACACAACTTCCTTCCGCCCATCATCGAAAACCCGTTGCGCGGAATGTTTCCGGAGTTTCTCTACGGATTCGATCAGACCGTGAGCCAGTTTTACACTAACCACCTCTAGGCTACGCTCGGTTTCAGCCTTCAGCTTCTCCGCCTCTTTGTGCCGCTCCTCTTCACTTTTTGGAGGTGCGGGTTTCTCAGTCATATGCTGTCAAGTGACTTCTTGATATCGAGCAAGATATAAGAGGATAAGTGAGGTCTAGGGGTTTAGGAACGAGGCCGCCTCATCAGAAACTTGCCCCCGCTATTGAGTTCTCGGATCAGCTTCCAGCCCTGCTCCGTGAGATGGACCAGCTCGGACTCACTCTGGGCTATCCTCGCCTCAAAGCCGTTGCCATTTTTGGGCTTCTCAGACCAGTCGCCTGTCTCAGCTCGGGCTTGGAGATCCTCAAGCACTTCCTTAAAGGAGTTTAAGCGTTTGCTTAATGGAGTTTTAAGCATTCGCTTAAAGGTTTAAGCTCCAGCTTAATGGACGGACGACTTTCAAAGAGATTTATATAGACTTCTAAACAGTCGATGAAAGATCCGTAGAAGACCATTTAAAACTTCCTCAAAGGGGTTTGAACTTAGGCTCAGCTGCTCTTTAAGCGTTTGCTTAAGGGTTTCAGCTTTTGCTTTAAAGCGGATGCTTGAAAAACGCCTAAAATCGCGTCAGTCGGAGTATCTTTTGATGGGGCTGAGGCGTGTTGGACAGGCGGCTCTACGAGCTCCACCAAGCGATCGCCGAGCACGACCGGATGCTGGCCGAAGCCCTCCAGAAGATCCGACGCTTGGAGAGCGAGAGCGGGCTTGGAAAGGGCTATTCCCCCCGCCTCAGGAACAGGAAGCTCCGGCTCATACAGCTGATATTCAGGTCTAGGACGAGGGCCTCGGTCTCCGGACTGGCAAGAGCCTTGGACCTAGACCGGAAGACCGTGAGGAAGGATCTAGGCTTCCTCGCCAAGATCGGCTTTGTAACATACCACGCGGTCCAAAGCCGCCACTCGAACCCCGGCAGAAGAGGTAGTAGGCCGCAGCTGACGAACAGGGGTAGGCTGGCGGCGATGCACCTCGACGAGCTAGACAAGGTCCAAGAAGAGCACTGGGACCAAGCGAAATACTCCTAGCCGGTTGGGAGCACTTAGCGGAAATGAATGCCCCATGAGCTACCCAATGTCCTCAAACTGCGACTACGACCAAGCCACAAAATCCTGCGCTTACAAATGCCAGAACTGGCATAAATAGAGCCATAGTATAACTTGAAGTATACTTCTTTGGGGCATCATGAAGCTTTAAGCAACCTACCAAAACTTTTCGATCACGATCGGATGAACTGCTATCGGGTTTTTTTCACTGAACATGAAGTATTCAGGTCCAGGTCTCACCCAACCTTCAGGTTTTAAGATCCATTTTCCGCCTTTTTCGTCAATTGCTTCAAGGTAAGTAACCCCATATTCATTGGTCACTTCTCTTGCAACCCTGATTAGGTAGGGGTAAATTCTTTTCTCCTCCAGATCACTTGAAAGGGCGATTAGCTTTGACACTATTTCTGTGCACGTCTTAAGATCAACTTCTGCTTTCTTCTTATCATGAGTAAACCTTGAGCGATACGGTGAAATTTGATCTAAAGTTTGAAAGTGTTGTTTTAAAACTATGTGAGGACGCTTAAAATCATCGACCAGCTTCTTCCTTAACTGTTCCTCACCTTCTACATGTTTATTCATTCTTCGTAATAGGCTGATCATATCGCCAAAGGTTAACACGTCAGTTCTCTTCTCCACCTTGAACTCTTCCTGAATTATTTTATCTGCTATCTCTTTCATATCCTCTGTTTCGTAAGCCTCTTCAATCTCCTCTCTCCAAAGATTTGCGATGTAAAAGTAGATAACGTCTTTTAGTATCCTTTCTGTCTCTACGTACACACTCGTCATAATCCCTATTTTCTGTTCAGGTTGAAGTTCTGCAGATTCTAGCTGTCTCTTATAATTCTCTAATATCTCTCGATAGGAGTTTATACCAACTAGACGAGGAGGAATTTCAAAGCCCAGTTTCAGAAGAATTATGTTAATCAATTCACTCCGATCTTTAATCTTGTCAACAGCGATTAGACCTAGATTACGAGCGATTCTTTTTAACATTGGAAATCCGAATAGCTCGTCCAAAATCTTGCTCGGATTCTCTCTAACACACTTTTCTAGCACACGCATCTCAAAACTACCGGTAACGCATCCTTCTCGACTCAACTCAGAGTCAAGATCAGCCTCAGAAAATTCTTTTATCAACAGCTCTGCCAATGCCTCCACCCCTCCAGGTGCTTTCTCGAAGATTCCACAAGGAGTAGCGAAGAAATCCCAGTATTCCTCAACCGATCCTATCTGAATCCTTCCCTGGTCGATGAGCTGGTTCACGGACTTGCATAGGGTCTCATTGTCGGCGAACGCCAAAACGACTTGAATGGACTTTTCACGAAGTAGAGGATCATTCTCTTTGAGGACTATTTCTCTTGGTAAATTTCCTAGTTTAACAAGCGCCAAGTATGTGTAGTAGTCTACGTACTTCATCAGAAATTTCGCCCAATTCTCACTTACAAAGCCCGTCCTTCTGGACACAGAGCGCATAATTCCAAGCGGCCCAACAATCCAACCTCCATGACTTCGAATGGCTGGCTGGAGAATCTTATCATGTATCAGTTTCTCAAGGCATTGAACCATCTGATCTTTTGTCACATTTTTAATAATAGAACCTATCAGGGAATCCCTACTTGATTTGTCATAGGACCACTTCTTCTGCTTATCACTTACGTCTTCTGCGATTTCGATCAATTCACCGCGGGAGAAAACAAGGAGACCATTTGCTAGATCATACCTTAAGAGTGTCTCTTCAAAATTTTTTGAATCGAATAGTTTTTGACAGAATTCGGCTTCTTTTCCTTGCTTGATGATCATTTCAACGATGTGTGAATATGAATAACTTGAAGGAATCTTGAGTTGAAACTCTCGGGCGATGACCTCCAAAAGGGCTTTTTTGCCCTGGGTTCCCAAATACCGTTGCGAGTACAGGCTAAGAAGCTCTACTATTTCATGAATCATTTTCTCACAATTCTGACATGACTGATGCGTGCTACTTAAGCTCTATTTTAATTCTCCCTAACAGTTATTGAAGCATTGGCATACTGCGTAAGTTCCGATAACCTCATGGATTTCACCAAAATCTATTATGGACTCAAACCCGTTTTGGTGTGAATACCACCCGATCTCCATGGCCAAAAAAGCCAGCCCAAGAAATCTATGATAAAACCAAATGATGGAATGCGTCTACTCGGTCCCACCAGTAGTCTCGTGGTCACGCTTCAGTTTGGAATACCCAGTCCAGTTCGATAGGCTATCGCTCTTCTTGTTGTGGGGGCTGCTTCTGTTCCAGTATGGCCTTCACCGCTTTAACACAGTCGACAAACTCTTTCCCCTCTTGGTAGTGCAGGTCTTGAAACTCGACTTCGGCCCGTGAGCAGAGGCGCTCCAGAATCGCCTTTTTAATGGCGCGGGCTCCTGAGCCGAGAACCTCCTCCAGCCTCTCCGCGAAGACCTCGAGTCCCATCACCGAGTCCTCTCCGCCCAAGTAGTAAACTAAAGCCCTCGTCGGCGTTTCCCCGAGGGTCTCCTTGAGGGTGCTCTCGATACACTCGGTGAGGAGCCTGTTGAACCCCTTCCCGCTGTATGGCGTTTCGAACACTGACTCGCTCACCATCTAATCCTCGCTGAAGACGAGGAGGTGCGCACTAGGACATGTAGTAGCTACGAACTACAAGACAACATTTCTGTACGTCTAGCGCAGAATACGGGAGAAATTTAACGATTTCGGCGTGGGGCATCATCCAACATTTCAGGGCTATCCCTTGCCACATAGTGGTAGCCACCTTCTTTGTTCCAGCTCGTGACGTTAGGAAAAACGAAGCTCTTGGACGCTGGGCTACTGAGGAAGGCAAAAAGGTCTACGAAAAATACTTCTGGTCACCCGAATGGCAGGAGTTCTGGATTTTTCTCCTTTAGAAAGTTGAATAGTTTTTCGGAGGTGTTCAGGTCGTCCGTGTTGTGCTGTTCTATTTTCCTATACTCGCCTCTCTCGAAGAGTGAGGGCATGTTCCTGCCGTCTAGCTCTGGGTAGTCCCTTCCGATTCCAGCCCTTTCCAGCCACAGTCTGAGGCTTCTGTAGTCGTTGCCCAGGTACTGGTAGAGATCGAGCCATTTCTTCTTGTAGATCTCGTAGTATTCCCGCTTCCACTTTCCGAGTATCTTCAGTCGCTCCATCATAAACGGGACATCGAACTTTAGGTTGTTGTATCCCACTATAGTTTCGTCCACCTTCATGATATCCTCAATCGCCTGGATGATCATTTTTGCCTCATTCTTTGTCTCCCAAAGCTTCCACTGCTTCACCGTTCCCTTCGTCTTAATTCCGATCAGAGTCACTCTACCCTCATAAGGGTCCAGCCCGGTAGTCTCGACATCAAACGCAACTACCATAACACAACCCCTCCCCTAAAGCCACAACACCCTATCCCCCTACAGTGATCGTCTCCTAGTATTCCCTTGTTATTCCTCTAGCATAGTTGTGCCCAAAACATCTTTAGAGTCTATAACTTCTATAACCCGAATATCTTCTTCAACCTCGAGGTTCCGATCCTTCTTTATCTCTGCCTTAAGTGCACGCTTAAGAGCCTCGAAGAACGCCACAGCTCGCGCTTGCCGATCTTCGCCCCGGAAGTACAGAAAACAGCGATGATAATGAAATGGGATTATAGGAGAATTTAACTTCAAACAAATTGTATCTTCAACAGGACGGTACAGCCTGATACTTTTGATGCTACCAATGGGGATCGTGAATCTTTCTCCCCCACTCACCTCGTATGTAAACTTTCCATCAGAAATCCTTGCCTTTGCCTCTATGAAGCCTCCACGAGTGTAGTTACTCACAGTCTCTTCCATATAATCACCCGCTCAATACCCTTTCGACAAGGATTTAAAGAATATTATGACATCTAACATGATGAAGACATCTCGGTATCTTAAGGAGAATGTGTTAGTTATTCTGGCTTACTGGCTCCACGGGGTTTTTGCCAATGGGCATGAGCGACTTGCATTTTTGGTCTCGTAAGGAACATCGTAGCCGTCGGGAATTTATTTCTCTATCCCGCATTCATCCTTGCATTTCTTTGTAAAATCACTAATAGTGTTCAACATATCAGCTGACTTTTCCTTGACTTTTGACACGATCTCTTTCATGCAAGCGAGTGATATTTTCTAGGTAAGGATAAGTTCGTCTAGAACTCGTAGTTGCTCCTCAAGGTTCCCCGCGGATTCCAGCCTTTTCAAGAGCTTTTCTCCGTCTCTCTCAATCTCGTCGCTCAACTTAAGCCCAACCCATTTCTTATGGTGCTCGGGATGACTCTTCAGTATGTCTGCAATCAGTGGTCCTCACTTTAATCGAAATAAACCTTCCCATCCTGACGAAGTTTCACTTGGCGGATTTTTATTAAACTCATGCAATATTCCCAGTTCGATTCACCCGGACCTGCGGAGCTTCTCTTTGAGGTCCTTTCGGACACCGGAGAGCCTCCTAGTTTTCCCAAACATGGTGGAATTATGGCGGCTTTTTTGGATGCTTCCTAGGATGATGGCGAGGAAGAAATCCATACTCGCACCCAATTAGTGCGAAGACCGCCAAGCCCGCCATTTCAATTTCAAACAAAAGGGGCCATTCTAGCATTTCTTAGATTTATGTAGAACCCAAAGTGCTCTGTCAACCATGCGCGGAGTCCAATGTTGCCCATTTAGCGATTCCTGCTCTTTTGCAATCTCTCTCATCATGAAAAAAGCATCAACACAAGCTTTTTCGTCTTCTCCTTCAATTCCCAGCGCATCTCTGATGCGGTAATCGAAAACACCGTATTTATCTGGAAAAACAGTAGACAGGATTGCACTAGCCGCTTTCAAAGGCTGGCTTCCTTCTGTTTGAAATAGTTCTTCTAGGGCTCCTAAGAGTTGCACAATGTGGCTGCGATTGTCGTGATCAATGTGAAATATCTGCCTGGTCACGTTCCTAATTTTCTCTTCGTCAGACTCTACGCTAATTCTCCATGGTTGTTTTCGCCAAAGATTCTTCCAGACATAAATAAGTATTAAGTCACTTCGTGTCAAATACCCGCGCTTTTTTATCTCGCCCGCAACAACCTCGAATAAGAAATCTGTGAACTTGGGGAAATATAGGTATTTTTCCAGACATTTACTTAGATTCATTCCATGTCTATAAAGCATTGATAGGCTACTTCCTTTTATTGTGTTGAATAAGTTCTGCGCAATACCATGAGGTAAAGGAACTAATAACTCCTATCTTTCCATCTACATCCACCTTGGGAGTTTGTGCACCCTCTATACAACTCGCCAGTGCGCTGAGCTCCTCGACGACTCTCGGTCTGGCATGATATGCCTTCCATCTATCGTACATGTCATCTCCTGTTCCTGTTGATCTTGATGTTACAAAACCAAAGAGTTTCTTTAGGTATTTCTTATTCATCTTAAACGGTACCTTATATTTTAGTCCGAGAAACTTTATTATCTCTTCGTCGCTCTTTCCTTGATCTCTCATCTCTCTCGTGATGCGAATAATATCATTTTGGCCATATTTCGATTCTTTGTAGAGATCTACAATACCTTTAACCTTACAGCCTTGCCCACTATGTTTGATTAGATTGCACATTTGACATATTGTAGTGAGGTTATTTTCATCATTATTCATCGGGTTTTCATCAAGATGATGAACGATTTGATACTTTTCACTTCGATAACCGCAATACTGACAAGTGAAGTCATCTCGCTGGAGTACCCTCCTCCTCAACCGTTGCCATCTGTCGGAGTCAAGCTTCTCTTTCTGTCTCCTATCTCTCCAAAGGTCTGGATCAGCAAATGTTGGAAACAGCTTTCTAAGTCTTAATTTTCTGGTTGATATCGACATCATAATACAATGATATCCACAGATGGTTAAATCGCTGATGGTTGACCGCTTTTCATCTTCTCTCCGCTAGAATGGTGCACTAAGAGTTTATCCTATTTTACAATGCCTGCCTTCCTGGCTCCTTCCTCTGTGACTGCGTAGAAGGCTCTCATCCCAGGAACCTTGATCCTTGCCAAGATGCCGTCTCGAATCAGTCTTGAGAGTGTGACACCCCTCTTCGTGCCCCTCTCCTGCTTGACAGCCATCAAGACCTCTCCAAGTTCTGACCTTGTAAGTCTGCCACCCTTCTCTACGACCTTTGCCGCGACGGCCTTCTCCAGCCCCTCTAGGGCTACTGTTACCTTGGGCTTGACCTCCGCTGCCAGCTTTGTCTTGAGCTCACCTACCTTCACGTAGCCTACTCTCGGCATGTAGACAACGATTTCATCGTATGCCTCTGCTGGAGTCCTTCTCTTCCTAGCTCTTTTTGCTTTAGACATGTAAGGTCACTTTGTACACAATGCAAAATCGTATATAGATTTTTTCAATATTTTTCCTATTAGTCTGGTGAGAGTTCTGGCTCAGGAGGATGGAAGAACTGCAAAATCTTTCTTGACATTATAAGGCTCGGCGGGTTTTCTAAATTGAAAGCCATAATCGCGGTTGAGGCATCTCGAATCAGAATTTAAACGAGAATTCGACTTTTCCTTGCATATTCTGGGTATTTACTGTATACATCATGCAGCAAGCGCCTGAGATCCCTGCGATTATTTTCCCTCTTCAACCTGTCGAGAGCACTCAAGATTTCTGAGAGCTTTCCACTCCACACGCCGTCATTGAGAACTCTCTCGACAAGTTCAGTTCCACGCCCAGTGATGGTATACTCGTATTTTTTACCTTCTGTTGCAGCTTTTATTGTCTGTTCTAGAAACCCCGTTGACACTAGGAAATCGACATCCTTGGACAATTGCCAAGAGAAAGGTCCGTAATCAGCTGGCTCGAACCTGTAGTAGTTCGGGTGCAACTCTTTTTCCAAGAGGAAGATAATCTTTTGCATACGTGTCCTGCCTTGCACTGGTTCTCTCTCTTCCGCATAACACAACAATAGCGGAACAGTTTGCCTAATCAGCAACCCTTCTCACCTCCACATCTTTTGACTTTCTAGACAATTCTTCAAACCTCTTCCTCAATGTTTCTGCAAGAGGCTCACTTTCGAAGACAACTGCGCCATCTGGCGAATTAACTCTTATCAATATTTTGATGCCATCAAATATGTAGAATGCATCATTTAACGGGGATACAAGTCTCCCATTAATACCTTCAGCTTTCAAGGTCTTCAACATATCCTCGGACATTGGAGAGCTTAGTATATTTACGTTGCCATGGCTGTGTAGCTTTGATAATATCTCTTGATCTTTTCTTTGAAGCCACTCGATGTTTGGATCTACAGCGTAAATGCTTTTCTTTGCCTCTGTTGCTAGTCGCCTGAACTCCGTTGTAATACCAAACAGACTGGATACCGTCCAAGCGTTTTCAAGTCCGCTCTCGTGTTGCTCGCTCCGTACCTCCCACGCTTCCTCCGCGGAAGCCAGAGCTACCTTAGCTTCGGTTTCTAGTACTTCCAGTTCCCTCTCGATAACAAACCGCGGGTGCTGCGCATCGTAAGTGGTAGGCCGCTTCCCCCTTTTTTTAACATAGCCTTTTTTCTCAAGATTGTCCAAAACACTGTAAATCCTTCCAGCTGGAACATTTGCCTTGAGAGCTATGTCGTTCGCCCTTAGAGGTCCCTCCTCAATTAGGACATCGTAAACGGATGAGTCATAAACCCCCCAGTGCAACTTCTTTAGAACATCTTTAAGTTGTGTCGTAACCATCAACTGTAGGTTTAATAATCAAACCTACTCTCGTAGGTTGTTTAAATAACATTTAAATCTTCCCCTCGCCAAGTGCTAGTCATTTATGCAGCGAGGAGGTGGATCGGTGCAAACAGGAAAAGTTGAGGTCGGAATCGGCAAGGAAGTAGAGGGGAAATTCTACACGTTGTTCATCGACGGCAAGGAGTACCACGTAGAGCAAGCAACGCTTACTGGTCTCGATATAATGAATCTTGGCGGTATCCCTCGCGAACTTGGGCTAGTTCTCATCCAAGAGGACGGCACCCAAGTTCAGGTCAGAGAAGACGAGGTGATCGAGCTTAAGCCAGGACGCCGGTTCAAAAAAGCTCCGCGGTTCCAGAGGGGATAAAGCTGTCACTGGAAAGAAGACGTACAGAGATCAAGTTACTACGCGATAAATACGGTCAACTGGAACATGGTGAAAACTTAGACTGGATTCTCTTCAAGGACTTCCAGCTACCACCTGGTTGGAATCGTGGGAGAACTGAACTCTTGATCATCGTTCCACCAGGGTATCCAACGACACCGCCGGATAATTTCTATGTTCCTGTGGGCTTAAGGCTCGCTTCAGGCCAGCAACCCGGGAACTACACCGAAGGCACTAGCCTTCTCGGGCGTCAATGGGGACAATTCTCTGTTCATATTCCAGCCGAATGGAGTCCATCTGCCGAACTCCTCAACGGCCATAACCTACTCACCTTTATGCTGCTCGTGGAAAGGCGACTCAGGGAGCTGAACTAGCGTGAATCAGCTTGTTGTCCCTGGAACCATATGGAACTCCGTTCGAGCTCACTTGCTACAAGATCGCAACGAGCACTTTGCTTTCTTCTTTGCAGGGGTTGCGAGAAGCAAGATGGGTATTTCATTCTTGGCTCGAGATATCATGCTAATTCGGGATGAACAATTGGTTTCGGGTGACGGCTGGCTTCAAATAAATCTTCACACTCTACTTGACGTCATAAACGCAGCCATCTCCAAGAAGTTAGCTTTGGTCGAGGCGCATAGCCATCCATTCAGTAGGCACGGAACTACTTTCTCCCCGATAGACTATGCAGGCTTCAAAGAATTCGTACCCTATGTACTTGACAGTATTCCTTGGGCACCCTATGGGGCTATCGTATTGGGGGATAAATCTGTAGACGGGTTATTTTGGAAGTCGGACCGGAACCCCCAGCTCCTTGACGAGATACGCATCATCGGCGACTCTATCCTCAGAGTACAAACGACATCAGATTCCAAACGTCTTGGAAGCAAGGGTTCCGTGGATGCTCGTAGTTACGATGACATGATGTCCCGTCAGGTTCTCGCCTTCGGAATGGAAGGGCAAGACCTGATTCGCGCCACGCGAGTAGCAATTGTAGGTTGTGGGGGTATAGGGTCTCATATCGCACAGCAGTTGACTTACCTTGGGGTCCGCAACTTCGTTCTCGTAGATTTTGACAAGATCGAACACACCAATCTGAACAGACTCGTAGGTGCTGAACCAAGTGACATTGGGAAGTTTAAGGTAGATGTGATTGAGAAGATGATAAGGAAAGTTGCTGGGAGGGAAGATATCAGAATAGAGAAGTATCGTAAGGATCTGCGAGAAGGCAGAGTGCTTGACACCTTAAAAGATGTGGACGTAATTTCTGGTTGCGTAGATAAAGATGGGCCACGTCTCATTCTCAACGAGCTTTCAAAAGCGTATATGATCCCATATTTGGATTGCGCTACCCAGATTACTGCAAGTGAAGGAAAAATCGCTGCAGCTGGAGGTCGCGTGGCCGCTGTATTACCTGAGGGGCCCTGCCTTTTGTGCTCCAAGGACATTGACATCAAAGCTGCTTACGATGATTTAGCGCCTCCAGAAGAGTTCGAAGTCAAAAAACATCAAGGATATATTACTGGTGCTGATGTGCCCGACCCATCCGTAGTTTCCCTGAATGGTACAGTAGCCTCCATAGCTGTCACGGAATTCTTAGCGCTGGTCACTCGATTCAGACGAGTCAGACAATACACCTGCTACGACATGCTCGAATTGAAGAGCAACATGGTGGCTCGACAAGTTTCTCGTGATCCCAAATGCTTTACTTGTTCAATCATGGGGCTAGGAGACCGAGCAGGTATCGAGAGATACAGTACTACAGGTAAGCAAAACGATATCCGAAAAGTTGTTTTCGAAACTAAAGGAGGTAGTTCCGAACTTGAGGTAGTTCAGGCTCGCGTACCCACTGCATGTAACAAACATGTTTTATCCCCCTCTCAAATACAAAACTTGGCTGGTTATATAGGAGGTTAAGTAGATTGCCATGGAGTTCTGTCTCGTTTTCGACGTTTCTCTTTCCATATCAAGCCGATCTGAGGATAGCATAATTGGGTTTCATACATGAGATTATAGCGATTCTTCACTGGTTATCTTTGGCCTATGCATTGGACCAATGGGCGACTATGACATCAACACATGGTTTTGCAAGCGGAACAGTTCTTTTTCTCTCAGTCAGTCTTATGACGGGTTTAGTTGCTGATGCCATCGAGTCACGAATACCGACCATACTAAGACCCATTAAGAAGTTGATCAGAGCTATTGTAGACTTGATATTATAGCGAGGTCGATTCCGGCTCAAGAAGTGAGTATAATGACTTTCAAACTACGATACTACGCTCCAATTGATAGAACTGTCCCTTTCCGGCATAGGGAAAGATATGACGAGGTTCTACAACTTTTGCAATTTATAAAGTCCAAGCATCGAATAGACTTTGAAGTGTTTGGGATTAAATCCGAGCAAATTTCTGGTAGCCTTTATGTCGATGAGAAACACGAGAAAGAAGTATACGAAACCCACTTCAAGCCGAGAGCCAGAATCCTAAACAAACGAATTGGAGCTAGATTACCCAGGTGTCTCAGGAGCAGGGGTGGCAGAGGGCACTATTACATAACAGGTGTGGTTGCGGTTTTGAAGAACGGGCTCATCGAATGGTTTACATGTTATGAGAGTTGCAAAGATAGGTTCGAAAGTTATGGCCAGGACAGGGATATAGGATTCTTAAAATTTGTACTAGATCTAGGTCCATCCGTTCTCGAAGACCTTTGCAGAATTCCTGATGCATTCGAAGGGAAAAGCGAAACTCAGTTGATAGACAAGTTCATAAAGTCAGGTTTGCTTAAAGGCGAATTCGATTTGGAAGCTAAGGTTGGGAAAGAATTCTCCGGTCCTTTCGACTATAGAAAATCAATTGATGTTATATGTCATAGCACTGAAGGAGTTTGGGTAATTGAGGCAAAGAAGGCGCTCAACTACGAGGCGTTGGGGGAAGTTGTTGTCTATGCGAGCCTTTTTGCTAAAGAGCACCCAACTGACAGAGTCATGATGGGGATAATCTGTCTAGAGCTTGATAGGGAAATACTAGATGTATGTATGAGCCTTGGAATTGTCGTTTTTAAGTTGAGCGGAGAAGGTTTTGAGATATATGGTAAGACCGCCCTGCCCACCACGCTTTCGCTAAGAGCGTGTTAATCACGGCCGATCTCTATGAGGAAAACCAACGCAGGAAAATGGCAAGAATAAGGCAAAACTAGAACAGTTTCAGAGCAGGATTTACTGCATTTTTGAGAAACACAAACCAAGAATTTCTATCTAGCCGACCCCATCGTCAGCACCTTCGAACCAAACATGGCCAGCTATCTCGGACTATCAAGAATCTAACCTATAGGGTTCCATAATTCACCTCCATCCACGACTAATCTGAACCAGTTTTGTGTTACAATGTGGTTCTGGAGTGTGGTTCTCTAGTTTTCCCGCCGCTCAACAAACTTCCAGGCCATGTCAACCCGCATTCACGGACATGTCCGGCGAATCTGTAAAGCCCCTAGGGCCTTCAAACATCACACAAGCTCATAGTACCCAATTTCCTCAATTAAATCCCCAATTCGGTCCGGAATTGGGGAAATTGGGGATGGTCGTCCCCAATTCTCATGGAAAAAGCCCCGAAATAATTGGGGAAATTGTCCAGTCGGACTTTTCCGCTTCCCCAATTCGCTTATAGATATACTTGCGGTGTCGGGAAGTGGATCTTCAATCACGACCTGCCTGGGATGACTGCGAAGAATCCACCTCTCCTTGGCACCGCCCAGATTTCGGAGGCGTGCGGGGAGCTTGATCTTCACCGTTATCTTCTACCTTCTGGTCTTCCTTCTCGCCGCCGCCGTCACATTCCTTGGGGCCACGATCATCAGCGCACCACTCTCCGCGGTTACAGACGCCATACACGGACTCTCTTACCAGTCGTTCCTGGCTTGCCGGGTCTTCTCTATCCCGCTATTCCTCGTGGCTCTGTCGGGTTGGACCCTCTTCACATCGCTGCCAATCCTCTGCTTCGCCTCCAGGTCCGGCAGGCTCTGGTACAGAAGGAACGTCACCCGCCTCTTCCTCTGGGACGTCGCGGGGCTGAAAGCCACGCTCCTCGGATTCGGCGTATCGGTGGGACTGGGCGTGATCTCCGCCGATCTGGGGGTTGTCGTCGCGTCGGTGGCGTCCCTGGCCTGTCTGTGTGAGAGCTTTCGATCACGCGTCGCGCTCGTGCTCGGTTATCTCGCGCCTTCGAGGGTGTTCCCTGTGCTCGTGAGGAGGCCGCGCGTGACCAGCTGCGGTAGGATCGCCCTGCTGAGGTCTCGGGTCTTTCTGGGATGGTGGACGGCTGGCTTTGTCAGGGTCACCGGAATCCCGTCCACTCTCGGAGGGTTGGAGGGGCTGAGGGACGCGCTCCTGGGCGCCGCCGAGGCTGGTATACCCTTGGGCTACGCCCTGAGATACGACGGCGGGTTCAGCGTCTACTTCCTCACCGGGGTCTCGACCCGGCTCACGGATGACTCGGAGGAGGCTCTAAGGAGGCTTCAAGTCCTGAGGCAGACCCTCTCCGCCTGCATGCCCGAGGCTGAGATCGAGGTTGTGACCGATCCGGAGGAGCTCCTGGAGCTGGTCAGGCTTCCCGAGCGCGCCAAACTCACGGCTCGAGGGAGCGTCCTCAGGCTGGCAAACGGGGCGGACTCGAGCTACTTCACAGCCATCCGGCTGGTCGGCCTCCCCGCCTTCAAGGAGGAGCGGCTCTCGGGGCTGATCGAGACGATGCTGGAGCAGGGCGTTGGCGCGGTCTACGTGGCGATGGTCAATCCCGTGGAGGGGTTCGTCGAGTCCTTCATGGCGCGCCTCCGCTACGGGCAGACCACCCGCCGACTCCAGAGTATCGAGAGAACAACCAGGCTCGGCAACCCCTCTCAGGAGGAGATTGCGTTCAGAACCGCCCTGAACGGCTCTGGTCCCCTCCGCCTCTTCAAAGTCTCAGCCCTGATCGACCTGAGCTGCGCCGAGGAGGAGAGGCTCAGGATAGCCTCCAGGGCGGTGAAGGCGGCGATCCAATCAGAGTTCTGCTCCGAGTTCAGCCAGGTCAGGGCGCGGGAGCTGCTCGGCTTGGACCTCATAACGGGTTTGAACGCGTGCAGGTTCTCGGCTTCTCTCGGCGGTGGACTTGTCATGGCAGCCAGTGACGCCTCAAGATTCCTGAGACTGCCTTCTCAGAACACGCCCGGGCTCGCCAGCACAGTGCCAGTCGACCTCGCCCTCCCGCAGAAGGCTGAGAGGACGGTTGAGGAGGTCGAGCTCGGTGAGGTCCTCCGGAACGCAAAGCCGCTAGGTCAGACCGCGGTGCTGCCGATCCAATCCCTGTCTCAGCACGTGGCTGTCTTCGGCACGACTGGGATGGGGAAGACGACGTTTGCGAGGGGACTTCTCCTCCGCCTGACCCGGGACTTTGGCGTGAAAGTTCTGGTCTTCGACCCCCGCAACGAGTACGGGGAGCTCGCGAGCTCTGTCCAGGGGCTGCGGGTTCTGGACCCCATGATGGGCGACCTGAGCATCAACGTCTTGGAGGTGCCCCAAGGGGTTGAGAGGGATGTCCACATCGAGCACGTTCTGGAGGCTCTGCACGTCCTCTATGGCGGCTGGGGACCCAACCTGGAGGAGCTCGCCAGAAGCAGCCTCCACGCTCTCTACGAGCAGAATGGGACCCCGACTATCTCCGACTGGGTGCCGGTCGCCAGACAGATCGGGTCCAAGGGTCATGCCAGGCTCAAAGCCGCCCTAGACTCCCTCTCCTCAAGGCTTGAAAAGATGACGCTCGGCCTCAACGGCAGAATCTTCAACACACCCCAGACGACGCTCAGCATCGGAGAGCTCCTCGACTCATCCACGATCCTCGACCTACACAACATGGACGGCGACTCCCAAGCCTTCCTTGTTGGCGCTGTGCTGACTCAGCTCCAGGACCACATCAAGACCAGACCACCCACCGAGAAGCCCTTCATCGTCTGCATCGAGGAGGCCCACCTCTTCGCCCCGGAGATCTACGAGGCCAAGTCAAGTCGTGAGGCGATCGTGCAGTGCCCGGTCGCTAGGATGCTCAAGGAGATCAGGAAGTTCAACGTCGGAGTGATCCTCATCGACCAGCGCC
>Ga0315314_1001193_pt1 | contig 24099 bp, 23 predicted proteins | sample TDP9_MG_FD_203631 | JGI IMG/M metagenome (GOLD analysis project Ga0315314, IMG submission 203631) | Freshwater sediment microbial communities from Lake Towuti, South Sulawesi, Indonesia - TDP9 | ecosystem: Environmental > Aquatic > Freshwater > Lake > Sediment | place: Indonesia: South Sulawesi... | reverse complement strand
TGCGGATCGTGAGTGGCCGTTTTCGCCTTACCGTGGAAAACGGACTGTGGACCGTCGTGTCAATGAGGCTGCTTCATCTGTCTTCTATGCTGATGGCGTTGCCAAAATTGTTGCTGTCACTTCTGGGCATTTATCAGCCGAATCCCGTTCTGTTTGAGTCTTGCAGGAAAAAGGGAGAGGAAAGGCTGGCTTCCACATGAGAAAGCATACTTGGCAAAGTGGGTTTCAAAACACTGTTGGGAAGTCGGACCGTGCCGATCCGCCCGCTCCAGTCCCTCTTATCCCATGTCCCGAATGTGGCTCTGATCAGGTCTGGAAGGATGGTCTCCGTTATGTGCGTCGTGGCAACGTGCCCATTCAGCGCCTGCTCTGCCGAAAGTGTGGATTCCGCTATTCAGAATCGTCTAGACCCGTTCAGAACGTTGATAGACAGATTTTAAATTCAACCTCAGCCTACGTTTCTACTCGCCGAGTATGCGCCGCTGATGGAGCGGTGACCAACTTGGTCGAAGTGGAAACCCGAACAATGGAGAAGGCTGCGGGAGCCACATTAACACCTCTAGACTTCAAGGGCAAACTCGTTGAATTCACATGGTTCATGCGAAAAGAAGGCTATGCTTCATCAACGATCAAATGCCGCCGAGAAATCATTCAAACTATGATTAACCGAGGCATGGGCCCACAACTGCTTAATCCAGACGCCATAAAAAGCTACATAGCCAAACAATCCTGGGATAGCGGTTTCAAACGCAACGCCGTCCACGCCTACACTACGTTTCTTGCAATGCATGGCAAAAGTTGGAGTCCACCTCACTATAAGCAAACTGAGAAACTGCCATTCATTCCATTGGAGTCTGAGATAAACCAGCTGATAACGACCACGGGAAAACGAATGTCTATCTTTCTGCAAGGCTTGAAGGAAACAGGAGCCGATCCTGGTGAACTCTTCGCTCTCGAATGGATCGACATCAACCCTCAGACACGAAACCTCACAATCAACCATCCTGTAAAAGGACACAACCCTAGAATTCTCAGAGTCAGTAGAGACCTGATCGACCGTATGAACACATTGCCCAAAACAGAAGACAAAGTATTCCGAGGCAAAATTGAAAGCCTACGCCGAAACTACCAGGATCAGCGGAAGACAGCAGCTAGGAAATTCAACAATCCACGATTCCTCAAGATAAAACTGATCACTTTTAGGCATTGGAAAGGCACATGGGAATATCACAAAACCAAGGATGTCTACCACGTCAAGAAACTCTTAGGACACAAAAGCCTGCGCAGTACAGAAATCTACATCAACCTTGAACAAGCAGTCTTTGACGACATAAAAGATGAGTATGTTGTCAAAGTGGCTGCAACCCTAGATGAAGCCTCGAAACTCCTGGAAGTAGGATTCGAATACGTCACTGACATGGATGGCAAAAAACTATTCCGCAAACCCAAAGATTACACTGAAGAAAACAAGCTAGCGGTTCAAACGATTCAGGAGAATAAAGCCGAAGACAAAAACACCCACAGTACAGCAGAAAATACGCCAGTATGGCGGCACAGTCGGAGGGTTCAGACGCGACCTGATTGAGGCTCTAGACGGCTGGGACACCAAGATACTAGCCGAAGATACCAATCTGACCTTTCAAGCGTATTTAGCGGGCTATAAGATTCGATACGTTAACGAGGCTGAATGCTACGAAGAGGCTGTCGAGGACTGGAAATCCTACTGGCATCAGAGACATCGCTGGGCGAAAGGACACATGCAGTGTTTTTTCAAGCATCTATTGCCGTTCTTGAAAAGCAGAAAACTGTGTTTCAGAGAAAGACTCGACGGTTTGTTACTTTTAGGCGTGTATTTTGTTCCCATTCTAGCGGGGCTCTCTTGGTTTCTGGGCGCCGCAATATTCTTTCTATGCCGAACGAACTGGTTCGACTCGTTCTGGACCCTGCTTCCAATCTTCTTCTACAGTGGCGTTGGAAACTTCGCATTGTTCTTCGAGGTGGGAACGGGCATCTATCTGGATAGAAGAAAGCGTGTAAGCTGGCTAATTCCCCTCCTGCTCTTGTCTTTCGTTCTCAGCACGCTCATCTGCCTCTACGCCTTCCTTGACCTTGTCTTCTCCCGACTTGTAGGCAGAAACTCGCACAGCTGGGCGAAAACACTCCACAATGGAAGGGAGACAAAATGCCTTTAGACCCGCTTCTTCTTGCTCTTCTCCTGCTATTAGCAGCGATAGGCTTCGTTGTCTTCCTTTTTCTGCCACCCATCATTGAGCTTGTAAAACCGCGAGACAGCGGACCTCGCAAAATGTCGAGAACACCAATGCAAAAGACGATTAGAAACGAATCGGCATCAAGGTCTACACCAAGACATGACTCTGCCGACAACTCGGTTGCTTTAAACAATTTACAAGATGTTCTTAAGAGAATGGGAGTTGCAACTCAGAGAATTGGCAACGACATATTACGCATCTTTGGCGATTTAACCCTGCCAGCGCACCTTGAGGTTGCTGATAACATCGTGGTTGAAGGCTCCTTAACCGTGAAGGACGGATGCGTCTTTCATGGAAACGTCAAAGCGAAACGAGACATAGTCATCGGAAACTCTGTGGTCATGAAGGGAAATCTGGTTTCAAACGGAAACGTCGAAATAAAGGACGAGTCTGTGGTTGGTTGTTCTGTGCACGCTGACGGTTCTGTTAGACTTGGCGAAAAAGTGTACATCGGGTTGTCTGTTGTGGCGGGCGGGGATGTAGAGCTTTATGAGAACTCCGAGGTTAAGAAAAACATACTCACGCAAGGCGTCATAAAAGTGCTGAAACATCCGAGGCTGAATTTTCCTTCCTGTATAGATGATATTGGTTGAGAAAAGAAATCCTTAAAAGAACGCCGTAGGACTCTTTAGACCGAGGAACGGTAGATGCCCACACACGGAAGCCTTTCAAAAGCGGGGAAGGTTCGAGGTCAGACCCCCAAGATTGCGCCGATTGAGAAGAAGAAGCCCTCGCCCAAGACGCGCTCTCGACGCAACTACGAAAAAAGAATAATCTTACAGCGCAAGTCTGGACAAAACTGGATCTAAACCATCCTTTCAGCTTCGGCTTCACTTTTTTGTTAAGCGTTTTCAAGTTCATGATTGTCGAGACTTCGCTATTTAAATAGAAAGAATACAAGTTCACGTTTAGCTCCACGAATAATAAGATGAGAAGAGGACGAAAATGCACGCAGACATGGTCTTGATGAACGCTGACATCATCACAATGAATAAAGAAGCTCCGAGAGCGCAAGCTGTTGCAGTCAAAAACGGAAAAATCGTGCAGGTCGGCACCGATGACAAAATTAAACGATACATTGGAAAAAGCACTGTAGTTGTTGATTTACACGGGAAAACAGCGGTTCCAGGATTCATCGACGCACACGCCCACATGACAGCACTAGGTCACCCTTTGCCATGGCTTGACCTGCGAGGCGTCGCATCAATCAAACAGATTCAGCGAAGATTACAAGCAAAGGCGCAGGAAACAGGGAAGGGCAAGTGGATTCTGGGTCGTGGCTGGGACCAAGACCGCCTGAAAGAAAAACGGTTTCCAACCAGATGGGACATAGACAAGGCTTCACCAGACAATCCTGTTCTTCTCAACCGGGTCTGCGGGCACATAAGTGTGGCAAACAGCAAGGCGTTAGAAATCGCGAAAATGACCAAAGAAACTGCCGAAGAATGGGGCGAACTGATTGATAAAGATTCCAAGACTGGAGAGCCTACGGGGGTTCTGCGTGAAAAAGCAAACGACATGGTCTGGAGCCTGCCCCATCCAAGCAAAGCTGCCCTGCTCAAGACCTGCAGCTCAGCCTGTTCTGTTGCTGTTGAGGCTGGAATAACAGGCGTTCACTGGTTCATCGACAAACCCAGCGAATTACGCGCCTTGCAAGAGTTAGAGAAACGAGGGCAGCTTTCGCTCAGAGTCAACGCCGTGATGCCTGTTGAATTTCTTGAGGAATTTGCTGACGAAGGCTTTGACGGCTCGTTTCTGAGGTTCAAGTGTTTCAAAGTCTTCGCTGACGGTTCACTCGGAGGTCGCACAGCGGCTTTGCAGGAGCCATACGCCGACGACGCTTCGACTAAGGGCGTGATATATTACAGTCTAGGAGAGCTGAAAAGACTCATCACAGCCGTTGATGAGGCTGGGTTTCAGGTTGCGGTTCACGCCATCGGAGACAGAGCCGTGAGTGAAACGCTGAAGGCGTTCGAGGATACCCTTGGGGAAGCAGCCGTCAAAAAGAGGAGACATCGCATTGAACATGTCTCGGTTTTGAACCCACTTTTGATCGAGCGCATTAAGCAGCTTGGCTTGCTGGTCTGCATTCAGCCACACTTCGTGATTTCCGATTTTTGGGTGCCGAATCGTTTAGGGCAAGGAAGAGCACGATGGACTTATCCCTTCAAATCTCTCATGAAAAGCGGCATCCTGGCGGCTGCTAGCTCAGACGCTCCCGCCGAACCGTTAAGTCCACTCTTGGGCATTTGGGCTGCTGTGACGAGAAAGTCATTTCCCGAAGAGCGCCTCTCGATTTGGGAAGCCTTGAAGGCGTACACGGTCTATGCAGCCTATTTTTCATTCGAAGAAGACGTTAAGGGCTCAATTGAGGTTGGCAAGCTCGCCGACCTAACAGTTCTATCAGATAGTCCATTCGAGGTGAAGCCAGAGAAGATCAAAGATATTCGAGTAGAAATAACCGTTGTTGATGGAAAAATCGTCTACTCTGCTTTATGATTGAATCGTATGCCTATTTCTATTTAGTTGGCTTGACTGCTTTCTTTTGCATGTAGAGGTTTAATGCGTAGTTGACTATTTTCTTGGCTTCGGCAGCGTTTCTCCAAGCTTTGAACTTTGCCCATTTCTTTGGTTCCAGTCTCTTGTAGACTTCGAAGAATTCTTGAATTTCACGTAGCTTGTGCGGGTGGACATCCGGCAGATTGCGGTATCCGTTGAATCTCGGGTCGCCTGTTGGCACTGAGAGGATTTTCGGGTCTTCTCCTTCCTCGTCTTCCATGATTAGCACGCCGATTACGCGGGCTTTGACCACGCATCCTACTTCGAGAGGCTCGTAGCTTAGGACCATTATGTCTAGGGGGTCTTCGTCGTTGAACCATGTTCGAGGAACGAAGCCGTATTCCACAGGGAAAACAACTGAGGAGTACAGAACCCTGTCGAGTACGAAGGCTTCCCACTCAGTCTTGTACTCGTATTTGTCTCTCGAGCCACTAACCACTTCGACAACAACGTTCACTAAACTCGGAGGGCTGTCACCGGCAGGTAAGTCTCGCCAAAGGTTCATGAAAACCTCAGAAGCCGCAACCATCAATATATCAGTTTCTCACCTGTGCATGAACGACTCTGGTTTTCTAGGCTGAGAAAGACAGCCCCGCTGGCGTGATGGTGGCACTATAGCGTGATTAGCCACTGCCACCACGCACCCAGTCCCCAGCCCTACAGGTAGAAGAAGGCATAAGGCGCTGAGCCCCTTCTTCTTTTGAAATTTGGTTTCCAGCAGAGCAGGGTGTTAGTGTTACTTAAGGCTTGGTCAACACCACCAAGCACACAAAAAACTCCCAAAGCCGGCCACACAGTCAAAATTCTTATCTCACCCTTTTATCCTCATTAATACTGGGTTGGTGAGCTGGCGGACGGCTTTCGCGCACAATGCGTGAGGAAACTCCGCCCACACCGCAGACTTCGCAACATCCGCAAGGATGATGGGGTGAGAACCCTGGCAACAGCGCAGAAACGAAACGTCCACTCGACTCATGAACGATGACGCAACGGCTAAGGAGCAAAGTTGCGGAGAACGTCGAGTGTGAAACGGTGAAACGGCTGTCCTGCGAAGTGAAAGGGCAAATAGACGCCAAAGAGCTGTCTGCGCGAGGCGCGGGTAGCCCGTTCAGCCAAATGCCGTCCCAATAAACAAAAGGCGGGTTACGACCAGCACACCAATCCAAATTTACCGTATCCCGATGTTAATGGGACACAAGAAACTTTAAACTACACAAAGAAACATGCACCTACTAAACTACAACGACGAAGAATACACAGTAGCAGGCGCAACCACCGCAAACGAAGCCACCAAACTAATCGAAGCAGGATTCCAATACATAACAATAATCGAAGGAATCCAATTATTCAAGAAGCTCAAATAACCCCTCTTTTTTTAAATCCATAGAAACCGATTGGAACCTCAGAAGAATCAGACAGGTAACAAGGGAAATGCCGAATCCCATCATCTCGTTTTTTAGTGAATCGTAGCTTGCTTAATTAATGATTTTTCCTAGAGTTGCACGATATCTTGGGCTAATGAGATTTACTAGAATTATCCTCCATGACCGTACTTTGCTTATAGGGTAAATCTTGCATACTTCCTCAAAGTCTTCATAGAAAAAACTCGACCCTTTCTCAACTTCCCCAAAGAAGCACCACCTGACCCTGCAATAGAGAGTGTCAGTCATCGTCTCCGCCAACCCAAAATTCCTGAGAAGTCTTTTCTCAATCAAGTCTGTAAATTTGGTCAAGTTAGGAAGTTGCCCAATTGGCGGTGGTATTGTGGGTGGTGTTGTGTGTATTTGAGATAATCCCATAAAGGTCTGAACGATGTTAATCAACTCATTATAATAGAGTGACCTTTGCAGCAGGTAAAAAAAGAGTAGCACGAAACCCAGAAGGATGCCACCTAGTATTACATCATACCAAGAAGAATAAACGACCTGAGACAGAAACAGTCTTTCTAGCAATCTATAGAAGAAAACTGCAAAAGCAAAAACAGAGGCTACTAGGTAGCTGGCGTGAGCTGTAATCTGAGTTCCATAGAACCTAAAAAGTGAGTCGAGACCATGGGCAACTTCCTTTAAGACCTTTCTCATTTTTTTCTCTGGAGCCCTCATAGAAAATGATTCACCATAGACATAGTTCTTATCAACGAATACTGTTTTGAGAATACTTCTCCTTAAATCGTTATTGCATTTGAAACCAAATCGTCCAATTTGAAGGACCCCTCTGGACATGGGTCAATTCTCGCGAGACACATGAATTGGTATCGACAGGCACGTCAAAAACAGCAAGTGTTGCGACCCTACACTAATCCTTGAAGTCTTCATTGAAAATTTCAAGGCAAGTGAAAACCCTGGTTCTTTCATAAAGTTTTTAATGCGTGCGACCAATGGTACAACCGTTTGAATTGGTGACTGCAACGTGAAGGCTGTTATCATCGCCGGCGGCTTTGGAACTCGAATGCGCCCCTTGAGCTGCACCCGACCCAAGCACCTCTTTCTCATCGCTGGCAAACCCCTCCTCGACTGGACCCTAGAACGCCTAGCCAAAGGAGGCGTAAGCGAAGTTGTCTTTGCCGTGAACAACCTCTCCAACGCATTCGCTGAACGATACGGCAAATCCGCCTTCGGCATCAAACTCCACTACTCGCACGAAGAAAAACCGCTCGGAACAGGCGGCTGCATCAAAAACGCCCAAAAAACCATCGGACGCAGCGAGCCTTTTTTTCTCCTCAACGGAGACATAATCTCCAACATTGATTTTAACATCCTCCTAAGCGAACACGTCAAAAATAAAGCAACTGCCACGATAGCCTTGTTCAGGGTAGACGACCCGAGCCGCTATGGCGTTGTTGAACTGACCCCTGAAAACCGCATAAAACGTTTTATGGAAAAGCCCAAACGAGGAAAAGCGCCGAGCAACCTTATAAACGCAGGCGTTTACATCTTGAACCCCGAAATATTCGATTACATTCCCAGCGGGAGACGCGTTTCCATAGAGCGAGAGGTTTTCCCCGCCTTGGCAAGAGACAAAGAATTGTACGGTCACCAATTCGAAGGCTTATGGATCGACATAGGCGAACCAGCAGACTACCTGAAGGGCAACAAGCTCTTGCTGGACGCCGAACTTCAAAAAGGGCATATTCCAAGTACTGTGAAACTACAAGGCAGAGTCGAAATCAATCATCCAGTAGCTGTTGGCGAACACACCACAATTAGAGACAAGTCAAAGATTGGACCACACGTGACAGTGGGCGACAGAGTTACCATCGGAAGAGATGTCCACATAGAAAATTCGATTGTCTTTTCTGGCGCCGTTATCTCTGACTTTTCTTCTCTGAAAGGCACAATCATCGGGGAAGACGTCGCCATAGGCAAACGAGTGAAGATAAACGAAGACTGCCTTGTGGGCGACCAGGCAATGATACACGACAGGGTCACCTTGGCAAAGGGCACGACGGTCTGCCCTCAGAAGGAAGTTGTCGAAAGCGTTCTTTCAGCCAGACACATCATGTAAATTCAACCACAGACATTACTAACGCTTAATAGCGCTGTCTTCACATCAAGGAGAGGACCGAGGCTGAGGGAAACTGAGTGCATGAAGGTGCTCATCGATATACTGACGCCCAAACAGGTCATGCTCTTCTCAAAACTGGCTGAACGCTTACGAAAGAACGGGCACGAAGTTTTCGAGGTCACACGAGACTACAGAGAGGTAGTTCAGCTTCTAACCATGAAACAGATGAGAGCAAGAATCGTGGGCAGACACGGCGGCGAAACATTGCAGGGCAAGTTAAAGGCAAGCGTTGAACGAACAGTTGAATTAGCCTCGTTTATGGCTGAATTGAAACCCGACGTTGCAGTGTCCTTCTCCTCTCCCGAAACCTCTCGAGTGGCGTTTGGTTTGAACGTTCCGAATGTCTGTCTCAACGATTCGCCTCACGCCGAAGCCGTAGCCCGCCTCACAGTACCACTTGCCACACTTCTCTTGACGCCTAAAATAATACCAAAAACAACCTGGACAAGATTCGGCATACACCCGAACAGAATCATGCAGTACAGAGCATTAGACGCGTGGGCGTGGCTTAAAGATTTCAAACCCGACGAAAAAATTCTCACTAAACTCGGTCTTGAAAGGTCTAGACCCATCGTGGCGTTTAGAACTGAAGAGTCCTTCGCAAGCTACCTCCTTGAAAAAGCATCAAAAACCTCAGTTGTGCTGCCTTTAATCGAAGACCTGCTGAAATCGAAGGTTGACTTTCAGGCAGTAGTCATGCCTAGGTACGAATCCCAAATCAGCCTTTTAAAGGGGAAACTTGGAAACCGCGTTACATTATGCGAGTCCACTATAGACGCCTCGAGTCTCCTTTCTCATGCTTCGATTTTTGTTGGTGCAGGTGGAACCATGACCGCTGAAGCAGCTCTACTTGGGGTGCCCAGCTTTTCCTGCTATCCCGACAAACCAGTACTTGTGGAAAAATACCTAATCAAAAAAGGACTGGTTGTCAGGGAAACCAGTATGGATAGGCTTAGAACGAGAATTCTAAGGGACCTCAAGAACATTGAAAGAGCAAGAAATGCGCAGAGAGCCAAGGCGTTGAAACTAACCAGCGGCTTTGAAGACCCTATCGAAGTCATTGTTAAAGCTGTTGAAGGCTTGCGGTAGCTTTTTTTCATTGTTTTTCGAAACGGTTATACAAACGCTGCTTGCATATAATTGAAAAGCATCCAAAGCAAAAGGGAAAAGGCATGGACAGCACGACGACCCTCGCGCCAAAATCCACAGTCACCAGACTCGAGGCAAGCGATCTTGACTCACCGGAGAAACGTGAAAGATACACTCTCTGCGTTGTGGGATGCGGTCGAATCGGACTGCCCACCGCTTGCTTATTCGCCGAAGCTGGTTTTCGAGTCATAGGCGTTGACGCTGACCCTCGCGTGGTGAGTCTGTTGAAAAAGGGCAAAGCACCCTTCGTGGAAACGGGATTGAGTGCGCTTGTAAAGAAACACGTTAGAACTGGGCGCTTCACGTCAACAACCGACGCAAAGAAGGCATCAGCGGAAAGCGACATAATCTTCTTCATTGTTCCAACGGTTGTCGATGAAAAAAAGAAGCCAGATTACTCCTACGTAGAAAAGTCTTGCAAAGACATCGGTTTAGGTTTGCGTCAGGGTTCGCTTGTTATTTTCGCGAGCACGGTTGGTCCAGGCATAACTGAAACCTTGGTCAAGGAGGCTTTGGAAACCGCCTCAGGCTTGAAGGCTGGGACAGATTTCGGGTTGGCGAACAGCCCCACGAGAGCAGCGTCCGGTCAAGTACTGCGGGACCTCGCCTCTTATCCGAGAGTCTTGGGCGCCCTTAACGAGCAGAGTTTCAAGGCTGCGAGCGTTGTTCTGGGCACGGTTGTAAGAGGAGGCATAGTTAAAGCGCGGGATTTGAGAACAGCTGAAACTGTCAAGCTTTTTGAAAACGTGTATCGAGACGTTGCTCTCGCTCTGGCTAATGACTTTGCACTGTTTTGCGAAAAGATGAGAGTCGATTACCTGGAGGCTCAGAGCGCAGCCAACACTCAACCGTATAGTCATTTGCTTCGTCCGGGAATCGTTGCGGGTCACGTTCCTAAAGATCCATACCTGCTGTTGGAAGAGGCTGAGAACGTCAGCGCCAAACTGGGCTTGGTGGCTTTGGCTAGAAAGATAAACGATTCGATGCTTGAGCACACGGTTCAGCTGATTCGAGACGCGCTTAGCAAGAACCAGAAACCCTTTAGGAGAGTGAAGGTAGCCTTGTTGGGCGTTTCTTACCGAGCCAACGTGAAGGAGCCGCGCGGTTCCGCGACCAGTCAATTAATCAAGATGCTTACGTCCAAGGGCGCTGTTGTCAGAGTGTTCGACCCGCTTTATACTTACAAGGAGCTCAGAGCCATGGGATTGCCAGCTGAGAGAACTTTAGCCAAGACGGTTGAGGGAACGGATTCCATATTGATAGTCGTCGGTCACAACCGTTTTAAACGCCTAAACCTTAAGAAACTGAAGCTTTTGATGAACAAGACCGCGGCGATAGTCGACATGGGGCACATAATTGACCCCGAAAAAGCCGAGGGAGAAGGCTTTGTTTACCGAGGCGTAGGCAGAGGCGTGTGGAAAAGATGAGCAAACTAGGCGTCGCAGTCATCGGTACAGGATTCTGGGGACGAAACCACGCACGAAACTTCAAGGAACTAAACGAAACACGCCTGATTGCTGTCTGCGACAAAGACGCGACGAGAGCGAAGGCTGTAGCTGAACTGTTCGGGGTTGAAGCGTACGCTGACAGCCAGGAGATGTTGAGACGGAAAGACGTAGAAGCCGTGTCTGTCTGCACGTGGTCAACTACTCTCGCTTCTGAGGCTATGACAGCGCTGAGGGCGGGAAAACACGTTCTCGTGGAGAAGCCGATGGCAAACAGCGTTCAGGAAGCCAGAAAAATCGTTGAGATGGCAAAGAAGAAACAGCGCCTATTAATGGTTGGGTTTCTGATGCGGTTTATCCCAGGCGTGCAGCGTGTCAAGGAGGCTGTTGAGAAGGGTGAAATCGGCACTGTTGTTTACGCTACGGCGAGACGGGTTTCTCAGTGGCCTGAGCGCATCGGCGACGTTGGGGTAGTCAAAGACCTTGCTATACATGACATTGACATCACTCGGTACCTTTTCAACGACGACCCCGTAGAGGTCTACGCCAAAGCAGGCAACTTCAGACACAAGAAGTTTGAAGACCACGCTCAAATCTTGCTGACCTTTAAGGGAAGGAAAACGGCTTTCATAGAGGCAAACTGGCTCACACCGTACAAGATTAGGAAGCTAACAGTCACAGGAAGCGAAGCAATCATAACGTTGGACTACATAACACAGGAAATCACGATAGAAACAGCAGGACAAACACTAGCGCCCAGATACGAGGTAAAAGAACCATTAAAGCTGGAGCTGCAACACTTCGCAAACAGCATAATAAACGACAAGGAACCCATGATTACAGGCGTGGACGGTTTAAAAGCCCTGCAAACAGCCGAGGCAGCGCTGAAATCAGCACAGAAAGGCGTCGCTTCAAGACTGAAATGACTTTTTTCGCCCAAGAAAATGCCGTCTGATTTGGGGTGGTGCTTGCCGTCTACGTAGACTAGGAGTTCTTTCTCCGAAAGCTGTGCTGCCTCTTTTTTTTTCAGCGCTAGCAGACTCAGAGAAAATAGTCTTGGCATACTCCGCCCCAGAAAACCAAACCACCAAAACACCTAAACAATAGCAGGCGGCAACAAAAACACAGTATCTAAGCGGGCTGTAGTTGGGGTTTCTGCAGAGCCGCACCTTCATTTTGGGACTTCGGGATTGGTTGAACTAGCTTTTGGAATATGCTCTTTAGTTCCTCATCAATCTCATTGTCCTTAAAGGCTTGTGCAATTTGTGACCCTATTTCACCGCTATAGGTATCTATCCCTCCTCTTCTCAACAGTTGTTCTAACACTTGTTTCTTGTTCTTCTTTTGTTCACTTCTAATTATGAACTCCGATATTTCCTCTTCAGAAAGCCGAATTTGTGGAAACGCTCGCTTTATTGCAGATGGTACTAGCAAATAGGCTTCAATGGAACTCTTCTCGAGAGTGATAATATGGTCTTCTTTTAGTCTCAATTCTTTGTTCAATCGGTCTCTAATTTTCTTATTTCTTTCTTCTTTTTCTGTATCGCCATCAAAGACCGCAAAAACATCAAGTTTAACTTGGCGGGATTTTAAAACACGCGCATTTGCATAATAAGCCATATTGTTCCATCCTTCTGAGTCAATGAAGCCTGTTATGATGTCACTGCCTTTGGCGAATCGCCTAGAAAGGGTTTGGAAGATTTTGACATCGTCCGCACCTTCAACAAAGCACACTCTGTCATAATCGAGTATGTCGCTTGCTCGTATGCCCAATTCCTCTATTACGCGACCGATATTAGTCTCATTAAGAGGCTCCACCTGAGTTGCCCCTTCTTCATTTTTGGAAACAAGGTAAACCCCGGGTGCTTTATCCTTCTCTTTTCTTTCCCATGCAAGACTGCCTTTTAAATCTCCCAAAAAATCGTAGAAGCCAGCCTGAGTGGTGATGATACTAAGGCGCATTCATTACTAACACGCACACAGACTCCACCAGCCCGTTCATAACAAACCAGACAAAGAGAACTCAAACACTCAGTCTTGTCTTGCGTGTTCAACTACTTCTGTTCACACATACCAACCAGAGCAAAAAAGAAGTTATTATTCACAGTTCTACGCCTGAGTTAATAACACCTGAACAGAAAACAGCTCCCAAAGCACCACAACCAGCATACAAGTAGAAGAAGGCGTAAGGGGTTTGTTGCCTTCTTCTTTTGAAATCTAGTTTCCAGCAGAGCAGCGCTATGATAAACCCCACTTCCCTGCAATAAAAACATGTTAGTGTTACCTAAGGCAGAGTCAACACTAACAAGCACACAAAATTCTGACCAAACAAACCAAAAATATCTCGCGCCCCCCGTATATTTGTCGTTTCTTAAACCTGAATACTATTTCTGAATAAGGACATTGATCTTTCCTAATTAATCACTCTTCCTTTTGCCTTCACCCTTTAAGTTGAATGGTTTTCCCTCTGTCACGATTTTTGGCGGAAACTTGTCCTTCCATTTCTTCAGGAAGGGTATCTCTTCCTTTTCTTCTCTGAGTTCGTCTGGCAACATCTCTGGGATTTCGTCTCTTATCGGATACCAACGAAGGCATTTTGGGCAGATGATGACGCCCTCCACGATTTCGTCTTTCTCCTCAAACACGTGTAGCTCCAAGGGATAGTACTTGTCGATGGGACAAGCCAGAATATCCATAAGTTTGCGTTTAATTGCAAGCCCCTCCAGTCAACACGTTTAGTAAGTAAGCAATAAAAACTTGCCGAATCATTGCGCCTTAACACGTTTCACTATGGGCGGTCTAATCTTCTTTAAGACACGATAACTGCAGTAGGTGCACTTGATACCTCCGCCGCGTAGCTCAAGTTCCTCAGACGACACTATGGCACCGCATTTAACACACTCATAGGCTATACTTGGTTCTTTCTTAGGGTCAGACATCACTTCACCATCCATTTCGTCTAAGCATAAACGGGGGCTTCTTTAAGTGTTTCTAACGGGGGAATCTGTTATAGTCAAACAACACAACTATATAACTCGTTTCCAAGAATACGCACGAGACTTGAAGAGTGAAAGAGGCGGACACAGACCTGCACGTGCTCATCTTAGCCGGAGGAGGCGGACACACAGGATACGCATACGCCCTAGCACAGGCGCTCTATGGCAAAACAACACTGTCTTTCATCGCCCCAGAAAACGACGCGCTCAGCAAAAAGAAACTCAACAGATTCGGCAAAGTGGAAACCCTGATAAAAGCGCGAGGACCAAAGACTCCAACAACAGAGTTTGCACCTCGATTAGCAAAGGCGTTTGTAGACTCTCTTAGAAAGGTATCGAGAAAGTTTGATGTGCTTGTGAGCACTGGGAGCAACTTCTGCATTCCACCTGCAATTGTAGCTTGGATTAAGGGCATACCAATCGTCAACATAGAGAGCTCTGTTCGCTTTTCCAAACCGTCAAGAACCGCGGTGATACTACAGCCCATATCGAAATTGACGGCACTTCAATGGGAAGAGCAGAAACAACTCTTAGACGGCTTGGTAGTTGGGCCCATACTTCCTGAGCCCGAAATAAAACCTTGGAAAGGCGGATACATCCTTGTTACAGGAGGCACCTTCGGGCACAAGCTTCTTTTTGACGCAATTAAGCAAAGCAGCTTGCGCCGTGTGGTCTTGCAGACGGGCTTGATGGACCCAGCACCTTACATGGAAGCGCATCCCGAATGGAAGGTTGTAACACTTACAGAAAAGTTTCAAGAGCTGTTGGCTGGGGCTGAAATAGTTGTGACCCACTTTGGGTCTACAGTGCTAGAAGCAGCCACGTACCGAAAACCCGTTGTCATGGTTGTCAATCCAGAATGGACCAGAACCGTAGGAATGAAAGATGCTCAACGCCTAGCCAGAAAGGTGAACGCTGTCTTACTTTCAAAGATAGACCATGAATCCCTGATTCAAGCAATCAGCAGTGCAAGAAAGCAGAAGACTCCAATTCTTCCCAGCGGGGCACGAAACTTATCCGAAAGAATATTGCAAATGAGGAGAAAATGAGTCAGTGAGGCTTCAGGTCTGTTCCCAAGTTTTTAGGGTTGCACCTTCCAGACGGTCACGAGTGCATTTATTCCCTGTGCTGTCACAACTGAGGATTGGCCTTTCTGAGAGTAATAGATGAGCTCGAAGTGTTGAGGTGCGGTGGCCTCAATGGTGCTTATTCTTTGTTTCTTTCCCCACTGCATCATCGCGTAAAGCGTTGTGGCTGTACCGTTTGTATTGGGTATTGTTGAGTCTGGTCGCCCGTCTCCATCCGTGTCTATGCTGTCACCCCCCAGAGTTGCGTTCCCGTAGCTTCGCCATGCGTTTAAACTGTTAAAGGCGATGTTGGCCATCCATCTCCATTTGGATTCTTCACCGTATCCGACGTCTCTTCCTGAACCATCAAAAGTGAAAAACGCCACGACGTAGGTTATCTTGTTTGAGAGACCACGGTTGCGAGCTTGTTGGTTTAAGTCTTCGATTATCTGAAGCGACTCGTTTTCAGGGGACATAAACATCAAGCCAACTCTTCTTATCTGCGTGGAGTTCAGCGTTGCGTTGTCGACGAGCGTAGTTTTGTTGGCGATAGTTGTAATCCAGTATCCATAGTCCCACCAGCTGATTACAACAGCGTCAGGTTCCAGATTTAGGCGCATCCAAGTCAAGGCATCTAGCCAGTCTGGGATGAACTGGTCTGGCTTGATCGACATGCTCGACGCTGCTATCGTAGTTGGTATGTAGGCCTGATCTAAGACCCTGGGAAACGGCTCTCCTCTGGCCCTTGACTCTGAGCTTGGGAAGACAAAAGTGAAAGTGAGTAGGAGAAAGATCAGTATCAGGAAGGCGGCACTGAATTCTCTTCCGACGTGTCTTTCCAGACGCATTTTTCTTCTAACGGCGGCTGGGGTTTCCCTTAAAATAGTGATGAAAGGCTTCATAACTCTGGTTAACGCTAACGCCCAAAGAAGGCTGAGGGCAGGGGCTAAGATCAACATCAAGCGCACCATAGCGCTCGCGAAGTATATTGAGGTCAAGCCAAAGAGAACCAGGTAGAGGTTTCGATTTGTCGGGTTCTGAGCAGCGAAATAGAAACCAACTGGAATGAAGAAGATGCCAATTCCCAGGTCGTAGTAGATGCTTCCCCACGCGGCTGGTCTGTGTTCCTGAACCGAGGCAACAGCTGGGTTTGTGAGACGTTCAAAGGGGTTAAGAATCGATAAATATTTTGCTTGCAGAGGCTGGGCGTACCCGTACCAAGAGAGAGCCACGAACAAAGCAACGCCTAAAGCGACAACTCCGAGTACAAACGCGCCTTTCATTCTAGTGCTTTTTATGTGGCGACTTATTTCGATTGTACACAAGAGCAAAAACACGCCGAAAACCGCAACATTTGTTGTTTCTATCAAGAATCTGAAGCCTAAATAAGGCACGTTTATCGCCATGAAGAGCGCAATTGCAAAGGTTGTGCTGTAAGCTACAAGCAACCGAGTTGAGTATCGCCGCAGCAAGAGCAAGACCACGACAAAGATAAGAGCCAATCCGACTGGGTATCGAGAGGCGCCCCAAGTGGCAAATATGTAACCCATAGTAATGCCTGCCGCCACCGCGTAAACGAGATTCCCTCTCAACGACCTTTCTTTTTCCACTGCTCTCAAGAAGAACAAAGAGAACAAGATGATGCCGAAGATTCCAACGGTTTCATCGTCGAAGAATCCAAGCGAAGTGCGCCCGATGAAAGAAGCGTTCAGGGCTAGGAAAAACGCCGAGAACAGGCCCACCTCCTTTCCCCCGATGTCCTTGCCTAAGAAGTAAATGGCAATGCAGGCAAGGGTAGCCATTATCGCTGGAAAAATCACAACAAAATTGTAAACAGGGTCCATAGCCAACGGGTTTGCAGAGAATGATAACACTGGAGAGACGCCTAGAGCGTTAAGAATATTGTAGAAGAAGGCTGCAGTTAAAGCGACGCCAGGAAACGACGTGTGAGCTACGTCACGTGACCAAGGCCACCAGCTCATCGAATCTTGCCAAGCCGTCCAGTGGAGATAGCCGTTGTCTACGATATCCTTCGTTAGTCGGTACTGGTAATAAGGGTCGAATTCGGACAGGAAGTATCCCCAGCGCAATGGAAGCAGCCTTATGGTAAAGGCGAGTGTAAGAATAAGGATGAAGATGGAAAGCTCCAAAAGCGTGGCATGTTTTACTTTGACGCGGAGCCTGCCTAGGCTTCGAAGCGAATCGACGATTTTTTCTCTGCTGAAAAGCCTTCGAATACTGCTCATGAACGTACATACTTCCTTTTGCATCAAGAGAATGATGTAGTTTTTTATTTAGTTTGTGGTCAAAAAAATGCTCTCGTGCCAACATGCGATTCATGCGTGTAGGGGAAGACTAATTAAGGAAACAATTTTAACATTAGTGAGAACGCAGGAATACCCATGGAAAAAGAGAAGCCTATGCCTTGGAGAGCTTTCGTAGGGGCAGCCCTAACCATGATGTCTCTGGTGATAGCTTTCCTTCTCAACGTAACCATTTTGGGACAGTCCATCAGAACCAACGCTGCGCTCCCCCCCTATGGTCGAGAACTGCTCCAGCCACTTGCAAACGTAACGGCGCTTGTCCTGCTGCTCTTGGGGATATTCTTGATGTATACAGGCTTCAAAAAGACAGAGTAGACCTGTGGTAAGTATTTTTAATATCCTAAAACAATCTTGAACACAAGTCGATCAGCCCGAGTTCGACGGAAAGGTGTCTCATGAGAATATTAATTGTCACAGGCAGGTTTCATGGCGCGGGTGGAACCGAGACTTTTGTGAGAAACATCTCTCAGGGCTTTATAAAGAGAGGACACGATGTCACGGTTGTTTCTCATCAGCGGTTCTCAGAGAAGAGGCGCGCTGAGAAGGCGAAGTTGTTGAGCCTTCACTACACTTTTCCATCTTTTCATGTTCCTAAGGTGCCGATGAGCTACTTACCCTTCTATGTCATTGCTAAGTGGCTTGCACTTCTGCGGCTGTCAAAACAAGATTATGACATTGTCAACGCACAGGGTGAGCTAGAAGGGTTCTGCGCTCTTAGAGCTAGGCGACTGCTGAGATGCCCGGTTACTTTAAGAGCCGCAGGTCTTTGGCATCCGGTGGCACTCAAAGAAGTCAGCGCGGTTTATGGTGACAGTTTCCTCACCAAAAGTTTGGGATATTCTGTTGAACTGATGGAAAGAGAAGTTCTCAAAAACTCAGACGCTATCTCCACTCTCAATGAGCAGCAGAAAGAGATTTTGTTTGGAAAATACGGTGTTCCGCCAACTAAAGTACGGGTCATACCTCACGGCGTTGACACCGATACGTTTAGTCCAAGAACAGTAAGACGATTTAGAGATGAGCTCAGAGCAAAGTACAGCTTAGATGGACCCGTTGTCCTTTTTGTTGGGCGTCTGGCTCCCGTCAAGCGTATCGACCTCCTCATTGCTGCGCTTGCGATTCTGGCTAAGGAGTTTCCGTCAATGAAGTTAGTCTTGATAGGCCCCCCAAGTTACAGGGCCATTGATTATTACACAGCACAGGCGGAGCTTCTCAGAGTGGAAAAAAACCTGCTGTACTTAGGTGAAGTGGCTCACGAAGACATCGCAAAGTATCTAGCATTGTGTGACGTGTATGCAGATGTATCCGAAGAGTACGGCATAGGATTTTCAACTCTAGAAGCCATGTCCTGCGCGTTGCCTGTAGTCTCCACCCGCCCTGAAAAAGGAGTGTTTGAAGTTGACTATCATCCCGAAAGCGTGGCAAACGGGATTCGAACAGCTTTGACAGACAGAAAAAAAGCTCGAATTTTGGGTGACACAGCGAGAAGGTACATCGAAGAGACACACAGCTTCAACAGGATGGTTGATGAGTACATCGGATTTTTCAGCGCTGTGATCAGGGAGAAAAAACTGCAATGAGTTCAATTAGAAACCTAAAGAGGCTTTGCAAGACTCGCACGGATTACTTCTAATAGTTGAGGTTCCGCGTTTTCTTCCCAGGTTTTTGGCGTGGGCGTGGGAGCCTCTCCTTTTAATGCTCTTAGGATGCCGTCGACCAGTTTGTCCTCTTCTACAAGTAGGTATTGACTCGACGCAGCGATGCCTGTGCACACAATGGGCTTCTTGAACATCATGTACTCTGAAATTTTCAACACGCCTTTTTCGTTGTAGTATCTGCTGTTGTGATCGACGTGCCTAGGAGCTATGCACACGTCTGAGGTGTTGATGAAGTTGGGTATCATGTCGTAGGGCTGCCATCCAAAGAATTTCAAGGTTGTAGGATAGGTCTTTTCTAATTGTTGAACTAGATTTTCAAGAGGGCCAGCGCCCACGATCCAGAGCTTGATCTTTGGGTGTTTCGATAGCTCTTCTGCTATTTTTGGAAATCTGTCGGCTCCTTCAACTCTGCTCAATCTGCCGACATACAACACGATTTTCGTGTCGCCTCTGATTCCGTGCATCTGCCTAAACCTTGAACGGTCAATGGTTGTCTCAAAATCCTTTGTGGGATAATTGGGCACTAGGAACAATGGTTTGCCAAACGGTTTAGCATCTTCTGAGAGCGTATCCGTGTTCAAAACTATGACTTTGGCGTTTTTCATCGCGAGTTTTTCCACAACTCGAGCCAAAAAAGGCCACAAGCCACGTCCGAATTCTGCTCTTATCTCGTTCGACCACACTGACCTGAAATCGTAAACGTAATTCCTACCAAGCACGATCAAGGGAATAGCCACCACATCGGGAGCGTTGGCAACCCAGTAGAAGTCGGCTTTCGACAAAAGTATCTGGAGCATGTAAGACATGTAGCGTGCAATCGCAGAAACGGCTCTGCCCCCTACAGTGGTTCTGAATTTAGGCTTCAAGGCTTCAAATTGATAGCCATGTTTCTTCAGTGACCTGCTGATTTTTTTCATTCGAACATCTGCTTCAGGCTCGGTGCCCAAGTAAACTATCTTGAAGTTTTTCATCTCTTCGCCTGCTTTTCTTCGAGAAATTTGCGCGATATCTCAACGATTCTGGTTCCTGCGCCGCTTTTGAAGGGGGGGTCTTTTTCTCTCATGGACCGATAGAAGTATTCGTCTGAGATGATTTTTCTTGCATAGTGAACTATTTTCGTTTTTTCGGTTCCCGCTAGTATGTTTTTTCCGGCTTCGACGGTTTCAGGCCACTCGGTTCTGTTTCTAACCGTTATGCAGGGGGTGTTGACTATGGAAGCTTCTTCTTGAACGCCTCCCGAGTCTGTTATGACCAGTCGCGCATTCTGGAGCAGGTAGAGGAAGTTGCGGTAGCCCAGAGGCTCTGTGAGTATTATCTTTCGTTGACTTTTCAATTCGTCGAGCATGCGGAATTCTTTTAGTCTTTTTGAGGTGTGCGGATGAAGCGGAAAGACCGCTCTTACGGGAATTGAGAGTAATGCTTTCACAATGTTTGTTAGTTTGTTTTTGTCTTCTATGTTCTCTCTTCTGTGAATCGTAGCTAACGCGTACTGCTCGTTCTTTGAAAGAGGCAGCGTGTCCATGAACTTCTTGTCTGTTGAACCGAAGCTGTTCACAATTTTTTCGCACACGTCGGTTAACGTGCTTCCAACCACGTAGGCATGACTTGATAAGCCTTCTTCTTTCAAGTTCTTGTAGGCTGTCTGGGTAGGAGCGAACAGCAGTTCTGAGCAGTGGTCTATCAGTTTACGGTTCACCTCTTCAGGCATGTAAAATTCAAAGCTTCGGCACCCTGCCTCCACATGCCCAACGGGCAACTGCAATTTCACCGATGCTAACGCGCCCGCCAATGAACTGTTGGTGTCGCCTTCCACCAGCGTTAAGCTGGGAGTATGTTTCATCAATTGTTTTTCGATTTTCACTAGCATTTGACCAGTTTGTTCGCCCTGCGAGCCTATGCCGACCTCCAGGAATATATCCGGTTCAATCTTGAAGTCTTCGAGGAAACGCTGGGACAATTCATAATCATAATGTTGACCAGTGTAGAGGACAAGGAAGTCAAGTGACTTTCTTTTCAACTCCTCAATGATCGAAACGAACTTCAAGATTTCGGGTCTGGTGCCAAGCACTATCGCAATGGAAATTATTCGGCACTCTCCAAGTACGGGTTCTAACGTATTCTTAATTTAAGCCAATTGTTAGTAAAAACCACTCTAATATAGGATACGGATTTCTTTAACTCTGGTTTTTGATAATTAGTGATTTGCCTGAGGCGCGAGCAGAATAATAAGTCTGCATCGAACGAACATCCATGAAAACCATAAATTTTTAATTATGCGGGTTTGATTAAACAGTTGAAGCTTGAATATTGCTAATCAAATGAAAGTTTAGTCCAGTATGGAAAGGGGGCAGCCAGTGTCAATTTTCAGCGATTCTGATTTGCTTGCAATCACTGAGCTATTAAAGAAGGATTTTTCAGGATGGTTCAAGTCTAACGAGGGCGGACCTTACCTCAGACAATTCGAGAAGAAATTTGCTGGTTTTGTAGGAGCGAAACATGCGCTAGCTGTCGCATCTGGTTCTGCAGCGATTTACACTGCCTTAAGAGCATGTGATGTAGGATTCGGAGACTACGCCGCTGTCCCAGCCTACACTCACGTTGGCTCTGTAGCGCCCATTTTGCTCGCTGGAGCCAGACCACTGTTCATCGACGTTGATGAGTACGGCAACATGAGTCCAGAGGATTTGCAAAAGGCTACATCAGTGCTGAAAGTTAAAGCCGTAATCGTTGTTCACCAGCTCGGACTGCCATGTGAAATGGAGATGATTAAAGAGTCTTCTGAAGGTGCTTTCATCGTTGAGGACGCCTCCCATGCGTTAGGTGCACAATATAAGAGCGTGAATGCTGGCGTCCTTGGAGATATCGGTTGCTTCAGCATAGGCGGTGGCAGAACAAAGACAATTGGGACCGGAGAAGGCGGAATGATAACAGTCAACGACGGGGGATTGGCTGACAAATGTAAGAACATGAGAAATCACGGAGACCGCATAACAGATGTCGACTACCTTTGCTTCAACTTTCGAATGTCCGAATTAAATGCCCTAGTCGGGCTCCTTCAAATGGATAGACTACAGTTCCTAATCGATTGGCAAGTCAAGAACGCTCAATACTTGAAAGAAAACCTCCCAAACTGCTTGCAAGTGCCCACTCCACCCTCACATATGAAGAGCGTGCATTACATAATAGGATGCCGATTTTCTCCAAGGAAAGCAGGCATCTCTCGAGACGACTTTTTAAAGAAAGTCGCCGAGAAAGGTTACGAGGGAGGCGAACCGAGAAAGAACGTTGGGAAAGGCTATGCGAAGCTGGTTTCAGATGTTAAGTTTTACTTTCGCTACGCGAGAAAACTTCCAATGTCAGAAAAGATACGAGACGAAGCGATTTGGATCGACTGGCATAGGTATCCAAGAACAAAGGATGAAATAGATGCACTATTGAACGCGCTCAAGGAGATTTGTCGGTGAAGGTTGGTTCTGGAAGCAAAATCTACGAAACAGCTAAGATTGTTGAGGAAGACCGTGAAATCTCGATTGGTAGAAACTGTTTGATCGGCGACTTTGCGTTCGTGGCAGCGAGGAAACTTGTAATGGAAGATGGCTCTCAGATTAGTCCTCACGCAATCATCGGAGGCGGAGGAGAAGTTCGAATGGGCAGGTTTTCGGTAGTCGGCTTTGGAGCTATACTTTTACCTGCTACCGATACTCCGTCTGCAAGGTATATGTGCGAGGCAAAACCCGAGGAAGAAAGGCAGATAATCCGTGGAAGCATAACTCTGGGCGAAGGAGCATACGTTGGTTCAAACGCAGTCGTATGTGTAAGTAAAAAAAATCCACACGTTAAGATCGGCGACTACGCAGTGATCGGTGCTTTGAGCTATATAGATAAGTCTGTACCTAAAGGAACCATTGTGCATCCTATTATGAAGTATTACACTGTTTCGAGGAGAATCCAGGAGTGAAGTACAAGAGCTTCCTCGTCGCAGGTGGAGCGGGGTTCGTCGGAAGTCACCTTGCAGATTTGCTTGTTCGCCGCGGCGCGGAAAAGGTAGTGGTCATCGACAACATGTTCCTTGGGAAGATAGAAAACCTTGCTTGGTCTATTAAGAATGGCAACGTCATCGTCTACAGAGAAGACGCTCGCTATCTGACCGCTGTTGAAAACATAATTGAAAGGGAAAAACCAGAAGCGGTGTTCAATCTAGCAGTTAAATGCCTGCCGTACGGGTTTGTGGACCCTGAAGGCGCATTTATGACTGGCGTGGAAATCACCCACAACTTAGTCAATTTGTTGAGGAAGAACAAATACGAAAGACTCATACATTATTCCAGCTCAGAAGCCTACGGAACAGCTTTGCAGGTGCCGATGAGCGAAAGTCACCTGTTGAACCCGACGACTCCCTATGGCGCGGGTAAGGCTGCTGCTGACCTCCTGCTGCTGTCTTACCATAAACTGTTTAATTTGGAAATCAGCATCATTCGCCCGTTTAACATGTACGGTGAACGACAGAACATGGAAGCATACGCCGCCGTCATCCCAGTAACAATCTGGAGAATACTCAATGGTCAAAGACCAATAGTAGAAGGCGACGGTCTTCAGACTCGAGATTTCACGTACATAAAAGATGTGACCCAAGCCAGTTTGAAAATTTTAGAATGCGACGAAGCAATTGGCAAAGTCGTCAACATAGGACAAGGAAAGGAAACAAGAATCGAAACAGTCATTTCTCTTATATGCAAAGTCCTCGAATATCCTTTAAAAAACGCAGTTCACAAGCCCGCCAGACCAGCGGATATTAGAAGACTCTGCGCTGACATTACTTTGGCAAAGGACTTGGTCAATTACGCTCCAAAGACTAGCTTAAAAGAGGGCATCAACCTAACAATCAACTATTTCAAAGCTCAGAAAAAGGGAAGATAGAAGTCTTTACCGTGAAGGCTTGAGATCTACCGTGTTGCGACTTCTAATATATTCTCGGTGAAAACGGATGTCGCATCGACTGAAGGTTTTGCACATTTGGGATCTAGCTGGTGTGGCGAATATCATAGCCAAGTTCATGGATAGACACCA